>Ga0307476_10002362_pt1 | contig 11292 bp, 5 predicted proteins | sample atmos_gasesECM2C_2_FD_203314 | JGI IMG/M metagenome (GOLD analysis project Ga0307476, IMG submission 203314) | Hardwood forest soil microbial communities from Morgan-Monroe State Forest, Indiana, United States - atmos_gasesECM2C_05 | ecosystem: Environmental > Terrestrial > Soil > Temperate... | reverse complement strand
TGTTCCGCAAGACCCGAGCGCTGGCCGAGCTCAACGACACCCTGGAGCTGCGGGTCAAGCAGCGCACCGAGGAGCTGCAGAGCTCGGAGGCCGCGCTGCGCGATGCCAACCGCCAGAAGGACCAGTTCCTGGCCACCCTCGCCCACGAGCTGCGCAACCCGCTCGCGCCGCTCCGCACCGGGCTGGATCTGCTGATGCAGCGGCCGGATGCCCCGGTCTCGGCGTCGAGCCGCGTGCTCGGCGCGATGAACCGCCAGCTCGATCACATGGTCCGGTTGATCGACGACCTGCTCGACGTGTCCCGGATCAGCCGCGGCGTGCTCGAGCTGCGGCGCGAGCACGCCGACCTGGCGGCGGTGGTCGGCAACGCGATCGAGTCGGCGCGGCCGTTCATCGAGAAGAAGCAGCAGGTCGTGGCGTTCGATCCGCGCGCCGAGGTCCGCGCCGAGGTCGACCCGACGCGGATCGCGCAGATCATCGGCAACCTGCTCCACAACGCGTCCAAGTTCTCGCCGCCCGGCGCCGAGATCCGCCTCGAGCTCGCCGTCGAGCACGGCGCCGCGACGGTCCGCGTGATCGACCGCGGGATCGGCATCCCGCCGGCCGAGCTCGAGCGCGCGTTCGACATGTTCTCGCAGATCCGCGGCGCGCAAGCGGTCGCCGGCGGCAGCGGCCTGGGCATCGGCCTGGCGCTCGCCCGCCGGCTCGCCGAGCTGCACGGCGGCACGCTGGTCGCCGCCAGCGAGGGCGACGGGCGCGGCAGCGTGTTCACGCTGACCCTGCGCGGCGCCGCCGCGGCCGCCACCCCCGACCCCGCCGCGGCAGATCCCGCCGCGCGCCCGACGAGCAACGGCAAGCTCGCGATCGTCGTGATCGAGGACAACGACGACGCCGCCGACACGCTCGCCGAGTGGCTCGAGACCATGGGCCACTCGGTGCGGGTCGCGCGCAGCGGCCCCGAGGGCGTCGACCTCGTGCGCGAGTACCAGCCGCGGCTCGTGCTGTGCGACATCGGGCTGCCGGGCATGGACGGCGTCGAGGTCTGCCGCCTCGTCAAGCAGCTGCCGATCGGTCAGCCGGTGATGGTCGCGCTGACCGGATGGGGCATGGAGGCGGACCGCAAGCGGACCCGCGAGGTCGGCTTCGACCACCACCTGGTCAAGCCGGTCGCCCCCGACAAGCTGTTCGCGATCCTCAACGCCTTGCCGCGACCGGCGTAGCTCGTGACTCAGCGGGTGTCGAGCGAGGCTGGATCGGCCTTGCGAGGCTTCGCGGGCGTGGACCTCGGCGGCGCGTGCCTGGCGGGCAGGGCCCGATCGAGCTCCAGGTTCTCGAGCTTCAGCTTCTCGAGCTCGATCTTCACCGAAGGTCGCAGCCCGAGCTCGTCGGGGTCGAGCTTGTCGAGCCGGAGCTCGTGGAGGTCGAGCCCGGGCGTGGGGAGCTCGATCCGCGGGACGTCGATCCTGGGAATCTCGGGGATCACGATCGGCGGGACCGGCGTTCGGTAGCGGTCGGGCTTGTGCCGGTTGCCCGCGCCCAGCCCGGCGCCGACGATGGCGAGCGCCGAGATCACCGCGGCCACCCGCAGTCCGACGCTGCCGCCCCGGTTCGCGCCGGCCACGCCGGTGAACCGCGCCGGAGAGGAGGCAGCCGGGCGCGAGCCTTCGATCGCGGCGCCGATCTGCGGCAGCGTCAGCTTCGCGGCGCGGGCCCTGGCGAGCAACGCGTCGTACTCGGTGCGCAGGTCGCGGCGACCGAGCACCTGTTCGGCGAGGCACACGTCGTCGAGGTCCGACAGGCTGGGCAGGTTGCCGCGCAGCGCGCGCGCGATCCTGCGGATCTGACGCGACGAGGTCGCCGGCGGCACGACCAGCACCTCGTACAGGGTCTTGTGGGGTGGTCGGACCTCGACGTCGATCACGCGGGGAGCCGCGCGCGGACGCCGCGGGCGCGCGAAACGCGTACCACCGGACACCATGGCTGGACTCTAGCACAGCTACTATCGGGCCATGTTTGGCATTTCCGACCCGGTTGCCGGTCACGTGCGAGCCGCGGAGATGCTCGCGCGCGCCGCCGGGCTGGACGTCGTCGTGGTCGCCCTTGTCGGGGCGGCGTTGGGGCCGCGACCGAGGGGGCTGCGCAGCCCGCTCGCCGATGCCGCCGACGCGGCTGCGCGACAGATCCTCGATCACCTCGGCCGCGGCGGCGGCGGGATCCCGGCGTGGTCGTCGCAGCTGCGCGAGGTGTTCGAGCGCGCCGGTGGCAAGCGCCGCATCGTCGACGAGCCGCGCCTGCTCGCGGCGATCGCCGAGGCGCCCGACGCGATCGTCGCCGCCGTGCTCGAGGGGGTTGGACCGCTGCCGTACGGGGCGCTCGACCCGCTCGACGGCCCGGAGCAGGGTCCGGACGGCCATGACGTCGTCGGCCCGCCGATGATCGCACCCCCCATCGAGGTCGAGGTCGCCAGCATCCGGATCGGTCCGAGCACCCCGACGCTCGACGCGTACGGCCGGGATCTGGTCGCGGAGGCGAGCCACGGACGCGTGCGGCCGGCGTTCGGCCGCGACGACGTGTTCGAGCGGATCATCGTCACGCTCGCGCGCCACACCAAGCCGCACGTGATCCTCGTGGGCGAAGCCGGCGTCGGCAAGACCGCGATCGCCGAGGGGCTCGGCGTCAAGCTCGCGCGCGGCGAGCTCCCGGAGCTGGCCGGGATGCGGATCGTCGCCGTGTCGCCGGCGTCGCTGGTGGCCGGCGCGAGCTATCGCGGCGACGTCGAGAACCGGGTCAGGCGGGTGATCGCGGAGGCAACCGCGAGCAGGACGCTGGTGTTCATCGACGAGATCCACGGTCTGCTGGCGACCGGCACACCCGGGATGACCGCCGCCGACGTGCTCAAGCCGGCGCTCGCGAGCGGCGCCGTGCGGGTGATCGGGGCGACGACTCCCGCCGAGTACGACCGCCACATCGCGCGCGATGCCGCGCTCGCGCGCAGGTTCGAGCGGGTCGATGTACCCGAGCCGGACGCCGCGGCGACGCTCGCGATCCTGCGCGGTCTGTGCCCGACGCTCGAGCGCCACCACAGCATCGCGATCGACGACGCGGCGATCGCCGCGGCGATCGAGCTGACCACGCGCTACCTGCCGGCGCGCCGCCAGCCCGACAAGGCGATCGACATCCTCGACGAGACCTGCGCACGGGCCCGGCGCGAGGGCCGGCCGCGGGTGACCGCCGCCGAGGTCGGCGCCGCGACCGCGCTGCGCGCCGGCGTCGCGCTGAGCGAGCTCGGCACCGAGCAGCGCGCCGAGCTGGCGAACCTCGAGGCGCGGCTCGGCGCGCGCGTGATCGGCCAGCAGGCGGCGATCGAGGGGCTGTGCCGGTGCGTGGTGCGAAGCCGGCTCGGGTTCAAGCCCGCCGGCAAGCCGGTCGGCGCGATCCTGCTGTCGGGGCCCTCGGGGGTGGGCAAGACCGCGCTCGCGCACGCGCTGGCCGAGGAGGCGTTCGGCGCCGGCTCGCTGCTCCGCATCGATCTCGCCGAGTTCTCCGAGGGCCACCAGGTCGCGCGGTTGATCGGCGCGCCACCCGGCTACATCGGGCACGATGGGGACGGCGTGCTGACCGGCTGGCTGCGCACGCGGCCGCACTCGGTGGTGCTGCTCGACGAGATCGACAAGGCGCATCCGCGCGTGCGCGAGCTCTTGCTCGGACTGCTCGACGCCGGCCGGGTCGCGGACGGCCGCGGCGTGCAGGTCACCGGAGAGCACGCGCTGTTCATCGCGACCGCGGTGTCGTCGAGCGGTGATCCGCGCATCCTGCTCGGCGCCGAGCTGGTCGGCCGGCTCGACGCGATCATCGCGATGCGGCGGCTCGGGCCCGCCGAGTACAAGCAGATCGCCGGCCTCCTGGTCGACGAGGCGCGCGCACGGCTGGCCGCCGCCAAGGTGACGCTCGAGGTCGATGACGCGGTGCTCGACATCCTGGCCATGGCGGGTGGCCGCGAGGCCACGGACGGCCCCGACCTGGGCGCGCGCCCGATCCGCGGCGCCGTCGAGCGCACGCTCGTCGATCCGATCGCCAGCATGCTGCTCGGGTGCTCGCCGCCGATCACGGTCCGTGCGACCGCCCGCAACGGGATGATCCAGCTGGCGGTGTGACGGTGGTGGGCGATCCGGGACGCGCGTATCTCGATCGGCTCGCGCTCGCGCTCGACGTCCGGCTGATCGACGACGTCGCGCGCTGGCCGGCGCTCGCCGCGCGGGCCGACCGGATCGTCGAGCACATCCGCGCCACGGCCGCGACCCGCAAGCGCGTGTTCGACCAGCTGTCGACCGAGGAGCGGCTGCTGCACGCGGTCGCCCAGGCGCTGGGCGGCAAGCTCGACGAGCGCGAGGCGCACACGATCCACGATCACCAGGGCTACTCCGACCGCGACGTGCCGTTCGTCGCGATCGTGCTCGCGAGCCGCGGCATCGACACCGCGCGCGCGCGCGATACCTACACGCTCGCGCTGCTCGAGCCGCTGCCCGATGCGCTCGGGCTGTCGCTGCAGGCGGCGTTCGAGCGCGGGTTTCCGCCGCCGCAGGCCCACCGGCTCGACCCGCAGGTGGTCGGCAAGCTGCTCGAGCGCTGGCCGGACGCGAGGTGGTCTCGCGTGGTGCGCGCGCTCGGCGGTGATGACGCCGGGCTCGCGAGGCTCGCGATCGAGGATCCGCTGCTCGTCGCCGGCGCCGGCTCGCGGGTGATCGATGCGCTGCTCGCGCGCCCGGACCGCCACGAGCGCCTGATCGAGTGGCTGCCCCGGGGCACGCCGGAACAGGCCGCGGCGCGGCTCGATCTCGTCGCGCGGAGCGTGGCGTGGCGACTGCCGCTGCCGCGCGCGCCGATCCGCGACGCGATCGCCCGTGCGCGTCCCGAGGCCGCGGGACCGGAGGCGATCGCCGCGGCCACGATCGCCGCGGTGGGCGCCGGCGACCTCGAGACCGCGCGCCGGCTGTGCCGGTGTCCCGCGCTGCCCGACGTCGAGACCACGGCGGCGCGCACGCTCGCCATGCTGGGCGGCGACGCCGGCGAGGTCCGGGCGCTGTGGAGCCTGGTCCCCGCGGGCAAGACCACGAGCCCGGTCGTCGCGGTGAACGCGGCGCTGCTCGCGCTCGAGCTCGGCGACCGCCAGCGGTTGCGCGAGCTGGCGATCCCGCTGACGGCGGCGAGCACGACCATGGGCGGCCGGATCGTCCTGGCCCGCGTCCACCTGGGCGCCGGTCAGCGCGAGCTGGCCGACGACGTGCTCGCCGGAGACGATTCGCCGGTGGCGCGGCTGTTGCGGGCGCGGTCGCTCGCAGTGATGGATCGGACGAGCGCGATCGCGCAGCTCGCAGCGCTGGTCGAGCGATTCCCGGGCTGGGCCGAGGCGCGGCTCCGGCTGGGGCTGGCCTGGGCCGCGGTCGACCCGAAGCGCGCGTTCGAGATCCTCGAGGCGGAGGCCGCCGACGATCGACCCGACTCCGCGGCGCTCGGTCCACCCGCGACCGCGCGGGCCGCGGCTCGCCTGGCCGCCGGCGAGCTGCTGCGCCGCGGCGGGGCGCCGGCCGGTGCGGCGCGCGCGATCCGCGATGCGCTGGCGCGCGCCCCCGCGAGCCCGCTGATCGCGCGGCAGGCGGCGATGCTGGCGGTCGCGCTGCGCACCCCCGAGCTCGCCCGCGAGGCCCAGCAGCGGCTCGAGGCCCTGACCCCGGGCGCGAAGATCATCGAGCGGCTGCTCGGTGCACTCCACGAGCTCGCCGGGGACCCGGCGCGCGCCATCGTCAGCTACCGGAGCGCCGGCTCGTGGGATCGCATCGTCGTGCTCGCCGCGCGCGCCGCCGGCAGCGAGGTCCCGGGAGCCGGCGCGGCCTCGCTACCGCCCGGGTTCGACGTCGAGGATGCCACGAGCGTCGCCGCGCTGCATGCCGCCGCGGTCTCCGCACAGCATGGCGATCCGTCGCTCGCGGTGCGCGCGCTCGAGCGCGCGGCCCTGCTCCGCCCCGACCATCGCGGGCTCGCCGACGACCTGGTCGCGATGCGCGTGCACCGCGCGCAGGCGACCGCAGCGAGCGGAGATCTCGCGGCGGTCATGGAGACGGCCCAGGATCTCGGGCGCACGCTCGACCGCGATCCCGAGGACGCGCGGCTCCGCGACGCGTTCGCGCAGGTCGCCATCGCGATCTACGCGCGCTGGATCCGCAACGGCGAGCACGACCGGGCGCGAGCCCGGCTCGACGAGTCTTACGCCCGGCTGGGCACACCGCTGATCGCCCTGCACGCGCTCGCGCTCGCGATCCGCACGCTGCACGTCGACGACGCGCGGCGGTGGCTCCCGCTCGCGCCCGCAGGCGAGCACCGCGAGCTGCTCGCCACCCTGCTCGCCGCCCTGCTCGGCGATGATGCCGGCGTACGCGAGCGCCTGCCTGCGCTGGCGAGTGCCGCCGGCTTCGTCGGCAGCGCCGCGCGGCTGCTCGACCGGATCCATCGCGGCACGCCCGGCGAGCTGGCCGCCTGGTGCTTCGCCAACCCCGCCGAGGTGGTGCGGCTCGGCGGCGATGCCGCGCTGTTCATCGCGTACGCGCTCGCGGGCGCGGCCGAGGGCCGGCCGTCCAACGCACGCATCGCGGCGTTCCTCGACGAGATCGCCGCGTCGCTCGAGGCCGACGGCGCCCGCCGCGCGCGGCTGGTCGCGCTCGGCCTGCGCGCATCGTCGGATCCGCCGGAGCCGATCGCGCTCGACGCGATCGATCTCGGCCAGCTGGAGCACACCGTGGAGCGCGATCTCGCGATCGGGCTGGTCGCGTTCGAGACCCGGCGGCGGCGCGCGGCGCGCGACTCCGCCGGCGCGAGCGCCGCGCTGGATCGCCTCGTGCAGCTGGTGCGCCCCGCCGGTGCCGCGGGCATCCTCGCACGATCGTCGATCGAGGCCGCCGCCGACAGCGCATGCGCCGCCTGGCGCGCCGCGCCCGAGAGCGTCGCCGCGCTGCAGGCCGCGCTCGCGACCCAGCTGCGCCGCGCGATCGATCGCGAGCTCGCCGGCCGTTCCGACGAGGATTGCCGCGCCGCGTGGCGCACCGTGGTCGGGCTGCTCGGCCCGGTGCTGGTCGGCGACCGCGCGTGGCGCGCGCTCGCTTTCCACCGGGCGGGGGTCTACAAGGTCCCCGCGCACGAGCTCGCGGCGGCGCGCGATGCCTGCAATCGCCGGATCGCCGACATCCTGGGCCAGCTCGCCCGCTGGCACGCCGCGCGCGGCGACGCCGTCCAGCCGGCGGCGAGGTTCGAGGAGGTCCGCCAGCTGCTCGCGAACGAGATCGCGATCGTGCGCACGCTGCAGGCGGTGCTGTCGACCGGCGCGGTCCGCCACGTGCTGCCGATCGCGCTCGGTCCGCTGGGCATCGACCTGGTGGGCCGGCGCGCCGACGTGATCGAGGCGCTCGCCGCCGTTCCCGCCGGATCGGACGTCGCGGCCGAGGTCGCCGATGTCCGCGGCATCCTGGTCGGCGCGCTGGTCGACGGCTGGCTCGCCCTGCACGACGGCCGGCTCGACGTCGCCGAGCGCGTGGTGCGCCAGCGCATCGCGGCGGTCGGCCGGGTCGAGCCCGACGCGACCGGCCTGTTGACCGCGATCCACGTGCGGCGAATCCGCGACACCCTCGAGGACGACGACCTGATCGCAGCCGCCGACCTCGCGCAGCGATGGTCGCGCGAGGAGGCCGCGCACGGCATGCCCGAGCAGCTCGCCGTCCAGATCGTGGCGCTCTGCGATCGGCTGTACGCTCGCTACAAGCTCGGGCGGCCGCGCCGGCTGCTCCAGCACCTGCGCGCGAGCCACGACGCGCACGCGCTGCGCCAGGCCGAGGCGGACCTGATCGCGCGCCAGCTCGACGAGCTCGGCGGGGCGGCCGGGCTCGAATCGATCGAGCTGTGCGTGGCCGCGATCGGGCTCGCACCGAGCGACGACCTGCGCGCGCGCCTGCGCCGCCACGTCGGGACGGCGCTCGCGGCCGCGACCCGGGTCAAGGAGGTCGACGCGATCCTGCAGCGCCTGCAGGCGGCCCCGGATCCGGTGCGGGTCGCCGATAGCTTGCTCGCCGCACAGCTCCGGCGCTCGGAGTTCGGCGACGACGCGCTGAGCTCGATCGCCGACCTCGAGGCACGCATCGAGGCGCTGCGCCAGACCCTCGACGTCGCCCGCAGCGCCGCGCTGGCGATCCGCGGCGTCGCGGAGCGGCTCGTGAGCCTCCACGAGCGGCTCGCCGAGACCTACCGCCGCGGCGGCAACGACGGCGAGGCCGCGCGCCATGCTCGCCGCGCCGTCGCGTACCGGACCTGGAGCCAGCCGTGACGCAGCGCCCACCGACGCTCGATCCGTATCACCTGATCGGCGTGCCGCTCGACGCGCCGGCCGATGACGTCCTCGCGGCCTACGCGCGCGCCGTCGCCCAGCGCCCGCGCGACGCCGCCGCGATCCACCAGGCGCAGGAGGACCTCCGGCAGCCGTACAAGCGGCTCGCGGTCGACATGCTGCTCGCCCTGCCGTCGACGAGCGAGGCCGAGATCGAGCAGCTGATCGACGAGCACGCCGAGCTGCCGCCGCTGGTCTCCAACGAGCTCGCCGTGGTCCTGGCGGTCGGGCCGGAGCCCACCGCCGGCGCGTCGCCGCCATCGCTGGTGTTCCGCGACGACCTCGACGACGAGCCGATCGTGGTCCTGGAGCTCGATCCGTGACGCTCGCCGAGCTCGCCGCGATCGACTGGACCCGCCTGATCCGCGGCATCGCCGAGGCCGGCGCGCGCGCAGAGGCCGCGCCCGGCGCCACCCAGGCGACGACCCGGGCCATGATCGATCGCATGCTCGTCCGCGCCGCGCGCGACGGTGCGCAGGCCCTGGCCTGGGCCGGGATGCCGCTCGTGGTCGAGCGCGTGACCGCGGGAGCCGGCAAGCGCGGCCGCGCGAGGTTCGCGGACCGCGCCGAGCTGGCGACGGCGCCCGCCGAGGTGCCGGTCGCCCTGGTGCCGGTTCGCCGCGCGTTCGACGGCGACGCCGACCGCGCCGCCGTGCTGGTCGCGATGTTCCTCGAGACCGGCCGTCGCGCCGAGGCGCTCGCCGACCAGCTCGAGCTCGCCAGCCAGGCCGACCCCGCGCTCGCGCCGGCGGCCCTCGCGCTCGCGCGCTCGCTGCCCCGTGCCCGGCTGCGACCGTTCCGACCGCGCGTGCGGTCGGCCGCAGATTTCGACCGGATGCGCGCGACCGGGTACGTCGACGGCAAGCCCGGCCGAGTGGTCCAGGTCGCCCGGGCGGGCCTGGCCTGGCATGGCAACGTGCTCCGAAAAGCCGACGTGATAGTGTCGGAAATGTCGCCATGAGCTTCAAGGTCGGGATCGATCTCGGGACCACCAACTCGGTCGTCGCCTACATGAAGGCGGGCCGTCCAACCGTGCCGCGCACCCTCGAGGGCATCGACTGGACGCCGTCCGTGGTCCAGTCGCTGGGGGGCAAGCTCATCGTCGGCAAGCGCGCCCGCGACAACCTCGCCGAGGCGCCGCAGGGCACGGTCGCGTGGTCGATCAAGCGCTTCATCGGCCGGATGCCGAACGACGACAACGTCAAGCGCGCCAGCCAGCTGGTGTCGTACCCGGTCGAAGCGCCAGCGCCGGGCGGCGAGGAGCTGGTGATCAAGCTCGCCGCAAAGCCGTTCACCCCGGTCGAGCTGTCGGCCGAGATCCTGAGGCACATCGTCGCCGGCATCGAGAAGTCGCTGCGCCAGCGCCCGACCCACGCGGTGATCACGGTGCCGGCCTACTTCACCGAGCGCCAGAAGGCGGCGACCCAGAAGGCCGGCGAGCTCGCGGGGCTCGGCGTGCTCGGCATCCTCGACGAGCCCACCGCCGCGGCGCTCGCCTACGGCATCGACCTCGGGGCGGACTCGCGCACCGTGATGGTGTTCGACCTCGGCGGCGGCACGTTCGACGTGTCCGTGCTCATGCTGTCGAGTCACCACAGCCTGCAGTTCCGGATCGGCGGCGACAACTTCCTCGGCGGAGACGACTTCGACAACCTCGTGCTCGCGCGCCTGCTCGACGAGCTGCCGGTCGCGATGCGCCGCGAGCCCGCCGTGATCGCGCAGCTGAAGGGCGTCGCCGAGGACACCAAGATCGCGCTGTCCACGACCGAGACCATCGCGATCGACCGGTTCCTGCGCACGCCCGGCAACGGCCCGCCGATCGCGGTGTCGACCGAGATCACCCGCGCGTGGTTCCAGCAGGCGTCGCGGCCGCTGGTCGAGCGCGCGATCCACTGCGTCCACGACGTGCTCGCAGGGGCCAAGCTCGGCACCGACCAGATCGACCGGGTGCTGATGGTCGGCGGCAGCTCGCGGCTGCCCGCCGTCGTCGACGCGGTATCGGCGCTGTTCGGCGCCCACAAGATCGACTCCGACATCGACGGCATGCTGTGCGTCGCGCTCGGCGCCGCGATCCGCGCGTCGCAGCTCGAGCCGGCCGCCGCCGGCAAGCCCGCCGTCGAGCGCGACCCCGCCGACACCGGCGGCTCGGTGGTCGTGACCGTCACGCCCCGGCCGGTCGGCGTCGAGCTGGCCGATGGCACGCTCAGCGTGCTGATCCCCGAAGGCACGGTGCTGCCGACCGAGCCGCGCCTGCACCCCTACTCGACGGCGCGGCCCGGCCAGACCGAGGTCCGGCTGCGGTTCTACGAGGGCCACCAGCCGCTCGCGCGCCACAACGATCACATCAACGACGTCGTGATCACGCTGACCAAGCCGGTGCCGAAGAGCACGCCGGTCGACATCACGTTCAGCCTCGACCGCAACGGCATCGCGACGCTGTCGGTCGCGATCGCCGACAAGCTGCTGCTCAAGGATGCGCGCATCGAGCGCGCGATCCCGACCGACCAGCTGCCGCCGCCCGAGCCGGCGCCCACCACCGAGCCGTCGCTCGACGACGTTCCGTACCGGATGTCGCGCATCCTCGAGGTCTGCGCGCCGATCCTCGATCACTACCCGATGTTCCGCGATGCCTGGCGGGGCGCGCTCACCGCGATCGAGACCGCGCCGGATCCTGCGGCCAAGCGCCGGGCGCTCGAGGCCGGCAAGCGGATGCTCGATGCCGGGCTGCCGGTGCACCTGTGGGCCTACTACAACGCTCACATGATGAGGGCGCCCAGCGCCGAGGAGCAGCGGGCGATCGACGGCCACCTGCGCCGCGCGAGCGAGGCCGCGAACGCGCACGATCTGCTGCGCATGCACACCGAGCT
>Ga0307476_10002361_pt1 | contig 11292 bp, 5 predicted proteins | sample atmos_gasesECM2C_2_FD_203314 | JGI IMG/M metagenome (GOLD analysis project Ga0307476, IMG submission 203314) | Hardwood forest soil microbial communities from Morgan-Monroe State Forest, Indiana, United States - atmos_gasesECM2C_05 | ecosystem: Environmental > Terrestrial > Soil > Temperate... | reverse complement strand
CGCAAATCAAAGTGGTGGGGACACTATCGACTTGAAAATACCAGGGATAAACCGGGTTCTTGTCGCTACCGCCGTGACCGAGAAACTTCATGGTCACTTGCGAATCGGCGGATGCAGGGGCAGCTAAAAACAGTACGAGTAAGAAGGATAGAAGGGCCAGAACGCGGTGGAAGTAGCGCACGAATTGCCTCCGAACCAATATCGCATATTAAGGTACCACTAACCGAGAGGAGAGAACAGCTAGAGTTTCGCGGTGGCCAACTGGAACCTTTTGAATAACAGGCCCGCATTGTCGTTGAAACCTTCGCCTCACGAAGATGCTATTTCGATTTTGCTGGTTCGCGGGTCACCTCTCCGTGCGCACGGAGAGGGAATTCAATTGCAGTTCGCTCCGAGCGCCGCGCGAGGAGCAAGGCAACCCGCTGTCGACCAACGCCATCGAAGAGCGCCTAGTAGACACAAAGGGGGCCACTCTATGCCAAGGCCGAGGGTAGGTGCCGTCGTTTGTTGTTTGAGTGCCGCATTCCTGGTTGTACTTTCCGGTTGCGGCGGAGGCGGAAGCAGTTCCAGTTTCCCCACGGGCTCGGTTCAACTCAGTATCAAGGCCACGGGTGCTGGCGCGGGGACCGTCAGCAGTAATCCCGCGGGCATCGATTGTGGTCAGGCCTGTACCGCGAGTTTTTCCAGCGGAACCCAGGTGTCGCTGACTGCATCTCCGACGGCGAATTCCTTTTTTGCGGGCTGGTCAGGCGCTTGCAGTGGCACCGGTGTGTGCAACGTGACCTTAATGCAAAACACGTCCGTGATGGCCAACTTCAGTACCACGCCAGTGCTGACTGTGGCATTGGGCGGCACTGGGAACGGTAGCGTCACCAGCAAACCCTCCGGCATCAATTGCGGGCAGACCTGCAGCGCGAGCTTTGACCCCAATACTCTAGTGACTCTGACTGCGACGGTCGCCGCCAACTCATCGTTCGCGGGATGGAGTGGAGGCGGATGCAGCGGCACCAACCCCACCTGCATCGTGACACTCAGTGCGAGCGAGAAGATTACAGCGACCTTTACGGCGACTCAAGGCGCGCCGGTGTTGAGCGTGACCCGTGTGGGCACTGGGACGGGAACCGTCACCAGCAGCCCTTCTGGTATTAATTGTGGAACCATTTGCAAGGCGAGCTTTCCGCTTGGGACCAACGTGACGCTCACCGCGACCGCCAGCGCAAACTCGACCTTCGCCGGCTGGACTGGGGCGAACTGTAGCACCAGTCCCACTTGTGTAGTAACGCTCAATGCGAGCGAGAATGTGATTGCGACATTTGATATCATTCAAAGCCAACCGACCTTAACCGTGAGCGTTCAGGGAAGCGGCACCGTTACCAGCAGCCCTTCTGGAATTAATTGTCCGCCAATATCGTGCAATGCCAACTTTGCAACTGGGACTCAGGTGACGCTTACCGCGGCTCCAGCCACCGGCTCAATTTTCGTGGGATGGGGTGGAGCGTGTAACGGCACCAGCCTGACTTGCGGGGTAACGCTGAGTACCAGCCTGACCGTGACCGCGACCTTTGCCACCGCACCTCTGTTAACGGTGAGCCTCGCGGGAAACAGCTCGGGCACGGTCACCAGCAACCCTGCCGGCATAAATTGTCCACAAGCGTGCAGTGCCAATTTTGCTCCAGGGACGCAAGTGACGCTCACCGAGACTGCCCAGAACTCAAACTTCGTCGGATGGGGTGGTGCCTGCGGCGGATACTCGTCTACCTGCCCGCTGACCATGAATGAGAGCCAGCAGGCGACGGCTACGTTCAATGCGCAAAACCTCACCGCCATCAATCACATTGTCTTCCTGGCGCAGGAGAATCGAGCTTTCGATCATTATTTCGGCGCAATGCGAGAATACTGGGCGCAAAATGGCTATCCCGACCAATCGTTCGACGGCTTGCCCCAGTTCAATCCCACGTCTGGCCCGCCGCCGCTGTATGGGCCTCCTCCGACGAACCCCGGCTGCGACCCCAACGACCCGCCGCCCAGTGATTGCGTCTTTGACCAGAACAATCCGGTTACTTCGTTTCATTTGATCACGCAGTGCACAGAAAACGTAAACCCGGGCTGGAATACGAGTCATATTGATTGGGACTACAACGACCCGGTTGGTCAGGAACCTGCAACCTCGAACGGGTTCGTGTGGAGCGGAGGGCACTTCGCCAGGACAAAAGGAGGACGCCCATTCTATGACATCGATGGTATCCGGGCGATGGGTTACTACGACGGCGACGACCTCAACTACTACTATTTTATGGCCTCGAACTTTGCCACCTCGGACCGGTGGTTCCACCCCGAAATGACGCGTACCTCTCCGAATCGCGAATATCTTATCGCTGCGACCACACAGGGCGATGTGTATCCGGTGGGAAGCGACAGTCAGGACAGTTCGCTGCTGACGGCGAACCCCATCTTCGAGGAGCTCCAGGCCGCCGGCATCAGCTGGAAAATTTATGTGAACCCCAAGGGAAGCACATGCGCTGGGCCGCCCTACGATCCCAACTGCCTGCTATACCTGAGCTATGTGCAATTTTTTAAATGGGGGCGGCTGATCCCGACTCAATATCCTAATAACATCGCTCCCATATCCCAGTACTTCACCGACATGCAGAATGGAACCTTGCCGCAGGTCGCTCAAATTGAGGCGGCATCAGATGCTGGGTTCGATGAGCATCCATCGGACTTTGACCAGGTACCGAATGATGTCCAATTGGGCGCTAACTATGTTTCCTCGCTCATCAATGGGCTAATGGAAAGCCCTTCCTGGAAAGATTCGCTCTTTATTCTGACCTACGACGAATTCGGAGGTTTCTACGATCACTACTCGCCGCAACCGACGGTGAGCCCGGATGGAATTAAGCCGAAAGATTTGCTTGCAGGCGATGTTTGCACCATAACCACCGGGCCGCTTTGCGACTTCGTCTACACCGGTTACCGTGTGCCCTTGATCGTGGTTTCGCCGTATACGAAGAAGAACTACGTCTCGCACACCGTGGCCGACACGACTGCGATTCTGAAGCTGATTGAAACTCGTTTCAATGTGCCAGCGCTAACCAAGCGGGATGCCGCGCAAATGGACATGACAGAGTTTTTTGATTTTGACGACCCAATTTGGTTGACTCCACCAAATCCTCCGGCGCAGAACACCAACGGTGCTTGCTATATGGATAAGCTGCCTTAGAGAAGGCGTCTTGCCCTGGCTGACCCGCCAGTGACCAGGGCGCGGGGTTTGCTCATGAATGGCTGGCTTTCCTGGGCGGAGCGCTGGCTGTTAGCGGCGGAGGCTCGGCGGTAACCGCCGGGCGTCCGACGCTGTAGTAGGTGAATCCGTGCGCCGCCATGGCTTCGGGATCGTAGAGATTGCGGCCGTCGATGACGATAGGATACTTCAACTGCTGGTGCAGGCGATCCAAATCCAGGCTTGCGAATTCATCCCATTCGGTGAGGATCAGGAGAGCATCGGCTTCGCGGGCTGCCTCGTAGGCGTCGCTCGCGTACTCGATACTCGAATTCAACACCTCGCGCGCCCGGTCGTGGGCTGCGGGGTCATAGGCCGCAATCTTGCAGCCCTCCTGCAACAAAGTCTGCACCAGCAAAATTGCGGGCGATTCGCGGATGTCGTCGGTGCCTCCCTTGAAGGCGAGGCCAAGCACGCCCAGACGTTTGCCGCGCAGTGTCCACAGCGCATTGTGAATCTTGCGCAAAAACCGGTGACGCTGATCCTCGTTAATCCGGATCACTTCATCGAGCAAACGGAATTCGTAGCTGCACTCACGGGCTACCGCGCGGAAGGCCATCAAATCTTTGGGAAAACATGACCCACCATATCCGATTCCGGGATTCAGAAATCGCGGACCGATGCGGCTGTCGCTCCCAATCCCCTGACAGACCTGCTGTACGTTCGCGCCCACCGATTCGCAGACCGACGCGACCGCATTGATGAAAGAAATCTTCATTGCCAGAAACGCATTGCAGGCGTGCTTGATCAGTTCCGCGCTCTTGGTGCTGGTGATGATCAGAGGCGGCGGGATCTGCGCGCGGTCAGGCCCGGGGATGGCATCCTGGCGCCGGTAATAACTGCCATCGGTCAGGGGCGCATAAATCGCGCGCAGCACCGCAGCACAGCGTTCATTGTCGGCGCCCACCACGATGCGGTCGGGATAGAGAAAATCCGTCACCGCCGTGCCTTCGCGCAGAAACTCAGGATTGGACGCTACATCGAACGAATCCGGCGGCGCTGTGTTGCGCAGAATGATCTTGCGAATCCAATCGCTGGTATAAACCGGAACGGTACTTTTCTCCACGACGACTTTGTAGCCGTTGATTGCCGATGGAATAATCCGGGCTACCGATTCCACGTAAGAAAGATCCGCATGACCTTGTTCCGTAGGGGGTGTTCCCACAGCGATAAAGACGGCGGCGCTGGCTTCCACCGCGGTTCGCAGATCGTCGGAGAAAGTGAGACTGCGGCCGCGATGGCGTTCTAACAACTCGGGCAGAAACTTTTCGTGAATGGGAACCTGGCCATTTTTGAGCGCAGCCAGCTTCTGCTCGTCGTTGTCTACCAGGATGACCTGATGGCCCATGTCGGCAAAACACGCCCCGGCCACCAGCCCGACATATCCTGATCCCACTATTGCGATGTGCATCCAAATCTCCTTCGTATTATGGCAATGCAACCAGAATGACCGGACTCGACTTCAGACACTCACATCATTAATTTTTTCTTTGCGAATCGAACATTCATACGGAATAACCACTGGAGGCAATCCGCCGCGATGAAGGGCCACGTTCCCCAGAACGTGGCCCTGATCGCACTGCGGTTGTTCGAAGCACTCTTGAGACTCTACTGCACGGTAAGTGCAAGAGGAGTTGCGTTCACGGTTAGACCCGACGCAGTACCACTCACGGTGATTGCGTAGGTGCCCGCCGGCGTGCCCCCGCCCCCGCCGCCACCCGTGCCGCCACCCGAGGCACTGCCGCCACCGCAAGCTACCATGAACACTAACCCCGATAGCGCCAAACAGAGGAGGAGCAGACCAAGCAGCTTTTTCTTCCTCGAAGTCGCGCCCAACCCCACGCCGAGGAATGCCATACCCCCAATGGGCAGGAACATGGCATACAAGAGCCCGGAGCGGTGGAACGGAGATGACTTCAGCGACCTGGCAGATGCTGGGGTGGTGGCGACGGTAAGTGTGGATTTGCCCCCAGAGATGGCGCCGAACGCACAAGTCGGTGCTGGTGTCGATGCCGGCGTGATGCTGCTGCAGGAGAGCTTCACGTTGGCAACATCAAAGCCCCCGGTTGCCGTGAGGGTTACGGTGGATGTGGCCGTCCCTCCGACTGCGACCGATGCCGGTGAAAGAGCCGAGGCCGCCAGTGTGAAGTTTCCGAAAGTCGCGCCTACGGTCTGACTGGAGTTCAAGGTGATGGTGCAGGCTGCCGTGCCCGTACAACCGCCTCCCGTCCATGAAGAGAAGACAGAAGTGCTTGCCGCTTTCGGAGTCAGGGTAACTTTTGTGCCCGCAGGGAAAGCGGCCGTGCACGTAGTCGGGCAGGTAATTCCCGTTGGAGCGCTGCTGACCGTGCCCGAACCGGCGACGGTCACGGACAAGGTAGGCTCTACAAAGCTCGCCGTCACCGCCAGATCGGAATTGACCGTCAACATGCAGGTGCTGGTGCCCGTGCATGCGCCGCTCCAGCCGCTAAAGAGGAAATTCGTACCCGGAGTGGCAGTGAGTGTGACCTGAGCGCCGATTGCGAAGGTACCGGTACACGTACCCGGGCAGCTAATTCCTGCCGGAGTGCTTGTGACCTTTCCTGTTCCCACGATGGTCACGGAAACGTTGGCCGAAACGGCGGTAAACGTCGCGGTCACGGCTTGGTTGGAAGTTAGGGTTATCGCGCACGTTCCCGTGCCTGAACATCCAGCTCCACTCCAGCTCGTAAAAACGGAGTTCGCATTCGGAGTTGCAGTGAGCGTGACCGCTGTGCTGGGTGCGAAGCTGGCTGAACACGTGCCCGTTCCCGGGCAAGTGATACCGGCGGGGCTACTGGTGACAGTGCCGCCACCCGTGCCCGCGAGAGTTACGAGTAGTCCATCGGTGCTCGCCGTGTAGAGCGAGACAAAGGCATCAGGGCAGACTACGGTGAGCGTCTGTCCGGTCGCGCGATCCAGCACCTGACACTGTGGCGCCGAACCTTCCCCGCCGTTCAGTGAGCTATCGGCGACCTTACCCGCCGAGGCCTGGATCGGGAAATTCGTCGAATTCGTGTCGCCGACAACATAGATGTCGTTTCCAGTGCTGTCGAGAGCCACGAAGCCACCTTGGATATCTTCGTCTCCGGAGCCGCCGATGTACGTAGAGAAGGGAAGAGTGAGGGTTGTCCCAGTCAATGTCAACTCGCTCAAGAAAGCGTCACTATCGAACTGGCCTGGGGTTCCTCCCCCGAAGTTTGCCTGGGTCGGGTTCGCTGTAGGGAATTGTGGAGGTATTGTGGACAACGGGGGTGTGGTTTGGCCGGTAACGTAAGCATTGTTGAAGGAATCCAGTGCGATCCCCAAGCCCTTGTCCAGGCCCTTCCCGCCCAAATAAGTTGAGTACACCAACGCCGTGCCCGTGGGGTTCAGCTCCGTGACAAAGGCATTTTGCACGCCGGCCAGGTTGCCTAGGCCCGGCAACGCGTTCGAGACCGGGAAATGAGCGGACCCTCCGGACGCTGTTTTGCCCGTGACGTACGCGTCCCCCGTGCTGTCCGTCGTGATGGCGAGGGCGTCGTCCACACCGCCGCCGCCCAGATACGTCAGATATGTGTACGCGAGAGGCGGAGTGGCCGTTGGGTTGAATGCGGCCACAAACCCATCATCAAGGAACTGCCCGTTGGCTGTTTTGTTGCAATTTTTCCCAGCCCCGGTCCCGCATTGCTGTTGAAAAGCTCCGGCCGTGAACGGAAGATTCGGAGATTGGGTGCCGCCGCTGACGTACACATTACCGGTAGTCAGGTTCCATGCGACACCGGTAGCGAAGTCCAGGTTTGCTCCGCCGACATAGCTCGACATCAGAAATGCGGTGCCATCCGATTTGACCTCGGTAACAAATCCGTCGGCCAAACCGTTGTTGGTGCTGCCCTGCGGCAAGGGATTGACGATCGGGAATGGTGGTGTCACTGTGGTCAAGGAGAAAGTTTCGCCAACCACGAAGACGTTCTGGCTGTTGTCCACGGCTACGGCAAACGCTTCATCGAAATCCTTGCCGCCGAGATACGTGGCCCATGTAATCGACGCACCGGTCGTCGCCAGTTTCGCCACGAAAGCATCGCCATTGCCATTCACTCCAGCGCCTCCGAACGTCGTTTGCGCCGCTCCGGCAGTGACTGGAAAGTCAGTGGACTGCGTCAGCCCAACTACGTAAATTCCGGTAACGTCCACTGCCACCGCTTGTGGCAGGTCATTCTGTGATCCGCCGAAAATCGTGGTGAAGACGATTGATCCCGAAGGGCTGAACTCAACCAGATAGCAGTCATACTGTCCACCCGGCCCAAGCAGCTTGGGGGTGCCCGGAAGCACGGTGGAGGAGTTAGTGGCACCAACCACATAAGCGTTTCCGGTGCCGTCTACCGCAACGCCGAGGCCGGTCTCTTCGCCGCTGCCATTAGTCCCGCCGCCGCCGAAATACGTTGCAAAAGAGATGGAGGGATCGATGACCAACTGGCGGCTGCGATCGTAGGATCCGAGAGCAAATACGACCTGATGATCGTTTTTCACCACGAAGCGAGAATCCACTGCCTGGCGAGTACCGTTTTCCTCCTGATAGGAGACGGGGCGCTGCAAGCGCAACTCACCCGCTTCCGAGGTCAGGATCAGATTGTCTGAAGCATCTGTGCTGATGTGCTTGGCGCCGTCAAAACTTAATTCGATCTGGTCAGGATTCGCGCCCGGATTTACGACCACATCGAACTCCAACTGTCGAGTGCCATGGTAGACGACATCGACGCCGGGATAAACATCGCGATAGCGCACGCGCGCGAAAGCGGGAATGTTGATGTGCCAATTCTTGGGATCGTTGCCAATGAAATAGTTCTTAACGCCGGGCTGTTGCTCTTCCGCGGCAATGACGGGTTCCGGATTAGCGCCCGGCATAGTCATGCGGATGACAGATTCGGCGTTAGCGGTGGCGGCCGGGGCAGCAGCCGATTTCGCCGTCCCGGATAGGCCGTTTTGTCTCTGCGTCAGCAAATCGAGCGCAGCGGAATTCTGCGGCCCGACGGGCATGGCGAATACAGCCTCCTTGGAGGTCAGGAACAAATCGTATCCATGCCAATGAGTCATGTATTTGATTTGGGAGTCGGCTTGACCCTGATTGGGTTCGAACGTAAGCGGGAGATTGCCAAAGGCTACCCGAGCGCGTTGCGCGGCAGCGGAGTTGGGCGCAGCTGGCTGATCCGCGGCCGGACTGGGGACACACACAGTAAGCAGCACGCACAAGGTCAGGACAAAGAACACAGGCAAACTCGACTTGCTACTGGCACGCTTCGCGTTCATAAAACTCCTCTGACGATTCTTAAGATCTGCGGACTTTGCTGCCAGACAGTGGGTCAGCTGCTTTTCAAACAACATTGTTTTCTTCTCCCTGTAGATCTGCTTTAAAGTTTTGCTGCGCGGCTACGGGTACTGGCTTGTAAGAACCCAATCAAACGACTCCCGACTCACGTAATAGCGGGATTTTTTTCGCTTGATATTTTCCTGCAATCTGATTTCCTGCCCCTGCGTGGATGGGGCAAGTAACTGTTACCGGAGCCAGATGTAACCACCGCCGGCGATCAATCCGCGCCAATCCCAACCGAGGCTTAGGCGCATTCTTACACGCACCTGACCTACCAAACTAGTGCAACAGTTAATCCCTTTTTCCCCGGCACTTACATGCCCGAGAGGAACCGCAATGTGCAAATTAATGCACACCTCGTGGAGAGACTTTAAGGCGGCCCCAATTATAGAGCCGGTTCGGGCTTTGCCAAGCTAAATCTTGACGCCGACTTGCCGCGTATTCCAGCTCTGCTTGGCCGGCCCAGCTTGCAATGCCGGCGACATCCGGACAGTGTATAATTCCACTCGTTCTTAGAGCCAAAAGCGACAAAGCCTAGATTCGGCAAGGCAATTGCGGAAAGTAAGATCGTGAAGCATCGAAACTCAGCTTTATCCGCTGCCAGGATCTCTGCGCTCGTGGCAGCTCTAAGTTGCTCCCTCGCCGCCTTCAGCCAAACCTTTTCCGGAGTTCTCACCTGGCACAACGATAACGCTCGAACCGGGCAAAACCTGCAAGAGACGATTCTCACCACCGCGCTCGTGAACTCTAAGAGTTTTGGCAAGGTATTCTCCTATTCATTCCAGGGTCAGGCTTACGCTCAGCCGCTGTATATACCCAATGTCAGCATTCCCGGTCAAGGAACTCACAATGTGGTTTACGTCGTCACTGAGCATGACCAGCTCTACGCCTTCGATGGCGATGGCATCGCGTCTCAGCCCTTTTGGCAAGTCAGCTTCATTAATCCCGCTAAGGGGATCACGACGGTCTCGACTAAACGCAGTTCGTGCGATTCCCTCAAACCGGAGGTCGGAATTACGGCCACTCCTGTCATTGATCCCGCCAGCGGCACGTTGTATGTGAGCGTGGAGACGGATGAGAAGGGCACGGTAGTGCAGCGTCTGCACGCCTTGGACATCGGGACTGGAGCCGAAAAATTCAACGGCCCCGTCCTCATTCAAGGTTCTTTCCAGGGCGTGAACTTCGATCCGACTGAGATTCAACGTACCGGATTGCTGCTGGAGAATGGCAATGTTTATCTGGCTTGGGCTTCGCTTTGCGATCCGCATCCCTATCACGGCTGGGTACTCGCCTACAACGCCCAAAACCTGCAACAACAAACCGCGATCTTCAACACCACTCCAAACGGTGACAGAGGCGGCATCTGGCAGACTGGTGGCGGCTTGGCCAGCGACGGCAAGTCCGTCTACTTCATGACCGGTGACGGCACCTTCGACGCCCATACCGGCGGTGCCGACTACGGCATGTCGATGTTGCGCATGAGCATGAATGGCGGACTCACGGTCGCTGACTACTTCACCCCGTTCGACTGGGCGCAGCGTTCCGCCAAAGATCTGGACTTGGGTTCAGGAGGCGTTCTTCTGCTTCCGGTGCAGAATGGACCGCATCCTGACGAGATGATCGGAGCCGATAAGTCCGGGGACATCTTCGTCGTCGACCGTCAGAATATGGGAAAATTTCACGCCAAGACCGACGATGTCGTGCAGACGATCCGCGACGCGCGTATACGTTACATGAGTTCTCCCGCATATTGGCAGCAGAACATCTACTATGCTGGGGTCAACGACCATCTCAGTATGTATTCGATAACCAACGGCCTGCTGTCGACCAAACCAATTTCGAAAAGCTCAACCATTTACGGCCCTCCCGGCGCTACGCCATCGATCTCCGCCAATGGAGCCGTCAATGGCATTGTCTGGGCCCTCGAGGTTCGCCCCGGTGCTCCCGGAGTGTTGCACGCCTACGATGCCACCAATCTCACCCGTGAACTCTACAACAGCGACCAGGCAGCCAAGGCCCGCGATAACATCGGACCAGCGACTAGATTCTCGATTCCCACGATAGCCAACGGCAAGGTATACGTCGCGACCCAAACCGAACTCGACGCGTTCGGGATTCTGCAATAAGCGTCTTGCGCGTCTTTCGTGGCAGCCGATGCCTATCTGATTCCAAGGCTCCCTTGATCAGGTCGCAGCGGGTGGCCCACCCATTCCAAGTGTAACTCTGAATCACGCATAAAATGGGTGCCCCACCCTTGCACAGAACGCAAGCGTGGGCCAGCCCCGTCTGAGACAGTTAGGTTCCCGTTCCCGTCAGGGGAACGCGCTGCGGACTGCCGCCTCCATTGTCGCTCACTTGCAGCGAGGCGGATCGCTTCCCTTTGACCTGGGGAGTGAATGTGACCTGGATCGTGCAACTCCCTCCGGCCGGCACACTGCTGCCGCAGTTGTTGGTCTGCGAGAAATCCCCAGGGTCTTGGCCTTTAAACGCGATCTGATTAATCGTGAGTGCAGTCTTGCCCAGGTTGGTGAGCTTTACCGGTGCCGGCGAGCATTTCGTTCCGACCTTCTGATCGCCGAAATTGATTGCAGCCGGCGAGAGTTTCACCTCCATCCCAGTGCCGGATAACGTTACTGTCTGCGGGCTGCCT
>Ga0307476_10002359_pt1 | contig 11297 bp, 9 predicted proteins | sample atmos_gasesECM2C_2_FD_203314 | JGI IMG/M metagenome (GOLD analysis project Ga0307476, IMG submission 203314) | Hardwood forest soil microbial communities from Morgan-Monroe State Forest, Indiana, United States - atmos_gasesECM2C_05 | ecosystem: Environmental > Terrestrial > Soil > Temperate... | reverse complement strand
ATCGCCGACGCCACTCCCTCCCGTAATCGTTCCCCGATCTGAGCATTCGATATCGCGCGCGGACATTTCGCCGAACGCGCTGAAAGTGCTGTATCGGCTGAGAGAGGCCGGTTATCAGGGCTTTCTGGTGGGCGGCGCGGTGCGTGACTTGTTGCTGGGCTTGAGGCCGAAAGACTTTGACGTCGCGACCGATGCCCTGCCCGAAGAGGTGCGCCGCCTCTTTCGCAACTGCCGCCTGATCGGCCGGCGCTTTCGCCTGGCGCACGTGTTTTTCGGCAACGAGATCATCGAAGTGGCGACATTCCGCGCGGCGGCGGCGCCGGAGCGGGAAGACGCTGAAGATCTGGACGCCGAAGGCGGCCCCGACGCGGGCTCAGATGGGGGCGCGGACGGCGCAGAATCGCGAGCCGACGAACCCGTTGAGTTCTCGCCGCCTGCCGATTCTGAGCATCGGGCCTTCGACACCCGCGGGCGAATTCTTCGCGACAACATTTACGGCACCATCGAGGAAGATGTGTGGCGGCGCGATTTCGCGGCGAATGGCTTGTACTACAACATCGAAGATTTTTCGATCTGGGATTTCGTCGACGGTGTCAACGACGTCAAGGCGCGGCGGCTGAAAATGATCGGCGATCCGGAGACGCGCTATCGCGAGGACCCGGTCCGCATGCTGAGGGCGGTGCGATTCGCGGCAAAACTCGATTTCTCCATCGAGACCCACACCGAGGCTCCGATCAGGCGGCTGGCCTACCTGCTGGACGGCGTTCCGCCGGCGCGGCTGTTCGATGAAGTCTTAAAGTTATTTCTCTCTGGATTCGGCGCAAAGGCGTACGCGCTGCTGCAGCAATACGGACTGTTCGAGCACCTGTTTCCTCAATCCGCCGCGGCCTTCGCGATGCCGCCCTATGCCTACGCCGCGGACATGCTGAAGATGGGCCTCGAGAACACCGATGCGCGCATCGCCGCGGACAAACCCGTCACACCGACATTTTTGTTTGCGGTGTTGCTCTGGAGCGCGGTGCTGCGTGAACTGAACGAGCGGCAAGCGGGTCCCACGCCGGATCTTGCGCTGCTGATGCAGGCTTGCGACAGCGTGCTGCGAACGCAGCAATCGCGCGTCTCCATTCCACGCCGCTTTTCCATCCCCATGCGCGAACTGTTGATGCTGCAGCCGCGCTTCAATCGGCGCAGCGGCGTGAAATCTCTGAGTCTGCTGCAGCACCCGCGCTTCCGCGCGGCCTATGATTTTCTGCTGTTGCGCGCACAGGCCGGGGTCGCGGATCCGGAGCTGGCGAAGTGGTGGACCGACATTCAAGTGCTGCCGCAAGAAGAGCGCGTGGCGTTGGTACAGGCGCGTCCTCCGGAACCCGCCGCGGAAGGAGCACCTGCGCCGGGCCGACGGCGCCGCCGCCGTCGACGCGGCGGAGCGGCGCGCAGTTAACCAATGAGTACGCTCTGGCGCCCCGCGTACGTGGCGATCGGCAGCAACTTAGGATCTCCACGCGAACACGTCCTCGAGGCGATGCAGCGATTGGCGCAGCTCGGCGCGCCCGATTCGCTGCTGCGATCGCAGTTGTATCTCTCACGCCCCATGGGTCCGCAGGACCAACCGGATTACGTCAACGCTGCCGCGGGTCTGTTGACACAGCTCAGTCCGCAGGAATTGCTGGCGCGCCTGCTCGACATCGAACGCGGCATGGGGCGCCAACAGCGCGAACGCTGGGGTCCTCGCATCATTGACTTGGATTTGGTGTGGATGGTTGATGCGGCGGTGGACGAGCCGGGTCTCAAGGTGCCGCACCCCGGAGTGTCGATACGCAACTTCGTCCTGTATCCTCTGGCGGATATTGCCCCAACGATCACGATTCCCGGGATGGGCACTGTGCTCGATCTGAAGCGCAGCGTGGGCGGCGATGGGATCTCGGTGTTGGAGTAACAAGAGTCTTTGCATGCCAGTTGCAGTACCGCATCGTTTTATTGTCGTCGAGGGGCCGATCGGTGTCGGCAAGACCAGTCTGGCCCGTCGCTTGAGCCAGTCACTGGGCGGCCAGCTCGTGCTGGAGCAAGCCGATCAGAATCCTTTTCTCGAGCGCTTCTATAAAAATCCGCGCGCGGCGGCATTTCAGACCCAGCTGTTCTTTCTGTTTCAGCGCGCACGCCAATTGGAGGATGTTCGCCAAGAGGACCTGTTCGGCGCCGTGCGGGTGGCGGACTATCTACTGGAAAAAGATCGGTTGTTCGCGCGCGTGACTCTGGACGACGCGGAATATGCGCTCTATGAGAGGGTCTACGAACGAGTGGTCGTGGATGCGCCCAAGCCGGACCTGGTCGTATACCTTCAGGCGCCCGTGGACGTGCTGGTCGACCGCATCGCCAAACGCGGCATTCGTTACGAGCAGCACATCGAGCGCGCTTATCTCGAGAAACTTACCCAGGCCTATGCGCGGTTCTTCCATGGCTACGACGCCTCGCCCTTGCTGATCGTCAACTCGGCGGCCATTGATCCGGTCAGCAGCGAGAAAGACTACGCACAACTATTTGCCGAGATCGCCAAGGCGCGGCGCGGCAGACATTTCTTCAATCCCGCGGGCAGCTCATTGCTGCCGGCAGGTTAGGCGGCCGACCCAACCCGCTTCCTCAAGCCCCTGGTGCCTTCGGGTCTTGAGTCTTCGTCCCCTTTGCGGGCGTTCGCTGCTGGGCCAGGGCCCATTGCACGTGTTCGCGCACCATGGCTGATGGATGCTGTTGGCGGGCAGCCAGCGCGGCAATCACGGCGGGCGAGGCGGGTGCGTTACCCAGGGCAATCGCCACATTGCGCAGCCAGCGCTCGTAGCCGATGCGGCGGATGGCGCTGCCGCTGGTCTTCTCCTCAAAATCCGCTTCGCTCCAGGCAAACAGCTCGGTCAGCTGTGAATGATCCAATCCATGGCGGACCGCAAAATCCTTCTCCGCCGCGGGCCGCGCGAACTTGTTCCAGGGGCAAACCAACTGGCAGTCATCGCAACCGTAGATGCGATTGCCGATCGCGCGACGAAATTCTTCGGGAATGCCGCCGGCCAGCTCAATCGTCAGGTAGGAAATGCAGCGCCGCGCATCGAGCCGATAGGGCGCGACGATGGCGCCAGTGGGACACGCGGGCATACAGGCGCTGCACGAGCCGCAGTGCGCCGTGCTCGGCTCGTCGGGCGGCAATTCAAAATCCAGATAGATTTCGCCGAGAAAGAAATACGAGCCGGCGTTGCGATCGATCAAATTGGTATGTTTGCCGATCCAACCCAAACCCGCATTGCGTGCCAAGGCCTTTTCCAACACCGGCGCGCTGTCGGTAAATACCCGGTAACCGAAGGGTCCGATCGCGTCCTGAATGCGGTCGCACAGTTTTTGCAGCCGCGAGCGCAGCAGCTTGTGATAGTCGCGCCCCAGGGCGTAGCGGGAAACGTAGCCGACGCCGCCGTCGCCTAAGGTTTCCGCGGCATCGGCGGCTTCAGCCGGCCAATAGTCCATGCGAACACTGATGCAGCTGACCGTGCCGGGAATCAGTTCCGATGGCCGGCTGCGCTTACTGCCATGGCGCGACATGTATCCCATCTCGCCATTGAAGCCCGATCGCAGCCACTCGAGAAAATGGGCTTCATCGGCCGGCAGGTCGATGGCGGCGACGCCCAGTCCCGTGAAGCCCAATTCCGCGGCCCAAGCGCGTAATGAAGGTAGGAACGACGCGGGAGCAAGCGCGGCAGGTAGTGCGGGGGCGGTCATGGCGGCCCGTATAATAAACCGATGGCCGAAGCCTCCTGCTTATTTGACCTGCCCGACAGCGCCGCCACGGAAGGCTTGGGCCGAGCGCTCGCCCGGAGCTTCCCCGGCGCACCCGCGGTCGTGTACCTGCGCGGCGAGCTCGGCAGCGGCAAGACCACTTGCGCACGCAGCCTGCTGCATGCACTCGGCGTCGCGGCGCCGGTTCGCAGCCCCACCTACACTCTGGTCGATACCTACAGCGTCGCAACGCTAACCTGCGTGCATGTCGATCTGTATCGAGTGCAAACCACCACCGAGGTCGAGGAACTGGGACTGCGCGATATGACGGGGCCTGGCTACCTCATGTTGATCGAATGGCCGGAGAAGGGCGGCGTCGCCGTGCCGCCGCCGGACCTGGTCCTGCAGCTGGCATATCAAGGCGATGCACGGTCGGCGGTCGCGCGCGCTGCCAGTGCGACCGGCGAAGCCTGGCTGGAAAAGCTAGCAATCGACACTAGCTTAGCACCCTATGTATCTAATTTAACTTGAAAAAGGGGCCCGTTCGGCGTTAACTTATTGCCATGAATCGACTGCTGTGTCAGTGGGCTGGCGGATTGTTGCTGACGATGCTCTTGCTGCAGCCCGCTCGCGCGGTCGATGTCCGCGCCATTCGGCTGTGGGCGGGACCCGATAACACGCGCGTCGTCGTCGATCTTTCAGGCAGCGCGCAGCACAGTTTGCTTCTGCTGCACAATCCGGAACGTGTCGTTCTGGACGTTTCGGGTGCGCACCTCGCCAAGTCCGCGCGCAGCGCGCCACGCGGGAGCGGCGCCGTCAAAGCGCTGCGCATGTCGCGCAGTCCCTCGGGTAATTTTCGCCTGGTCCTGGATCTGGCCCGGCCCATTCAGGCCAAGAGCTTCTTGACCACGCCGAATGCGCATTACGGCTATCGCCTGGTCGTGGATCTCGAGGGCGTGAGCCGTCTCGCCAATCACGTCGACAAACCGGTCAAAGCGAAGCACGCACCGTCGGATGCGCGCGATCTCATCATTGCCATCGACGCCGGTCACGGCGGCGAGGATCCGGGCGCCATCGGCATGAACGGCACGCGCGAGAAAGACGTGGTGTTGGCGATCGCGCGGGAATTGGCGCTCAAGATCAACGCCGAACCGGGAATGAAGGCCATCCTCACGCGCGGCGGCGACTACTTTGTGCCGCTGCGTGATCGGATGCGCCGCGCGCGCGCGCAGCAGGCGGATCTGTTTGTGTCGATTCACGCCGATTCGATTCGCGACCGCAGCATCGACGGCTCCTCGGTGTACATTTTGTCGCAGCGGGGTGCAACCGACGAGGCGTCGCGATGGCTCGCGGAGCGAGAGAATGCCTCGGACCTGATCGGCGGTGTGTCCTTGGATGACAAGGATGATGTCTTGGCGTCGGTGCTGCTCGACCTGTCGCAGTCGGCATCGTTGAACGCCAGCCAGGTGGCGGCGGATCGGGTTCTGCACCAATTGATGCAGGCCGGCGAGGTTCGCAAGCATGAGGTGCAGCAGGCGCGCTTCATGGTTTTGAAGTCGCCCGACATTCCTTCCATGCTGGTCGAAACGGCCTATATTTCAAATCCCCAGGAAGAGATGCGGCTGCGCACCGCGGTGCATCAGGCCCAGCTCGCCGCGGCGATTCATCGCGGCGTGCACGATTATTTTTATGCCAACCCGCCGCAGGGGACGCGAATTGCACAACTCGTCAATGCCAACTCGTCGAAGCCGGTGCTCGCCACGGCTGCCGGCGGCGGTGCGGGCGAGTGACGGGCCGAGAGCGTCAAGATCGCCCGCCCTTAAACCCTTAAGCTTGTGCGAAAATGCGCGACCCGAGGTCGCCATTGCCCATTCAATTACTTTCCGACTCCCTCATCAATCAAATCGCCGCCGGCGAGGTGATCGAGCGTCCCGCTTCGGTGGTCAAGGAGCTGGTCGAGAACGCACTGGATGCGGGCGCGCGGCGCATCGAGGTTGAACTCGAGCGCGGCGGCTGCGGGCTGATCCGCGTTTCAGATGATGGCGCCGGCATCGATGCCGCCGACCTGGGCTTGGCGCTGGCCCGGCATGCCACCAGCAAGATTGCCTCGCAGACAGACCTGGAGAACGTCGCCACCTTGGGCTTTCGCGGCGAGGCGCTGCCCAGTATCGGCTCGGTTTCCCGCATGTCGTTGGCATCGCGCACCGCGCAGGCGGCGCACGCCTGGGTCGTCGATGCGCGTGACGGGGAGATCAGCGCGCCGGCGCCGGCGGCCCACGGCTTGGGAACGCGCGTCGAGGTGCGCGATTTGTTCTTCAATGTTCCGGCGCGGCGCAAATTCCTGCGCGCCGAGAATACCGAATATCAACACATCGTGCGCATGCTGGAGCGCCTGGCGCTGTCGCGCTTTGATGTGGCTTTTGCACTCATCCACAACGGCCGGAATGTCTGGACCCTCGGCGCCGCGCAGAGCGGCGCGCAGCGCCTGGAACGCGTCGGGCGAATCTGCGGCGAGGAATTCGCGGCGCATGTCATCGAGCTGCGCCACGAGACCGAATCGTTGCGGCTCGAGGGGTGGCTGGCGTTGCCGACCTTTTCCCGCAGCCAGGCGGACCTGCAGTTTGCGTATGTGAACGGACGTTTTGTGCGCGACAAGCTCATCGTGGGCGCTGCGCGCCTGGCCTATCGAGACGTGTTATTCCACGGCCGATTTTCTGCCTACGTGCTGTATCTGCACCTGGATCCGAGCCAGGTCGACGTGAATGCGCATCCGCAAAAGTTGGAGGTGCGGTTTCGCGATTCGCGCCGGGTCCACGACTTCGTGTTCCGAACCTTGGAAAAAGTTCTGGCCGAGACCCGGCCATCCGCACAGTCCGCCGGCAGTGCCCCGGCGGACTGGCTCACCGGCGCAGCAGGCTTCGCCGCGGACGCGCCACGCCAAGCGCATTTTGCGCTGCCGGATGCAGCGCATCGCGCCTCCGCCGATGCCTACCGCGCCTACTTGAGCCCCGCGTTGAGCCCTGCCAGTGCGCAAGTGCGCGAGGAGTCGCCGGCGCCGGGCCCGTTGAATGGTGCGATCCCCCACGGCACCTCATCGCCCTTGGGCTACGCCATCGCCCAGCTTCACGGCGTCTATATCCTGGCGCAGGCCGCCGATGGCATGGTGCTCGTGGATATGCATGCCGCGCACGAGCGGATCATGTACGAAGGAATGAAGAAATTACTGGCGGGAGAGACCTCGCAGCAGCAGTTGTTGATGCCCGAGGTGCTCGAGGTGACGCCGGCGCAAGCGGACATGGCGGAGGAGCACCGCCAGGAATTCTTGGCGTTGGGATTCGATGTGACGCGTTTAGGGCCAGATCAGCTGGCACTGCGGGCGGTCCCCACGTTGCTCACCGGCCGGGATCCGGCCGGGATCGTGCGCGATGTACTGTCGGATTTGCTCGAGTCGGGTCACTCGCGCCGCGTCGAGGAGTCGATCAATCATCTGCTCGCGACCATGGCCTGCCATGCCGCCGTGCGCGCGCAACGATCCCTGAGCCTGCCGGAAATGAACGCATTGCTGCGCGAAATGGAGGGGACCGAGCGCGCCGATCAATGCAACCACGGCCGTCCAACCTGGGTGCGTTTGTCGATGGGCGAACTTGATCGGTTGTTTCTGCGCGGACGGTGAGCGAGCAGGCGTCGAAGCGCCGCTCGGCGGTGTTGCTGATGGGGCCGACCGGTTCGGGCAAATCGGACCTGGCGGTGCGCCTGGCCGAACAATTGCCGCTGGAGATCATCAGTGTCGATTCCGCACTGGTGTACCGCGGCATGGACATTGGCACGGCGAAGCCTACCTTGAGCACGCGCGCACGCGTCCCGCATCACTTGATCGATATCCGCGATCCGGCCGAGGGTTATTCGGTGGGCGAATTTCTGCTCGGCGTGAAGCAGGCCCTGTTCGAGGTTTGGTCGCGCGGCCGTCAACCGCTGCTGGTCGGCGGCACCATGATGTACTTCCATGCCTTGACCGAGGGGATCGCGGATCTGCCGGAGGCGAACTTGCGCGTGCGTGCTGAAATCGACGCGCGGGCGGCGGAGGCGGGGTGGGGGGCGGTTCACCGCGAGCTGGCCGCGGTTGATCCTGTGGCGGCGGCGCGCATCCACAGCAACGATCCTCAGCGCATCCAGCGGGCGCTCGAAGTCCACCGCATCACCGGGCAGACCATCACAAAACTGCAACAAGCGCGCGTGTCGGTCTTTGCCGACGTAAATGTCATCGAATTTGCACTTGCGCCCCTTGAACGCGGCGAGTTACACACCAAGATCGAATTGCGGTTTAAGGCGATGCTCGAAGCCGGTTTCGTCGAGGAAGTCAGGAGCTTGTACGAAAGAGGCGATTTGAGCCCGGAACATCCATCCATGCGCGCGGTCGGATATCGGCAGCTGTGGCGATATTTGACGGGACAATCTGCGTTGAATGAAGCGGAAAAACAGGCGATTGCGGCGACGCGACAACTCGCTAAGCGGCAATTGACCTGGCTGCGTCGGCGCGCAAATGCACGATGGTTAGATTCCACGCGTCCGGAGGTTGCACGCGCGATTTTTGATGCACTATCCGAGGGCGGATTTGCGTGAGGTCTTTACAACGTGTTTACAACGTGGGCCATTGCGCTGTGCTAGCATTAATCGGGTATGTGCCTCGTGCCGCATGGAAGTGATACGGCAGTACAATCGACACTAAAAACAAGGAGCTTTACTCATGGCCCGTGGCCAGTCTCTGCAGGATCCATTTTTGAATGCCCTGCGCAAAGAAAGGGTGCCCGTTTCAATCTATCTGGTGAACGGCATCAAACTACAAGGACAGATCGATTCATTCGACCAGTTCGTCGTGTTATTGAGAAACAGTGTTAGTCAGATGGTTTACAAACATGCCATCTCCACGGTTGTGCCCGCACGCAATGTGCGACTGCCGACCGGCGAGGATGGTGAAGTGACGGAACCGGCTATCGTCGAATGAGCGGGTGGCGTTCTGCAATTATTTGAACGCCCGCAGGGCGGTGAGCGTGCGGTGTTGGTCGGCGTCGGCATCGGGCATCCGGTCGATCCGAATGACATCGCTGAATTCGCCGCTCTGGCCGCCTCAGCCGGTACCGTGTCAGTCGGTACCGTGCTGGCTTCGCGTCCGCGTCCCGACCCCAAATACTTCGTCGGCTCCGGCAAGGCTGAGGAGATTCATGCCTTTGCCGAGGCGCAGCACGCCGACTTGGTGCTGGTCGATCAAACCCTCACACCCAGTCAGGAACGCAATCTCGAGAAATTGACGGGTCGTCGAGTATTGGATCGTAACGGGTTGATTTTAGACATCTTCGCGCAGCGGGCACGCAGTTTCGAGGGCAAGCTTCAGGTCGAGCTTGCGCAGCTATCGCATCTGGCCACGCGCTTGGTGCGGGGCTGGACTCACCTTGAGCGCCAGAAGGGCGGCATCGGGTTGCGCGGCCCTGGCGAAACCCAGCTGGAGACCGATCGGCGCTTGATCGCCAAACGCATCCGCACCTTGCGCTCGCGTCTGGAGAAGCTGGATCGGCAGCGCGACACGGGACGCCATGTGCGGCGCGAAGTGCCGGTGCCCACGGTGGCGCTGGTGGGCTATACCAATGCGGGTAAGTCCACGCTGTTCAATGCCCTCACCGGGTCGGACAGCTTCGTCGCCGACCAACTCTTCGCGACGCTCGATCCCACCGTGCGGCGGGTCAAACTGGCCGGCGTCGGGGAAGTGGTCTTGGCCGATACGGTCGGATTTGTGCGAGCGTTGCCGCATGAACTGATCGCGGCGTTTCGTTCGACCTTGCAAGAGGCGCGCGACGCCGATTTGCTGTTGCACGTCGTCGATGCCAGCGATCCTCTGCGGAATGAGCGCATCGATCAGGTGCGCGAAGTGCTCAAGGGGATCGGTGCGGGCGAGATTCGCGAGCTGCTGGTTTTCAACAAGATCGATTTGAGCGGCGACCAACCGAGAAGCATCGTGGGCGCCGATGGCGTGGTCGCGCAGGTGTGGGCGTCTGCGGCGAACGGCGCCGGTCTTGATGACTTGCGCGAGGCGCTGGCCCGCGCCGTGCGTCCCAACCAAGTGCGCCGTACCTTTCATTTGCAGCTGCAGGCGGCCGGCGTCAGGTCTGAGTTGTACAAGCGCAATGCCGTGCGCGCCGAGCGGCAGCGCGAGGACGGCAGCTGGGATATGGAGGTCGAATTGGACCTGACCGAGGTTGCCAAATTGTCGGGCGCGCGAGGCGTAGTTCTGCTGGAACCTGAGCGTGCGCGCGCAACGCGCGTCGCTTGACGGCACGCCGCTGCAGTTCTCTAGGTGGGTGAGCGAGCCGCCTGTTAGAATGCGCGGCTCCTTATAACAAGGCATATCGCATGGCGTGGAATGAACCTGGTGGGGAAAAGCGGAACCCGTGGAACCGACCCCAGCAATCGCAGAACGATCTGGATGATGTGCTGCGAAATTTCCAGCGCCGTTTGAGCGCATTGTTCGGACGCGGCAGCGGCGGCGGCGGTCTCGGCAGCGGTCAGGGTTCACCCGGCCTGGGCAAGGGCTTGAGCAGCATTTTGGTGCTGATCGGGGCCGTCTGGATCGGCAGCGGCCTGTATCGGGTCGACGCGCAGGAGCGCGCCGTCATCCTGCGTTTTGGCAAGTACATGCAGACCACGGGACCCGGCTACAACTGGCATCTGCCGTGGCCGATCGAGCAGAAACGCATCGTCAATGTCTCGCAACAGCTCAGCGTCACGGACGATGCGCGCATGTTGACCGCCGATACGAATTTGGTCGAGGTCAAATCGGCGGTGCAATACACCAAGCCGGACCCGCGCAAGTATTTGTTCGAGGTCAACAACGTCGAAGAGACCCTGGTGCAGGTGAGCGAGAGCGCCATGCGCGAGGCGGTGGGGCAGGCCTCGCTCGACAAGGCGCTGGGCTTCGACCCGTCGATCACCGACCGTGCCAAGAAGCTGTTGCAAAAGACGCTCGACAACTACGACCTGGGCGTCAACATCATCAGCGTCAAGTTGAACGACGTCATCGTTCCCGAACCGGTGCAGGATGCGCAGCGCGACGCCATCAAGGCGGACAAGGACCGGCAGCGTTATCAGCAGGACGCGGAGACCTATCGCAACGATGTCGTGCCGCGCGCGCGCGGCCAGGCCGCCAAGAACCTGCTCGACGCCGAGGCGTACCGCTTGCAGGTGCTGGCCATTGCGCAGGGCGAGACCTCGCGCTTTGACCAGGTCTTGAACCAGTACGAGCACGCGCCGGCCGTGACGCGCGAACGCATGTATCTCGAGACCATGGAAAATGTCTACAAGAACTCACGCAAGGTCATCGTCGACACCAAGGGCGGCGGCAACAGCATGTTCTACCTGCCGCTGGAGAAATTGATTTCCTCCGGACCGCAGTCGATCTCCAATCCCAACGACACGATGACCGTGGCGCCCTCGACGCGGCTCCCGGAAATCCAGGTGACGCCGGTGGAAGATCCCGCCCGCGCGCGTGGGGTGCG
>Ga0307476_10002358_pt1 | contig 11301 bp, 8 predicted proteins | sample atmos_gasesECM2C_2_FD_203314 | JGI IMG/M metagenome (GOLD analysis project Ga0307476, IMG submission 203314) | Hardwood forest soil microbial communities from Morgan-Monroe State Forest, Indiana, United States - atmos_gasesECM2C_05 | ecosystem: Environmental > Terrestrial > Soil > Temperate... | reverse complement strand
TGCTCCAGCGTCTAATGGAGGCGAGGCTCAAACGAGCTTCGCCTCCCATTGTTTTGATTGGAAATTTCCCAGTGCGTTTCCTCGCCGTCTGTCTGGCTCTTGCCTCCCGTCTTGTGGCTGGCGCAATCGTCAGTACGCTTCTGCTGGCCAGTGTTTCCGCCGCGCAGCAACCCTCCGACCCGCTCAATCAGCACTACAGCGCCGCCCAGACCTTTCAGCTCGGCGGGGATCTTGATCGCGCCGAATCCGAATACCACCAGGTCCTCGCTCTCGCCTTGCAGCGCATGGGCAATCTCGTGGCTGCCGAGAAGAATGATTCAGAAGAGGCCGTCCACTTACTCGAAGACGCGGTCGCCGCCGATCCCACCTACGTGGACGCCCGTATCGACCTCGCCTTGGTTCATTTTCGTGCAGGCCACTTGGACAAGGCCAGCGCTGAGGCCGCCGAAGTCGTCAAAGCCGACCCGCGCAATGCTCGCGCGCTGCAACTCCTGGGAAACGTCGAGTTCGCGCAGGGCAACTTCGCCCCGGCGGCCGACCATCTGCACACCGCTCTCGGCCTCCAAGGGGACTTCGAGACTGCCTACTCGCTGGCTCTGGCCTACCTCAGTCAGCACAAGCTGGCTGAGACCAGGCTTTTGTTTGACGAGGTACTGAACGACATGGGCTCGACTCCCGAACTCCACGTTCTTCTCGGGCGCGCCTATCGCGAGACGGGCTATCTCGACGAAGCAATCCGTGAGTTCAAGAAAGCCATCGAACTCGACCCGCACTACCCCCGCGTTCACTACTATCTTGCCTTGGCCTATCTCGGTCAGGGAGAAAAAGAGCGCTTCCCCACGGCTCGCCCGCTCTTCGAGCAGGAACTGGCGATCAATCCGAAGGAGTTCTTTAGCACCTTCTTTCTCGGCGTCATCCATCTCGAAGACCGCGATTTTCCCGCCGCCGAAGAACTTCTAAAAAAAGCCGTACAGCTTCAACCCGATAATCCCGACCCGCTCCTCTACCTCGGCCAGGAGTACTTTGAAAGCAATCATCCTGAACTCGCCATCGCCACCCTGAAAAAATCAATTGCCCTCACCACCGACCGCTCCCACAACCACTATCAGGTATCGAAAGCCCACAGTATGATCGGCCAGATCCTGATTAAGATGGGTAAGCAGGACGAGGCAGAAGCCGAACTCAAGCAGTCGCAAGACCTCCGGGCGCAAACATTCCAAAGCGACAAAGACCAGCAAGAAGCCCATCAAATGGGCCAGCACGACCTGCTCCCCGACCTTCAGAACACCCACGAACGCCCCGCTCTCCTCGAAAATCGTCCCCCATTCGACGCCGCCGCGCAGAAAAAAGCTCTTGAGTTCCGCGTTGCCCTCACCGACATCCTCGCCAATTCCTATAACAACTTAGGTGTGATCCAGGCGCGCCGCGAGCAATACGCTCCCGCAACCGATTACTTTCACAAAGGCGCGCAATGGAATGCTGATCTTCCCGGCCTCGACCGCAATTATGGCTTAGCCAGTTTCCGCGCCCAGCGCTTCGAAGAGGCGATCACGCCGCTATCCCGCCAACTCACTCACCAGCCCGGCGACACCAAAGCCCGCGACGCACTTGGCGTCAGTTACTTCATGACTGACAAATTCGCCCAAGCAGTCGCGGTATTCCAGCCCGTGCTCGAGGATCTGCCCGACGATCCCGGAGTGCTCTACGCCCTGGGAGTTTCCCTTGTCCACACCGGCGATTCCGCAAATGCCTCGCGCGTCTTTCGCCGGATGCTGGAAAAAAATCCTGACGTGGCGGAAATTCATGTGCTGCTCGGCCAGGTCTTCGCCGATCAAAATCAATACACCCCCGCTGCCGCCGAATTTTCGCGCGCCCTGGAACTTGATCCTAAAATCGACGGAGCCCATTTCGGCCGCGGCCTCATCCTTCTTCACCAGGGCAAAGTCGATGATTCGGTCCAGGAATTTCGCGCCGAACTCTCCGCCCATCCCTCCGATGCGAAGGCCAAATATCATCTCGCCTACGGCCTGCTCATGCAGCAACAAAAAGATCAGGCCTTCGCTCTGCTCACTGAGGTAGTGCGCGACAAGCCGGATTACGCCGACGCCCAGTACCAGTTGGGCAAACTCCTGCTCGAGCGCGGCGAGGTAAAACCAGCCATCGAAAAACTCGAAACCGCCGTCCGCCTCGATCCCACAAAGGACTACAGCTACTTTCAGTTGAGCCTCGCCTACCGCCGCGATGGCCGCGCCGATGACGCTCAGCGTGTCCTCCAGGCATATCAGGCCTTGAAAGAGAAAGAACGAGGCACCGCACACCCGTGACTGTTTACTGGCGACCCATCACCGCGTGCGCCCTCATCCTATTCGCGCTGCTTACCCTTTGTGCCGCATCTGCCGCCGCCGACGAGAATTCGCAGAACATCGCCCGCGCCGCCACCCTGATCCAAGCCGGCAAACTCGACCAGGCCGAAGCCCAACTCTGGGATGTGCTCAAGCAACATCCCGATAATGCGTCAGCTTTAAATTTGTTGGGAACCATCCGGCTTCAGCAAAAGCGCTACGCCGAGTCGGAAACGCTGCTAAATCGTGCCACCACCCTGACTCCGGATTTTCTTCCCGCCCGGGTAAATCTCGCGCGTCTCTTCAACGCTCAAGGCGACACCGATAAAGAGATCAGCACTCTGCTGGAAGCCGTACGCTTAGCCCCGACCGACCCAGACGTCGACTCCGCCTTAGCCTCCGCTTACCTGAAACAAAATGACTATCGCCGCGCCCTCGAAGCGCTGCAACGAATCCCCGCTTCCCACCGTCCAGATAAGGTTTTCCCGCTCCTGGCCGCCAGCTATCTGGGTCTGGGATCAATCAACGAAGCTCGTGCTCTGGTACCAACCGTCATGTCACGCGCGGCAAAGAATCGCAGCCTTCTCGTCGACTTTGCCGAGGTGCTCCTCGATTTCGATCTCGTCCCCGACGCTCTCGCCGCCCTCCAGATCGCCGAGAAGCAACCGCCTCTTACTTCCGAGTTTTTTTTCGCGATGGGCCGCGCTCGCGAACGCAAAGGTGAACTCGTTCTCGCCCAGAAAAACTACCAGCGCGCCATCGACCTCGACCCAAAATCCTTAAGCGCTCTGCAATCGCTGTCCCATTTGCTCGCCGAGCAGGGAAAATGGGAGAAATCCATGGAACTCCTCGCCCGCTGCCGCGCCATCGCTCCAGACTCGCCCGATGTCCTGCGGAAATTCGCCGCCGCCAGCCTGCACTCCGGCCACGCCGCTGACGCCGTTGAGGCAGCGCAACAGCTGGTTAGACTCCGCCCTGACGAACCTGAAGCTGTTTACTTAGTCGGTGTCGCACAGTTGCAGAGTGGTGACTTCGAGCAGGCTCGAACTACGCTCGAGAAATATCTAAAACTTCGCCCCGCAGACCCGCTTGCCCTTCTGGCCTTAGGTATGGACGAAGTCAACTTGCGCGACTTTCCCGCCGCCCAAACTAACTTTGAGCAATGTATCCATCTCGATCCCAAACAAGTAGAAGCCTATTACCAGCTAGGCTCAATTTCGAAAGATCAGGGCGATGTGCCAGCAGCAATCCTTTATATCGAGAAAGCAGTTGCCATCAGCCCTGCCTACGCGCGCGCGCATGCCCTGCTCGGACAGCTTTATTTATCGCAACGTGACTACCCCAAAGCTCAAGAACATCTCACTCGCGCCGTCGAGCTTGCACCCGCAGTCGCCGATACTCACTACCAACTCGGCCTGCTTTTCGCCCGATTGAATCAGCACGACCGTGCTCAGCGCGAGATGGACCAGTTTCATAAATTAAAAGCCAAGGAAAATCCCGGCCCCGTCCCGCCCGGATCGAAGCCCGTCACTACTGCTCCGCCGTATCCCCCATCATGATCCGGTCTCCTCGCCCCACTTTCGTTTCATGTTGGCCAAGCGCCCTAAGCCTACTGGGCCTGTTCGTTGCTCTACTTGTATCCTCAACCGAGCTCTTCGGCCAACAAATTCCCACCCAACTCCCACAACTGGTTGACATCACCGACTCCACCGGCATCAAGTTCGAACACCTGTCCTCATCCGAAAAGAAATACATCGTCGAGTCCATGGGCGGCGGAGTTGCTCTTATCGATTACGACCGCGACGGCTTTCTCGATATTTATTTCACCAACGCTCCCACCGTCGATATGGCAATCGCCGACCAAAAAGCCCGTAGCGCTCTCTACCACAACAACGGTGACGGAACTTTCACCGACGTCACCGACAAAGCCGGCGTCGGCTATCCCTGCTTCGCCATGGGCGCCGTAGTCGGCGACTACAATAATGACGGTTGGCCGGACTTGCTCGTAACCTGCCTCGGCGGAGTCGTTCTCTACCGCAATAACGGCGACGGCACCTTCACCGACGTAACCAAGCCAGCCGGCCTCATCGACACACAGTTCGCCACCGGCGCCGCTTTCGGCGATTACGACGCCGATGGCTTTGCCGACCTTTTTGTCTCCCATTACGTCGACTTCCATCTCGACGATCTCCCTAAATTTGGTTCCAGTAAAACCTGCCAGTATCACAGCCTCGCCGTGCAGTGCGGGCCGCGCGGATTGAAAGGCGCTGGCGACCTGCTGTTTCACAACAACGGTGACGGCACTTTCACCGACGTCTCCAAATCCGCCGGCGTCGACGATCCCCACGGCTACTACGGCCTCGGAACCGTCTGGTCAGACTTCAACGATGATGGCCGCCTTGACCTTTTTGTCGCCAACGATTCCACGCCCAACTTCCTCTACCGCAACGACGGAAAGGGCCATTTCACCGACGTGGCTTTTCTCGCAGGCGTAGCCGTCAGCGGGGATGGCTCCGAGCAAGCAGGCATGGGCATTGCGCTCGGTGATTACCTCCACACCGGCCGCCTCTCTCTTTTTATTACTCATTTTTCCGAAGAGTACGCCGCGCTATTTCGCAATGATGGAGGAATGAATTTCACCGACGTCTCCTTTCAGGCTGGCGTCGCGTCACCGACCATCCCCTACGTTGGTTGGGGCACCGCTTTCTTCGATTTCGATAACGACGGCTGGCCGGATCTTTTTATGGTCAACGGCCACGTCTATCCGCAAGTGGACACGCTCGATGTCGGCGCCCGCTACCGCGAGCCCAAACTCCTGTTCCTGAACCAGCACGACGGCACCTTTCGCAACATCAGCGAACTGGCTGGCCCCGCGATTCGCATCCCCCAAGTCAGCCGCGGCGCGGCCTTCGGCGATCTGTTCAACGACGGCCGCATCGACATCGTCGTCGAAAATATTGATGGCAAGCCGCTCATCCTTCGCAACCAGGGCGGCAGCCATAACCACTGGATCGAGTTTGAACTGGCGGGAACCAAAAGCAATCGTCTGGCGTTGAATGCCCGCCTCAAGGCCTTCGCCGGAGACCTGGTTCAAGTCGATGAGGTCCGCAGCGGGGGCAGCTATCTGTCGCAAAACGACTTGCGCATCCACTTCGGCCTGGCTTCTCACGACCACCTTGATCGCGTAGAAATCCTTTGGCCCTCTGGCAAGACTGAAACCATAAACAACCTTGCTTCCGACCGGCTCTACTCGGTAAAGGAAGGAGAAGGAATTGTCCCTCGAGAGAAAATACTTCCTCCACAAAGGCGCGAGTCTCGTCAGGCGCCCGTTTCCAAAGGGCATTGACCTGTTTTGGCGGACATCAACCCAAGGCAAGGCCGCAGCCAGTTCAGTCCCAGACGTCCTAATTGTTGCCAACCCCCGCCCAGCGCTTGATAAAGCTGGACCAGAGCAACGAGTTCGTCGCTTGGGCCCGCGCACCCCAAGTTCAGCAGAGAAGGAGTTCCTGAAAGGGTTCTTAATTTACGCGGAGGTTACCAAACGAGGAGCAACCAGCAATTCAAGCAGAGAACTATGGCGCCGCTCATGCAATGCGAGATTCTCCGCACCGGCATTTGGCGGTTGCTTACAATGCATTTCCATCGCGCTTCCCGCTTGCCGCAAAGCGCGAGTTCGCGCGGCGAGCACGTCCCGCCGCGCACAGCCCAGAAGAACAGAACACTCATGATCCGAGTACCGCTCAAGTACCGTCATCACGTAAACAAAGCGCTCAAACGGTTCGAGAGCAAGAACCGCACCGATCTCGGCCTGCCCCTCAACTAGCGGTATTTTGTCATCCCCGTTGACCGCAGCAAAACTTGAACCGCTACTTCCCTCGACCGGCCGCGGATTGATTACCCTAACGGCATTTCGGATAATCGCCCGCCTCGCCCAGGAGCGCGCCCATTCCTTGAAAACCGGGTTGCCATCTACCGCGTCCTCCAGGCCGGAGACAAAACACTGCTCAGCTTTCTCATGATCCGCCGTCAGCAGGAACGAGAGCAGGTAGAGCCCGTTCATATCTTCGTCAAAGATTCGGCGGAAATCTGCGCTGCTTGCGTACGGCGTAGGTCCGGTCATGTACTTTGCTTCCGTCATCTTTACCCCCGTCTCTCACTTATCAGTCGTTTGAGCTGTGTGGAAATCGACAACCCAAAGTGTTCGTTCATGATTTCAGCACTTTTCTTTTCGGATACGGTAACGGCTTGCATCCACATCTTCGGGCAAGGCCCTTCAGCACGTGCCGAGTAAGAATGCCCGAGCAGGAAAACTTCGCACCTTGCTTCATCAGATCTAAAATTGCGTCTTCTCCCTCGCGGCTGATAACGGTCAGGCTGCTCAAGTCAATCGCCAACTTGCGTCCGTCCAGGTCACGGGTCGCATTTTTCCAGGTCGTGCGCAACTCAGCCACCCAGGGTTCGATGAGCCTTCCTTCCACGACGAGTTTGCGTCGAGATGGAGTGTCGACGATGGAAATCTTGAACATAATTCGATCTCAGGCCTAACGTCATAAGGGCAACGCACTTGCCAAAGCCGCAAGCCCGCAAAGTGCTGAAACCATTGATAGAAGAAAGATCCTGGGAGCATTGTGTCAAAGAATGTCAAAATCAGATTTGACACTTGCGGAGATTCGACACGAAAAAGGGAACTTCAGGAAATCGCCGAAAGGGACCGGATTTCTCTTGAAGCAGGCGAGATTACGCTGCCCGGTCCCCGCGCCTGAAATCATGCTCAACCGGAGCGACGCTGATTCTCTCTCGTCTTTCGATGAATCGAATACGAGGCCTTACTGCGTCTTTCAGAAGAGCCCACAGAAATGCGAGCATGAAGAGAACTGCAGCGCCGCAAACGGTCAGCAATGCCAATGACCCAATCACTTCACGACTTAGAGCAAGGCAAGGGCCAAAGGGTCTCTCACATGACTCAATGAGAGCAAAGGTGTGGGCGCCTCGCTGGGGTAAGGCTAGAGAGCTGACACTCTTCGCGGGTCGACGCCCAGTTTCTTCATGCGGGCGATCAGGGTCGTGCGCTTCAGGCCCATGCGGGCCGCCGCGCCGTCGGGTCCGGCTACTCGCCCGTTGGTAGTTTTCAAAATGCGGACCATCTCATCGCGTTCATCCGCTTCCCGCGTCCCAGACACTAGAGTGGTCTTGCCGTTGTTGCTCAGCTCGGCGATCGGAGCTTGCAGCGTCGTGCCGTGCGTAAGGATCACCGAGCGCTCGATGAAATTTTCCAGCTCACGAATATTTCCCGGCCAATGCCAACTCGAGAGCTTCCTCATAGCCGCGGCGGGAATCGATTCGATCTGCTTGTTCATGAGGCGCCCGTACTTCTGGATAAAATAGCGGACCAGCAGTGGAATATCCTCTGGGCGTTCCCGCAAAGGTGGAATGCGAATCGGAAACACGTTTAGGCGATAGTACAAATCGCTGCGAAACTCGCGATTCTCCATCATTTTTTCGAGGTCGCGATTGGTCGCTGCTACCAGTCGCACATCGACCTTCTTGGTTCGGTTGCTGCCCAGCCTTTCAAACTCGCGCTCCTGTAAGGCTCGCAGCAATTTGGGCTGAATCTCAACCGGAATGTCCCCGACCTCATCCAGAAACAGTGAGCCCTGGTCGGCCAGTTCGAGGCGGCCGACTTTCTGCGCGATCGCGCCCGTGAAAGCGCCTCGCTCATGCCCAAAAAGCTCGCTCTCGAGCAGCCCCGTCGGAATCGCGGCGCAGTTGAGTTTTACGAAGGTCCGCTCCTTGCGCCGGCTGCGTTCGTGAATCGCGCGCGCAATCAATTCTTTTCCGGTGCCGGTTTCGCCCAGAAGTAACACCGTCGAGTCGCTCGGAGCCACGGTTTCCACCAGGTTCAAAACATGGCGAAGAGCCGAACTCTGCCCCACAATTCCTTCGAAGTCCATCTCGCCGCGGATCTCGTCTTCTAAATACAGCTTCTCCTGCGCGAGCTTGTCTCTGAGGTCGGCAATTTCCCCATATGCCAGAGCGTTCTCCACCCCGATCGCCACCTGCTGTGCCACCTGGGATAGAAAGGCTGCCTCCTCCGGGTCGAAAGCATTCTCCTGCCGGCTTGCCAGGGCGAGCACGCCAAGCACGCGATCCCGGCTGATGAGAGCCACGTCGCAAAGCGAATTCATGCCCTCTCCCGCCGCCTTGGCGTACGTCTCCGGGGACACGTCAGCCGGATCGAGCCGATTTAGGATCCGCGGCTTGCCGCTTCGAAAGGTTTCGCCGGGCATCGAATCCGCGATGGGAATCAATCCCTGTTTCGTAAAAAATCCTCTTCTGTCCGGGAAGTCGAGAGCGTGTACCCGCAAGTGCGTGCCGTCTGGCTCGGGCAGCATGATAGCTGCAGCGTCACAGCGCATGACCCGGCGAACACTTGCGGAGATGGTTCGCAGCAGTTCCTGAAAATTCAGGTTCGACACGACCTGGTTTGTCAGATCAAGAATCAGTTTCAACCGATCCTGCGCCTGCTGCGACAAATAGAAGTTCACCGCCGCGTCGATCGCCAGCGCAATCTGGTCGGCCACCAGAGAAAGGAATCGGACCTCGTCCTCGGGGTAGGCGTCCGGACGCGATCTCCCTATGCTCAGCACACCCAGCCGGCGCTTTCCCCTCGCCAACGGCAGGACGCAGGTGGACGCAATCCCCAGTTCGGTCAGACACTCACTGTGCTTCGCAAACCGCGTCTCCTTATTCCAATCTGCGGTGACAAGAGCCTGCTGAGACTCGTGTACCCACTCCATTGGCGTGCCTTCCACGACAACGTCTGTCGAAGACAAACTATGCCGTGCGCCATTCGAATAAAGCAGATGCCACGCGACGGTCCTGGTTTCATTCTCAAAGGCGATAAGCTCCAGGTAGTCAAAGGGAATCACTTCGCGCAGCGCTTGCACCAGCACGTCGGCAGCGGTGTCACAGTCACTGCATGTGCCAATCGCATTGACCGCACGCACCAGCGCTTCGTAGCGCTGCGTGTACTCCTCTGAGATGGTTGCGGATAAAGTGCTCATAGCCTCTAGCCCGCCTGTCACAAGTTGATTGCGAACGCGTTAGTCAATACTACCGCCGTAAAGAGGTGACCCCGGTCCGCGATATGTTTGATCTGATGTAGCGACGCGCCAGAAAGCTTCTACAAATGTCGTAGCTCTTGTCACCTGTCGATTAGTGTGTCGATACGATTGACAGGCGATGTCGTCAACTGGCGCCCGCAATTGCGCAATCTACATTCAAATCAAGTATTTCGGGACAGAACGCCCCCCGTCTGCAATTTGGCACCTTAGATGCCCTCCATAGGTGGCTGTCTCGATTCCGAGACACCATTCACGCCGTGCACAGTCGCGGTTGCGGAAATCGTAAGCACTTATTTTCAAGTATGGAGGAGCCACACTATGCGACGAACTGCGATTATGCTTGCGGGTTTTGTCACTCTCTTAGCTCTTGGCGCTATCGCCCAGGAAAACCGCTCCGAGATCAGTCTGCAAGGCACGGGGTTTTTCACCAAGGACACTAACGGCCAGGGAATCTCGCGAACCACAACAAATACAGGCGGGTTTCTCCTTGGATACCGTTATCACATCAATCGTCGGCTCGCTGCCGAAGCGAACTACGGCTTCGATCGCGATACCCAGAGGTATTTCTCTACAGGCGGATTTTCCAGAGTTCAGTCCGATGTACACACAGCCACTGCCGATATGGTCGTGAGTCTTCCCTTCAGGTTCAGCAGGTTCAGTCCCTACGTTCTTGGCGGAGGCGGCAGTTTGGTATTCCATCCAACCGGCAACGCGGGCGGTTTCGTGCCTGGCGCCGATACCCAGGCCAAAGGTGCTTTTCTGTACGGCGGCGGTGCCAATTACACGTTGACTAAACGTCTCTCTTTACGCGCTGAGTACAGGGGCTACGTCTATAAAGATGCCGATTTTGGCGTCAGAGCCCTCAACACTGACAGCTGGACTCACACTGCGCAGCCATCCGCGGGAATTGTTTTCCGTTTCTGATCCCAAGGCTCCATGGCAGGGCAGGGCTTCCTGCCTGCTATGGAGCTTCGATCGTTGTCGAGAGTTTTGGCTATTGATCTGCTGCTACTTCATGGGTCCCTTGGGAAGTCAGCCATCTGCGTTCGAGGCGTTGGGATTTCGGGTAAGGGCCACTGGAAACGAGGGACGTGAGCATGCTGGAAGGCACGGTTGAGTTGCTGGGCGGTCTAGGTTTGAGCGGTCTAATATTGCTGATCAGTTTTTCCATTGTGGGCTCGATTGTTGCAGCCCTGCGAGCCGTCGGCCGGGGAAGCGCTACTGCGAGTCCTAGGAAGTAAAGAGGGTCTTCGCCTTCGGGGGCTGAAGTGACTATCTGGGGTCACCCGCACCGCGATCTTCCCATCCAAGCTAAGCGTTCGGAGGAAATTCACTATGGCTAAACTAGAGCGCAAGAACTGGAGAGAGTTGTGTCACGCCGCCCTGGGAGCAAAAGATCCCGATGAGCTGCTGAAGATCGTTCAGCAACTCAACCAGGCCCTTAAACGCGAAGAGCAAGTCCGGCGCGATTTCAGGGAGGCCATGAGAGCGAACCAGTCCTCCGCGTAAGCTCCTCTACTCCCCCCGCGGTTTAGCCAATCCAAACAGCAACAGCACTCTCTTCTTCTGCGAACTCACGGCAGGTCGTAGCGATCCAGGTTCATTACCTTGCCCCACGCAGCCGCGAAGTCCCTGGCAAACGCCTCCTTAGAGTCGTTACTGGCATACACTTCCGCGAGTGCCCGAAGCTGCGAGTTCGATCCGAACACCAGATCGACGCGCGTCGCGGTCCAGTTGGTTTTGCCCGTCTTCCGGTCGCGCCCCTCATACACCCCTTCGGATCCAGATGACGGCTGCCACTTCGTATTCATGTCGAGCAGGTTGACGAAGAAATC
>Ga0307476_10002357_pt1 | contig 11302 bp, 10 predicted proteins | sample atmos_gasesECM2C_2_FD_203314 | JGI IMG/M metagenome (GOLD analysis project Ga0307476, IMG submission 203314) | Hardwood forest soil microbial communities from Morgan-Monroe State Forest, Indiana, United States - atmos_gasesECM2C_05 | ecosystem: Environmental > Terrestrial > Soil > Temperate... | reverse complement strand
ACCTCGGATCGGCGCAGGGTTTCGCCGGACGGTTGGCCGGATGTCATCTTATGCATTTTCGGCCGGAAACCGAAACCGTCGCGCGAGGCATTCCAGCCGCTCGTCGGCCGGCTCGCGTGGCGATCCCACGAAATGTCGTCGGCTGCCACGAAATGCCGTGGGGCCGGTGTGAGGGGCGGCCGCGGGACCGTGTCGGCCTTTCCGGCGGGCGTCTGGTCAAGAGTCTGTCATTGTAGGCACTTGCGATCGCAATCGGGAGAGGTTCCGGGACATGGCACGGGGTTAGCGATTGCCCTACCGTCCCGAGCCGCGACGGCAACCTGACGCGCAAAGAAGGAGCGAGCAAACATGGCAACCGGCAATTACACACACGACGCGGCATCGGCCGCCAAAGTGGAACACGAACAGACCTCTGCCAAGGAGAAGATCTCGCTGAGTTCCCGGGTGGAGACAGCCGGCCGCGCGCTGGCCCGTTACGGCCTGGTGGTCGTGGTGGGGTGGATCGGCCTCATGAAGTTCACGGCGTACGAGGCCGAAGGGATCCGGCTGTACGTCACCAACAGCCCGTTGATGAGCTGGGTCTACGGGCCCCTGAGCGTCCGGGCCTTCTCCGCCGTGCTTGGCGTCATCGAGGTCGCCGTCGCGCTGCTCATCGCAGCGCGCCCGTTCTCGCCCCGGGCTTCCGGACTCGGCAGCGCCCTGGCGGTCGCCATGTTCCTCACGACCCTGAGCTTCCTGGCGACGACGCCGGGCGTCTGGGAGCCGAGCCTCGGCGGCTTCCCCGCCCTCTCGGGGAAACCGGGGCAGTTCCTCATCAAGGACCTGGCCCTGCTAGGCATTTCGCTCTGGTCGCTCGGCGAGGCCTGGCAGGCGAGCGGGCGGGCCGCGGTGTAAGCCCTTGACGACGAAACGGAGCGTCCTCATGAACACCGAACACGTTCAAAACCTGATCATCGGCAGCGGGGTCGCGGGCAAGATCCTCGCCTGGACCCTGGCGAGCCAGGGGCAGAAGACCGTGGTCGTGGAACGGTCGATGGTCGGCGGCGCCTGCCCGAACGTGGCCTGCCTGCCCAGCAAGAACGTCATCTACAGCGCCAAGGCCGTCTCGCTCGTCCACCCCACCAGGGGCCTCGGCGTCGTGACTGGGTGGGTGCGCGCGGACATGGCCGGCGTCGCCCGCCGCAAATGGCGGATGGTCAATGAACTGGTGGAAATGCACCTCGCCAAGTTCAGGGCCAGCGGCGCGGAGTTGGTTATGGGCGAGGCGCGGTTCACGGAACCGAAAACCGTGCACGTGACCCTGAACGCCGGTGGCACGCGGTCGCTGCGGGGCGAGCGCGTCTTCATCAACGTTGGCACCCGCGCCAGCATCCCCGACGTGCCCGGCCTCGCCGCGGCCGGGCCGATGACGCACGTCGAAGCCCTGAACCTGGAACGCCTGCCCGAGCGCCTCGTCGTCCTCGGCGGCGGCTACGTCGGCCTGGAATTCGCGCAAGCGATGCGGCGGTTCGGGAGCCGCGTCACGATCGTCCAGCACGGTCCGCGACTCCTCAAGGGGGCAGACCCGGACGTGGCGGACGCGCTGCTGGGGCTGATGAAAGATGAGGGCATCGAGGTCTTGTTGCGAGCGGAGGTGCTGAACGTGACAGGCCGTTCCGGCACGGGCGTCGCCCTGCGCGTGCGCTCGGAGGGGAAGGAGGGAACGCTTGAGGCCTCCGACATCCTGGCGGCGGCCGGCCGGACGCCCAACACCGACCGGCTGGACGCGGCCAGGGCGGGCGTCGAACTGGATTCGCGCGGCTACATCCGCGTCAACGACCGACTTCAGACCAGCGCCTCGGACGTCTGGGCGACGGGCGAGTGCGCCGGCAGCCCGCGGTTCACACACGTGGGCGAGGACGATTGCCGCATCGTCCTTAACAACCTGGCAGGCGGCAGCCGGACCACGCGCGGCCGGCTCATCCCGTACTGCCTGTTCACCGACCCGGAACTTGCCCACGTCGGCCTGACGGAGTCCGAAGCCCAGGCCCAGGGCGTGCCGTACCGCATCGCCCGAATGCCGATGGCGATGGTCTTCCGGGCCCACACGCTGTCGGAGACGCGCGGGTTCGTCAAGGCATTGGTCGGCGCCGACGACCGCCTCCTGGGCTTCACCGCGTTCGGCGCGGAGGCGAGCGAGATGATGGCAGTCGCCCAGACGGCGATGGTCGGCTGCATCCCCTACACGGTTCTGCGCGACACGATCTGGACCCACCCGACCGCGGCCGAAGGGCTGCTCGGCCTGTTCGCAACTCCTCCGTCGGCGCCCGGGCCAATCCAGTCTGTTTCCAGCGGGAGCGTAAGTGCTTCCCGTGAGCCGGGCCCGGTCCCGGCGACAGCGAAGGAGTAGACCGTGAACTCTCTCATCAAGAAGCTGGACTCTCTCCTCGTGAAACCGGCGACATGGCGTCTCTTCAGGAGCGACTTCGACTACCATCTGGTTCGCGCAACCATGGTGTTCATCTTCCTGATGTTTGGATACCAGAAATGGTTCCAGTACGAGGCCGACGCCCTGGTTCCTTTCATCCGCAACGGGCCGCTGATTTTCTGGATGTACCCCGTCTTCGGCGTCCGGGGGGCGAGCTGGTTCCTGGGCGTTTCGGAATGGCTGTTCGGCGCCCTGATGTTCCTGGGGTTTTGGAACAAGAAACTCGGCATCCTCGGGGACCTCGGCGCCCTTTTCTCCATGATCGCAACCGTCACTATCATCCCCTTCATGCCGGACGGTTGGGCCGCGTCGGCCGGCGGGTTCCCGGCGATGACCGGCAACGTTGCCTTCCTGATGAAGGACGTGGTTCTTCTCGCCGCGTCGTTCAATTTGCTCAAGCAGGATCTGGTGCGAGCGGTGCTTCCCGCGGCCGAACGGCATGGGCGCCAGGAGGTGGGCGACCGCCGCGCGCAGGCCGCGGGCGAGGTCGCAGCCAACGAGAGATAGATGACGCCTGCCAGCAGGATCCGGTTGTGCCCGCACCCGTCATCGTCGTCGCCGGCGTGAGTCGAACGAGGCGGGTGGAAAGATGGTCGTCGTCCACGACTGACACTCCCCTGCGAATCAAGGATAAACCAGATGTCGAAATCAGTCGCTCTCGTTACGGGGGCAAGTCAGGGCATCGGTCAAGCGTCGGCCATCCGTCTCGCCCGCGATTTCCCGGCGCTCGTCCTGGTCGCGCGGAACCGTGCCCATCTGGAGCAGACGGCCGAAGCGGTGCGGGCCGCTGGCGCGGAAGCGTTAGTCATCGACGTCGATCTGGCCCAGCCCTCCGCCGCCCGGACGGTGGTCGATGAAACCTTGCAGGCCTTTGGCCGAATCGACGCGCTGCTCAATATCGCCGGTGCGGTCCCGCAGATCGACCTGTTCGAGATGACGGACGAGCAGTGGGAGGCCGGCCTGGCGCTCAAGCTGCACGGGGCGCGCCGCCTCACCATCGCCGCCTGGCCGGCGCTGAAGCAGGCGAAGGGCTCGGTGGTGCTGATGTCCGGCAATTCGGCGGTCTTCCCGAAGGCGCCCTACGCGGCGGTCGGCACGATCAACGCGGCGATCATCGCGCTGGCCAAGGCCTTCTCCGATCGGGGAATCGAGGACGGCGTCCAGGTAAACAGCGTGCTGCCGGGACCGGTCATGACCGGCCGCCGCCGCTCCTATCTGGAGCATTGGGCCCCGCTCCACGAGATGACGGTCGAGGAGGCCACCGTCAGGTTCCCCAAGGAGGCCGGCATCGCCCGCTATGGCAAGCCCGAGGAAATCGCCGAGCTGATGGCGTTTCTGGCGTCGCCGGGCGCCCGCTGGATGACGGGTTCGACGCTGCGGATGGACGGTGGGGAGGTGAAGTCGATCTAACGGAAGCCGGCTGGGTGCTCCTCGATGGAAGGAGGCTGCGGTGTCTTTGAATGACGTGAGCGTCGTGCTCGTCCACGGCGCCTGGGCCGACGGATCAAGCTGGGCGAAGGTGATCGCGCCACTCGCGGCTGACGGCATCCGGGTGGTCGCGGCGCCGTTGCCACTAACAGCGTTCCGCGATGATGTGGCGGCGCTCGATCGAACGCTTGAGCGCGTGACGGGGCCGATCGTTCTCGTCGGCCACGCCTATGCCGGCGCCGTCATCGCGGCGACGCGCGACGAGAAGGTGAAGGGGCTCGCCTACGTGGCCGCCCTGGCTCCGGACGAGGGCGAGACCGTCGCGGACGTCTTCTATCGCAGCGAGCCGCACCCGCAAGCGCCCAAGCTGGTTCCCGACAAGCATGGATTGATCTATCTGCCCGTGTCAGCCTTCGCCGCCACCTTCGCCCAAAATGCCGCCGCGGGGGAGTTGGCCGTGCTGGCGGCGGTTCAGCGGCCGATCGCGCCGGCCTGCATCACCGTCGCCCTCGATCGACCGCTGTGGAAGGACCGTCCGACCTGGTTCCTCGTGGCCGAGGAGGATCGCATGATCATCCACGAAAATCAGCGCTTCATGGCCCAGCGGATGAAGGCCCGGGTGCGCGCGCATCCCGTCGATCACGCGCCGATGGTGACCGCGCCTTCCGTCGTCGTGGACGTCATCCGCGAGGCGATTGCCGAGGTCGTCGCAGGCTGAAGTACGCCTTTCGGAAAGGAAAATCACCATGACCACCGTCAGATATCGAACTGCCGACGTGGACGGCCTCCGCATCTTCTATCGCGAGGCCGGCGCGGCCGGCGCCCCGAAGCTGCTGTTGCTCCACGGTTTCCCGAGCGCCGGCCACATGTTCCGGGACCTCATCCCGCTCCTGGCCGACCGCTTTCACATCGTCGCTCCCGATTTGCCGGGCTTCGGAAAGTCCGACATGCCGGGCCGCGGCTATTCCTTCGAGCGGATCGCGGAGACGATTGATCGTTTCACGGAGGTGGTGAGCTTCGATCGCTACGCCGTCTATGTCTTCGATTACGGCGCGCCGACCGGATTTCGGATCGCCGTGAGACACCCAGACCGGATCACGGCGATCATCTCCCAGAACGGCAACGCCTACGAGGAAGGTCTGAGCGACGGCTGGAACCCGATCCGGGCTTACTGGCAAGACGCGTCACAGGCCAACCGCGAGGCGCTGCGCACGTTCCTGGCGCCCGAGACGACCCTCTGGCAATACACGCACGGCGTCCCCGACCCGACGGCGGTATCTCCGGACGGATACTCCCTCGACAATTTCTACCTGGGCCGGCCCGGCGCGGCCGACCTGCAACTCGCCCTGTTTGGGGACTACAAGAGCAACGTCGCTCTCTACTCGACCTTCCAGAAGTATTTCCGGACCCACAAGCCGCCCTTGCTGGTGGTGTGGGGCAAGAACGACCCGTTCTTCCTGCCGCAAGGGGCCGAGGCGTTTCAGCGCGACATCCCGGACGCGGTCGTGCGCTTCTTTGACACCGGGCATTTCGCGCTGGAGACGCACGCCGCAGAGATTGCAGCGGCCATGCGCGAATTCCTTCCGCGCTGAGTCGGCAACCGGGCGGCTACCGCGGCATCGCGTGGGTGTGCCGCCAATCACTTGGATCGCAGAATCCTGTGCTCCTCGCCTCTAACGCCATCTCCGTAGCATTTCGCGGCGCGAGTTCCCGGTTCGTCGGTTGAAACGGCGGCCTGTTGACGCGGTGATCGCCCGCGGAGCGCGGGCCGACGAACAGGAGCCTTGATCGAGTATTCACATGCTGGCCGCCGTTTCCTCTGGTATCATGTGGACTACCGTGCTGTTGGAAGAGATACAGCGCAAGTAGCGTGGCCTCAATGGCCTGCTCTTGACGAATCTGCACGCAATGGACGCCAGAACTAGTGGCAGACCGTGACGCAAGTTATTTTCAAATAAGGAATTATACCGATGACCGCATGGCTCGACCCACACATCCACATGATCTCCCGCGTCACGGACGACTACCAACGCATGGCCCTATCCGGCTGCGCCGCCGTCAGCGAGCCCGCCTTCTGGGCCGGGTTCGACCGCGGCTCCGCCGAGGGGTTCCGCGACTACTTCCGCCATCTCACGGAGGTCGAGCCGAAGCGCGCCGCCCAGTTCGGAATCCGCCACTACGGCTGGCTCTGCATCAACGCCAAGGAGGCCGAGAACGTCGCGCTGTCCCGCGACGTCATCGCCCTCCTCCCCGAGTACCTCGACAAGCCGAACGTCCTCGGAATCGGCGAAATCGGCCTCAACAAGAACACGCGCAACGAGGCGACCGTCTTTCAGGAGCACGTCGATCTTGCCATGCGCACCGACGAGCTGATCCTCATCCATACGCCGCACCTGGAGGACAAGTATAAAGGGACAAGGATGATCCTCGATATGCTCAAAAACGACCGCCGCGTCAAGCCGGAGCGCGTCTGCATCGACCACGTGGAGGAACACACGGTTCGGTTCGCCCTGGACGGCGGCTTCTGGTGCGGTATGACGCTGTATCCGACGACGAAATGCACGCCGGCGCGGGCGGTCGACATCGTCGAGATGGTCGGCGCCGAGCGAATCATGGTCAATTCCGCGGGCGATTGGGGCGTCTCCGATCCGCTGGCCGTGCCGCAATTCATGCTGGAAATGCGACGACGCGGACATGCGGAAGACGTGATCCGTAAGGTGGTGCACGAGAATCCGCTGGCGTTCTGGCGGCAGTGTGCGCGATGGCAGGAGTGGCCGGGGGAGGTGAAGGAGACGACCAACGGGGCGGTGCGGGCGAAAGCCGTGCAGCGCGTGTAGATGCGTCGATCATCAACCTGTAGGGTGGGTCGCAAGACCCACCGCGAGGGCAGGAACCCAACGGTGGGTCTTGCGACCCACCCTACGAGGGCAGCCCGAACAACCCCCGCGCATTCCGCGTCGTCCGCTCCGCCAGCGCCTCAGGCGACAGAGCGTGCAACCCCGCCAAACACGCCGCTGTATGCGCCACGTTCGCCGGCTCGTTCCGCTTGCCCCGCAGGGGGACCGGCGATAAATACGGACAATCCGTCTCCACCAACACCTTGTCCAACGGCTGCTTCGCCGCAACCTCGCGCAACGCTTGAGCATTCTTATAAGTGAGCATACCCGCAAATGACAGGTACAATCCCATCGCCCGGCACGCCTCCGCCGTCGCTTCGTCGCCGACGAAGGAGTGCATCACGCCCTGGATCAGGCCGTTCTTGTCGAACTCCACCCGCAGCATCCGCAGCACGTCGGCGTCAGCCTCGCGGCAATGAATTACTACGGGCTTGTTCAGACGACGGCCCAGCTCCAGGTGACGACCAAAATAATCTTCTTGGAGCGGAAAAGGCGTGTCATTCCAGTGGCGGTCCAAGCCCGTCTCGCCGATCCCGACCACTTCCTTCCGCGCGGCCAGGACCACGACCGCGTCCCAGTCGCCGGGCCCGGCCTGGGCGGCGTTGTTCGGATGGACGCCGGCCGTGGCGAAGACGTAGGGATGATTTGACGCCAGGGAAATGCAGGCGGCGCTGTCCGTCGCCGTCGTCGCCACGGCTACGATCTGGACCACGCCGGCGCCGCGGGCGCGATCCAGCACGGCCGGCAAATCGTCGGCGAACTGCTCGGCGTCCAGGTGGGCGTGGGTGTCAATGAGGGCGGCCACGTCAGACCTTCATCGGCTCGCCGCGGGAAACCTTCAGCCCTTCCAGCTCGGACAGGTGCAGCCGCTTCACCGCCACCAGCTTTTCCAGCTCCGCTTTGGCGTCGGCGTCGGTCACGGACGCCGCGTCGCGCTCCAGGTCGGCGACGGCGCGGCGCTGGTCGGCGACCAGCCGCGGCAGCAGATGCCCCAGGGCCAGGAAGTTGATCGTTGTGAAGCCGACCGGAAATGTGCTGGAGAACGAAGGCGAAACATGGCGGCGGAAGAGGAACCGGCCGAGCGACGCCGTCTCCGCCCCGTCCTCGGCCTCGATCTCGCGCAGCCGCTGCAGGGTGGCCCCGCCCGCGGCGTCGGCCCACGGATACGCCTCCCCGACGTAGCGCAGCATCGACAGGCTCTCGCGCTGAAACGCCTGCTGCAACACGGTCTGGGTGCGGACGTCCATCGCCATCCGTTCTCCTATCTGCGACCGGGGATGTCAGGCGTCGTGGGCGACGGGTTGCTCGTGCGCACGTTCGGCGGCTGCGGGAGGAACCGATCCACGCCGGCCCGGCTCACGTCCGCCAGCGGGCCCCACATGACGCCCAGCACGATCACCGCCGCCGCCATGATCCCCGCGAACGCCGTCGCCCCGGCGCGCTCCGGCAGCCGGGCTGGCTCCTGGCCCTCCAAATCCTCGGCCCGGCCCTCGATAATCATCACGCGCATGACTTTCAGATAATACACCGCGCTAAAGACGGTGTTCACGCCGCCGACCGCCAGCAGGGCCAGCAGCGTGAAGCCCAGGCCGCGCTCGCCGCTGTTCCACCAGTACAACCCGGCCGACCACAGCGATGAGAAGATCTGAAACTTGGCTGTGAAACCGACCAGCGGCGGCATTCCCAGCAGGCTCAGCAGGAAGAACGACAGCGTCACCACCATCCACGGCGAACGCCGCACCAGGCCGCGCATCCGATCGAGGTCCTCGCTGCCAGTCTCCCGCCGCAGAAAAGCGACGACGGCGAAGGCGCCGAGGTTCATGAACAGGTAAGCGATCAAGTAGAACAGCACCGCCTGGACGCCGACCACCGCCTGGTCGCCGGGCAGGTACAGCCGCGGCGTGGTCAGGGCGCACAGGCCCATCATCATGTAACCGGCGTGGGCGATGGTGGAATAGGCCAGGAGGCGCTTGAGGTTGTTCTGCAAGTAGGCGGCCAGGTTGCCGAACGTCGCCGTGACGCCGGCGAAGACGGCCAGGGCTGGCAGGAAATAATGGACGACCGCCATCCAGTTCTCGGCGCCGATCCACTGCCCATCGACGCCGGTGAAGATCAAAACGATACGGGCCAGGAGAGCGACGGCCGCCGCCTTGGAAGCGACCGACAGGAACCCGGCTACCTCCGCCGAGGCGCCTTCGAACACGTCGGGGCACCAGAAATGGAACGGCACCGCCGCCAGCTTGAAGCCGACGCCGATGAGGAGGAACAGCGTCCCCAGGATCAGCACGGGGTCGAACGTGTTGGCGTTGAGACAGCGGACGTAGGCGGCGGCCACTTCGGGCAGGTAGCCGGTGCCGAACTTGCCGGCCAGCAGGCTGATGCCGTAGAGCATGACGCCCGCGGCGCCGCCGCCATAGACCACGTACTTGAGAGCGGCCTCGCTGCTCTGCCGCCGGCCCTTGAGGAAGCCAGCGAGCGCATAGCTCGGCAAGCTGGCCATTTCGACGGCGATGAAAACCATCAGCAAATGGTTCGCCGACGCCATGAGCATCATGCCCAGCGTGGCGCCGAGCAGCAGCGTATGGAAATCGGGCGAGTCCTCGCGATCCGGGATGCCGGTGGTCAGCGTCAGCCAGACCATGAGGGCCGCGAAACCCAGCAGCAAGCAGCGGAGGAAAACGGTCATGCGGTCATAGACGAGCAAGCCGTTGAAAATGCCCAGCTGCTCCCGTACCGTGGCGGGTTGGTCGAAGCCGGAATAACCGCCCCACTGGCAGACGGCGATCGCCAGCGCACCCAGGGCTATCACAAGAGCGACCGGGCCGACGTGCATCCGGCCGATGAGGCGCAGCAGCAGCAGCACCACAATGCCGGCGCACACGACCAGCTCCGGCAGGAACTTCGGCCAGCTGCTCATTAAGACGTCGGATAATTGGAGCGTGCTCGGCAGCATGAATCGTCTCGCGGTCGGGGGTTTATTTGAGCTTGGCCAGCACGTCAATCAACCCCGTGACGCTCGGTTCCAGCCAGCTCAGCAGCAGCGGCGGTGCGATCCCCAGCAGCACGGCGAACACCAGCAGCGGCACGGCGGCGACCACCTCGCGCAGGTCCATGTCCTTGTAGTTCTTGTACGCCGGGTTCTGACCCATGAAGACTCTTTGAATCGTCCACAGGATATATGCCGCGGTCAGCACCACCGTGGCCGCCGCCAGCGCGGAGAACGTGATGCCGACCCACTGGCCGTATCCCGGAGGCGCGAAGTTCCACGCCGACAGCACCACCATGAACTCGCCGACGAAGCCGCACATGCCCGGCAAGCCCATCGCCGCGAAGAAGATCACGGCGCTGATGCCGCCATAAAGCGGCATCGGCTCATACAGGCCGCGGAAATTGTCGAGGTTGCGATGGTGGGCGCGGTCGTAGATGACGCCGACCAAGAAGAACATGCCGGCCGACGTGATGCCGTGGGCGATCATCTGGAACACGGCGCCGTTCATGCCCCACGCCCAGTAAGCCGTGCCCGGCCCCGTGGACCAGACGGCGACGCCGAGGATGACGTAGCCCATGTGGCTGACGGAGCTGTACGCCACCAGCTTCTTGAAGTCGGTTTGGGCCATCGCCGCGAAGGCGCCATAAACGATATTGATGATCCCAAAGAGCGCGATCCAGAAAGCGAGCGACTCCGCGGCCCAGGGACAAATGGGATAGGCGATGCGGATGATGCCGTAGCCGCCCATCTTGAGCAGGACGCCGGCCAGGATCATGCTGATGGGCGTCGGCGCCTCGACGTGGGCGTCCGGCAGCCAGGTGTGGAACGGGAAGACGGGCACCTTGATGGCGAAGCCGATGAACAGGAAGAGGAACATCGTGTACTGAAAGCCGGCGCTGAAGAACGACTGGCTGCTGAGGCGCTCCTTCATTCCGGTTTCAGCAGCGGCGGCGTAGGCCGCGGCGGCGGCGCGGTCCTTGTCGCTCCAGCCGTTCTTCGCATCTTTCATCTCGCTTTCAAGCGATTTCGCCTCATCAATGATGGGCGTCGAAACCTGGTCGTCGTGTTCGTGCAGATGTTCTTGAGCAGCCTTGCCGACGCGCTGCAGCAGGACCAGGTCGAACGTGTTGACTGTGAGGTCCTTGACCTGGAGCAACGCCGTCGTCCGTTTGACCCGCGCAACCAGAAGCTCGCGAGCGGCCGCCGTGCGCTTCTTCAAAGCGTCGTTGTAAGCGTCCTGCACCGCCTTATCGACCTCGGCCGGCTTTTTGGGATTGGCTTGTTCGGGCGCCTTGGGCTCCTTATCCGCGGGGGCCGAGTTGTTTTCGAGTTCCTGCCGGGCGGCTTCCCACTGCTGCACGGCTTTCCGCGTGGCCTGCTCCACGTTGGCCTGATTGGTTTCGGCGGCTTTCACGGCGTCCCGCGCTTTGGCCACGTCGGCGCCGCCCCGGTCCGCGACCGCCGCTTCCAGCAGCTGCGGCGTCACGAAATCCCGCACGTTGGTGAAATAGAACGCCAGCA
>Ga0307476_10002356_pt1 | contig 11302 bp, 7 predicted proteins | sample atmos_gasesECM2C_2_FD_203314 | JGI IMG/M metagenome (GOLD analysis project Ga0307476, IMG submission 203314) | Hardwood forest soil microbial communities from Morgan-Monroe State Forest, Indiana, United States - atmos_gasesECM2C_05 | ecosystem: Environmental > Terrestrial > Soil > Temperate... | reverse complement strand
CGCGACCGGGCACCTGTGGGATGACAACGAGGAGCGCGGAGTCTACCAGACCAACGACGGCGGCAAGACGTGGAAAAGAGTTTTGGCCGGCGCCAATGGTTCGAGTGGCTGCGCCATGATCGCGCGCAGCAAGCAGGAAGCGAAGACGATTTACGCGGCGATGTGGGATTTCCGGCGCCAGGGTTGGACTTTTCGCTCCGGTGGTCCCGGCAGCGGATTGTTTAAGTCGACCGACGGCGGCGCGACCTGGAATGAAATCAAGGACAGCACTGCCAAGGGATTACCAGCCAAGCCCTGGGGCCGCGTGGCGGTGCAGGTGGCGGAGTCGAAGCCGAATGTGGTGTATGCCAACATCGAGGCCGAAAAGGGAAGAGGGCTTTACCGCTCCGGCGATGCCGGAGCAAACTGGACCAAGCTGGACGCGAGCAACTACATGGTGTGGCGTCCATTTTATTTCGGAAACTTGATTGTCGATCCCAAGGATGAGAACAAGCTTTTCAAACCCGATCTCATCCTGCTGCTGAGCAATGATGGGGGAAAGACCTTCAATGTGGTTTCCAGCGCGGCGCATGGAGACTTCCATGATGTGTGGATTAATCCAAAGAATACAAACACCGTGATCGCCGGAGACGACGGAGGCTTGTGGCGCAGCGACGATGGTGGCAATCGCTGGAAGCACCAGATGAACCTGCCGGTTTCGCAGTTCTATCACGTGAGCACGGACAACGCCGATCCCTATCACGTCTATGGCGGCTTGCAGGACAACAGTTCGTGGGTGGGCGACTCTTCTTATCCCGGCGGCGTCACCAATTCGCGATGGGAAAACATGTACGGCGGCGATGGCTTCTGGATGTTCGAAGATACCTCGGATCCCGACTACCTCTACGCGGAGGCGCAAGGTGGTGAAATCGGCCGGGTAAACCGCTATACGCATGAGACTCGCGGCCTTAAGCCATGGCCGAACTATGGCGAGAAGAAGCTGCGCTTCAACTGGAACACACCGATTCACATGAGCCCGAACGAGAAGGGAACGCTTTACATTGGGGCCCAGTTCTTATTTCGCTCTCGCGATCACGGTCAGTCCTGGGATCGGATTTCTCCGGACTTGACGACCAACGATCCTGAGAAGCAGAAACAGGAAGAGTCGGGCGGCGTGACCATCGACAACTCCTCGGCGGAGATGCACACAACGATTTATTCGATCTCGGAATCGCCGAAAAACGGACAGATCATTTGGGTCGGCACCGACGACGGCAACGTTCAGATTACGCGCGATGGGGCGAAGACCTGGACAAACGTGGTTGCGAACGTCAGCGGGTTAGCAAAGAATTCGTGGGTCTCGACGATCGAAGCCAGCCGCTTCGATGAAGCGACGGCGTATGCCACGTTCGACCGCCACACCTTCGGCGATATGAGGCCCTACGTGTACAAGACCACCGACTATGGACAGACGTGGAGCGCCCTTCCCGCGCAGGATAGCGGTGTACGCGGTTATGCACACGTGATTAAGGAAGATACAGTCAACCGCAATGTGCTTTTTTTGGGCACGGAATTCGGACTCTGGATTTCGGTGGACGGCGGACTGCGCTGGGCACAATACAAAGGCACGGATTTCCCATCCGTGCCGGTTGACGACATCGCGCTGCAAGCCCGTGAATCCGATCTGGTGCTGGCTACGCACGGACGTGGAATGTGGGTGGTAGATGATATTTCCCCGCTGCGTGCTCTCAGCCCGGAAGTGATGACCAAAGATGCGACTCTGCTGCCCGGCCGGCCATCGATCCAATACTTTGACGTGGAGGGTGGTTGGCCAGAAGGCGACGAAACTTTTCGCGGCCGGAATCGACCCGCGGATGCGCAGATTACTTATTACCAGAAAGGGCGCCATATCTTTGGCGATTTGAAGATCGAGATCTTTGATCAGGACGGCAAACTGGTGGATACTGTCGCCGGCAGCAAACACCGAGGATTGAACCGTGCGGGCTGGGGAATGCGTGTCAAGCCGCCGGCGGTCGCTCCCGCAGCATCGGCACTGTTTGAAGCGGCCCAGGGTCCCCGAGTTTTGCCCGGCAAGTATACGGTGAAACTCACCAAAGGTGATCAGACTTACACCGAAGCACTGGACGTTGCAATGGATCCGCGGGCGAAGTATCCGTTGGAGGAACGCAAGGCGCAATTCGATCTGTCCATGAAGGTTTACAAAGAGCTGGAGCACATGACGTACGGTGTGGCGGCGATCGAAGGGGTGCGCGACGCGGCCAATGCACGAGCCGCCAAGCTAGCGGAGAAAGATCCCCTAAGCAAACAACTGCAACAGCTTGCCGCCGACTGCGACGCGCTGCGCTCGAAGATCGTGGCAACTAAAGAAGGCGGAATGATTACCGGCGAAGAACGGATCCGCGAACACCTGGGACAACTCTACGGCGCCGTGACCGGATACGACGGTAAGCCCACGGAGTACCAGGTGGCGCGCACCGAATCGCTGGGTCATGAACTGCAAGACGTGATCGACGACTTCCAGAAACTGACGCAGAAAAGCCTGACCGGGATTAACGCCGGTCTGAAAAAGAAGAAACTGGAAGCGATTACAGTGATGGCCGAAGCCGACTGGCAGAAGAAGAAGGAAGAAGAGTCTTCCATGACGGCGGGTGCGGGAATGCGCGCGGCAGAGGGGCAGAGGCGAGAGATGGACTAGGACTGACCCCGCCGTATTTCCGAATTCTTCTATTCGGGATTATGCCAGTTCCAATTCAATCTTCTTGGCAGCGGGATCCAGCTTCTTGATCCGGAAGTTGCGGATTTGACCGGCGCGCGCGGGTTCAGGTTTTGCCCCGCCGCCGGACGTTGCGCCCTTCCAGCGCGCCTGCAGCATGGAACCCAGCGAAGACAAATCAGGTTTCGAAGCCGCCGCACTTCGCTGATCCTTTTCTTCCGAAACGCCGGACGCATCCATTCGACACCCAGCTTGAATTCCCTCGCCCAGTTCCACGCGCGCTTGCTCCCCCGAAATCTCCACCAAGCGGCCCGTAACCACGTCGCCTTCCTTATGCTCGGCGATGTATTCATCCAGACCGCTGGGAACCAGTTGCTTCATACCCAGCCGCAGTTGCCGCTTGTCCGTATCGACCGCCAGCACTTGCGCTCTGACAAGTTGTCCGACCTTAAGCAGTTCCTGCGGATGATTGATGCGTTTTTCCGCGCTCATGTCGCTGATGTGAATCATGCCCTCGACGCCCTCGGAAAGTTGAACGAAGGCTCCGAACTTGGTGATGCTGACCACTGGCCCTTCGATCAGCGACCCCGTAGCAAACTTCTGCGCCGCGTCCGCCCATGGATCTCCGAGCGCTTGTTTCAGTCCCAGCGACATTCGCCGCTCGCCGGAGTTTACTCCGAGAATTACAACCTCCACGATTTCGCCAGGCTTCACCAGCGTGCTGGCGCTCCTTAACTTCCTGCCCCATGACATTTCTGAAACATGGATCAGGCCTTCAATTCCCGGCTCCAGCTCGACGAACGCTCCGAACTCGGCGACACGCGTCACGGGGCCGCGAACCCGCTCACCCACATTGTATTTTCCGGGCACTGCATCCCAGGGATGGGGCAGTAACTGTTTCATGCCTATGGAAATGCGCCGCTTGTCCGCATCAGTAGAAATCTTCAGCACTTTCGCTTCGATGTGCTGGCCTACGGAAAGCACGTCCGCCGCTTTGTTCACGCGGCTCCAGGCAATGTCACTCACGTGCAGCAGTGCATCCACTCCCCCAAGATCGACGAAAGCGCCGTAATCGGTGAGACTGCGGACCGCGCCCCTCACGGTATCACCTTCCTTCATCTCCGAATAGCGGCGTTCGTTCGTCGAACGCTCTTCCTCTTCGAGAACGGCGCGGCGGTCCACTACTACGTCTTCATCGGCCACGTCGAGCTTGATGATGCGGCAAAGAATCTCCTGCTCCACCAATTTCTCCATGTCGGCACTGTCTCGCACTCCGCTGCGCGAGGCGGGCATGAAGGCGCGCACTCCAATGTCCACGCTGAAGCCGCCTTTGATGACTCCTGTCACCGTGCCCACAATCGTCGCCTTGTCGGCGAATGCCTTCTCCAGTGCTGCCCAGTCTTTGGGGCGCTCGACTTTGGCGCGGGTGAGCTCGTAATATCCTTCGGGATTGCGCCCCTTCACCGAGACCAGCAACTTGTTGCCGGGCTTCACGATTTCACCGGCATTTTCAAAATCTGCGAGCGGCAGGATGCCTTCGCTCTTGAATCCGATATCAAAAATTACGGAATCGGCGGAGATCGCGATTACCGTTCCTTCGAGCTGTTTGCCGCCATTGTCACGCGCCTGCGTGTGGCTCTTTTCGTATTCCGAGAACAGCTCGCTGAATGACTCAGTACTATCTGTCGTGGATTGGGATTCAGAAGTAGCTTGATTCGAACCTGTTGAATTGGACATGAAAGGGACAGCCTCATCCAAGATGAATCCCAACTAGGATAACATCCTGCGCAGCCATAATTTGGAGTGGGGGTTCCGTGAGCGCTTAGGGATCGCCCGCCACCCATGCCTGCGCGAATCTACCGGCAAGAAAATGCCCGCCTGTTTTTATCCAGACGAGATAAATCTCCCCGGAAAGCTTAGTTTCCCCACCTGAGATCGCGCCCCTTCGCAGCCCTCGCGCGAGCGTTAACTCAGCGGTCTTCAAACCTCTGATATCTGTCGGAAATCCTGTAATCTCGCCAGCATAGAGCTATGAAGCCTTTCCTCCTCCCCCTCTTACTGATTTTATTCGCGTTCCCATGCATGGCCAATGTCGGCCTCACCCCCACCAGTCTACCCAACGGCACGGTTGAGACCGCCTATTCTGAGGTTATCAAAGCTAAGAACGGCTGCACTCCGTACAAGTGGGCAATCTCATCCGGGGCGTTGCCGGCTGGCGTCACCGCTACGGTCTCCAGCACGACCACGTCGCTGAACCTCGTCGGAAGGCCGACCACCGCAGCTACCTATTCCTTCGCCGTGGAGGTCACCGGATGCGGCGGAAAAACCTCGCAGGTGTCATACAAGGTCACCATCCAGTCCACGGCCAACCACGTTGTGGACCTGAGCTGGCAGGCTTCGACGTCGGGCGACGTCGCCGGCTACAACGTCTATCGCGGTCCCGACGGCTCCACATGGAAGAAGATCAACCCGAGCGTGATTGCATCGACGCTCTATGACGATTCCACCGTCGCCAACGGCAGCACATACTACTACGCGACGACGGCAGTCGATGTCGAGGGCCGCGAAAGCAGCAAGTCAGCCGCAGTGAAGGCGGTTGTTCCCTGACTTGTGTGCGCTGCGCCGGTGCTGATGCACTCAAAAGAATGGCCCCTGCCCCGCAGTCATGCGTGACTTGCACGACGGCTTCGGAGCACGGGGCCCCAGTCGACAACCGGCTGACTACATCCCCGGCTTGTCTTCGTTTGCTGCGGTCGCATGCAGCACGCGGAAAGTTGTTCCGCCGTTGGACCAGACGAGTACCAGAGCGTCTTGCCCGGCAGGTACCGCAGACAGTGCTTTCTGCACGTCAGCAGCATTCTGCACCGGGTGACGATTTACCTCCACAATCACGTCACCGCTTTGCAGGCCGGCATTGTCGGCGGCGCTGCCGGGTTGCACCTGCTCGATCACCGCGCCATGGACATCGCCGGACGCCTGCAGCTGCTCACGCAACTCAGGAGTGATGTCAGCCAGGCCGAGTCCCCAACGCGCTTTGCCGTGGCCATTGCTGGCAGCTTCTTTGCCTTCATGATCACGGCTGCCCATTTCTTCGAGCGTCACTGGGACGCTGACGGTCTTACCATCGCGCAGAACTTCCAGCTTGATGCTCGAACCGGGCTGCTTCTGTCCCACTTCGATCTGAAGCTGGCTGGCGTCGCTGACTTTCTGACCATCGAGTTCGGTGATGACGTCGCCGACTTTCAGGCCGGCCTTTTCGGCTGGCGACCCATTCTCCACCTGGCTGACCACAGCTCCTTCATTGTTCTGGACGTGGAAGAATTTCGCATTCTCCGGCGTCACGTCGCTGATGCCGATTCCCATATAGCCGTGACTGACCTTGCCGTTGCGGATCAAAGCTTCCACGGTGGGACGGACGATCTGCGTGGGAATGGCAAAGCCCATCCCCGAAAAGCTATTCGAATTCGAGACGAGGAAGGTATTGATTCCAATCACCTCGCCCCGAGCGTCCACCAGAGGTCCACCTGAATTTCCCGGGTTGATGGCCGCATCGGTCTGAACGAAACTTCCCGGCGAGCGCCGATTCTGCGAGAACGGATTCGGACGGTTGAGGCCGCTGATGATGCCGCGAGTCACAGTGAAGCGGAAGCCGAACGGATTGCCGAAGGCAAGCACTGTCTGGCCCGGGCGCAGGGACGCGGAATTACCCCACGGTGCGTTGGGAAGATTCGTTCCTTCCACCTTGATGACCGCGAGGTCGGTGAGCGGATCGGCGCCGATCAGCTTGGCATGTAGGATCCTACGATCCTGCAGCGTGACGTTGATGTCGACAGCGCCATCGACCACGTGATTGTTGGTGACGATGTAGCCGTCGGGCGAGATCAGCACGCCGCTGCCGATGCCATGCTCGATTTGCGCTTGCGGTTTCATCCGATGGTTGAAGAATGGGGCGAACATCGGCGGAAGGTCTTCGGGCATCTCGGGCACTTGTCCATCCGCCATTTCGGTTCTTCCATGCGATGTAACGGCAACATTCACCACCGCGGGCGTGACTCGCGCGGCCAGGGTTTCCATGGCCTGGTCGAGCGACAGCAGTGCGCCGATGCTATTGTCGTCGAGCGGCGTCGCGGTGGGAGAGGCAACTGGTCCCTTGGCATACGCCGGTTTGATGAATTCATAAGTGGTGAATGACAACGCCAGCGCGACGGCCATGACGGGCACGATCAGGCGGCGTGTCAGGAGGGTTTGATTAACCCATGTCTTCATTGGTGTTTCTCCTTTGGATACAACTAATTATTTAGTTTTAAAAACGGCAAAATACCCGTGCTTTCGAAAAGTCAGTTTAAGTAGATTTCGGAATAATTCCCTTCTGGACTGGGCGATCCACGGGATGGAGTACCGTGAATTGCACTATGCTGATGCTCCAGACGCGGCCGTAACCGTCGACCTCGGCGGTCTGAATCACAAGCAACATAGGCTGCGGATAGCTGACGTGTTGAACGAAGCTGGCCGCGCTGGCATTTCCGTTCATCAAACGTGGCGAATCGATTTGAAGCCTCACAAAATTCGCCACCGCGTTATCACTTCGCGTAGCGAAATGGCGGCTGACATTCGGTGACTTTGGCCTCACAGCCCGGTCAAGAGGAGCTCTCGCGCGGATGGTCTTTCCAAATGCAGGGCTGGAATTGCGGCTGCTGGAAATTGGGCTGGCATTAGGGCTGGCACCAGGAATTTGCAGTGCGGCCGGAATTAGCTTGGCTCCAACGGCTGACGAATCGACAACCGCTGGGGAAAACCCTGCGCGATTGGAGGCTGAAAAACCGGGATCTTTAACATCAAATGCAACCAGTCTCGGCGCATGGGGCAGAGCCATCAGGCAGATTGCCGAGAACGCAGCCACCAGGCCGAGCGCGGGCTTGCTGACCCTGGTTGCCGTCAGACGATCCTCGTCAAGGATGCGGATGAGACGTTGCGACGTCTGTTGCATCCGTCCCGCCACGGCCTGCGCCAAGGCCAAGCCACGCCTCAAGAAACTCTTCTCGGCGACCGATACAAGGCACTGCGCGTACGCTTGCGGGTTCGAGGTACCGGCCAACACAAAATCGTCGCAGGCCATTTCCCGCTCCAGCGACAAACCGTGTCCGATCCACCAGAACGCGGGATGAAAAAAGAAAATTGCTTTCAGGATTTCCTGAGCCAGGTTCGTCCAATCATCCCAGCGGCGCAAGTGTGCCAATTCATGCAACAGAACGGCATTCAGTTCGACCGGAGATAATTCCCGCAAAGCCCACCCGGGAAGAACGATCGCCGCTTTCACAAAACCGAGCGCTGCGGGAACTCGCACGCGGTCGGAAGTAACGATCGCAACCCGCCGAGAAGAACCGAATTCACTTAACGTATGGCGAAGCAGGGGATGCAGGCTCGAGGGTTCCAGTGCCGTGCAGTCATAACGCAGCCTGCGCAGTTGCCAGAAACCAAAAGCTACCTTCATCAGGCCCACACTGGCAAGCACAGCCCATATCCCGAAGATGTCAATCGCCCAGGAGCCCGGCAGCCGAAACGCGGAGTACGTGCCGCTTGTGCCGGCACCTCCAAATCCTATGTTCCCGAAGAAAGGCAAAGCCGCTACGGCCACCAGGGTCGAGAACCGCACAGCAAATCGAGTGCCGGAGTTTTGCCCGGCGAGAGCCCTTAGCAGGACCCAGGCAAACGCTGCGACCACCATGCCTTGCAAAATGCTGTTCAGCATTCTGTCCGCGAAGATCTGAGCCAGAACCTGCCACTGGCCCGCTATGACCATCTCGCCTATGATCATCGCCTCATTCGCTCCTTTCTAGCATCTTTCGCAGGCGCTTCAATTCTTTCGCGTCAACCGTCTGATCCTCCAGGATGTTGAGCACCAGCAACTCGTGAGAACTGCCGAAAAAGCGATTGACCAGGCGGCGGATCTCAGATCTGGTCGCGTCCTCGCGTTGTATGAGTGGCGTGTAGACGTGGGCCCGGCCATCCTTCACATGCTTAACGTAGCCCTTTTGCTCAAGAATCCGAATCGTGGTTAGAACGGAGTTGTACGCCAGCGGGGCCGTTTCGGGGAGGCCCTGCAAAATTTCCTGGACGGTGGCTGGCCCCTTCTGCCAGAGCACTTCCATAAGCCGCAATTCAGCTTCGGTCAGAGTCGGAGACTTCTTAGGGGGCAAAGCATCCCTCCTTACCGGGGAATCTCGGTACCCAAAGTATTGGACGTTTCAAGTATTGGATTGTCAACTAGTAAATTAGTTGCATAAGATTGCTGGCGAGTTGCTTCTGCCTAAACTGGGCGGGAACACTCCAGCCCCGGCTTTTAGGGGGTCACCTCAACCAGCTGGTTGGCATAGTCATCTTCTTGCGCCAGAACAAAACTGTTCCCCACGTCCATGCCGGAGAACGAAAATGGGGAGACGCGTGCATCTCTTCCTGAGGTGCGCGGCACGTAGTTGTTGCCGGGGCACACAAATTTGTCGACAAACCACTTGGCGTCGATGTTGTCGCTGCTGAATTCCATCGTCCTGGCCGAATGTCTGCCGATGACCTGGATACCGACGTGACGCGGGTTCGAGGTAACATTCTGGGTAAAAATACGAGCCTGCCGGTGATTCCTTTGCCAGTTCGCAAATCCAGCGCTGTCGGAGGGTAGTGGGCCGGGCGGGGTCAGCCTTAAATAGAACATGTGGACCTGAGGAGCGACGATCGCGTCCAGACCGAGGACCTGAGCCAACAGCTTCATAACGGCCGGGTTACCTCCGAGATTGCAAGCCCGCAACTCAAGCCGCTTCAGCAGTTTCTTGGCCCGCAAGGCCCGCAGAGCAATATCGAGAGTCTTTAAGGTTCCGGCTGGCATAGGAATCTTTTGGTGCTGAGCCGTTTCCATACTGGAATTCTTCTCTTTGTCGGCATACTCGGCATCGGAGGGGTTTTTCCCGACAAAGCCGGCCAGTACCCCGAGGCTGTACTCTTCCGGGTTCCAGGCTGAGCCCGATGTGAGTGGCAAAATCAAACCCAGAGGATCGTCATTCTGGCCCGACATCCCGTGATTCACAACCAGCACGGTCTCCTGATTGGCAAACGTATTAAGCTGCTGAATAAGCTCGAGGAAAGTGCCGAACCGTGCGTTCTGTGGCGGTAGGTAGACATTCAGGTCCAGGCTGGAATTCGGACCAGGCTCGAGGCTGAAAGCGCGGTAGTGATCGGGAACAATATCGAATTGTCTGTCCCGATTCACCAGCGCCGGCACGTCAGACCTGAGTCCGTATCCCATAACCTCTCCTGCGTGGCGGTCGGCTGAGGTTGGTCGTTCGCCCGCTTGAAATTTCCAGACAGGCTAATCTACGCTCATGTTTCTTGCAAGCAGAGAAAGCCTGTCCCCGACCAACTCGGCGCTCATCGCATGGCCTGTTCTGCCGTCCCCAGCTTCACGTACACTGAATTTCCTTGAAAACTATTGGACACATTCTGGCGCGGTATACGGCCTGGGTTTTGCATGTGCTGGCGCCGCTGGGAATTTGGGGAGTCTTTGCCATTGCGTTCGCGGATTCCGCCTTGCTGGGAATGCCGGTGGATGCGATCGTAGCGTACTACGTGTATCAGGATCACGGGCGGTTGCTGTTTTATGTGCTGATGGCATCGGCGGGGTCAGCACTGGGCAGTATTCCGCTCTATGTCATTGGCTACCAGGGCGGTGAAATAGTCTTGCGCAAGCGGATTTCGGAGGAGCGCTTTCTGCGAATTCACCACTCCTTTGAGCGGCATGAATTCTGGGCCCTGATGTTTCCGGCAATGTTGCCGCCGCCAACGCCGTTCAAGATCTTTGTGCTCGGCGCAGCGGTGTTTGAAATGAAGTTCCGCGATTTTCTTGCCGCGATCTTTGCGGGCAGGTTTGTGAGGTTTATGGCGCTGGCGTTGCTGACGTTATGGTTCGGGCCGCAGATCGTGGGATTGATGGCGTCGGTATTTCGTCGGCATATCTATTGTGCGCTGGGAACAGTAGCGGCGGGACTGGTGGTGTGGCTGGTGATGCGGCAGGCGCGAAAGCCAAGGGCACGGCGAACAGAATTAGGCGGCCCTTCCTAAACAATCACCTCGGTGCTTGATCTGGGCGCCCCCCAGCTGCCGTCCCAAACGTGCAGCCCGAATTCAGGCGGCCGCTATATTGTTGTCCGCGGACTTGTGGAACCAGCCCGAGAGCGCGTGCAGGAACACGGGAGTTCCGAACATCGCGACGGAAAAGAACAGATCGCTTTCGACGGTGCCACGGAAAAAAGGAAGGCCTGCGGCGTAGGACATCATCAAGCCGTTGAATGTGCGCGGATACATCTGCGACCAAGCCGCCCACACCGCAAAATTACTGATCAGAAAGAACGAAATGGAACTCGCCAGAGCGGCACCCACCACCCGGAGAGGACCCGCCTTTTCCCGAAGACCAGTGCCAAGCCAGAGTATGGCCGCATACCATGCCCAGGTGACCAGATGGTCCCAGGAGATGGTGTAGGAATAGATGAACCTGGTGAGGACGACGTCGGCGGCAGCGAAGAGCGCCAGAGGCACCCACATCTG
>Ga0307476_10002355_pt1 | contig 11304 bp, 5 predicted proteins | sample atmos_gasesECM2C_2_FD_203314 | JGI IMG/M metagenome (GOLD analysis project Ga0307476, IMG submission 203314) | Hardwood forest soil microbial communities from Morgan-Monroe State Forest, Indiana, United States - atmos_gasesECM2C_05 | ecosystem: Environmental > Terrestrial > Soil > Temperate... | reverse complement strand
TCGCCAGGCTCAAGAGCTTCAGCTTCCTACCCTACGCAGCGGTCGGGCCGGTGACCTTGCCCGAGTTCTACATGCCGTACTCCGCGCAGTGCAATCCGCACCTCGACGCCGGCCGGCGCAACAACAAGGCCTGGGCGCGCCGGATGGGCATGCTCGATGCGCTCCCCGGTGTCCCCGGCGGCCACGTGTGGGACGATCCCACGTTCGACGCCGCCGACGTCGCGCTGTGCGGCGCGCTGATCCACCCGGATGCCAGCCCGTTCCAGCTCGACATCACCAACGCGTGGCTGGTGTGGGGGACCTACGCCGACGACTACTTCCCGAAGATCTACGGCCGCACCCGCGATCTGGCCGGGGCCAAGGTGTGCCATGCCCGGATGGCGCTGTTCATGCCGGTCGACGCCGCGCCGAGCCCGCCGCCGATGAACCCGCTCGAGCGCGGCCTCGCCGACATCTGGGCGCGCACGGCCAGCGCGCTGTCCCCGGGCGCACGCGGCCAGTTCCGCGCCGCGATCCTCGCCATGACCGAGAGCTGGCTGTGGGAGCTCGCCAACCAGATCCAGCATCGGATCCCGGATCCCGTCGACTACATCGAGATGCGGCGCAAGACCTTCGGCGCGGAGCTGACGGCGAGCCTGTTCCGGCTGACCCGCTGCGGCGACATCCCGGCCGCAGTGTTCCGCACCCGGGCGATGCGCGGGATCGACGGCTCGTCCATGGACTACGCGTGCCTGACCAACGACATCTTCTCCTACCAGAAGGAGATCGAGTTCGAGGGCGAGTTCCACAACGGCGTGCTGGTGATCGAGAAGTTCCTGGACTGCACGCCGGCCGAGGCCGTGCGGGTGGTCAACGATCTCATGACGTCGCGGATGCAGCAGTTCGAGCACCTGATCGCGGACGAGCTACCCGGCGCGCTCGCCGATCTCGAGCTCGATCGGACCGCCCGCAGCCAGATCGATACCTACCTCCGGGGACTGCAGCTCTGGATGGCCGGAATCATCCGGTGGCACCGCACCGTGGATCGATACAAGGAGTCCTGGCTGCGCCGGGGCCGGACGCCCGATCGCGCGCCCACGTGGGGACGCCCGACCGGGCTCGGCACCTCGGCGGTGCGCATCGCTTCACTGTTCAGCGGCAAGCTGACCTGAATGCCGAGCACGAGGCCCCGAAAGGGGGGCCCCGCCGGGCGGTCGCCGCGACGCAACCGCGAGCCCGGTGCTGCCAGGCAGGACGGCTGCGCCGCGTCTGTCACAGAACTTCCCGAACGCTCGTTCCTTTGACCTCAGGGTGGAAATCATGGCGAACACGAACACGACCTCTGAAAACCCCTCCGAAACTCCGCAGACCAGCCTCGGGACCACCGCGGCACGCAAGCTGGCGCATACCACCAAGTCGGTCCCGCAGATGCAAGGGATCTCGTCGCGGTGGCTGCTCAAGGTGCTGCCGTGGGTCCAGGTCTCCGGCGGCGTGTACCGCGTCAACCGGCGGCTGACCTACGCGGTCGGCGATGGCCGGGTGACCTTCACGACCACGGGCGCGCGGGTCCAGGTCATCCCGCAGGAGCTGTGCGAGCTGCCGATGCTGCGCGGGTTCGAGGAGGTCGACGTGCTCCAGGCCCTGGCCGATCGCTTCGTCCAGAAGGAGTACCGGCCCGGCGACGCCATCACCGAGGCGGGCAAGCCGGCGGATGCGATCTGCCTGATCGCCCACGGCAAGGTCAACCGGATCGGCAAGGGCAAGTACGGCGACGAGACCGTGCTCGACGTGCTCGCCGACGGCGACTCGTACAGCTGGCAAGCGCTGCTCGAGTCGCACGACACCTGGCCGTACACCGCCAAGGCGGTCACCCCGTGCACCGTGCTGATGCTGCAGCAGGACGCGTTCGAGGCGATCGTCGCCCAGTCCGCGTCGCTGAAGAAGCACCTCGACGGCTTCCGGGAGCGGTCCAGGAAGAAGCAGGATGGCGCCGGCCAGGCCGCGATCGAGCTGGCCGCCGGCCACACCGGCGAGCCGGTGCTGCCCGGGACCTACGTCGACTACGAGGCAGCGCCGCGCGAGTACGAGCTGAGCGTGGCGCAGACCGTGCTGCAGGTCCACACCCGCGTCGCCGACCTGTTCAACGAGCCGATGAACCAGACCGAGCAGCAGCTGCGGCTCACCATCGAGGCGCTCAGGGAGCGGCAGGAGCACGAGATGGTCAACAGCCGGGACTTCGGCCTCTTGCACAACGCCGACCTCCGGCAGCGGATCCACACCCGCAGCGGTCCGCCGACGCCCGACGACATGGATGAGCTGCTGGCCACGGTGTGGAAGGATCCGTCGTTCTTCTTCGCCCACCCGCGCGCGATCGCCGCGTTCGGCCAGGAGTGCAGCAAGCGCGGTCTCTACCCGACCAGCGTCGACATGGGCGGCCACATGGTCCCGGCATGGCGCGGCATCCCGATCCTGCCGTGCAACAAGATCCCGGTCAGCGAATCGCGCACCAGCTCGATCATGCTGATGCGGATCGGCGAGAAGAACCAGGGCGTGGTCGGCCTGCACCAGGCCGGCATCCCCGACGAGATCGAGCCGAGCATGTCGGTCCGGTTCATGGGGATCAACGACAAGGCGATCATCTCGTACCTGGTCAGCGTGTACTTCTCCGCGGCGGTGATGGTCCCCGACGCGCTCGGCATCCTCGAGAACGTCGAGCTCGGCCGGACACAGGATTGAGGTGCTCGCATGACCGAACCATCGACTCCAGAGACGGACTCCGGTGATCCGTCGCAGACCAGCCTGGGCACGGCCGGCGCCCGACAGCTCGCGCACACGACCAAGTCGGCGCCGCAGATGCAGGGCATCACGCCCCGCTGGCTGCTGCGCATGCTGCCCTGGGTGCAGGTCAACGGCGGCGTGTACCGGGTCAACCGCCGGCTGACCTTCACCGTCGGTGACGGCCGGCTGAGCTTCACCACCACCGGGGCGCGGGTCCAGATCGTGCCGCAGACCCTCGCCGAGCTGCCGCTGCTCCGCGGCTTCGACGACCCCACCGCGCTGGAGACCCTCGCGGGCGGGTTCGTCCAGCGCGAGGTCGCGCCCGGCGAGCTGATCGTCGCCCGCGGCGAGTCGGCCGAGCACGTCATCGCGATCGCCCACGGCCGGGCGCAGAAGCTCGGGGCCGGCAAGTACGGCGACGACACCCTGCTCGACACCGTGGCCGATGGCGACCACGTCGGCGATCGCGAGATCGGCGAGGCGAGCGAGCGCTGGGCATTCTCGCTCAAGGCGATCACGGCCTGCACGGTGCTCGCGCTGCCGCGGCGGGTGCTCGAGGGCCTGATCGCGCAGCACGCCGGGCTGCGCGCGCACGTCGATCGGTTCAAGGCCGGCCTCGCGCGGCCGCAGGACAAGCTCGGCCAGGCCGCGATCGGCATGTCGGCCGGCCACGCCGGCGAGCCGGTGCTGCCGGGCGCGTTCGTCGATTACGACCTGGCGCCCCGCGAGTACGAGCTGGCCGTGGTGCAGACCGTGCTGAAGATCCACACCCGGGTCTCGGACCTCTACAACCAGCCGCTGAACCAGTTCGAGCACCAGCTCCGGCTGACGATCGAGGCGCTGCGCGAGCGGCAAGAACACGAGATGATCAACAACCGGGAGTTCGGCCTGCTCCACAACGCCGACCTCAAGCAGCGGATCCATCCGCGCGGCGGTCCGCCGACTCCCGAGGACATGGACGAGCTGCTGTCGCGGCGCCGGAAGACCCAGCTGTTCCTCGCCCACCCGCGCACGATCGCGGCGTTTCATCGCGAGTGCAACCGGCGCGGGCTGTACCCGACGGACGTCGAGACCTCGGGCCGCCGCGTCTCGGCCTGGCGCGGCGTCCCGCTCCTGCCGTGCGACAAGCTGCCGATCACCAGGGCGCAGACCAGCTCGATCCTGGCGATGCGATTCGGGGCCGACAGCCAGGGCGTCATCGGCCTGCACCATGCGGGTCTGCCCGACGAGGTCGAACCCGGCCTGTCGGTGCGGCGGATGGACATCAACGGCCAGGCGATCACGTCGTATCTGGTCGCCGCCTACTTCTCCGCCGCGGTGCTGGTCCCCGACGCGCTCGGCATCCTCGAAGACGTCCAGATCGGGCAGTAGCCGGTCGCCGCCGCGCCCCGCCCGGGCGCTGGGAGTGACCGCGGGTCTGCGCCCGGCTGCGGCTGATGAGCCGCTGAGATCGCGGAGTTACGCGCTCGGCGCGATCTCGTAGAAAAAACCGGCACGGATCGGCTCACAAACCCGGCCGGCCCTCTCTAATCCTTCGAACGCATCACCGACCGGCTGGCGCACGCAGCAAGCCTGCTGACCCGACCAGCCCTCGCCCGTGCCTCCGCACGAGCAGCTGGCCGGGTGTTCTCCGCCAGCGGTCCATGCAACGCGACATCCGTGCCCTTGCCGGGACGCTGCTTCGTCCCGTGCCTCTGTTCGATCGAATCCACCCCTGACCAGAAACACGATACTCGGAGGAATTACCATGAAGAATCTGCGCCTGATTGCCGGTCTGTTCATCGCCACCGCCATGTTCGTCGGATGCGCCGTCTCGTCGGAGCCCGGCGACAAGTCGATCCGGATCGACAATCCGACCGTGACCCACCAGGGCGACGTGTCGGTCATCAGCAATGGCGAGGTCTCGGTGACCACGTCGGCGCTGACGCTCACCAAGCAGAGTGACGTCGCCAATGAGTCCGCCGGCGACGTCTGCTGCACCGACTGCAATATCTTCACGGGAGATTGCAAGGAGTGCCATACCTGCATCCTCGAGCAGTGAGCGCGGCTGTTCTGCGGCGGGCCTCGGCGCGAGCGCAGACGATCGCCTGACCAGCCTCGGCGCCTGGAGCGTGCGGATGCACTCCCCAGATGCCGGGGCTGGTCTGCTTTGTTCCGGACCGCGCGCGCGTCGCGGCGATCGGCCAACCCGCGCGATCAGCTGGCGCTCGCCAGCGGCGCGGCGGCTTCGAGGTGCGGCGCGATGTCCCGTACGATGTCCCCGGTGAGGGCGGCGAACGCGGGACCGAGGAAGTAGAAGTGGCCGCCCGGGTACACGCGCTGGTGGCAGTGGCCGCCGGTCTCGTGCGCCCACGGCAGCATCGCCGCCGGCGGCGCCCAGACGTCGTCGCGACCGGCGAACGTGGTGAGCGGGCACCCGAGCGAGGCGCGATCGGGCGCCGGCGCGTAGGACTCGAGCAGCGCGATGTCGGCGCGCACGAGGCGCATCAGGCGGTCGCGCAGCTCGGGCATGTCGCGGATCTGGGCGGGCGTGCCGCCGAGCGCGATCAGCGCGGCGAGCAGCGCGGCGTCGTCCATCGCGGACAGCCGGGGCGCGTCGGCCTGGAAGCACGGCGCGATCCGCCCCGAGATGCCGACCCAGACCGGCGGCAGGCCGATCCGCGCGCAGGCGCGGCCGACCTCGGCCGCGAGGATCCCGCCGAGGCTGTGGCCGAACAGCGCGACCGGCGCGTCCAGCCACGGCCGCACGTCCTCGGCGGCGCGCTCGATCGCCGCCTGCATCGAGGTCAGCGGCGGCTCGGCGTGGCGCTTGCCGCGCCCGGGCAGATCGAGCACGAGCAGCTCCCAGTCGGCGGGCAGCCGCGCGCTCATCGGGTGGTACATCGCGGCCGACCCACCGGCGTGGTGGAACGCGATCAGGCGCAGCGACGGCTGGGCGACCGCACGCGGGCGGACAAAGCGGTTCATGGGAGGCCTTGCTCGCCGGCGCAACCGGCGGGTTCGTGGCGGCCGGGGGGCCGGTTGCCGTGCGCGCGCAGCAGCTCGACGGCGGCGTCCAGGCTGGCGCGCTCGCCGGCACCGCGCCGCAGCGAGGGCACACCGCCGCCGCGCGGCAAGAGGCCGGCGGCGTCGACCAGGCTGATCAGCGTGGGGCTGGGGCCGATCTCGAGGCAGACATCGACGTCGAGCGCGCGCAGCGCCTGGACGCCATCGAAGAACTGCACCGGCTCGCGCAGGTGCCGGCACCAGTAGCTCGCGTCGTAGGTGCCGGCATCGGCCAGCCGGCCGGTCAGGTTCGCGACGATCGGCAGCCGCGGTGCGCCGCACCGGAGCCCCGCGATGGCCGCGTGGAGCTCGTCGAGCACCGGCGCCATCATGCGCGAGTGCGAGCCGCGCGAGACCCGGAGCGGCCGCACCGTCACGCCCCCGGCGGTCAGCCGGGCCGCCAGCGCCTCCACCGCGCCGCGCTCGCCGCTGACGACCACCGACGCCGGCCCGTTGACCGCCGCGACATCGAGCTCGGTGCCCGCGAGCCACGCGGTGACCCGCGCCAGCGAGGCGCTGACCGCCAGCATCGCGCCGGGGGCGGTCGACTGCATCAGGCGTGCGCGGTGCGCGACCAGCGCGAGCCCCGCCTCGAGCTCCATCACGCCGGCGTGGATCGCCGCGGCGATCTCGCCGAAGCTGTGGCCGATCACCGCGGACGCGGTCACGCCGCGCGACGCCCACAGGTCGGCCAGCGCGAGCTCGATCGCGACCAGCGCGGGTTGCGTCACGTGGGTCTGGTGGATCGCATCGGGGTCGTCGCCGTACATCATCAGCTCGGTGAGCGCCGCGCCGAGCTGCGGCGCGAGGATGCGATCGCAGGCGTCGATCCGCGCCCGGAACACCGGCTCGGTCTCGTAGAGCTCGCGGCCCATCCCGAAGTACTGTCCGCCCTGGCACGAGAACAGGAACGCGACGCGAGGCGCGCGCGCCGGATGCATGATGGGGTCGGGCGCGCGCGGCGCGGCGGCGCGGATCACCTCGACGATCGCGGCGCCGAGCGCGGGCACCATCGGGTGCTCGAGCACGCAGGCGAGCGTCAGCTCGACCCCGAGCGCCGCCGACAGCGCGCGCGCCAGGTCGGCCGCCATCAGCGAATCGAGGCCGAGGTCGAACAGGCTCGCGTCGTCGGTCACCGCGGCCGGGTCGTCGATGCCCAGGATCGCCGCGACGTCGCGGCGGACGCGCTCGCACGCGCTCGCCAGATCCGGCGCGGCGACCGGCGCCTCGGGCGCGGCCAGCGCCGGTGCCGCCGCGGCGACCGCCGGTGCGGGCGCGGCGACCGGCGCCTCGGGCGCGTGGCGCTCGCGCTGCCAGGGATAGTGCGGCAGCGCGATGACCCTGCGCGGCAGCGCGGGCAGCGGCGCCGCGTCCGCGCCGTGCGCGACCGCCGGCGACGGGATCCCGTGCGCGATGGCGTCGAGCGCCGCGATCGCCGCGGCCGGCTCCGACGCCGCGACCCGCGCGCGCACGGCGTGGCGCGCCCGCCCCGCGCTGGCGGTGTACGCGAACGCCCCGTAGTCGCCCGCCGGCAGCGCGGCGAGCCGCTCGCGGTAGCTCGCGGCGAGCGCGCGCAGCGCCTCGGGGGTCCGGGCCGTCAGCTCGAAGCCCTCGATCGCCACCGGCCCGGCGTCGGCATCGGCATCGGCCGCGGCATCGGCATCGGCCGCGGCGGGCGACGCCGCGCCGACGATCACGTGCGCGTTGGTCCCGCTGAGCCCGAACGAGCTGACCCCGGCGCACGCCCCGGCGCTCGCCGTCGACCAGGGCACCAGCGAGGTCGGCAGCGCGATGCCGGTGCCGGCCAGATCGATCCGCGGGTTCAGGGTCCCGAAGTGCACCAGCCCCGGGATCGCGCGGTGCGCGCAGCACGCGATCGCCTTGAGCAGCCCGGCGAGCCCGGCCGCGGCCTCGAGGTGGCCGAGGTTGGTCTTGGCCGATCCGACGTACAGGCGGGCTCCGCGGTTCCGGCGCCCGAGCGCGCTGACCAGGGCCTCCATCTCGATCGGATCCCCGAGCGACGTGCCGGTGCCGTGCGCCTCGATCAGCCCGATGTCGGCCGGGGTCAGCCCGGCGTCGGCGAGCGCCGCCTCGATCAGCGCGACCTGCGCCAGCACGTTGGGCGCGGTGAAGCCCGACGACCGGCCGTCCTGGTTGACCGCGGAGCCGTGGATCACCGCGTGCACGCGGTCGCCGTCGCGCAGCGCATGATCGAGCCGCTTGAGCACCACCGCGCCGCAGCCCTCGCTGCGCGTGAACCCGTTGGCGCGCGCGTCGAACGCCCGGCACAGACCATCGGGCGACAGCGCGCGGGTCTGCTGGACCATGCGGGTCGAGCGCGGCGACAGGATCAGGTTGACCCCACCGGCGACCGCCAGGTCGCACTCGCCGCGGCGCAGCGCCTGGGCCGCGAGGTGGACCGCGACCAGCCCCGACGAGCACGCCGTGTCGACCGCCATCGCGGGGCCGTGGAACCCCATCGCATACGCCAGCCGCCCCGCGGCGAAGCTGTGGCCGTTGCCGGTCGCCCAGTACAGATCGGGTTCGGCCGGCTGCCAGTCGCGGTAGTCGGACTGGCCGGTGATGCCGACGTAGAGCCCGGTGCGCGTGCCGCTCAGCCGGTCCGGCGGCAGCGCGGCATCCTCCAGCGCTTCCCACGTCACCTCGAGCAGCAGGCGGTGCTGGGGGTCCATCGCGCGCGCCTCGCGCGGGCTGATCCCGAAGAACGCCGCGTCGAACCCGGTGACATCGTCGAGGAAGCCGCCGCGGCTGGGCAGCTGGTCCCACGCCGCGGCAAACGGCGCCTTGCGGGCCGCCGGCATCTCGCGGACCAGGTCGCGGCCATCGGCCAGCGCGCGCCAGTAGCCGTCGAGGGTGCTGATCGCGCCGGGCAAGCGCAGGCCGACCCCGACGACGGCGAGCGGCTGGCGGGCGCGCTGGTCATCGAGCTGCGCCCGGAGGCGCTGGATCGTCTCGAGCGCGCGGCTCAGCGGGCTCGGGGCGCTCGGAAGCGAGATCGGGGACGGTTCCATCATCGTGGTCCTCGTGAGCGAAGGGGCGGCTCAGGACGCCGCGGGGCTGGCCACGCGCTCGCACAGCGCGCCCGCCAGGGCGCGCGGGTTGCCGTAGGTCCATAGCAGGGTGGGGGACAGCGCGAGGCCGAACGCGGCCTCGAGGCGGTTGCGCAGCTCGAGGCCCAGCAGCGAGTCGAGGCCGAGCGCCTTGAACGGCGTGTCGCCGGCGAGCTGCTCGACGTCGAGCCGGAGCACGCGGCTCGCCAGCTCGCGGACCTTGGCCTCGGCGAGCTCGCGCCGCGCCTCGGCCGAGCTGGCCTCGAGCTGGGCGCGGAACGCGCCGCCGGCGAGCACCGGCGCCGCGCGGTCGGCCCGGGCCTCGCGCAGCGCCTGCCAGGTGCCCTGCGCGGCGGTCTCCGGGTGGGCGTCGAACCAGCGCCGCAGATCGAGCGCGACGTACCCGACGACCGGCTCGTCGCGGCCCAGCAGGTCGGCGAGCGCGCGCCACGCCTCGTCGGCGGCGATCCCGGCCATGCCGCGCTCGGCGAGCCGCGCGCCGCGGCTGGCGTCGCTGGCCGCCAGGCCGATCGCCGAGAACGGGCCCCACTGCACGCTGAGCGCGGGGCGGCCGCGGCGGCGGCGCGCCGCGGCGAGCGCGTCGAGGAAGGCGTTGCCGGCCGCGTACGCGGCCTGGCCGGCGTTGCCGACCAGCGCGGCCGCCGACGAGAACATCACGAACAGGTCGAGCGGGTCGCCCGCGGTGGCGGCGTCGAGGTGGCGCGCGCCGTCGACCTTGGGCGCGAGCACGCGCTCGAGCTGGGCCGCGGTGAGGTGGGCGAGCGTCGCGTCGTCGAGCACGCCCGCGGCGTGGATCACGCCGCGCAGCGCGGGCATGGTGGCGCGCAGCTCGCCCAGCGCGCGGTCCACCGCCGCCGCGTCGGCGACATCGAGCGCGATCGCCTCGACCCGCACGCCGCGGGCGCAGATCGCGTCGATCCGCCGGCGCGCCTCGGCGTCGGGCGCGGTGCGGCCGGCCAGCGCCAGCGCCCCGGCGCCGCAGGCCGCCATGTGCTCGGCGAGCGACAGCCCGAGCGCGCCCAGGCCCCCCGTGATGAGGTAGGTCGCGTCGCCGCGGAACCGGCCGGCCGGCATCGCCTCGGGCGCGACTCCGCGGACCGTGTCGGGCGCGGTCAGCACCAGCTTGCCGACGTGCTGGCCGCGCGCCATCGTGCGCAGCGCGTCGGCCGCCCCGGCGAACGGAAACGCGGTCGCCGGCAGCGGGCGGATCGCGGCCGAGCTGACGTGGCCCCAGGCGGTGGCGAGCAGGCGCGCGAACCGCTCGGGGCGGCGCTCGATCAGCCCCGCGAGGTCGACCGCCGCGACGGTGATCCGCTTCTGGAACGCCGCGAGGTCGAGCGACCCGCCGCCGTGGATGTCCCGCTTGCCGACCTCGATGAACCGGCCGTCCTCGGCGAGCGCGTCGAGCCCGAGCGCGATCGCCGCGCCGGACAGCGAGCTCAGCACCACGTCGACGCCGCGGCCCGAGGTCGCCGTGCGCACGCCGTCGACCCAGGCCAGGTCGCGCGAGTCGAGCACGTCGGCGATGCCGCTCGCGCGCAGGAACGCCCGCTTGTGCTCGGTGCCCGCGGTGGCGATCACGCGCGCGCCGAGCCGCTTCGCGACCTGGATCGCGGCGAGCCCGAGCCCGCCGGCCGCCGCGTGGATCAGCACCGACTCACCCGGCACGAGTCGCGCCAGGTCGTGCAGCGCGTACCACGCGGTGGTCAGCACCAGCGGCAGCCCGGCCGCGGCCACGTCGTCGAGGTCGCGCGGGATGTGCTGCGCGTGATCGGCGCGCACCGTGACGTGCGAGGCGAAGCTGCCGGGCGCGCACGCGACCACGCGGTCGCCGACCCGCATCGCCGGGACGCCGGCGCCGACCGCGACCACCCGCCCGGCGCACTCGCCGCCGAGCCGCGCGGCGCGGCCCTCGCGCCCCGGGTAGGTGCCCATCGCCTTCATCGCGTCGATGAAGTTGAGCGCCGCGGCGGTGACCTCGATCTCGATCTCGCCGGCGGCCGGCGCGCGGCGGCACCGCGGGCGGTACGCGACGCCGTCGCACGAGCCCGGCCGGGCGATGCGGAGCTCGAACGGCTGGGGCGGCGTGGCCCACGCGCGAGCGGGCGGCTCGGCGGCGCCGTCCTCGCCGCGCCGCAGCCGGGCGACGTGGCGCTGCTCGCCGCGCAGCGCGACCTCGTCGCTGCCGTCGGCGACGGCGAGCTCGGCGGCGCACGCGGCGGCCCAGCCCGGCCCGGCGACGTCGATGAGCCGGCAGCCGAGCGCAGGGTGCTCGCGGCCGACCACCCGGCCCAGGCCCAGGTACAGCGCGGCGCCCGGGTCCGGCAGATCGTCGTCGGCCACCGCCTGCGCCCGCGCGGTCACCACGGCCAGCCGGGGCGGTGCGGCCAGCGCGCACGACGCCTGGACC
>Ga0307476_10002354_pt1 | contig 11305 bp, 6 predicted proteins | sample atmos_gasesECM2C_2_FD_203314 | JGI IMG/M metagenome (GOLD analysis project Ga0307476, IMG submission 203314) | Hardwood forest soil microbial communities from Morgan-Monroe State Forest, Indiana, United States - atmos_gasesECM2C_05 | ecosystem: Environmental > Terrestrial > Soil > Temperate... | reverse complement strand
GCCGTGGTGATGGTCTGGCTGGAGGTTGCTTTGGACTGGTAAGCCGCGGAAGTTATCTGGCCGCCGGTGGAGGAAAGGGTGACGGTGTAGCGGGAAGAATCATAGAGATCGACATCGGCGAGTTGGCTGGAGTTGTAACTCAGCGAGCTCGCGGGGGGAACGCCGGCCGACAGGCCGTTGACATCGCCGACGGTGGCAAGCGTTCCATTGGGGCTGAAGAAGGCGCCGCCGTTGAAATACTGGACGATGCCGGAGGGGAATTCCAGGGCGTAGGGGTCGAGCGTGGTGCTCTGGCCGGTGTCGGGGTTGGGGCTGGTGTCGCGCAGCACGTACAGGCGGGCCAAGTCGCGGTTGTTCCATCCCATCGGTACGCCGATCGGCGAGAATTCGCCCGCGGCACCGATCCAGGCGAAGTTGAACACCGCGGCGTTGCCGCCGGGCCGGATCACCTCGATGCGCTTGACGTGGTTGTTGGCGTCGTTGACGTACAGGTTGACGCGGGTGTGGGTCTCGAGGCTGTAGGCGTAGGGTTCGCCGTTCTGGTTGGCGTCCGGCAGCGTCAAGTCGTCATCGCGCAGGCTGCCGATGGCGCTGTCGGATGTGCCGAAGTCGCCCTGGACGAAGTAGCCGTTGACCGGCAACGCGCCTGCCGCGTTGGTAAAGATTGGGACATAAGACTGGGCCATGTCGTCCTGTGGCTGGAAGCTGATAATGCCCGTGTCGTTGCCGAAGGACTGGAGATCGACGGGGACCTGGACGATGCCATCCAGGTTGGAGTCGGGGACGACGTTCTGGTAGTCCATCTGGGTGGTGAGAGGAAGGACGGTTGTAGGCGGCGTCGCGGCGGTCGGCTGCGCGGGGGCGGAATGGGAGGGGCTGTAGGAATAGGAGCCATTAGGAACCTCGCCAAAGAGGGCCGCGGGCGGGGTCATTGTAAAGCCAATGTCCTCCGTGTAGTTGAAATCCGTTTTGCTATAGGTTGTGTCGTACCCGGCGCTGAAGGCCGTGCTGCCGAGCTCCCAAAACAGGTGCGCCCCGAGGGGCTCGCTGCCGGTCGGCTGATAATAGAAGGACGGACCGGGATCAGACAGGCTGAGGTTGGGGACGGTCGCGGCGGCCCAACTGTATCCCTGCTCCAGGTACGACATGATCTGGTCCGACGTGTAGTTTGCTACCGTCGGCGTGGAGTTCCACGTCCAGCTTGAAGCGCCCACGTCGTTGGTCGTGGGGTCTGGCGAGAGTTGAACCATGTTGCTGCCGCCCAGCGGATTGGTGCCCGCCGGCACGACTAAGGAAACCGAAAAGCTGGGCGCATACGCGTTATCGTCGGAGTAATTTGTATTCGGCGGAACGTCACTGGGAGTGTTGAAGCCGTCGTAGGCTATGTCGCCCATGTCGTTCGGATAGCCGATCTGGCCCTGCCAGCCGTTGGACTGCGTGCCCATCCAAGAGTTAAGCTGCGCCTGGCTGAACGCAGGCCAAGATGTGGGATCTTCCCAATCAGAATTGAGGTTTGTAAACGCCCCGTTGAAGGTGGCGCCGCTGTAGCTGAGGATTTTATTGTTACGGATATACGCGGGATTGAAGATCCACAGCCCATTACTGATTATGGCTTGGATGACGGTATTGGTCTCGGTGAGTTCGACCGGATCGATAGGAGTCCCCGGGCCAACTGCCTGATAATTGGGACCGTCGGACCAATCCGCTGGCAGGCGTGTCGAGGTCACCGAGCTTTCGGCCGGAAGCAGGCTTTGCATCTTGGGTTCATCAGAAGAGAACGTCAGCGCAGCATTTCCGCCGTCCGGCTCGTCCCACCCGTTGGGGCCGGAAGCGTTGCGAACGTAGATTTTCGCTTCGAGATTGCCGATGGCGCTCCGCAGGTCGTTGAGCAGCGTCGAAGAGAAGACCGAGCCTGGATCGGCGTCGCCGGAGTTCACATCCAGCCACAGCGGGTCCATGGCCTTGGTGTTGGCGACCCCGAAGACGCCGTAACTGGCCGCGATCACCTGGTTGGCGACGCTGATGAACGTGGAGCTGGTTGAGCTGTCGAACGTCCACTGGTTGTAACGCGGCACAAACGTCGTCAGGCTGTTAAGGGCCGTCTGGAGTTGGGTGAACTGCTGGGTAAAGACGAGGCTGGTGGCGCTGGGCTCGCCGCGTGCGTACTTGAACGTCAATCCGGTCCCGGGATCGGTGTAAGTAGGATTGCCGCCGGGGATGCTGGTCCAGTTGATGACCTTGAGCGATTCCGAATCGGCCGGGCCGAAATACTGCACGGCAAGCGTGAGTTGCGTGTCGGTAACTGGCTGCGTCCAGTCGATGGGATACCAGTTGCCGTTGATTTCGATGCTGTCGCCGCCGACGGAATATCTGGAGTACCCGTTGCCATAAATGGTGCCGGGGACAAGGTCGGTCGTGAAGTGGGTTCCCGTACCCGTGACGGTGACGCTGCCAAAGGTGCTTCCAGGAGCTGCCGCGTCAATCGAGATTGTGCCGCTCAATCCTGAAGTTACCGGTGCTCCTATGCTTTGCAGGAGCGAGCCGATCGACCATGCATCGTTCGGATAGCTTGCGCCGGAGCCGAAGTAAGGGATAAGCTGGTCAAGTCCCCGGTAAAAGTTGGCGAAGTCCTGGCCGAACGTGGTCTGGTCGATCCAGGTCACGGTGGCGGTCTTGCCCGAATAGGGGTCGGTGACCGTGGCGGTGGTGATGCCGTTGCTCTTGCCCCATGTGCCGATCGGAGCATTTGCGGTGTTGGGCAGGTTAACGGGCGTGTCGGCGCTGCTGTACGTCTGGCTGGGTCCGGTCCACACGGGGTCGCCCGATTGCCAGTAGCCCGTCCCGTTTTTGTCCCAATAGAAGTAATTGGTCGCCGGCGAGCCATGAATGAGGTAAACGTCCGGCACCAGCACGTCGGTGGAGGAGTTGAACTGGCTATCGCCGACAGGACTGATGAAGTCGACCGAATTTCCCGTGGCAATCATTCCCTGAATCGGGTTGCCGCCAATCACGGTGTCGGTCGACTGGAACCCCGTCTCATTGGATTGCGGAATCCAGGCCGGCTCATCGGGATCGAGGATGCCATTGCCGTTGAGGTCGCGGTAGACCACGTCGCTGGTGCGGAGCGCTCCCGACAAAAGCACGTCGCCTGGTCCGTAAATGGAAGCACTCGGATCAAACCAGCCGGCGGCCGGCGGCGGCGTGAAATTGGCACCGGGTACGGATGCCATCTTCTGCCGCAAGACCGCGGTGAGATTGTTCGTGGGAGTGTTGTAGAAATAGTTCTGCCAGTCCGGCGGGATGTATTGGTTGGGCGCGGAATCGGTCGAAGTAGGGGTACCGACGGGCGTGGTCAGGGTAACCTCTGCGGGACCGGAGATGTTGCCTTGCGCATCAAGGGCGGAGACCGAGTAGATGTAGGGCGTGCCCGCTGATACGGATGTGTCGCTATATGTCGTGGCCGCGATCGTGGTCGTTGTGCTTGTGAAAGGATAGGCGTTCAGTTCGCGGGTGACGGCATAGTTGGTCACCCCCACATTATCCCACGGCTGGACCCAGCTCAGGGAGACCGAGGAGCTGGTGACTCCTGTAGCCTGTAGATCAATCGGCGCCGCCGGGGGCGTGACATCCGTGCCAGTGCTGGCCGAGATGGTGGCCGGGGCCGATTTGTCGTAGGAAGGGTCGTAGGCGATGACGTTGTAGGTGTAGGTGGTGGAGGCGTCGAGGCCCTGGTCGGTGAAGGTGGTGCCGGTGGTTTTGCCGACGTCAACGCCGTTGCGGTCGATCTCGTAAGTGAGGTTGGAGCCGGGCGAGGCGGTCCAAGTCAGGGTCATCGCGTGGTCGGCGGCGCCGCTGGCCGCGTTGGCCTGCAAATTCGTGGGAGCGGCGGGGTTGGCCGTGGTGTAGCCGGGCGGCAGCGTCGACGCGGCGGAGGTCGTGACGCCAAAGGGGAGGCTCAAAAGCGACTTGTACGACCCGGTGGCCTGGATGCGGTAGGTGTAGCTGGTGCCGGGCGTGAGGCCGGTGTCGAGGTACGCGGTGCCGGCGACGTTGGTGGCTATGGCGGTGTTGTTGCGCAGCACGGTATAGCCGGTGACGCCCGCCGGGTTGGGCTCGGTCCAGCTCAGGAGGACTGAATTGGCGGTGATCTGCGGGGCCGAGACAGCCATCGGCTCGCTCGGAGCCGTCGTAGTGTAGATCGCGGAAAACTGAGACAGATCGAGGAAGTTGATCGTGCCGTCGTAATTGGCATCGCCCTGGATATAGACTCCAGCACTGCCGTAGTGCTGCGCCAACGTCACGAGGTCAGCAAAGCTGGCGGTGCCGTCCCCATTGAAATCCCCGTCGATGAAGTAGAAATTCCAGGCGTAGGCGGTGCCGGCGACGCCGTTGCTGCCGATCAGGTGATTGCCGGAGGAATCGGTAATGGAGCCGGGCAGGATGGCCTGCCAGTTGGCGGTGGCCAGCGGGGAAGTCGTGTAAAAGCCCCAGGTGGCGGTGTTGGTCGAGGAGTTGTAGCTGTAGGTCGTCGGCGAGACGGTGCCGCCGTCGGTCAGGTTCGAGAGCGTGAGCGTCGAGACCGAGAGCGAGGCGGAGACATCCTCATTAAATGTGAACTGGACCTCGTGGGGGAGCGAGGTGTAGACGAAGTTGGCGGAGAGGACCTGGGGGTTGGTCTGGTCGCGAAGGGCCGCGGGGTCGTGTTTTGGTTTGTGAGCCGGCTTGTGCGGGCGCAGGGGCTTGCCGATCATGTGGTGGATGCGGGCGGGATGATGCCTGCCGCGGGCGGAACGAGCCGAGGCGAGGGCCACAGGGCCGGGGTCCATCAGGGTGCCGTCCTGCGGCGTAATCAGCGGCAGGCCGAGGCGATTCAGATCGGCATCGAGGGCGGCGGTAAAGTCGGGGTTCTGGTATTCCAGGACCGCCAGGTCGTGGGACGCGGCGGGTCTGAGGTGCGTCCAGTCGTAATCCAGTTGCGCGGTGGTGAGCACCGCCAGCAGCCGGCGGGTTTCCAGGGCTTCGACGACCGGCCGCAGGGCTTGGCCGATTCGATCGATTGGCTTGATGACGGCTTGCGTTGCGACATGACGGCGCGATGGACGCGGGATCATGGGACCTCCATACTGAGCGGCCTGCCGAGGACCATGCTCGAGTCAGGCTCGACGACCTGAGTTGTGCGACGCTGGGAACCCCTGGACGAGCGGGCACCCCGTACAGCCCGGACGGATTGGCAAATCTACGGCGCGGGTATTGAAATTCTGTCAAGATCGCGTGTCAATTCACCTAAACAGGTGATGGCGGGCCGACCGGCAGAGAGGTGAGGGGGAGAAAGGAGAGAGGAGACGGAAGGCGGAAGAACGGAAAATTACGAATGACGAAACCCGAATGACGAATCAAATCCGAAATTCGAATGGCCAAAACCGCAGCGCCGGTCAAGCGATAGTTCATGGGGACGGGGATCGGTTAGACTGGCGCGGGTTTGCAGGTCGTCACTCTTGGAGGATCGGAAACATGATTAAACCGCAAGTCATCGGAATGTCCCGCCGGCAGTTCAATCGGGCGGTGGTTGGGGCGGCGGCGGGCGTGATTGGGGCGCCGGCGTTTTTGCGCGGGTTGAATCTCAACGACAAATTGAACATCGCGATCATCGGCGCGGGCGGGCGCGGGGCGGCGGATACGCAGGAGGTCGCTTCGGAAAACATCGTGGCGTTGTGCGATGTCAATGCCGCGGCGGTGCGGTCGGCCAAACGCCGGCATCCGGATGCCAAGACGTTTTCCGATTTCCGCAAGGTCTTCGATCATCCCGAGGAGTTCGACGCGGTGGTCGTGGCGACCTGCGAGCACACGCACGCGCTGGCCACGATGCTAGCACTCAAGCACGGGAAGCACGTCTACTGCGAGAAGCCACTGACGCATGATGTGTGGGAGGCCAGGCAAATCCGGCTGGCCGCGGCCAAGGCCGGCGTCACGACACAGATGGGAATCCAGATCCACGCGACGGAGAACTACCATCGCGTGGTCGAGATCATCCGGGCGGGCGTGATCGGGCCGGTGCGCGAAGTACACGTATGGGTCTCGCGGGCGTGGGGACGGCAAAGCGAGGAGGCGGCCAAGCGCAATCGCGACATCGTGTACGTAACGGATCGTCCGATGGAAGAACAGACGCCGCCGGAGGACCTGGACTGGGATCTTTGGCTGGGGCCGGCCCCCGTGAGGCGGTTCAACAGCGTCTACGTGCCCGGGCCCAAGTGGTATCGGTGGTGGGATTTCGGCAACGGGACGATGAGCGATTTGGGGAGCCATTTCAATGATCTGCCGTTCTGGGCGCTAAAGCTGCGTGCGCCGCTGTCGATCGAGGCGAGCGGCCCCCCGCCGCACCCGGAGATCGCCCCGGCGTCGATGTCGGCGGCTTACGAATACGGTGCGCGCGGGGATCAGCCGGCGGTGCGGTTGGTGTGGCACCAGGGTGAGGACAAGCCGCGGATCTGGAAGGACAAGGGAATTCCGCAGTGGCCGGACGGGCATCTGTTCATCGGCGACAAGGGGATGCTGTTGAGCAACTACGACAAGTATCTTTTGTTGCCCGAGAAGGAGTTTGCCGATTTCCATCGTCCGGCGCCGACGCTCCCGCGGACCGGCGAGCATCATGCCGAGTGGATCGCCGCATGCAAAGCGGGAAAGAAAGCCGCGGCGGATTTCGAGTATTCGGGGTGGCTGACGGAGGCGAATCATCTGGGGAACGTCGCTTACCGGGTCGGGAGGAAGATTGCATGGGATGCCGAGCAGATGAGGTCGCCGGATGCGCCGGAGGCGGATGAGTATTTGAGGCGGCCGAGGAGGAAGGGATGGGAGCTGGAGTGAAGTATCCCATCCCTCAATCTGCGTGAATCGGAAAAAACTGCGGGTCGTTCATTGATCCGAAGCGCGCTTCGAGAAAAGGCGCGAATGTCCGCAGATTGCGCAGATTTTCGCAGATGAGAAGAAGCAAGATCAGATCGCTGGGCCACTTTTATTGACGCCGCGTGAGGAAATGCCCGAAGGCGATGCACACGACGCAAAGGCAGGCAATGACTCCGACGCTCGGCCATGACAATCCTCCAATCAGCACGATGAACACCGCGGCAAGCCCCAAGAGAAAGACGATCAACACGAGGGCGGGAAATCTGTTTTCCCGATCCTCGTTCGGCGTGGCATAGGGAAGCGAAGGAGGGGGCATGTCTTTGGGATCCTGGTCCATACTGGCCGATGTTATCCGGGCCGATGCCCCGCCTGTATAATGCCATGATCTTGCGACAACCAGTTACTCATGACCAATTGCGAGGAATGCCATGCGATGGACCTGCGCGGCGATGCTGATTGCGACGGGAATTCTATCAGCGGCGGCCGGGGGCGGAGCGCCGACGCCGTGGCTGGGCGTTCAAGTCACGGTCAATGGCGAACGCGACCTGGAAAAGATCCGCCAGTCTGTTCCCGGGCTGGCGAAGCTGGGCGTCAACACGTTGATCCTCGAGGTGGATTACAACTTCGAGTTTCAGTCCCATCCCGAGTTGCGGCCTGCGAACCCGGTGACGCGCGAGCAGGCCAAAGCGGTGGCTGAGTTGTGTCGTGCCAACGGGATTCGGTTGATCCCGAGTCTCAATTGCCTGGGTCATCAGTCGTGGGCCCAGCGGACGCTGCCGCTGCTTGCCAAACACCCGGAACTGGATGAGACGCCGGGCAAATTCCCGCAGAACCAGGGGATTTATTGCCGGAGCTGGTGCCCGCTGAACCCGGACACCGACCGCATCGTCTTTCCGCTGATCGACGAATTGATCGATGCCTTCGGGGCGGATGCGTTCCACGTGGGGATGGATGAGGTCTTCATCATCGCATCGGATGACTGTCCGCGTTGTAAGGGAAGAAATCCGGCGGAGCTCTTCGCCAAAATGGTCGACGACCTTCATCATCACCTGGTTGATGAACGGAAAGTCGAGATGTTCATGTGGGGCGACAGGCTGCTGGACGCCAAGGCGATGGGATACTCGAAATGGGAGGCATCTGAGAACGGCACGGCTGGGGCCGTCGACCTGATCCCGCGGGACATCGTTATTTGCGACTGGCACTATGAAAACCAGAAGCAGTACAAATCGGTTCCATACCTGCTGGAAAAGGGGTTCCGCGTTTGGCCGGCGGGATGGCACGATGTGAAGGCGGCCGAGGCGTTGATCGATTTCTCAATGGCGCAACAAAACCCACGGATGGTCGGGTATCTGAGCACGACGTGGGGACGCTCGCCGCTCGATCAGCTTGACCATTTCCCGCCGACCAGGCTGGCCAGCACGAGGCTCGACGTGGAAAAACAGCATCGGGAGCCAATCAACCGATGAGCAACCGCAAGCCGACGCTTGAATACTTGACGCCCGGAGTCGAATCGGGCCAGGATGCCACACGGTTTGAGCGGGCGGACAAGGCGCTGACCGCATCGGCGCTGGCGATCGTCGTGCTGGTGCTGGTGATGTGGACGATATTGGCGCTGGCCGTACATTAGGTTTTGAGACAGAGCTAGGCTCTTAGACACAAATCCCGGACGGAAAAATCGGCTTTAGACAGCCTGAAAGCCGATGAGAACGATGCAATCGAAAGGAGTGGCAATGCTTCCGGTTAACACAACCGAAACCCAGCGGGTGTGGCGGTGGTGGGATACGATCTTTGCCCTGGTGTTGATCGCCGTGGTTGCGTTCATCCTGGTCCCGCTGGCCGGGGGGTACATCAAGCTGCCGTGAGGCACGCTTCCGACCCTGCCCCCCCTGCCCCGTTCACCGGATCGTCCCTCCTGATCCGATGAATCTCAATGCATGAGCATCGCGGTTTTCCGGCCGGCTGGCATTGCGACCAACGAGGCGGGGACGAGTGCCGCGCGCGCACGAACGGCCGCGCTGCTTGGCTTGGGAGCGGTCACCCTCGTACACGTCTGGATCATTTCCGCGGGGTGGATGACGTGGTGGCCGCAGTACTCGTGCTATTACGGGATGCTGGCCGATGCGTTTGCGCACGGGCAGAGCAGCCTGCGGTTCGAGCCGGCGGCGGAACTCAAGCAGCTTGCCGATCCCTATGACCCGGCGGCGAATCGGCCAATCCCGCACCTTCATGACGTCTCCTTCTATCGGGGCAAATACTATCTCTACTGGGGACCGGTGCCCGCGCTTCTTGAGGCGCCGATCGCGCTTTTGCTGCGCCATCCGATTGGCGATCAATACCTTGTCTTCACGTTTGTACTGGGAATCGTTCTGGTCAGCTCCGAATTGATTCTGGTGATTCGCGCGCGGTGGTTTGGTGATGCGCCGGTGTGGACCGTCGGCTTGGCTGTGATGATGGTGGGTTTGGGTTCGCCGATTCCGTTTCTGTTGACGCGGGCGGCGATCTATGAAGCGGCGATCGCGGGCGGACAATTCTTTCTACTCCTGGGAATATATTTCGCGGTCAGGAGCCGTCCGATGCGGCCGATTGGCAGGGGCAGACTGCTGCTCATCGGTATTTGTTGGGCGATGGCGACCGGATCAAGGGTCAGTCTGGCTTTCGCCGTCGCGGCGCTGGCTTCGCTGGTGGCTTGGCGAGTATTTCGCCGCCAAGACGCTTCCCTCCTGTCCCCTTTCCCTCCGGAAGAGGATCAGCGTGAGGGAACGCCGAGGAATATCCTTCGCAGCTTTCCCTCACCCCAGCCCTCTCCCGGGGGGAGAGGGAGAAAGGCGACATATGCGTTGGCGCGGGCTTTGGCACTGGTTGCGCCGATCGCATTGGCGGGCGTTCTGCTGGGCGCATACGACCACGTCCGGTTCGGCTCGTGGCGCGAGTTCGGCCAGCGTTACCAGTTGGCCGGGGTGAACCTGGTCAAAATCGAAGACCACATCTTTGCTCGGGCGAATGTACCTCCGGCAGTGTTCAGCTATTTGTTTCGTCCGCCGGCCGTGTCGGCGCGCTTTCCGTTTGTCAAGGCGGCCGGGGGTGCGGCGATGTATCCGCGGTTCATTCGCCTGCCGCCAGACTATGAGGCCGACGAGCAGATCGTGGGCTTGTTGTGGTCAAGCCCTTTTTTGATCTTTGCGCTTGCGGCAGGCGCGGGCGCGGTCAGGGCCCGTTTGAAAGCTTGGGTCGTCCTGTGCTTGCTGGCGGCAGCGATTCTCGGAATTGCCCCGGTGCTCTTCCTGATCGGATGCACGATGCGATATCTGGCCGACATGACGCCGGCACTGACGTTGCTGGCGGTGCTCGGATTCTGGCAGCTCTTGGCGGACCTGGAGAATAAGCGATGGCGCGGGCGCGTCGGCGCGGCCGGGGCGGCGCTGGCCGGAGTGTCGATTGCCATCAGCCTCCTTCTGAGTCTGAGTGGCTACTACGGGCACTTTCACCTTCACCATCCAGGTTACCTGGGTCTGTGAGCGCAGAATGCCGGACGAGGAACACGAGAATCAGACAGACGTGGACCGGCGGATGATCGCGGCGTGCCCTATCTGCCAGAGCCGGCGGCTGCACTACGCATTCTCCCGCAACTTCCGCCGGATGGTTCGTTGCGCCGAATGCGGCTTGATGCTGGTGAACCCTCAACCGACGGACGAGGAACTCGAAGCGATCTATGGCGCGGGGTATTTCCTGGGCGATGGCGACGAGGGCGGCGCGGATCGCGTCGCCGCGATGAAGGCGGCGACGGCCCGGCGGTATTTGGCCGACATCGCGCGCTACCGCGGTGAATCAGGGGGAACGCTGCTGGAAATCGGATGCGGCCGCGGCGAGCTGATCGCGGAGGCGGAAAAGCTTGGATACCAGGTGACGGGGGTGGAAATCTCCCCCGCCGCTGCCGACGGGGCGCGCCGGCGAATCCGCGGCGGCGCGATCGTCTGCGGGCAGGTCGATTCGGCCGGCCTTACACCCGCCAGTTTCGACGTGTGCGTCCTGAGCGACGTACTCGAGCACGTCCGCGATCCCGTCGCGCTCCTCAAAAGCGTTCACCGGATGCTGAAGCCCGGCGCAACGCTCTTTGTGGCAACGCCCTCGCTGGATTCCTGGTCGGCCCGGCTGCTGCGGCAGAACTGGATGGAGTTCAAGCCGGAGCATCTCACCTATTTCGATGCCAATACAATTCAAAGTGCGCTGTTCCAGAGCGGATTTGCGGGCGCGATCGTCCGACCGGGCTGGAAAGTGCTGAATCTGGCTTACGTGTCGGAGCATTTTGGGCGATTCCAGGTACCGATGGTCGGCGGCGCGGTGCGGCTGGCGGCGCGACTGGCTCCGCGGCGGATTCGTCACGCCGATTTCACGGTCGTCGCCAGCG
>Ga0307476_10002353_pt1 | contig 11308 bp, 7 predicted proteins | sample atmos_gasesECM2C_2_FD_203314 | JGI IMG/M metagenome (GOLD analysis project Ga0307476, IMG submission 203314) | Hardwood forest soil microbial communities from Morgan-Monroe State Forest, Indiana, United States - atmos_gasesECM2C_05 | ecosystem: Environmental > Terrestrial > Soil > Temperate... | reverse complement strand
AACTCTACGTAAACGCCGTCACCACTGCCGGGAGCTTCAACGTGGACTACGTCAATGGCGCCTGGGCAGAGAACACGATCACCTCGAACCTCGCCCCGGCTCTCGGAAGCACGATCCAATCGGGCGTATCGATCACCACCGCCGATAAGAACCAGTACATTCTGATCAATGTCACGCCCGCGGTGGTTGCGTGGCTGGATGGAAGCCAGCGAAATGACGGCATCGCGCTCGTGGCCGACGGTGCGTTCAATGCCACGTTTGACAGCAAAGAGAATACAACGACCAGCCATACGGCGGAGTTGGACATCGTGTTCGGCGGGAGTGGCGGCGGCACGATCACGGGAGTGACAACCGCCAACGGCAGTGGACTGACGGGTGGCGGAACGAATGGCACCCTTCCTCTCAGTCTGACGAAAGGCTGTTCCAGTGGCCAAATGCTGCAATGGAACGGCAGCGTGTGGATATGCACTTCCATCACTGGTGGCGGCTCTATCACCGGTGTGACCGCCGGCGCAGACCTGAGCGGGGGCGGCACGAGTGGAACTGTCACCTTGAACCTCGACACCACCAAAGTTCCTCAGCTGACAGCCGCCAATACTTTCACCGGCAGCCAAACGGTGAATGGAAACCTGAGCGCAACGGGCGTGGTGACCGGCAGCGGTTACCAGATCGGGAGCAGTCTGTTTGCCTTCGGCTCGTATTCCAACGCGAACGCATTTCTCGGGTTTTCCGGGAATACAACGATGACAGGAACCGCCAATACCGCTAACGGCAGACAGGCGCTCAAATCCAACGGCGAAGGCGCAGCTAACACCGCTAGCGGCTATGCCTCACTCTATTCCAACACGATAGGAACAAACAACACCGCAAGCGGCTACGCCTCGCTCTTCGACAACACCACGGGCGTTTACAACACGGCTACCGGATATGAGGCACTCTTCGCCAATACCACAGGCGTAGGTAACACCGCCGGCGGAGACGGGGCGCTGCAAAATAACAGCACTGGCGCGGATAATACCGCCGTGGGCCACGATTCCGGCGTCACGCTCGACAATTCCTTCATTACCGGATCAAGTAACACTTTCCTCGGGCAGAGCACCGCAATACCAAACGGGTCTCTCGGTAACGCCACGGCCATCGGGGCCCGTGCCGAAGTTGCCGAGAGCAACGCCTTGGTGCTGGGCAGTATCAACGGCGTAAACGGTGCGAATGCCAACACCAGGGTTGGCATCGGAACCACTACCCCGCAGGCGGAACTCGACGTCGCCGGCTCAGGCCTGGAGACCTTCATCGGCGATCCTGGCTGCGGCGCGAACCCGTTTGCGGGCATCGGCTTCGGCCTCGCCGGCCTTCTCAGTTGTCAGAACTATTCGATGGTGGGAGACGGCGCTAATACCTATGTCGCCGCCCCCACCGGTTCCATTTACTTCCGCACGAAGAGCAATGCCGTCACGGCGATGACCATCGACGTCAACGGGAATGTCAACATCGCCGGCAACTTAAGCAAGGGCGGTGGTTCGTTCAAGATCGACCACCCCCTCGATCCCGCCAACAAATATCTCTATCACTCTTTTGTCGAATCGCCCGACATGATGAACATCTACAACGGGGTTGCGACCCTCGACGCGCAGGGCTCGGTTTGGATTACTCTGCCGGATTATTTCGAAGCTCTGAATCGGGACTTCCGCTATCAGTTGACTGCGATTGGCGCGCCTGGGCCGAACTTGTACATCGTCAAGAAGGTGTCAGGCAACCGCTTCAAGATCGGCGGCGGCAAACCGAAAGGCGAAGTGTCCTGGCAGGTAACCGGCATTCGACAGGATGCATTCGCCAACGCGCATCGCATTCCAAACGAGGAAGAGAAGCCTGGGCAGGAGCGGGGAAAGTACCTGCATCCAGAACTGTTCGGCGCATCGGAGGAACAAGCGATCGGCTATCGTCCGTTACCGTCGTCCACCGCAGCTGATCGAATTGCCGCGGGCACAAAATAGGCCAACCATGAAGAAAGTGATCCTTGCATGAGAGTTCTGTCCCTGCCGTTTACGCCTATACAGTGTGAGGGATGAAAGTCACGTGGCCGGACATTTCACGGGAGCGAAACGCATATTTTTAATTTTCAGAAGCACCCTTAAGAGAGAAAACTATGAACAAAATCGCAGCGTGTTTAATGTTGTCTACCTGTCTGCTGATGGCTCCCGCGGCGTCGGCGACGTGGGGAAACTTCATCTCCACCGGCAGCGCCACCGGGATCGGCAATCCATCTTGCGCGTCCGTCTCGACCGGAGAGGTTGCGTGCGCCGTGCGGAGCGGCAAGTCCGCCATCATGGTCAATGAGTTCAATGGGACAACTTGGGGAGCATGGAAGAGCCTGACCGGGACCGTCAGTTCCGATCCGAGTTTTCGAAGGGCACGAAGAACACCTTGGGCTGACCCCGGATCAGCGAGTTCGTCTTGGGTCGGTGCCAGGGCTCACCAGTGAATGGACTGACGATCAACTTTTGTGGGGGAATGAAAAATGAAATACCGAAACGTGAAGATCGACTACGAAAACAATCTAGGAAGAACCATGAAGAAAAATCGCAGTGAATCTAAGCGGGCTGGGATTATCCTGGCACTGGCTTGCTTCCTGATGCTTGTTTCGAGCGCCGGCGCACAAGTCACACTCTTATACAACTTCGGAACCCACGCCGGCGACCCGGCGCACCCCAATTATCCTGGATCTGTTGTTCAGGGTCGTGATGGAAACCTCTACAGCACTTCCAACGACGGAGGAACCGACAATGCAGGTACAGTTTTTAAGATCACTCCTGCGGGACAAGTCAGCGTACTGTACAGTTTCGATGGAGTAACAGGCGCACTTCCTTCCAGCGGACTCACGCTCGGCACCGACGGAAACTTCTATGGCACTACGTTTGAAAACGGCCCCTCGAACTACGGGACTGTCTTCAAAATCACCGCTGAAGGGAAACTCACACTTCTACACGGGTTCGACGGTAGCGACGGGTCCGGACCATGGGGGACACCGGTCGAAGGCACGGATGGCGCTTTCTACGGAACTACAGAACATGGGGGATCGGCAGACTGCGGCACTGTGTACCGCGTTACTGCCGGGGGATCGTTCAAGACTCTTTATAACTTCGACGGAACCCACGGCTGCCAGCCCCTTGCGCCACTAGTTCTGGGAAACGATGGAAACTTCTATGGCACAACTCTAGTCCTGACAGGGGGAAACAATCCTAATTTGGGTGCAATCTTCAAGGTCACGCCGGCGGGCGCGATAACTCTCCTGCATAGCTTCGACGGAACCCACGGCGCTGGACCGTATGCGCCGTTGATTCAGGCCAGCGACGGCAATTTCTATGGCACAACCGTCAACGGTGGCAATAACGAGGGCGTCGTCTTTAGAATCAGCCCGGCTGGAGTTTTCACTGATCTGCACGACTTTGACCTATCACAAGACGGAGGAGAACCGTTCTCTGCTTTGGTTCAGGGCACGAACGGAGTTCTGTACGGTACTACGGCCTATGGGGGAGCCTTCAACGTCGGCACGATTTACTCCATTCCTCTGGGCAGTGGAAGCCTTAACGCCGTGTACAGCTTCGATGTTACGTCGGGTACAGCCCCGGGGGCAGGGCTGACGCAGCATACCAACGGATCGTTTTATGGGGACTCCGCATGGGGAGGCAGCGATGATCTCGGGACCCTCTACTCATTCAGCCACGGCCTCTCGCCATTTGTCCGGCTTGTTACCACCTCCGCAAAAGTTGGAAAGACCGTTCAAATTCTAGGCCAAGGCTTCACTGGCACCACTGCCGTTTCTTTCCACGGGAAGGCGTCGACTTTCCACGTTGTCTCGAATACTTATCTGACAGCGCTTGTACCGAACGGAGCGACCAGCGGATTCGTAACTGTGGCGACGCCAGGCCGAATTCTTAAGAGTAATCAGGTGTTCAGAGTGATCCCGTAGCGCAACTTTACGTTCGGTGATCGGCAGCCGTCTCGCCCACGGTCGAGCTTGCGAGAACCGGTCCATAGCAAGATGATCAGCGAACAAGAGAGCAGGAAAATCTCCCGCTCTGTCTTTATTTTGTCTCGGTGCCGGGATCGGAAACTACCTGCGCGAAGCGACAGACGAGGCTCTGCGCGGATCCCCAGTGACCCGGGGAATCTCAGCTGCTTACCCGATCTTTTCAAAAATGTCATCCCTGCGTGATAGTTCTGCCCCGCCGTTTGCGCCTACCTATATGACAGCAAATGAAAGCGCCCAGCCAGGCGTTCGAAGGGCGCCCGTAAAGAGGAGACAATATGAAATCCACAATCATGTACGTATCCACCCGCTCCATCAATTCCGGGGCGAGATCGCCGGCCTCGGCATGGCAGGCACGGGCGAATTTCACGCCTATCGGGCCAGGCCGATCCGACAGTAAGGTCCCAATCGGGAAACAGCCTTTTATTCAGTAACTTACGAAGTCACGAAGAAATCAGCGAATCGTCAGGCACACGCCATTGCCAATCTTGCTGGGTTACGGCAATCTGCCCCGTCGAAAACTTGGCCGGCGAGCACGGAAAAGATCGCAACAGAGATCGAAATCAGGAGATTTTGCTATGAAAACTAATCTGAGATGGGCGATGTGGGGAGCAGTCCTTGGGTGCGTCTGCTCGACCTCAGTTTTTTCACAACAGAATGCCAGTCCCGCGACCGGTTCGGTGACAATCGCAGCCGCTCAGCTTCCACGACTGGTGAAGTTCAGTGGAACGCTGAAAGATATCAACGGCAATCCGCTCACTACGATCACCGGCGTGACTTTCGCGCTGTACTCCCAGCAAAGCGGTGGCGCCCCCCTGTGGCTGGAGACGCAAAACATCCAGCCGGACAAGAGCGGCCGCTATACGGTAATGCTCGGGTCGACTAAGCCCGACGGTCTGGAGACTGATTTATTTATCTCAGAACAGGCCCAATGGTTGGGCATCCAGCCGGAAGGGCAGGAAGAGCAGGCGCGCGTCTTGTTGGTCAGCGTGCCCTATGCATTTAAAGCTGGAGATGCAGAAACTCTCGGTGGCAAACCCGCGTCAGCGTTCATGCCGGCAAATCTACCGGGCAGCGTCGCGGGTTCAGCTTCAACTTCGTCGAGCAAAAATTCCTCGAGCCCAGGCAGCAACAGCGGGAACATCAATTTCGCCAGTACATTGACCGGGACGGGTTCCGCAAATTTCATTCCCAAGTGGACCAGCGCCAGCAATCTCGGAAACTCCAAGATCTTCCAGAGCACAACAGGCAACGTCGGAATCGGCACGACCTCACCCACTGCGACGCTCGATGTTTCAGGCACCACATTGCTGAGCGGAACCTCGAGCAGCACGTTTGCTATGACGGTCTACTCGCCGGCGCAGCTCGCGGAGGTGGTCGAGGGACCTGTTTCCGGAGTTGGCGCAGGCCTTGATTTCAAGACCACCGGTAGCAACGGCAAACAGTGGGAAATTCTCGCCACCGGCAATTCCTCCAGCCAGGGTGTTGGAAAGTTGAACATCCGCGACGTCAATAGCGGTACCGACGTACTGACCGTGGACACGACGGACACCGTCAATGTCAAGAATCTGGTGGCTTCGAACTTCGTGAGCACGCTGATACTCTATGGCGATCTGGCTAGCCTCGGATCGTCCGGCATGGTCTCCCAGGGGCCCGTCGGGGTAGGACCGCAGTTCAAAACCAAACTTGCCGCGGCCAACCTGGACGTCCAAGGCAACGCCCGCGACACCTTGATTGGTGATCCCGGTTGTGGCGCTAATTTTGCTGGCATCGGTTTTCAGAACACACCTCTCTCCAGCTGCGGCAATTACTCGATGGTTGGCGACGGCAGCGATACCTACGTCGGCGCCCCCACTGGAAACATTTACTTCCGCACCAAAAGCAACACGGCAACGCCAATGATCATTGGTTCGAGCGGAAGTGTAGGCATCGGTACCATTGCGCCCAACGCCAAGCTGGACGTTCGCGGGCAAGCTGGCGATTCCGGTTTTGGCATCGCCGCTGACAGTAATGCCTGGCAAGCTCGTGGGGCGGGCGGTTGGGTCAAAGCCATGGCATACGTGGATCCGTTTGTCCCAGGCGGGATCGCAATCACCAGTTGCTATAACTCACAAGCCACCGGAGCAGCCGTAACTACTCCCCCTTGCGGAATCACTCTTCTGGACCATAGCCAAGGCGCCAACCTTGTCGACTTTGGTTTTCAGGTCAGCGATCGCTTTATACAGCTTACTGCGCGGGCAACCCTTCAGTCCGTTAATGCCGGCGCCACTGCCGTTGGCGCGTTCATGACATTTGACGTGGGAGAACAAGCAAATGCTAACCAAGTATGGGTACAGACCATTAACACCAATGGCCAAGGGGGCTTTAACGGCAGTGTGGACACGCCCTTCTACATTTTTGTCTACTGATCCGCGGATATGGCTGGAATAATCTCGCAGGCGGGAGGCGAAGCACCTGGTTGACGACTCATGGGCGACTTCGCAGAAGAAGTGGAAACATAATCTGCGGCGATTACGCCTGTAGTCGCGGGAGATTAGGGAGAAGTAGCTTACGCGCCGTGCTCCTCCAGAAATTTCTCGACTTCAATGGCGGCCATGCATCCGGTTCCCGCGGCGGTGATGGCCTGTCGATAACGGCGGTCCTGCACATCGCCGCAGGCGAAGACGCCGTGTACCCGAGTCATCACATAGTTGTGGGTCTTCAGATAGCCGTCGGCGTCGGCATCGAGTTGGCCGGCGAACATCTTTGCATTGGGTTCATGACCTATGCCGAGGAACATCGCGCTGGTGGGAAAATCCGATACTTTATCCGTCTTCAGGTTGCGCAGCTTGAGGCCTGTGACTTCGTGCAGAGCAGGATCGTAAACATCTTCGACGACCGTGTCGGTGAGAAATTGAATCTTGTCATGATGCTGCGCACGATCCAGCATGATTTTGGAAGCACGGAAGCTTCCGCGCCGATGAATGATCGTGACCTTGGAAGCGAAACGAGTGAGGAACAGGGCTTCCTCCATTGCGGAATCGCCGCCGCCGATCACCACAATTTCCTTGCCAGAAAAGAAGAAGCCATCACAGGTGGCGCACGAGGAGACCCCGTGACCGATGAGCTTGTGCTCGTTGGGCAATCCCAGCCACCGCGCCGAGGCGCCAGTGGCGATGATCAAGGACTGCGCGTGGACTTGATGTTTGCCGAGATGAAGCAGAAACGGCCGCTGGCTCAGGTCGGCGCTGGTGAGATGAGCCATGCGATATTCGGCGCCGAAACGTTCCGCCTGCTTGCGCATATTCTCGACCAGTTGCGGCCCCATAATTCCTTCGGGAAAACCAGGAAAATTTTCCACCAAAGTGGTAAGTGACAGTTGGCCGCCGGGCTCGTGACCTTCAAGGAGCAGCGGTTTCAGGTTGGCCCGCGCGGTATAGAGGGCGGCGGTGTGTCCGGCGCAGCCGGATCCGATGATGACGACATTGCGAGTTTCGCTCATGATTTTCTTGGTGTTCCGTTAGATTGCAAATTTCAGATTTCGATGCACCGCGCGGTTCATGCAGACGAGAAAAGAAACGTGACCGCCCTTCGGCTTCGCTCCGTGCAGCTCCGGAGCGAGGTATGCCGAGGAATTTCCAGTCACTTTGTTTCTTCTGCAGGCCTCCCGGATTTCTGTCTTGCGCCCGTCTTCGATCCGGCGTTGGGGATCTGGGCCAGTTCCGCCGGCACCATTCGTTCCGCCCCAAGCAGCCGCCGATAGTTGGCCAGCACCTCTGATCCGCTGTGGAATAGCGGGTCGAAGGCGCTCTGGTCCGGCGCTGGTCCGTTTTCCGAACCATTGCAGCGCGCCAGCGCGATTGACGATTTTCCGAAACGTTCCAGCCGGATTCTGCTCACGGGAGTATTCGCGGCAACCATTGCGGCCGCGCTGCTGATTGCCGAAGCGCTATCTTCCATCGATACCTGGATGAGGTCTTTCGGATCGCGCACATGCAGCACCAGAGTTTCGACCATATGCTGTCCGTCATTACTGAAGGAGTACTGTACGCTCGAAAACACGGCTTGGCCGGCGAATTCGCGCCGGATGCGTACGTAGCGCGCGACCGAAGGCTCGCCAGAAGTTTGTGTGCTCTGTCCGGGCTGAAGGAAGTTCGGCGCATCGGTCAGTGTCGAAAGACCGTGGGAAATTTCGAAGTCGGGACCGAACGACGGCTGTTTCGGAATCCGCGACAGCGCTCCGGCGATCTCCTTTTGCTCCTCGGCGGAGGGCGTGCACACGTTCAGAACATTAACTTTGACTTGCGGCTGGGTTGACGGAGTGTCAGGTGATTGCTGGGCCGCGATCGGAAGGGCAAAAAACAGACCAGCCGCCGCAAAAATGGTTTTTGGGTTCACTGCGGAATTCTAAATGATGCTTGCGAAAAGCTTAAAACTTCACAAAGCTTAGAACGGCGCCCGCCGTTTTGCCCCCGCCCGGAAGACGGTTAGAATTCAATCATGGCGAATCTAACGTTGGTTTATGGCATGCGGTTGCTGCCGTCGGAAGATGTGGCTGAAGTGGGGCAGGCTCCGGTGAAACTTACTAACGGACGCGAAGCCCATATCACCATGCACGTTCTCGAAGGCAGCAAAGAAGAAATCGAGAAACAGTTGCGCACCAGTCTGGAAGCGTTCTTCGATCTATATCCGGAGATTTAGTTCGTGGATAAGGCCGGGGCCCAGATCTCGGGTCTGGGTTTTACCAAAGAGTCGAATTAATGCGGGAGTTTTACTGGAAAAATCGCGCAAGATTGCTCACGGCCGGCCTATGGCCCCAAGGCTGGATCGCGCGTGGAGCCTGCTATTCGCTTGGTCTGGCGATTGGACTCTTCGTTCTGGAAATGCTGTTGACTCTGTTCGCTCCGGCTGCCAGCGACAGCCTCGCAGGTTGGGTCAAATTTCTCATTTTCGACGCGAGCCTGTTATTTGCCATTCTTGCGTTTCGTGCACTAAAGCGACGAGTCCTATGGCGTCTGCGCAATCGGCTGATCGTTACTTACGTGTTCATCGGTGTGATCCCGGCGGCCCTTCTGGTCACGATGGCGCTTGTCACCATCTACCTTTTTGCCGGGCAATTCGCCAGTTTCGTAGTCACTTCGGAAATTAACTCACAGCTGCGCAGCATGCAGGCAGTAAACGCAGCCGTCAGTAACGAACTCGCGGCGCGCATCGAGAAGGGTCAAGCTCCAACCGCAGAGTCGTTGGTTGGATTGCGAAAACGCGATCGTGCCTGGGGAAGACGGCGAGTATGCGCCTGGCACGGGACACGGCTCTTGCTGCTCAGCGGCGGGGAGCCGAATCCGGCGCTGATGGCTTTTCCTGATTTCTTCAACAAGGACCAGGGCGAGTACGCCAAGGCGATTCGCGAAGGCCGGCCCTTCAAAGAAATTGTTCGCGATAACGACGGATTGTACTTGCGCGTGGCCTCGGTGTTTGTGGTGGGATCGGAAAAACTGACGGTGGTCACTGGCGAACCTCTTGATAAGGATCTGGTTGCGGACATCGCTGCCAATTTGGGCGAAATCACGGTCTATTCCGCGGGCATTATGCTCGACGACTCACGACCGAATGACCAGAACAGCAGTGCTGCAAGAGACCGTGGCTTTCAAACCCGGCTTTTTGCTGAGCCCGAGAAGGGTAAAAGCGATAGCGGTGTGCGCGCTGGAAAGACGGAACCCGTCACGACGGACAATCAGCAGGCTTTCCGTCCGACGTTCACGGTGGGTTCGCTGGGCGCACCAGCCGACATGATGGATCGCGAAATCACATTCGGTACTCCGCTGCCGGTTGTGGACTGGAAGACCGGCGACCTGGCGCGGGCAGGCGCCCTGGTGAGAGTGCGGACCCGGCCTTCAGTGCTCTATTCCCACTTGTTTGCGGCGCTGGGAGATATTGCGCGAGGGGTCGAGTATATCCTGCTGGCGATCCTCATCTTCTTCGGCGTGATTGAGTTGGTCGCGCTGATCATCGGCACGCGAATGACAAGCACGGTTACCGGAGCTGTGGCTCACCTTTACGACGCCACAAAGCACGTTGATCGGGGAGATTTCAGCCATCGCATTCCGGTGAAGTCCGCCGACCAGTTGGCGCAGCTTTCGCTTTCCTTCAACTCGATGACGGAATCCATCGAGAAGCTGATTCAGGAACAAAAGGAGAAACAGCGACTGGAAGGCGAACTCGCCATCGCGCAGGAAGTGCAGGCGCAGTTGTTTCCGCGGCAGGTCTCGGAGTTGGAGTCTCTCGAAGTGCATGGCTTCTGCCGACCGGCTCGCACGGTGAGTGGGGACTACTACGACTTCCTCACTGCCAGCTCCCATAAGTTGATTCTGGCTGTCGGCGACATCAGTGGAAAAGGAATTTCGGCCGCGCTCTTGATGGCGACCATCCACTCGGCGGTGCGGGCCTACAGCGTGGAAAGTTTGCCGCAGATGCGCGAACCCGTGGCCGTAGGCGCAGTCGCGGGTGCGGGCAGGATCATGGCTGCCTGGCCGGAAGGTATCGAGGTTTCACCCGGCGCTTTGCTCGGCCTGCTCAATCACCAGCTCTATGAAAGTACTCCGCCGGAAAAGTATGCGACATTGTTCCTCGGAATTTATGACGGACGCACCCATCAACTGACCTACAGCAACGGAGGACACCTGCCGCCAATCCTCATCGGCGAAGATGGCGCCGTGCGGCGTCTGGAAGCCGGGGGAACCGTAGTCGGCTTGTTCGACGACATGGCGTATGACGAGGGATCGGTGCAGATGCATCCTGGGGAAATTTTTGTAGCTTATAGCGATGGCGTCACCGAGCCGGAAAATGAGTACGGCGAATTCGGCGAGGAACGGCTGATCGATCTCGTGAGCGCGAACCGCCATCTTCCACTGATTCAGATCAGCCAGGCGGTTACGTCCGCAGTCGATGATTGGATTGGCGACAACGAGCAACCCGATGACATCACGCTCGTGCTGGCGCGGGCGCGGTAGCTGAGTTCTCAGTTCTCAGCTCTGCTGCAGCGATGGCTGCTTCGCCTAGATTTTCTTTTTCTTCCAGCGCCCTTGCTTGAACAGAACTGCGCTCACCACGGCCATGGAGCTCTCGGCGATCGCGATCGCCGCGAACGCGCCGTTCGAGTGCATGCGCAGCGGAATGGCGAGCCAGTACGCCAGCGGTATCTCGAATAACCAAAATCCAAAAAAATTAACGATGGTTGGAGTAATCGTGTCCCCGGCGCCATTGAAGGCCTGCATCATCACCATGAAATAGGCGTATCCAAGG
>Ga0307476_10002352_pt1 | contig 11308 bp, 8 predicted proteins | sample atmos_gasesECM2C_2_FD_203314 | JGI IMG/M metagenome (GOLD analysis project Ga0307476, IMG submission 203314) | Hardwood forest soil microbial communities from Morgan-Monroe State Forest, Indiana, United States - atmos_gasesECM2C_05 | ecosystem: Environmental > Terrestrial > Soil > Temperate... | reverse complement strand
AGGCGACCGGCACCGTGCCGAGCACTGCTGCCGTGCGCACCTACCGTTCCCGGCTCGGAGCGAGCCTCGATCTCGAGCAGCCGTTGAGCGATGACGTCGGGATATTCGGTCGCCTGGGCAAGTCGCCAGGTGACGTCGAGGTCTATGAGTTCGCAGATATCGACCGCTCCATAGAAATGGGTACCTCGATCCGGGGCAGCGAATGGAAGCGTCCGAACGACACCTTCGGTTTGGCCGTTCTCGACAATCGAGTGTCAGGCGAATTCGAGGAATATCTCAATCTCGGCGGCCTCGGCATCCTGGTCGGAGACGGCAAGCTGCCGCGACCCGGTAACGAGCAGATCCTGGAGACCTACTATAGCCTCGCTCCGCTCTGGTGGGCGCGTATCAGCCTCGACTATCAATGGATCAAGAATCCCGCTTACAACACGGAGCGCGGTCCGGTGTCAACATGGGCGCTTCGCTGGCACGCGCAATTTTGACTTTCCTGGACCCGGGCGCCTTAGTGCAGCTCGAGAGTCGAGTCGCGACTCATCAAGGTCAGAAGTCGAGATCGTGGTTGCCCTCGGATTACTCATTGACCGCGTGCTTTTCCTGGCGCATGCCCAGCGTACGACCGGTACCGCCACACAGCTCTATGCGAGCAATGGCTCCTGCAGCTGCGGCCGACGCTGCCATTACTCGTGTACGAAGTTCAGCGCCGCGGTGAAATTCTCCGCGGTAGGCGCCGACACGCCTTCGGCGGCCACAGTGGTAAGTGCCGGGACCGCTCGGGGACACGACCGGCCCCCAACCCTCGCTCAATATCGAGACTGGGACCCGTGCCGATCGTCTACGATTCACGACATGCCGGCAGGGCGTACCGCGATACCGTAGCTGGACGTAGCTTTCTCGCGGTCGAACCAGGCACCCGCTCTAGGTCTCGGTCCCTGGCTCCTGCAGCCGCGCCGGGACATCACGCTTCCCGTGAAGGATGCGCCAGACATCGATGTGGTCGGGCCGCTCGACGTAGAAGACGAGGTAGGGATGATTCTTCAGCGGCCAGTGCCGCGGGCGACCTTCGCCGCACCGCGCACGCCCTTGCGCAGCTCCTGGAAGTAGGAGCGACCAGCGAAACCCGTCGCAGGCGAAATCGCGCCGGCTAGTAGCACTTCGCGCTGCCGTTGCCGATCCTGGTCCCTTCGGATCAGCTCGCGTACGTATTCGCCACTCGTCCTGTAACCACGCTTGACCTGGCTGTGGACAAAATCCTTGAGCCCCTCGGGTAGGCAAAGTCTCATGGTGACCATGCATGACAGGTTAGATGCTTTGGTAAAACTCGGCCACCCGAAGCGCGCAGCGTGAGAGAGCGCCTCATGCGCACGTCGCGCGCGCTGCGCGGGCACGGAATCAGGTCGCGTGCAGTCAGTGGACTCCCGGCGCTGAATGAGACCTGCCTGCCGCCGCGTAGGGAATCACGCCTGGCAGCGTATCGAGGCCCTCGCTGTTTAACTGGCGAAACAGCAGCGCTTCGCTCACGTGGTGCATGGTAACGACGTCCGCAGCGGCGAGGTCGGCGATCGTGCGGGCGACTCGCAGGATCCGGCCGTAGGCGCGCGCGGACAGATTCAACTTCGCAGCGGCGAACTGCAGCAGATCGCCGGTCTCGCGGTCGGGAGCGGCGTGGCGCTCGAGGTCGGAGGGCGAGAGCGCGCTGTTCAACACGCCCTGGCGTTCGACCTGACGTGCGCGGGCGCGCGCGACCCACACTCGCACGACCGCACTCGAATCACCCACTGTATTACGGCTGGAAGCGACGAATTTCGCGTAGGAAGTCTCGCCACGGACGAGCCAGCAACGAGGTCGCTTAGAGTGAGGACATCGTCTGCGCGAAACGTTGTGCCTGGGCGCGAACACCCTTTCGGACGGTCGTGTAAACGCGCTCAGGGAAGCCGCGTGGCAGGCGGTCGCCGAGGCGATCGATGGCTCCCGGCGCCGATTCGACGAACGACTGCATGCGAGTCCAAAGATCCGCGACACTGGTACGCTCGGCGAGCTCGCGCCAGTGTCGCGCGGTGATCTCTCTCAAGCGATAGTGGGGTCTCCTGCCAGGCACCGCCATGGCGAGCTTGGCTTTCTCGAGCGGAAGCTGATTCCTGCCGTGACCGATGATCGGCCAGGCGGATAGCACGTCATATAAAGGAGTCAGGACGTATACGCCGCCCGGCCGCTGATGAAGCGAGAAGTTCTTCGCGTGCCCGTCGGTGGCGGCCAGCAACCAGAAAGCCAGCTGGGCGAGGACGAAATGCGTTTGATCCGTTTGCGGCTGGGCACTGTTGGCGAGCAGCGCAATCACGTCCGCGCTCGAGGGCCCGCCGTCGGGCTGGTAGCGGAGCGTGGGCGGTAACCCCAACGCCTGGCAGAAGTCTTCCTGCGGCAGACGAGCGATCCAGGCACCCTTGCGCGGCTTGAAACTCGCGTGCTGCACCTCGGTGGCGTCCGCGCCGATCCAGCGACGATCGAACCGCCTGACCACGAGCGCGGCCTGCTCGCCGAATCGCGCCATGACGACATTCGCGACCGGCAGCTCGAGCGCGCGCAGCAGCTGCGCGCACAGCCATTCGTTCTCCACCGAATCGGAAAAGTCCCCGCGAAAGTTGCCGATGACGCCGAGCGGCAGCTTGAGAATGTGCGTGGTGGGGGTGGCCCGGTGCGGTCGAAACCAGCGACCCGCCATGTGAAGAAGAGCCGTCTTTTCCTGGGCGCCGGCGAGTGAGATGCGAAAGTCCTCCTGCTCCGCAGGACCGAGCGGATGGGCGACCGTGACGTTGCGCAGGATCTCCTCGACCTCGCCCTCGGCGAGCGGCGTGACGTCGATGCGATCCCATCCCGCCGGCTCCTCGGCCGGTGGCAAGAGCTGTACGGCGCCCGCGCAGTCGCGGCCGATCGCCGTGAGAAGGTCAAAGGCGCCGGTGGAAGCCGTGCCAAAGCGCGTGCGGATGCGCCGGCGGATCTCCGCATTGTCGGGTAGCAGGTTGTCGAAGTAGTTGTCCACCGCGGCACCGCGCACCTCTTGGTCTGCCGTGATCGGCAGTGATAAGGAAAGCGCGCGGCCGTGAGGGGAGTCGAGCCACGACTCCTCGTAACGGAAGAAAGGCGTGCGCCCGCCGCGCAGCACTCCCCACTCCCCCACCCGCTCGCCGTTCATCCACACGATTAGCGAGGTCATCGAAGCTCTACCAGTCCGGCGGTTTGCGGCCAGCCGGTGCCGCGGCGTTCGAGGTGCTGTCGGCTGTCGGTTGCAGGATGACGCGAACCTGGAGCGCGGCGAGAAGAGCCAAGAGCTGACCCACGCTGACCCGCCGCGGATCACGCTCGATCTTTGCAATCCGGGTCTGATCGAGGCCCACGAGCTTACCGAGTGCCGCCTGGGTGATCCCGCGCGCTCTCCTCAAGGAGCGCAGGTGGTCCGAGAGCTGTGCGGGAGCTTGCAGCCAGAGAGATTTCATGACCTGCAGTATATGCCTTACAATGCATATAAGCAACAAATGCCGTAAAAGGCATATCTACGCTAAATGCCTCCAAAGGCATAGCAGCCTGACCGTAGCGAGCGCAGCCCTAAGGCGTGTTATACGCAATTCGCAATCTGCGTATAACTTCTGCGGACCGCACACCAGACCGGCGCACGATCATTCAGGTCTTCCCCCGATCGGGGTGATATGTCTTTGGCTGACTTAGATTCGAGCTTTTTGATCGGCTCCGAGCATGACGCGGGTCGCCGTGCGGCCCGGCCGGGCCCCGGTGGCGGCGCATCGAGCTCGAGAGGAATCTGCACGGGACGGCGGCGACCGACCGCGCGCCGCTCCGAGGGTACCGTGCGCGTCGCGATGCTGCCGATGAAGGCGGTGATCGCGGGGGCGGAAATGAAACGGCGGCGGCCGTCACCATGCTCGCCAGCTCACCGTCGTTCAAAAGATCATAGATCATCTTGCGGGCGATACCGCCTAAGAGAAACCGGGCGTCCTCGATGCTATAGAGCTCGCGGTCTTTCATAGGCTGCTTTCTTAAGGGTTACTCCCGCAGCTGGCTCCGTCCGTTCAGGACGGGCCAGTGTTGTTCTTAAGTGTGTAGCTTAGGCCGACCCTTCGCGTTGGCCACGGGAAAGCCCCTCCCTTTCGGGTGCGTTTGTCGAGAAACGACCGAGTCACCTTACGCCGTTTTTTGGCTGCAACGCGAGAGCGCCGAGCTTCTGGTCACACGACTCCCGAGTGGTCTTCTCCGACCAGGCGACGGAAGAGAAATGTGATTTCAACTGCGGCTGGAGCTTCCGGTACTGCTCGCCATCTCCCGCCAGACACGCAAAGCGGGCAAAAGCGTTCATGACAACGTCACTCTCGGGATAGAGCTGCACGAGCTTGAGGAACCCGCGTTCCATCGGGACCCAGCGGGCGAACGCGTCCGTGAAGATGTTGATGTCATCGCGCTCAAGGGCGGCATACGTCCAGTAAAGCCGAGCGTACCGTGCCTCGTCGGGGCCAAAGGCGCCCTTTGGGAAAACCATCTCATCAATGAAGTCCTTCACCTTCTCGTATGAACCGAACCAGCGGGGCATGAGGATGCGCAACATGTCGCGGTAGAGCGGTTCGTAACGGGGAAACCGCGCCGCTCCGGCGTTGAAGGTCGCGCGCAGCTCATCGACGCTCTGAGACTGGTCCATGCCGACCGTGAGTGACAGCTGGTACCAGATCGGACTCAGCTGCCCACGGGGGATCGCACGCAGCGTGGCCGCCGCCATCTCGGTTCGATGCGCAAAAAGCAGCCACGCTTGCGGGGTAACCTCGTTGGCGCCACCGTGACCGCGGGCGCTCCAGGCCCAGTCTTGAAAAACCATCGCCTCCGCAAGATCCGCGTTCACGGAGCCCGGCACCGCGTGCCGCCATTGGGCGGTGCGCGCGAGCAGCGCGGCGACCTCCCAGCCGCCGTATTGCACGAAATCATCCAACCCGTTGACGATGCCGGCGAGCGTCGAGGTCCCATCGGGGAGATCCGCAAGCATCCCGCCCGCCCCCGTCATCATCTCTTCGAGCGTGGAATAATCGCCGGCGACGAAGAGCTCCTGGGCGCGACAGCCAGCGCGCTCGCGTAGGCGCGGACCATCAGCCGGCGCGTCGGTCGCGGATACCAAGGGTCCCCAGATCGGCGGCTCCTGGACACATCGGCCGTGACCGTGACCCCAAAGCTCTCGAATGCGGACCACGGCGGCACTGTCGATGAGTGCCCGCGGCCGGTGCTCCATACTCGCCCGCAACTGCACGCGCTCGAGCCGCGCCTGGGAGAGATCGGTCTCGCGCATGAGCTTGAGCGCCTCCTGTCCGGCGGCGGGATCGCGATCGCGCGTAGCGGCAACGATCGCCTGCGCCCACTTCAAACGATGCTCGACGAAATCCTCCACGAGTGCAGCAAATTCCTGCTGCTCCGGGGGAATGGACTGCGCCTCCTTCTTGAAACGCTCGCTCGATGAGCGCCAGAACGGCACGACCTCGGCATCGAAACGCTTTCCCAATTCGGCATCGCTCACGGTGCCGGTGCCGGCGGCGGTGGCGAGCTCCTGCCAGAGCCGCAGATTCGGCTGCTCACCCCTTAAGTACCAGGCGTGACTGCGCTCGTACTCCTCCAGCGGTGTCAGCCCGATACCCAGCACCTGCACCCACACCGCCAAGCCCGCGGCGACCAGCACGAAGACGGCAGCGAGTACGCGGTGGAACGGGAACTCGAGGCGCAGCTCGGGGTCGAGCGGGCGCACCATGATCGCGCCCAGCACGAGTCCGGCGAGCAGTCCACCGACGTGAGCCGCATTGTCGGTCGCCGGTTGCAGCCCCCCAGAGACGAGATTGAACAGCACGAAAAGGAGCGTGCTGAACCAGTGTGCGCGCACGATCTGTCGTGGAACGTGCTCGTTGGGTAACGCGAGGAATGCCAGCACAGCACCCAGGACTCCGAAGATCGCACCCGAAGCCCCGAGACTCACGCGGCTCGGATCCCAGACGATGCTGGCTAGGCTGGCCAGCGCGCCGCTCGCTAAATAAAGCAAGAAAAATACCCAGGAGCCGAATAACCGTTCGCAGAGTCGTCCGGCATTCCAGAGGGCCCACATATTCACGAGCAGGTGCAGCAGGTTGACGTGAAGAAACAGCGCGGAGATGAGCCGCCACCACTGCCCGCCGATGGTGTAGGGACCGAAGTTGGCCCCGAGACGCATCATCAGCGGGAGGTCGAAGCCGCCCAGGCGATGCGTCATCGCCACGGTGATGACAAAGAGTGCGAGGTTGGCGAGAACGAGTGCCGGCGTAACCCATGCGCGGCGGGTCACCGCCTTGAGGCGCGCATTGAAGTCGCGGACCTCGGCCCATCGCCTCGGGAAACCAGTGGTCTGCACGGCAGGCAATTTCGCGACTAGCGGACCGATCGACTCCCGCGATTGCGCCACGAAGACAATGCCCCGCGCGCAGCGATAGGGCCCCTTCCACTCGAGATAGAGCGTCTCGTTCTCGAGCACCACGTTACGAATCTCATCGAGCGGCAGGCGCAGTTCCGTGCGGTGGCCGACCCCAAGCCAGGTCCGCCGCCAACCGTGAAGGACGATCTCGTTGGCCTCGACCGTGAGCGATCCCTCGCCGTACGTCGGCGAGCGCTGCCACTTCGCCTCGAGCCACCCCGCAAAACCGTCGCGCGTCGTGAAGCGCCCCAGGCAAGGGCCATTCCCGCCCGAGACTGTTTCATCGGCTGCTGGATGTAGCGGCTCCGTGGCGTGAGTCGCGCCCACCGCGGCAGACGTCGCCTCCGGGGCAATGCGACCGAAGTTCGCCGTCGTGCCCGTCGACTCCATCGTGCGCCGCTTCTCGAGCTCGGCGATGAGCAACGCGTAGGTAAGCAGTGATGCCTTCGGGTCGATGCGCCGCTTGAGCTCCGTGAGCTGCTCGAGTGAGTACGAGGAGAAATCGACGCAGTCGTCGGCCGAGCGCTCTGGCGACGATCCTGTTTTGCCCGGATGGTCTCCCTCCAGGTCGGTCATATTCTTATTGGAATCCTCCTTTACTCTTAATCTGTCGACTCGCAGTGTCTGCTCTCATTATTTATCGCCGCTTGCCGAGCAGGCGTAGAATCTCGAGATACAGCCAAATCAGCGTCACCACGAGACCAAAAGCCGAGTACCACTCCATGTACTTGGGCGCGCGCTGCTCGACACCTTTCCCGATGAAGTCGAAATCCATGACCAGATTCAAGGCCGCCATGGCGATCACAAAAAGGCTGAAAACAATTGCGCCGGCGCTGCTGCCATTGATCATGGCTACCGGGTGACCGAAGTACGTGAGCATCAGATCCACCAAATAAAGCAGCGCGATCCCGCCCGTGGCGGCAGTCACCCCGGCCTTGAAGTGGTCCGTGACCTTGATGACTCCGAGACGATAGATAAGGAGCATGACCGCCAGAACGCCAAACGTGAGTCCCACGGCCTGGATGGCAATCCCGGGATGGCGCGCTTCGTAGGATGCGGAAATTCCACCGACGGCAAACCCTTCGAGCAGGGCGTAGGCCGGCGCCAAGTACGCTGCGACCCGTTTATAAGCGATCGTGGCGATGCCGATCGCAAGGCCTCCGAGAGATCCGAGGATCACTAACGGCACCACGTCTTCAGCGCGCTGAGAGGCGAAGTACGCCTTCCACGTCCAGCCCGCGCCCGCCAAAATCAGAGCCAACAACATGGCGGCCTTGTTGATGGTGCCCGCCATTGACATGGGGTCGTCTGAGGCCGCTAGGCCATCGAAGGTCGACGCCCTAAGCGCCGGATTTCCGGACTTCATGTCGAAGCCGCCATCCGAGTCTTCGGCGGTGAGCTCAGGAGAGCTGGCGACCGGTGACAGTGGCCGCCGCTTCGCGAGCTCGCGAGTCAGGTGTTCGTAGTTCTTCGGATATCTGTCGCGGTCAATATTGCCGAGCGCGTTCTCCAGTTGAGCGCGGTCGTAGCTCGAATAATCGATCTCACCGTCGGGCTCGAACTCCGAGCTCGTTTTCGTGTTGGCGCTCATAAGACAGCCACCGTGTGGAGTGCGGACATGTCAGTTCCGAGTGCGTTCATACTCTTATCGCGCTCGCCCTCTACTCCCACTGTCGACCGGCACGGGCTGCTCTCATCTGAAACATGATCTCTCAGTCGCGAAGGGGTCGCACGTTGCGTGCTTTGGGCGCGGCATCGCCAATGAGCGAAGGTAAGTTGTTTGCAGGGTATTCTGGTGAGCGAGCATGAACGAGAGAAACCGCCAAAATGGCAATCTGGCAATCTCAAGGCTGTAACACGGGTTCAAATCCCGTAGGGAGCGCCGAACGAAAACAATGGCCTATACCCAATGAGGACCGTATTCCATCGGCCGCTGATGGCGCAGGACATCGTGATGCGAACCGCGCACGCGCGCTTGTTCACGGCAAACGGTCCAACGACTCACTGATACAAAGCGGCGTTGACCGTCGGCCGGATCTCGGCCGGTTCATACACCGGATTCGAGCAGCTGTTCTGCGTACAGGCAAACGCTGCGGCGCGTGACAGTTGCGGATACCGGATTTCGGGATTCGGCAGCGGACCTTCCGCGCGGTCCCACCAGTCGACCTGCAGGTACCCGGCCGGAAATTTGAGCGCCGCGGCGTGCAGCGCCTGCGCCTCGGGATCGCTCTTGCCTCCCACCACTGTGATGTGGATGGGCGCCTTGGCGAGCTCACCATCGGCCAGCAGAACGTCGGCGTGCAGCTCACCGGACTCGGCCGCTGCACCCAAGAACTTCACGGCGTGCAGGGCGGACTCGCGGTAGCGCGCATCGGCGCTGTACCGATACAGCATATTCGCCAGTCGCGCGACGGCGGCGTTCTGCTCGACCGTACGCACGGGATCGGCAAACACGCCATTGGCACCGGCCGGCGCCGGAGCGGCAAAGTATCCACCTCGCGCATCACGGAATTTCGCACTGATATAGTCGGTGGCAGCGCGCGCGTGCGCGAGCCAGCGGCGCTCGCCGCTCGAGCGGTAGAGTGCGACGAACGCCTGTCCCATCGAGAGCGTGTCATCAAGGAAAGGCCCCCCTGGATCGCTCTCATCGTGACGGAAGCCTCCGTGTGGCAGGCTCCGGTGCGTGAGCACCCACTCTGCCGTACGCTCCGCATCGGCCAGCGCGGTGGCGTCTCCCGTCACGTCAAAGAGGTTAGCGAGCGCGCGGATTTGCCATCCGTTCTCGCGCGCGTATTCATGCGTGTCGACCCGAGGAGTGCCCAAGCGGCGCCGTGCGGCATCATCGAGACGATAGTAGTCATGCCCGGTCACTTCGGCCGAAAGATCCGCATCCTGGCTCACGTAGAACGCACCGTCCGGGGACTTGAGGAACGTATTGGTGTAGTGCCGCAGCGCAAGCGCGGCTTGCAGGTAACGCGGATCGCTCCAGCGCGCGTAGGCCTCGCTGTAGAGGCGCAGGTCGTCCGCCTGGAAGGAAAGCAGCTTCTCGTAGTGGGGCGAGGCCCAGTCGGGGGTCGCCGAATACTGGAACACACCGCCCCAGACCGGATCGAGGAGAGCGAGGTTTGCGTTCAACGTCGCCCGCGCGCGCCGCTCGGCGAGCCGATCGCGCGCATCGACGACGAGCGCGAGAGTGTATTCCATCGTCGGCGCGTCAATGAATTTCTGCCCGCTGCCCCAGCCGCCGTACTTCGAGTCGTAAGCCTCGTCGTAGGTCTTGCGCAGGGCGGCGAGTCGCGCTCTGCTCAAGTGTACGCCGCCTGCCGCGGGCGCCCGCGTCGAGCGGTCTACCGAGGGTCCGGGGCTCGGATCATCGATGATGGCCTTAAGGAGCGATGTCATCTCCTCGGGCGAGATGAAGCCGCGCCGCTTGACGATCTCGGTCCCGTCCGCGGCGAGTACGATGGTGGCGGGCCACCCCCAATCCCCGTAACGGCTGGCGAGCGCGGGATCGGAATCCGCATCGATGGTGACGGGCAGGTAACGCTGATCGATCAGTGCGATCACCGAGCGGTCGCCATAGGTCTTTTCGTCCATGACGTGGCACCAATGACACCACACGGCGTGGAGATCGAGCAGCACGAGGCGATGCTCGTGCGCCGCTTGAGCGAACAACGCCGGATCCCAGCGCGTGTGCCAGTGTATCGATTCCGCTGCCGCGGCCCAGGCCTGCGCGCAGGTCAGGGTAAACAGGAGCCATAAGGCTGCAGCAACCCGCGCGGGATTGAATAGAGGCTGGCAGCGATGCGGTTGGGGACTCATCAAGGACTATACGCACCGGACGGCCGAACGGATGCGCCGAGTCGTGAGTGGTAGATCTTCGCCAGGGGCGCGCTAGAATCCCCTCATGCCTTCGAAGCTCGCCCTCATCGGCGCCCTGCACTTCCGCGGGCGCAGCGATCTGCGACGCCCGAGTGTCTAGTGAAACCCGGGAGACGCCTCGAGCGCCTTTACAGCAAGTGCGTGGCTACATCTGCGCTTGCGCCCTCTTCCGGCTCCATGCTTTCCAAGGCGTCCGGAGTCGGTAGCGATCGGTTCGATCCAATCTGATTGAGCAGCCCCTCGGTGAGGAGCGCTTCCGACGGAAGTCCGGCACGGGCCTCGATCCAACGAAAAGCAGACTCGAGCGACGGCGCCGCCCAAAGCCTACCGCCTTCAGCAGTGCAGATATCCCACGGCGCGAAGGTGATGGTGCCCGCTCGGTATCGAACGATGCGGACTGTACCTGCAATGTCCACGCGCCACACCTGTGGCGCAACTTCCCTGACGGCGAAATCCATGTCGCTCCCTATAGGTCGGCTCCCACGAGATCAGCTTACCGTATGTCCGTGCGCGACTCGTATTGAGTGGACATATGTTGCCCTGACACTCGCGAGAACAACGCACCGCGGCCCAGAAGTACGGTCGCGCCGCCGCCGGGCCTGGATGTCGGGCTCCTTGCGACCACGCCGGGATTGCGCTTTCTTCAGCGGTCAGTGCCGCAGACGACTTTCGCCGCAGCGCGCCCTTGCGCGCTCCTTGAGGGTGCGCTCGAATCAGCCTCTCTGATGCGCACTGAGCATGACGCGGGTTGCCGTGCGGCGCCGGCCGGGTTTCGGCGGTGACGCGCAACTACTGCGCACTAGGGGGGAACCTCAGCCGGCTTACCAAACTCACGCCTATTTCGCCAGCCATTGATCGAACCAGGCAATCGTGTCTGCCGACTGTTTGCGGATGTTGATAGGGTCGTGGAAATGATGGCTCTCACCCGGATACAGGATCAACTTTGTCGGG
>Ga0307476_10002351_pt1 | contig 11310 bp, 7 predicted proteins | sample atmos_gasesECM2C_2_FD_203314 | JGI IMG/M metagenome (GOLD analysis project Ga0307476, IMG submission 203314) | Hardwood forest soil microbial communities from Morgan-Monroe State Forest, Indiana, United States - atmos_gasesECM2C_05 | ecosystem: Environmental > Terrestrial > Soil > Temperate... | reverse complement strand
AGTTCCTGTGGTGGTCCTTGAGGAAGTCAAAATCCCCGCCCCTTCGACAAGCTCAGGGCAGGCTCTGTCCCTGCAAAAAGCGCAGGGACAAGGACGGGGCACCCGCGTCACTCTTCCGGATGTCGTCATCGAGCGTGACGATACGTTGCAGATTGTGTTTACCTCTGGGACGACCGCTGAGCCCAAGGGCGTGGTGATCACGCATGGGAATGTGCTGGCCAATATCGAACCATTTGAGCGGGAGATGCAGCCTTATTTGAAGTATGAGCGCTGGGTGCATCCGGTGCGGTTTTTGAATTTGTTGCCGTTGAGCCATGTGTTCGGGCAGTTTCTGGGGATGTTCTTGCCGCCGCTGCTGGGTGGGACGGTGATTTTTCAGGAAGAGCTGAAGCCATCGGAAATTATGAGCACGATCCGGCGGGAGCGAGTGTCGGTGCTGGTGAGTGTGCCCAGAGTTTTGCAATCTTTGAAGCAGAAGATTGAGCGTGATGTGGAGGATGGCGCAGAGGACGGCAAAAAGATCGCTGATTTTCGGCGGAGGTTTCGTACGTCGGAGAGGAAACATTTCTTGCTGCGCTGGTGGATTTTCCGCGCGATTCGACGGCAGTTCGGGTGGAAGTTCTGGGCATTTATATGTGGAGGCGCGACGTTGGATGCGGAGACCGAAAAGTTTTGGGACCGGCTGGGCTACGCCGCGATCCAGGGGTACGGACTGACGGAGACGACGTCGTTGATCAGTGTGAATCATCCGTTCAAGTTGGGGAAAGGATCGATTGGGAAGGTATTGCCGGGGCGCGATGTGAAACTCGCGGAGGATGGAGAGATTTTGATTCGCGGAGGTGGAGTGGCATCGCGATACTGGGGAGCGAATAGTGCGCATGGCGTCGCCGACGAACAGGGCTGGTATCACACTGGAGATGTGGGCGCGCTGGATGAGGCGGGAAATCTTTATTTCAAAGGGCGCAAGAAAGAAGTGATTGTTACTCCGGCGGGGCTGAATATTTATCCGGAGGATTTGGAGGCGGCGATGCGGCGGCAGCCGGAGGTGAAAGATTGCGTTGTCGTGGGGATTGAGCGTGGGGGAAATGCGGAGCCGTGCGGGGTGATGATTCTGCGCGGCGATGCGAAAGTGGAGGAAGTGGTGGAACGCGCGAACCAATCGCTGGCGGAATTTCAGCGTATGCGCATGTGGGTGCATTGGCCGCAGGAGGATTTTCCGCGGACGAGCACGCAGAAGCCACGGCGGAATGTGATCGCGGAATTCGCCGCAAAGCAGATTTTGCAAAGCGCGGGCGAGAAGGCTCCGAGCAATGATCCTGTGATGGAGTTGATCGGGCACATTACGGGTCGAAAGCCGGCAGCAGTGAATGCTACAGCAAAGCTCGACTCGGATCTCTCTTCTGATTTGGGATTGAGTTCGCTGGACCGAGTGGAATTGATTAGCGCTCTGGAGGATCGATATCAGCTGGATCTGAGCGAGACGAGTTTTAGTGCGGCGCGCACGGTCGGCGATGTGGAGCGGATGTTGCGCGGCGAAGTGAAGCAGCGCATTGAGTATCACTATCCGGGCTGGGTGTTGCGATGGCCGGTGACGTGGGTGCGCTGGGCGGCGCAATACTTACTGATGATGCCGGCGGTCATGTTGCTGGGCTGGCCGCGGATTGAAGGGCGGGAAAATTTGCGAGGCTGGAATGGGCCGCTGCTGGTGGTTTGCAATCATGTTGGTGATATCGATCTGGGGTTTGTGCAAATGGCTTTGCCGGCGCGATTGCGGAACCGCATTGCAACGGCGACTGGCGGCGAAGCGCTGGAGGCGCTGCGCTCTCCTGCTCCGGGCAGAGGCTTGTTCGAGAAACTTTATGACCGGATGCAATGGGTGCTGGGAGTTTCTTTGCTGAATCTGTTTCCTCTGCCGCGCGCGGCTGGCTTCCGGCAGAGTTTTGCTTATGCGGGGCGGGCCGTGGACTGTGGTTATAGCGTGTTGGTGTTTCCTGAAGGGCGGCATACGGTGGATGGGAAGATGAATCCATTTCGGGCGGGGATTGGACTGCTGGCGAATAATTTGAACGTCCCAGTACTTCCCATGAAGATTGTGGGATTGTTTGAAGTGAAGCTAGCGGGGAGAAAAGTTGCGAGGCCGCGGGAGATCCGAGTTCGAATTGGACGGCCGATGCGGTTTGCGGCGGACAGCGATCCCGAGCAGGTTGCGCGGAATTTGCAGCAGATCGTGGAGGCGTTGTGATCGGCCGAGGGAGGACCACAGGCGCTAAAGCGCAAAGGTGTCGGCGATGGATTACGGCACGATTTGAAGCCCTGCCCTTCCCGAACTCTTGACAAAGAGCGGCGAGGTTTTATTCTTCGTCCATGCCGCCTTCGTCTTTGTGCGCGTCGACGTCGATCTTGATTTCTGGCAAGTTCGCGCCGCCGAGAGAATGATTTAGTGCGGGGAGATCGGTGGTTCGAAGCGCATCCCAGCGTTTCATTACATCCGAAGCATCGTGCTCGATTGCCGCGAAGGCTTCTGATTGCGAACTGGTTGGGTCGGCATCCACCTGCCATATCTGGCCGTATAAAACAGCGACCTGGCTGTTGGTTCGGGTGAGAGTGTTTTCGTTGGCTGGCGGAGCGAGGAAACCGGCGGGAGCACCCAGAAGCGCCGTCAGCTTGTTTTGGAAGGCTTGAATAGAATCGTGAATTGCTCCCGTAGCTTGTTGGCTTAGCTTTTGCAGCGGGTCTCGAAGCGATCCCGCTTGTTGCACCGCTTGCGACGTCTGGGTTAAGAGAGACGCCAGGCGCGTTTCCAATTGGAATTTTCTTTCCAAACCAGCGGTGGATGTTTTTACGCGCGGATCCATCTTCAGGACGAACGACGCAGTGTAGTTTTTGCCATCGACCGTGAGGCGCGCGGTGTAGGTTCCCGGCAGGGCCGTGGGGCCGAGCGGGAAACGGGGAGTGTCTCCGGGAATGGCGGAGATGGGATATTCATGACGCGTCGAATCGGGCGCGGGATAGTGCAGATCCCAGACCCAGCGGTGCATGCCGGTATCGGAAGAGAGAGCGTGGAACGGACGCAGCCAGTAAAGGGGGATGAGTTGCTTCTTTAATTCCTCTTCGGTCGCATCCGGCTTGTCGGTGCTGGAAAATTTGCGAACGAGTTGGCCGCGAGCGTCCAGAATTTCGAGAGTGACCGGAGAAGACGTGTGCGGCAGGTAATAATCGAGGATTGTGCCGTCGGGTGGGTTGGCGGCGAACGGTTCGTCGGGAGGGACCGGCGTATCGGTGTAGGTGTCGCGCTGGATGCGGAAGGCCGGAGCTGGTGTGAAAAGATGCGCTTTGGTGGCAGACAGCTTTGTTACTTCGCGGAGTGGAGCGATGTCATCGAGAATCCAGAAGGAGCGGCCGTGCGTGCCGACGATGAGATCGTTGTCGTGAATCCAGAGATCGCGCATGGAAGTGTGCGGCAGATTGAGTTGCAGAGATTGCCACTGATCGCCATCGTCGAAGGAGACCCAAACGGAATTTTCCGTTCCAGCGAATAACAATCCTTTGCGCACGGGATCCTCGCGGACGGTATCGACGGGGCCGAAGTCGGGAAGGCCGGTGGTAATCAACGTCCAATTCTTGCCGCCGTCGTGGGTGCGATAGATGTAAGGACGGTTGTCATTGATGCGGAAGCGGCTCACGGATGCGTAGGCGGTTTCCTCATCGAAGTGCGAGGCGCTGATTTGTGTGACTTTGCTCCACGCAGTCAGGTCTTTGGGAGTGATGTCATTCCAGTTTTTGCCGCCGTCGCGAGTTTGCCAGATGAGGCCATCGTCGGTACCGGCCCAGAGTGTATTGATGTTCTTGAAGGAAGGCGCGAGAGCATAAATGGCGCCGCGCTGTTTGTCTGCTCCTTTGGGAACGAGGGTGCCGACGCTGGCTGGGACACCGGGATTTTCGCGAGTGAGATCTTTGCTGATGGTCTGCCAGGAAATTCCGCCGTCGGTGGTTTTGAAGAGAAAGTTGCTGGCGTAATAAAGTGTGTGCGGATCGACGGGCGAGAACATGGTGGGCTCGGTGCGATCGGTGCGGTATTTCGAGGTGCGCAGCGGGATGGGAGTTACATCCTGCACTTGGCCAGTGGACCAATGAAATTTTGAGACTTCGCTTCTGCCGCCGCCATAAATAATGTCGGTATCGAGCGGGTCGGGCGCGACGTATCCGTATTCGATTACACCGACGGGATGCCACTCGCGATAGGTGATGGCGCCATCGTTACCGCGGCTGGAGATGCAAACGGAACCACTCTCCTGCTGGCCGCCGCAGACGCGATAGGGGAATGTGGGGCTGATGGAGACGTGATAAATCTGCGCAGTGGGCTGGTTGTACCAAGAGCTCCAGGATGCGCCGTTGTTGACAGTGACCAGGGCTCCTTGATCGCTGACTAAGAGAATAATGTTGGGATCGTTGGGATTAATCCAGAGATTTTGATAGTCGTCGCCGCCGGGAGCGCCGCGAAAGCCGAACCAGGTCTTGCCGCCGTCGGTGGACTTCATGGTCACCGTGCTCGCGCAGTAGACCACGTCTACATTTTTCGAATCCACTCTGGGGATGGCGAGATCGCCGCCGCCGATGCGGGCGGAGGGCCGAGGATCATCGGTGGGCTTGGTCCAGGTTTCTCCGGAGTCGTCGGACCGGTAGAAAGCGAGCGAGCCCGATGCTATGCCGATCGTGGCGTAGAGACGATGCGAATCGCTGGGCGCGATGGCGACGTAGATTTGGGAAAGATCTTTCGGCAGACCATTGGTCAACTGGTGCCAGGTGTTGCCACCATCGGTGGATTTGAATAATCCGCCCCCGGTTCCATTGAATTCGTTGCCGTCTTCCCATGGGCCTTCACGTACTTCCCACATTGAGGCATAGACCACGTCGGGATTCGAAGGATCGATTTCTACGTCGGAGGCGCCGGTGTTCTCGTCTTTGTAGATGAGTTTTTGCCAGGACTGGCCGCCGTCGGTGGAGCGGAAGAGGCCGCGCTCTTCATTCGGGCCATAGGGATGGCCGAGTACGGCGGCGAAGATTCGGTTGGGATCGCGCGGGTCGATGGCGAGGGCTGGGATTTGCTGGCCATCGCGCAGGCCGAGGTGAGTCCAGGTTTTTCCGGCGTCTGTGGATTTGTAAATTCCGTTGCCGACCGAGAGGTCGGGGCGGTGCAGGCCTTCTCCGCTGCCGACATAAATAATGTTGGGATCGGAGGCCGCGACGGCAATCGCACCGATCGACTGACTCGACTCGTGATCGAAGATTGGATTCCAGGTGCGTCCGTAATCGGCTGTCTTCCACACTCCGCTGTTGACCTGGCCCACATAGAAAACATTTGGTTGAGTGGGAACGCCGGTGGCAGCGCGGGTGCGGCCTCCACGAAATGGGCCGATCATGCGCCAGTGCAGGTCCTGATAAGTATTCTCGGGAATTTGTTGTGCCGAGCTCGATAGAACAGGTAGGAAAACCGAAATGCAAATGAGTAAACGAAAGACTAGCGACGGTACGGTCAATTAGGCCTCCTGGGACGCCAGAAACCAAACTGACAGAATAACCTAAAAGTCGCGGGGACGGGTTGCGGGGAATGGCGCTGGCGAAAAGATCTTTAAGTCTTGAACACAGGGGAGACCCTTCGACTGCGCTCAGGGGAGGCGGGTTTCACAGAAAAAGTGTGAAAGATCGACGATGTGTCAGGCGATTTTGTCTAGGGTTTGCTTCAGGCTGCCGAGGCTTGGGGCTGGAGTTCCGCCTGATTGACTGGCCACCCAAGCGCCGACGCGATTTGCGGTTTCGTTGATTTGCGGCAAGGGTGTGTGGCGAAGATATCCGTGAACCAGGGCCGCAGTGAAGGCGTCGCCGGCGCCGACAGTATCGGCGACCTTCACCCGGAAGCCGGGATGTTCGCTGCATCCATCGCTGGAGACGAGCAGGCTGCCGTTTGTGCCGCGTGTAACGCAAACCAGCCTGAGGTCATACGAGGACAACAAGTGGCGGGCAGAGTCTTCTTCGCTCCGAGTCTCGACTTCGAACATCCGCATGATTCTGGGAAACTCTTCGTGATTCAGCTTGACCACGGAGGCAAGCCTCATCGATTCGGCGAGGACTTCCACGGTATGAAAGCGCTGGCGAAGATTTACATCGAAAACGCGCACCGCGCCGGGGCGCGTGGCATGGAGAAATTGGCGGATGGTGTCGCGGCTGTTTTGCGATCGTTGCGCCAGCGATCCAAAACAGATGGCATCGGCTTGCTGCGCGAGCGATTTCCACTGGGGCGTCCAGGCGAGAAAATCCCAGGCGACGGATTCGGAGATTTCAAAACATGGCTGGCCGGTGCGATCCACTTCCACCTTAACGGTTCCGGTGGGGTGATCGGCATCCTGTTGAATGAATTCGGTGGAGAGGCCGAGTTCCGTCAAACGAAGAATTGCTTCCGAACCCAGAGGATCATTGCCAAGGCGGCTGGCGGGAATTCCTTTATTACCGAGCAGAGTTGTGATGTAGGCGAAGTTTGCCGGCGCCCCGCCGAGTTGTTTTCCGGCGGGCAGTAAATCCCACAGGAGTTCGCCCAGGCCGACGACGATGTTTTTCTGAGTCAGCATGGTCTGACCCGGCACGGAATGTTGGCTCGCACGGCTCGCGGTTGCAGGAACCCGGGAACTGGCGGAGAATTTCGTCTATGATCCACTCCGTCCTTCTCAAAAGCGGTGTGAAACTGTTTGCCGTACTTCTGGCGCTGGCCTCACAGGATAGCGCAAGTTGGCCGTTTGGAGCATGGCAGCGCGCGTCTGAGAATCCAGTGATATCGCCGCAGGGCGATAGGTGGGAATCGGCGGGAACGTTCAACCCTTCCGTGGTACTTCGAGACGGCAAGATTGTCATGTTGTACCGGGCGCAGGACAAAGCAGGCACTTCGCGGTTGGGCTACGCTGAGAGTGTGGACGGGATTCACTTTACGCGCCGCAGCCAGCCGGTGTTCTCGCCAGAGCAGGATTACGAAAAAGACGGCGGCGTGGAAGATCCGCGGCTGGTGCGGTTCGGCGATACGTATTACCTGACGTATACCGGCTACAACAAGAAAGATGCACAGTTGTGTCTGGCGACTTCGAAGGATTTGGTTCACTGGGAGCGACGGGGAGTTATTCTTCCCGCTTATAAGGGAAACTGGAATGTTCGCTGGACGAAGTCCGGGGCTATCGTGCCGGAGAAAATCGGCGGCAAGTACTGGATGTATTTCCTGGGGACAACTCAAGATAATAAGGATCAGATGGGACTGGCCTCATCAATAGATCTGTTGCATTGGACGGAAGCGACCGAGACACCAGTGTTGCCGGCACGAGAGGGGAAATTTGATTCTCGGGTGGTGGAGCCGGGGCCGGCGCCGATCATGACGGCGAAGGGGATCGTTCTTATATATAACGGCGCTGACGACAAATTGGTTTATCGAACCGGCGTTGCCATGTTTGACCGGAACGATCCTCGCCCGTAATTTCGCGAACGGAATCGCCCATCTTTGCTCCGGAAAAAGAATGGGAGAAGGTTGGGCAGGTCCCAAATGTGGTGTTCGTGGAAGGAATGGTGCGTAAGGGCGCCGATTATTTGTTTTATTACGGAGGTGCGGATACGAACGTTGGAGTAGCGAAGGCCCCGGCGATTCCGTAGGGTTCGAGCCTTGGGAGACGACGACGGGGCTAAAGCCAAAATTGATCAGATATCGCTTTGCGCGGCCCATCGACTTCCCTCAGGGCAAGCTGCTGAAGCACCGCTCTTCCATCTTCCACGGCGCTCGCGGCGCCGGCGATGAACTACCAGCGTCTGAGGGCAAATCCGCTTCGTTCCAGCGGTGGAGCAGTTTCGGCGTCGCCGAATTATGACGACTGCTGGGACGCGCGCAGAAATTTTCGAATGCCGAAATCATAGATTGCGGCGCCGACCAGTCCACCCAGCAGCGGAGCGACGATCGGCACCAGCCAAACTCGAGAACCGTCAGTGAGTCCATTGTTTTTAAATCCCGCCACGGCCGTGAAAAGGCGCGGGCCAAAATCACGAGCGGGATTGATGGGATATCCATGCATGCCGCCGAAGCTCATGCCGATGGCCACGACTACCAGGCCGATCATCAGAGGTGCGAGGTTGGCTCCGGGTGGGACGTTGAGCTCGTCCGTGATGGCCAATACGAGCAAGAGCAGCAGGGCGGTGCCGATGACCTGGTCGAGAAATCCGGCTTGCGGCCACGCGGGGAAGGCAGGGAAGGTCGTGAAGACGCCCGCGGTTCTTTCCAGTTGGGGATCGACCTGGTGGAATGCCGGCAGATAGTTGCGGTATGTCAAGGCAGCGGCGAGGAATGCTCCGGCGGTTTGCGCGATGAAATAAGGTAGGACTTTGCGCCAGGGAAAACTACGAAAGACCGCGAGAGCAAGCGTGACTGCCGGATTGAGATGGCCGCCGGAAATTTTTCCCGCAATGTAAATCCCCATGGTCACGGCGAGTCCCCAACCCAGAGTGATGTTGGTGTAGCCACCATGAACAGTGGCCGATGGAGTGTTTGCGGGAAATAGCACGACCATGGCGACGACACCCGTACCGAAGAGGATCAGGACGAAGGTTCCGAGGAACTCCGCGATCAGTTCGGCAAGTAAGGTTGGTGGCTTGTTCATTCAGGACGATTCCATCTCAGGAAGTCTGCTTTCGAACCGCGAGTAGTCTAGCAAGGATTCGGGGCCGCGCTCCATGTTTCACCTTCCCGAAGATTCTTTCGAGCCGACCATTCCGCCGAGGTAACTAAAAGTGTGAGAGCTAAGGGGATTTCCCCTTGACAGCAGGGGCAGGGTCTGTAAGATAGGAGAATATTTATTCATTCATATGAATAAATATTCACAATGAATAAAGTGCTGCGGCAGAGAGCGGTTTTGGAAACCTTAAGGCAAGGCCCGGTAGCCAGCCAGGAAGAGTTGCAGCGGGCTTTGCGCAAGCGGGGGTTCAAGGTGGGGCAGGCGACTTTGTCGCGGGATATTCGGGATTTGAATTTAAGCAAGACGGCGAATGGCTACAACCTGCCTCAAGGGGATAGCGCTGCTGGCTTGGCTTTGCCGCCGGTGCAGCGTCTGGTTCGGGAGTTCGTGCTGGATGTGCGTCCGGCGCAGAACTTGCTGGTGTTGAAAACGATTGTTGGCAGCGCGCAGCCCGTGGCCGCGGCGCTGGATGAACAGGAGTGGCAGGAAGTGGTGGGAACGATTGCGGGGGACGACGCGATCCTGATTATTTGTCCCGACAAGGACGCAGCCAGGAAAGTTGCGGCGCGCATCGGGGAGATGCTCGGCTGATGGCGGCAAAGCTAAAAAGCGCGGTGCTCGGAGCCAGCGGCTATTCAGGACTGGAGTTGACGCGCATTCTCGAGCGCCATCCCCGGCTGGAGCGCCCCGCATTGCTGCGGCGCGAAGGCGGCAGTGAAGGTCCGGCGGATTTAGCGGAGGTGTTTCCTGAGTTGTCGGGAAACGGAGGTTATCCGTTGCGGGCGTTCTCGTGGGCGGAGCTGAAACGTCAAGGCGTGGAATTGCTTTTTCTGGCCACGCCGCATGAGGCTTCGCGATTGCTGGTGCCGGAGGCAATTGCGCGGGGATTGCGCGTGATCGATCTCAGCGGAGCCTGGAGGCTGAAACAATCGCAGCATCGCGCGATCTATTCGTTTCAAGATGCTGACGAGGTTACGGCTGCGGAGATGATCGCGAAGGCGGTGTACGGCTTGCCGGAACTGAATAGCGATGAGGTTGCGACGGCGCAGTTGGTAGCGAATCCGGGTTGTTATGCGACCTCAGTGATTCTGGCTTTGGCGCCGCTGCTCCAGGGCGGACTTATCGATCGCGGGCACGGAATTATTTCTGATTCGAAGTCGGGGGTATCGGGAGCGGGGAAGGCGCCGACGTCGCGGACTCATTTTGTCTCTGTCGCCGATAATTTTTCCGCTTACGCAGTATTCAATCACCGGCATCTGGGAGAGATGGTTGAGCAGTTGGGGCTGAGCGACGCGGAGCTTACTTTCACGCCGCATCTGCTGCCGATTCCGCGCGGAATTTTGTCCACCATCTATGTGCGGCTGAAGCAGGCGCTGAAAGCGGCGGAAGTGGAGGCGTGCCTGCGCGACTTTTATTCCGGCAAGCATTGGGTGAGGGTGTTTGCGACACCGCAGCTGCCGCAGCTGCAATTTTCTTTGCACACGAATTATTGCGACCTGGGTTTTTGTCTGGCGGAGGATGGGCAGCGTCTGGTGCTGGTCTCGTGCGTGGACAACTTGCTGAAAGGCGCGGCGGGACAGGCAGTGCAGAACATGAATCTGATGTATGGCTGGGAAGAGCGGGAGGGATTGCAGTGACGATCGTGGTGAAGGTTGGCGGAGCGGCGATTGATGACGCGGCCACGTTGCGCAAATGCGCCCAGTCGATTGCGGAGTTGGCGCAGGATGGTCACCGCGTGGCGGTGGTGCATGGCGGCGGCGGCGCGCTTACTCGCATGCTGGAGCGGCTGGGGAAGAAAAGCGAATTCGTAGAAGGGCTGCGCGTAACAGATGCGGAGACGCGGGATACAGCGCTGATGGTGCTTGGAGGGATCGTCAATAAAAATCTTGTGGCGGCGATTCAGGCTGCGGGCATGCCGGCGATTGGATTCTGTGGCGGCGATGGCATGACGTTCCGGGCGCGGAAGAAATATGTTCATGGAAAAGATCTGGGATTTGTAGGCGAGATTTGTTTCGCGGAGCCGTGCTGGATCGAGGCGCTGTGGCGCCAGGGAGGAATTCCGGTGATGGCTTCGCTGGCCCTCGGAGCTGACGGCCAGTACTACAACGTGAACGCGGATGAAATGGCGGCGGCCTGCGCGGCAGCTTGCCATGCGAACACGCTGATCTTTTTGACCGACGTGCCCGGGGTAAGAGATGCGTCGGGAAGCGTGATGCCGTGGCTGAGCACGAAAAAAGCGGCTGAACTGGAGGCTAGTTCGATTATCAGCGGCGGCATGTTGCCCAAGCTGCACGCGTGCGGCGTGGCGCTGAAACAAGGCGTGGGACGAGTGCGGATTTTGCCGGCGGCGGAGGTGGAAGTGTTGCCGCAGTTTTATTTGACCAAGCTTTCTTGCGGTACGGAGGTTACGTATTCATGAGTTCACCATTTGCCGCTCGTCCGAAGTTGCGACAGACGAATACGCAGGTACAAAAAGAGGAGACAAAGTTGAACAGTCACGTGCAAGGTAGAGTGGCGACCGCTTCTGCGAGAGCGCCGCAAGTTTTCTGGTGTCCGG
>Ga0307476_10002350_pt1 | contig 11313 bp, 3 predicted proteins | sample atmos_gasesECM2C_2_FD_203314 | JGI IMG/M metagenome (GOLD analysis project Ga0307476, IMG submission 203314) | Hardwood forest soil microbial communities from Morgan-Monroe State Forest, Indiana, United States - atmos_gasesECM2C_05 | ecosystem: Environmental > Terrestrial > Soil > Temperate... | reverse complement strand
AACTCATCGCGAAAACCGAGGAGGCCACCCTCGCGGTCGAGGCGCTGCAAGCCGCTATCAACGGGCTCGACGGCAAAACGGTCCTCATCAACGTGAAGACCGTGGGCGGCGGCGCTGCGGGCGATGTGACGGCACAGGTTGCCCAGGTCAAGGACCTAGCGGTTGCGTGGACCGAGGCGGAAGCGGCCCAGGCAGCGGAAACGGCGGCTGCCGAGGCGTTCGGCCGCGATGTGGCTGCGGCGGCTGCGGCCACTAACGCCGACGCTGCAGCCACCCGCAATCTCAGCGCCCGGCTGGCCGAGGCGACCGCGAACATTGAGCGTTTCGACCGGTATGCCGCAGTGCGCGCCCAGTCCGAGGCGACTCAGGTGGCCATCACTGACGCGAACATCTCGGCGGACGAGCGTTACGCCGCCAGCCTGGAAGTCCTGCGCGGCGCTTACCGGGACGCCTTCGATCAAGTACCGGCAGCCGTTGCCGCCGAGGATGCCCTTCGGGCGTCGCTGCAGGCCGCAGATACTGCGGTCGCCTTCAATGCGGTGGAGACCAGCAAGCTCGCGCAAGCCTTCCTCTTCACAAACCAGCGGGTTAACCAGATAAGAAGCGGCGTTGACAGGGCCAACCAGGGCTGGGCTGTTCAGATCGGCTGGCTGCGCCTGACGGCGACCGCGCTGCACTGGATCGTCGCCGGAAGCGCCGAGTTCCTCGCCGTGGCCGTCCCGGCCGCTGTCGCGCTCGGTGCGGGATTGCTCGTGGCCGCACAGGGCGCGCAGAATGCCCAGCAGCATTTCTCCGCCCTGTATGCGGCGACCGAGTCTACCTACAGCGCGTTTCACCAGACCGTGGGGTCGGTGCTCGGCCTGGGCTCGGCACTCCAAAACGCCCAGAACGCTGCGAATCCGGGCGTTTACACCATCCTCGGGTCGGTCGTCAACGACGCCAAGTCCAAGTTCGCCGACTTCGCCAGCATGGGCCTGCAAGTGGTCCACATGCTGGACGAGTTCTCGGCACGGATCACCGTGGACCTCAAAGGTGCCCTGGGCGCCCAGTTGCACGGGCTGCTCGCTGGGGCGGTCACCGACCTTCAGCGGTTCGGGAACGTCCTGGGGAACCTAGGGCATGCCCTTTTGAACTTCGCCAGCGCCATGCCTGGGCTTGCGCAAGTCCTTTTGAACATCGCGGTGGGCATTTCCGACGTCATCGAATGGGCGTCGCGGGCCGGGGCGCTCCTCACCTTCGCCATAGCGATGGAGGAAGTATTCCGCTGGGGCGGCCTGCTGCTGGGGCTGCTGGCCCGCCTGGCCGGTGCCGGCGGCCTGATGAATGCCTTCGCCGCCGGCGGCGGGTTCATCGCCCGGTTCGGGGCGGCGATCAAGGCGCTGGTGGTGCAGGGCGGCGTCGCGATCGGCTGGATCGGGCAGATGATCGGCAAACTGGGCGCACTGAGCCCGGCCGCCGCCCAGGCCGGCGCGGCCCTTGAGAACGCCGGCCGGGACGTGTCGCTTTTCGGCGCCGAACTGAGCACCGGCATGATCGCCGGCGTTACTCTGGCAATCGCGGCCTTTGCCGCCTTGGCGTTCGCGATCAGTCACGTCAAGGACGGGATGCAGCAACTGGCCGCCAATGCAGTCACCGCCGTCCGGGCGGCCGGGGATCTGCAGGTGTTCGGCGTCGCCGCCGCGCAGCTCGCCAAACTGGCCCCAGCGATCTCGCAGACCGACGCCTCCATGGCCAGGATGTCCTCCACGTCCATCGTGCTGGCCGGGGCGGTGGGCAACGCCTCGTCCTCGTTCGTCCCGCTGCTGTCCGGGTTCGCCGGGCTGGGCAAACTCACCGCCGGTATTGCTCCCCAGATCGCCGGAGTGGCTACCGGACTATCACGAGTCCAGGGCACCGCCACCGGGCTGGCGGGGGAACTGCTGAGCTTGTGGCCGGGTTTCGCCGGGGCCACGACGGCCACCACGAACCTGGGTGCGCTGAACGCCGCAGCCAAGGCGATCGTCGGGACGATCAACACGGTGTACAGCAACACCCGCCTGCTGGCCGGGGCGTTCCACACCACCGGCATCGGGGCGCTGGAACTGGCGAACGCCGCCGGGGTCAACCTTCAGGTGGGGCTGACCAAGGGCAGCGAGGCAATGAAGATCGCCGTCCAGCAGATCAACAACCTCAAGACCGGACTGGGTGCCATGTCCGCCCCGGCGGGGGTCATCGGCGCGGACATGACCGCGATCGGCATCCAGTCCCAGTTGGCGTCCTCCAAGGTGCAGACGGTCAACCAGGCCCTGGATGCGTTCATCGCCGGGACCACGGGCGGGATGACCACGGTCATGCAGTTCAACGCCGCGCTGCACACCATGGGCAATGACGCGATATCCAGCAGTGTGGGTATCACCGGGGCGATCAACTCGATCTCCCGGTCGGCCGCCAAAATTGGCTACACCCTGCAGGGAATTGGGCCGCACGCGCAGCAGTCGTGGCAGCAGTTTGATGCGGCGGTGCAGCAGGGCAACTCGATCCTGGACACTTTCCGCATTGGCATGGCCGAAGGGGTTGTGTCGGCCGGGCAGTACAACAATGAGATCCGGGCGGTAGGCGGGGCGCTGCTTCCATTTGCGGCACACAACCGGACCGCCCTGGCGATCGTGTCGCAGCTTTCCCAGGAAATGGGTAACCCGGCCACCCACAATCTCAGGACTCTCGCCAGCCAATTCGGGATAACGGGACGCGCCGCGCAGAACATGGCCACCGTGGGCATGGAACGGGCCATTGCCGGGATGGCCAACATGAATGTCGTGGCCCGCAACCTGTCAGTCACGGTCGGGTCGCAACTGGATGCGGCGATGTCGTCGGCGATCACCAAGTTCTCCGGCGTGCAGACGGCGGCAGCCAACTATGCCAAGGCGCTGTCGAACGCCAGCACCCCGGCGTCGGTACTGGCCAAGGCCCAGGCGGCCTTCAACACCGCCATGCAAAACGAAGGTCGCATGACCGCCACGGCGACCGGTGACATCAACAAGCACGCTGGCGCACTCGGCGGCCTCGCGCCGGCCTACAAGGCCGCCGCCACTGGCGCTAACGGCATGGACGCGGCGGTCAAGCAGTCCAGCACCACTCTGATGACCCATGCCGTTAGCGCCAAAGCGGCGTCGCTGGCCTCCCAGAACTTCGGGCAGCAGGCCCGCACCGCAGGGTCTGCGGCGACCGGCTTGGCCACGAACGCGAACCAGGCGAACAGCGCCGTCAAGACCCTCGGGACCTCCGCCAACGTCACCAGGGGCAGTCTGGGCACGGTCAACAACGAGATCCGCACCACCGCTGGCGCGGCCAGCGCATCCCAGGGCCCGCTGTCGGGGATGAGCAACAACATCCGGATGGTGGGGTCCTCGGCGCTCGCCGCCGCCGGCGAGGTCCGCGGGCTGGAATCGGCCATTGCCAGCCTGCAAAGCAAGACGATCACCATCACCACGAACATGGTGACGAACACCATCCACCGGGCGGGGGGCGGCCCAGTGGCTGCGGGCCTGCCTTACACGGTCGGCGAGTTCGGCCGGGAGTTGTTCGTGCCCGGCACCACGGGTTACATCGTCCCGCACGAGCAGACGCAGCAGATCCTGTCCCCGGTCGCGTCCCCGGCGACCACGGCGCAGATCGGCGGCGGGGGAGCGGGCGGCGGGACCGCGGTGATCCACAACCACGTGTACCTCGACGGCCAGCAGATCTGGAACAACCAGCAGCAGACCACATTGCGTTACAACGTGCGCAATGGCAACCGGGGTTCGGGCGTCGTGGCCCCGGTCAGCGCGGCGCGCGGCTGACGGCTCGCCCTCAACCAGCACTGCGGGGGTGAGCGGGCGTGCCCCTGGCCAATCCGGTTCCCGGGCCGCCCGCGTCGGTGCTGGCAGCGATCCTGGCCGGCGGCCCCACGCCGGGGCAGACGAACCGGGCCACGTTCTCCACCTCCAATGACCCTTTGCTGCCTGCTCTGGTTACGGAGGTCGTGCCGATGGCAACGTGGGCTGAGCTGGACGCCAACGTTGAGATCACCGGGATCCTGGTGTCCAACGGGTGGGCGACCGAGCAGGTCACCACGGTCACCGCCGCCTATGCGCCGCTGCCGACCGATGCGGTGATCTTGGCGAACGCCAACGCCGGGGGCTTTACGGTCACGCTGCCGGACGCCACGCAGACCGGGTTCTCCCCGGGGCAGCGGTACACGATCATCAACACCGGCACGGCGAACACGGTGACGGTGGCGGCGTCGGCGGGGCAGTTGATCGGCGGGGCTTCGACGGTCAGCCTGTCCACCACCAATGCGTTCACCTCGGTGGTGTTCGACGGGACGACATCCGCCAACTGGTGGGTGTGGGCTTCCTCGTCCACCAGTTCCAGCCCGGCGGGGTCCGCCGGCGGCGACTTGTCCTCCACGTACCCGAACCCGACGGTGGCGAAGGTCCACGGCACCACTGTCCCGGCGTCGCCTGCCGTGGGGCAGGCGCTGGTCGCCACGGGCACCACGGCGTCGGTGTGGGCGCAGGTGGGGGGCCTGCAGTTCCTCACCGCCGGTGGGGCGATCACCGCCGCCATGATCTCCACCGCCCAGACGGCGGGGTACCAGGGGTTTTTCCTCGACCCGAACTACACGTGGACCATCAGCACGTCGCTGCTGGTCAACGGGGTGCAGGACTTCATCATCGAGTCCCGCATGATCGGCTCGATCGGCTGGAGCGCGAACACCAGCACCGGCACCGGGTCCATCAACGTCACCAGCACCGGCGTGGACGGGATCGAGATCTACGCCTCCAACCCGGTGGGGTCCGCGGGCACGCAGGGGATCGTATTCCGCCACTGCGTCATCACCGGCGCCTCCGCCAACGCCGTGGTCCACTTCGGCGGCGGGCAAAGACGGTGCCGGCTGGAGCACTGCTTCGTGCAGAACACCTCCACCGTGCACACCACGGTCGCCAGCGGGTCGAACGGCGTGGCGGTCACCACGTTCGCCGGCTCAGGGACGCTGAACGTCGCCTCGACCACGGGGTTTCCCGCGTCGGGGACGCTGTTCGCGCAGACCTCCAATGTCGGCGCGGCGATCTCCTACACGGGCACCACGGGCACCACGTTCACCGGGTGCACGGTGCTCGGCGGCGGCACCGGGAACCTGTCGTCCACCTCGGGCGCCAACCTGGTCCACCCGCCCGCGGCCGCGGTGATCGATGACGCGGGGATCTCCAACAACAACAGCGAAGACCAGACGTTCGTCTCCTGCGACTTCGCCGCGAACTACGGCGTCGCCATCGGCATCGGCTTCGGGGACACGGGGGCGCACGCCAACGACACGCTCTGGAACGACATCGCCACCGCCAGCGCGAACGGGATCTTCTCGGTGGCGATCACCGCGGGTGGCGGCCATAACTGGCTCAACTACTATGACCGGTCGTCCCCGGTGGGGAGCGTGACCGCGAACTTCGGCGGGACGCTGATCTTCCGCGGCGGCGAGGATTTGAACAACACGTCCACGGCGGGCCTGTCGCACTTCGTGAGCGGCACCTCGACCACGACGGCGATCACCGAGATCACCGGGCGCAACGTGTCGCTGGGCACTCCCACCTCGGTGCTGACGGTGCAGCAGTACGGGGTCATCATCGGCCGGGGCCGGTGCCGGTGGTCGGGGCAGGCCAACATCGGCTCCTCCACGGCGACCCTGGACCTGTCGGACCCGGGCGGGTCGTTCGTCAACCTGAGCATCTCCGGGTCTTCGGGGACGCTGCTGCTCGCCGGCGCCTACAGTCCTGGCGCGGGGCCCACGGTGACTGGCTGGACGGGGACCACAACCTACCCGGGCACCGCGCTGGACACCACCGCCACCGACATCCAGCCCCCCTCCACGCAGGCGCAGTCGGCGGGCACCTCGGTGTTCGCCGCGAACGCCAAGCACGTGCACCCGGTCTACACCTTCCAGGCGAGCGACTACGGGCTGATCACGATGGCGTTCGACCCGGCGACCGCCACCACCACCAACACCGCCCTGACCACCGCCGGCACGATGTACGTGGTCAAACTGCACGTGCCGGTGCCGCAGAACATCACGAGCATCGACTATCACCTGGTGGGCGGCGGCAGCACGCTCACCTCCCTGCAGTGTTTCGCCGTCCTGTACCAGGCCGGGCTCAAACTCGGCATCACCGCCGACCAGTCCACCAACTTCGCCACCGCGGGCTACTACTCGGCGGCGATCTCCGGCGGCCCGGTCGCCGCCGCAGCCGGCGACGCGTACGTAGGGTTCTGGTTCAACGGCACCACGGGACCGTCGCTGCTGCGCGGCCTGTCCGGCGGCACGGGGGCGGCGAACCTGGGCCTGGCCGCGGCGTCGTCGCGGTTCGGGACGGCGAACACCGGCCTGACCACTTCCGGCACGGCGCCGGGGACGCTGGGGACCATCTCCGCGCTGACCACCGCCTACTGGGCTGCCCTGAGCTGACCGGGCGCCCCCTTTTCTTCTTCCCTCACCCTGGCGAAAGGCGTCCTGGCCGTGGCCGAGTATCCCCCTGGGCAGCGCGCCCCGCATGACCGCGTCGACCAGTACTGCGACACGTGCAAGGCCTACGACCGGCACCCGCGGCACATCCACGGCAACAACGACGGCAGCGTCACCCGCAAGCACATGGACTGCTGCCGTGACAGCGGCTGCCCCGACGGGTCGTGTGCCCGCATCCTCGCCGCGGCGCGGGGCGCGCGGGGCGAGGGCCTGATCGCGTTCCTGGCCGCGGCCCAGCGCAGGGCGGAGGACTGACCGATGGCCTCAGGGATGGACTCGGCGCGGGTCACCGACTTCCTGAACGTGGCCGTCGGCGAGTCGGCACCGTCGGCGGGCACTTCGGCGCTGACCAACGGGTTCCACGCGGGCGCGTCCAACCAGGGGCACATCCGGCTGATCACCACCGGCACGCCGTCGTCCTCCACCGTGGATGGCAGCGAGCTGTCCGGCGGGTCCTACGTGGCGGGCACCGGGATCGTCTACACCACCGGGACGTCGGGGACGTTCGCCGCCGCGACCTACGGCACCTCGTCGGGCAGCGTGCAGACCAACGCGACCCTCAGCCAGACCGGCATGCCGGCGGCAACGATCGGCGGGGTCGAGATCTGGGACTCGGCCGGCACGCCGCTGCGGTGGTTGTGGGGCACCCTGACCTCGCAGATCACCACCAACAACGGCGACACGCTGAGCTTCGGCTCCGGCGCGATCGTGATGACATTGGTGGCGTAGCCCATGGCCCTGGGCACCCCGTACGTGGTGTGCGGGGGGAACGCCGGGTCCGGGTCGGCCACCCTGGTGGTCACCGTCACCCACACCACCGCCACTGGCGACTGTGTCGCGGTGTGGGTGACCACCAACTCCGGGACGATCACCTCGGTCACCGACTCTCAGTCGAACGCTTACGCCGGGTGGGCGGTTGCGTCCACCACGGGCAGCATCAAGGGCCAGTGGTGGGTGGCGCAGAACTGCAAGAAACTCACCGCGTCCACCGACTCGATCACCCTGACCCTGTCCGCGGGCGGCGGGTCGAAGACCCTGTCGGCACTGGGATGCTCCGGGGTGGAAACCGCCGGCGCGGTGGACCAGCAGCCCACCGTCACCAGCGGCACCAGCGCCGCCCCGACGGTCAGCAGCGCGAACCTGCTGCAGGCCGGGGAACTGTGCCTGGCGGGACTGGCGAACGGCACCGGCGGCGGGAGTGTCACCTGGGGCGGGAACTTCACCTCCCCGCCGGCGAGTAACAGCCAGCACCCGGGCACCTCCCAGTGGGGGCAGGCCGCCGCGGTCGCGGTCACCGCCACGGCGGCGGTGACGGCCTCGGGGACGATCTCCTCGGCGTCGTGGGCGATGGCCCTGCTGACCCTGCGCGCCCAGTTGACGCGAGTCGGCGCCACCGTCGGGTACAACCTGTACGGCGGCAACAGCGTCAGCAACTACGGCACCTACGTCACCACGCTCGACACCAACGTTGGGCGAAACGTAGGCCTGTCGGCGGGGAAGATCTACTACGACACCGAGGGCAGTCTTCCCACCTCGATCCGCGCCGACTTCCAGCAGCAGATCACCAACAAATCCAAGCTGCTGATCAGCTTCAAGCCGTCCCGGACTGTGTCGTCGGCTCAGCGGACCGCCCTGGCTAACGCGATCCTGCTCTACCAGAACGCCGGCGCGGTGTTCGACGTCACCTTGTGGCAGGAAGCCAACGAGTCCACCGCCTTCGCCACGGCGGCGTCCTACCAGTCCTACGTGCAGTCCTACGCCGCCACGGTGCGGGGCACCTCCGCCGAGGCCATCGCGGCGGGGATCAAGCCAGTTGCCCTGGTGTACAACCCGGGCGGCTACCAGATGGACACGGCCGTCTCCTACTACCCGGGCGACGCCTACTGCGACAAGATCGTCTGCGACTACTACGGCAGCTCCTACACCAGCGGCCGGTTCCTGGACCAGCCGTTCGGGACCGCCACCCAGTCGCTGATGTCGCTGGCCGACAACCATGCGCCGGCCCCGATCCCGTTCGGCCTGGGCGAGTGGAACGCTGTCGCGAAGGCCACCCAGAGCCTCACCACCGCGCAGTGGAACTCCTACGTCAACTACCTGATCACCCTGTTCACCACCCGGCGCACCGCGGGCAAGCTCAACGGCGACCTGCTGCTCTACATGGGCTTCAACGTCGCCAGCATCCCTCTCACCCAGGACGAGATCAACTCCTCCTCGGACTTCAAGGTTCCTGGCGGCACCAACGCCTCCGGCGTGGGCATCCAGACCCTGTTCGACGCCCTGCAGCCCGGCGGCGCGGGGACCGCCACGATCACCGGGACGGTCACGCTCACCGCGTCCGGGTCCACTGGCGGGACCACCAAGTTCGGCGCGGCTACGATGTCCGGCAAGGTGACGCTTGCCGCGGCCGGGTCGCATGCCGCGACGCCGACGGCGTTCCTGTCCGGCACGGTCACGCTGACCACCGGCGGCGGCGCGGTGTCGGCGATCGTCCAGCAGGTGCAGGGCACCGCCACCTACGACTACGGCCTGTCGTCCGTCGAGATGACCACCACCAACGGGAACACCCTGGTGGTCCTGGCCGGGTGGGACCTATCCACCCAGCCCACCGACGCCCCCATGCCTGCGGCGTACGTGTCGGATTCGGCGGGGAACCTGTGGTACCACGTCGCCACCTCCTCGGCGGGGGTGGCGGGGTCGCGGTGCTCGGCGTGGGTGTGCCCCGGCGCGTCCTCCATCGAGTGGCTGACCGTGTCGCTGACCACGTTCGCCTCGTCGCTGGGGTACGTGGTGCTGGAAGTGACCGGCATGCCCGGCCTGTACTCCCTGGATGTGGCCAGCGCGATCAGCGCCTCCTCGGCGTCGTCGCTCACCCTCAAACCGGGGGTGGCCACGGGCGCGGACTTCGCGTTCGGGGTGCTGGCCACTGGTGGTTACACCGCCCCGCCGTCGGTGACCGGCACGTGGCAGGCGCTGACGTCGGTGACCGCCGGGTCCGGGTCCTCGGACTTGAACCCCATCCAGATCTTCCCGTTCTTCCAGGAGCCTGTGGTGGGGGCGAACCTGGCCACCACGTGGACGCTGGCGCAGCCGGTGCCGGTGTCGGGGATCGTGTTCGCGGTCTACGCCAACGTGACCCCGCCCATCCAGGAGAACCCGAACTGGCCGGTGCTGAAGGTCGAGGCCGGGTTCGGGTCGGTGCCGGGTGACCCGTCGCAGGCGCCACCGGTGTGGACCGATATCACCAGCCGGGTGCTCGCCCCGCTCGGGCAGAACTTCATCACCACCTCCGCGGGCCGCCAGTACGAGCTGAGCCAGGCCGAAGCCGGGACGATGGAAATCTGGCTCGACAACCACGACGGAGCGTTCACACCCAGCAACACTGCGTCACCATACTGGCCGAACGTGGCTGTCGAAACGCCGATCAGGGTGAGCGCGTACTGGCAGGGCACGTGGAACGCCCTCGCCTACGGGTGGGTGGAACGCTGGCCGCAGGAATGGCCCGACCTGCCCCAGTGGGGCATCAGCAAAATGGTCGCCACCGACGTGATCAGCGTCATGGCCGCGGTCACCATGGACTCCGCCCTCGACAGTGAGATCCTGATCGACGCCCCCTGGGTGCTGATCAACGCCGCCGAGCAGTACCTCAGCTTCAACAACGGGCTGAACGGGCAACTGGGCAGCGGCGCCGGGATCATCAACGGCACCCTCGGCACCTACTCCAACGCCAACGCGCAGGGCCTCCTGGCGCAGAACATCTCCCGGCTCAACCAGCGCGCGGGCATGTACGTCAACGGCAACTCCGCCGCCACCGGCGGCAACGGCGCCGCCATCGCCGAAACCGGGCTCACCACCAGCCTGCTCGGCTCCGCCAACACCGGCTTCGGCACGAGCGCGATCACCACGGCGCCCACCGTCCCCTCAGCCGGGCCCGGGATCATCTACACCGACCCCAACCTGCCCAGCCCCGTCACCGGCCCCGGGGTCACCGTGACGTTCTGGGTGATCATCCCCAGCACGGTCGCCTCCGCCAGCCTGCAGCCGACGGTGTTCACCGCCTACGGGCCGCCCAGCAACTACCTGTCCAGCCACGCCACGCTGAGCGTGCAGATCCTCAACCAGGTCTCCTCCAACACCCTGCAGGTCACCCTCGCCGACGGCAGCACGGTGACCGCCCCGTTCAACCCCGCCGCCAGCGCGCAGATGATCACCCTGGTGCTCACCACCACCGCGCTGAACGTCTACGTCAACGGGGCTCTCGCCGCGACCAGGGGCCTGTCCGCCGCGCAAACCACCACCTGGTCCGCGGTGTCACTGGGCTGCCCGAACTACGCCTACCAGGCCGGGGGGCTGGTCACCGGGCTGTTCACCGCGTTCGACCTGTCCATCTACCCCTACCCGCTGCCGGTGCAGCGGATCGTGTCCACCTACGACACCGGCCTGTTCGGCCAGCAGAACGTGGACGCCACCGTGCGCCTCGCGCAGATCCTCGCCTGGGCCGGGCTCGGCGTCGCCCGGGCCGGGCGCACCACCTTCTCCGGCATCACCGACGGAGTGTCCCAGGGGCCCGCGTACAACCTCGCCGGGACCACCGCCGCCGACGCCGCCAACCAGGTGGCCGTCAACCAGGCCGCCCTCGTCGCCGCCATGCCCACCGGCGCGGTCATGTTCGCGCACCCGTGGGCGCTGTTCAACCAGGCCCCGGTGGCGGTCCTCGGCGACTTCCCCGACCCCGCCGTGGGCGAGGTGCCGTTCCTGCAGGCATCCTCGTTCGGGTTCGA
>Ga0307476_10002349_pt1 | contig 11314 bp, 8 predicted proteins | sample atmos_gasesECM2C_2_FD_203314 | JGI IMG/M metagenome (GOLD analysis project Ga0307476, IMG submission 203314) | Hardwood forest soil microbial communities from Morgan-Monroe State Forest, Indiana, United States - atmos_gasesECM2C_05 | ecosystem: Environmental > Terrestrial > Soil > Temperate... | reverse complement strand
ACGGCATCAACGAGGTCGTGCTGGTCGACATGGACGTGGACGGCAAGGCGCGCAAGACGCTGGTGCACTTCGACCGCAACGGTTTCGCCTATGTGTTCGATCGCACGGACGGCACGCTGCTCCGCGCCAACAAGTACGTCACGACGAACTGGGCCGAAAAGGTCGACATGAAGACCGGCCGGCCGGTCAAAGTGCCGGAGCATTCGCCGCTCAAAGTCGGTGAGAACACGCAGGCTTGTCCCTCCGCCATGGGCGGCAAGGACCAACAGCCGGTCGCGGTGGATCCGAACGACGCGCAGAACTTCTATGTGCCGACCAATAACTGGTGCATGGAACTCGAACCGCAGCAGCGTTCGCACACCACGCAGGGAACGGTTTACGTGTTTGCCAATGTTTACATGTATCCCGAGAAGCCCGGCGTGACCGGCAAGTTCAAGAAGTTCAACGTCGTGACGGGCAAGACCGAGTGGGAGATTCCGGATTCGTTCCCGAACTGGGGCGGCGCTCTGGTGACGGGCGGCGGTTTGGCCTTCTACGGCAGCTTGGGCGGCGACTTCCGTGCCGTCGATCGCGCCACCGGCAAGGTGCTGTGGTCGAAGAAACTGGGCTCCGGCATCATCGGCAACCCCATCACGTATTCCGTGAAGGGCAAGCAGTATGTGTCCGTATGGTCGGGCATCGGCGGCTGGATCGGCCTGCCGGTGACGGCGGGTTTGGATCTCAACGACAAGTTTGGCGCAATCGGCGCCACCGCGATGACCAAGGCCGCCAATCTCGCCTCGGTTCCGCAGGGCGGCACCTTGTACACATTCAGGCTGGGTGGCGACTGACTCGGAATTGATTCAATTTTGGCATGAGGAAACGGGCCCGGTGACGTGAGTCACCGGGCTTTTCCTATCTGGGCGGGGCGCGGTAAAAATGAGGCTGCACGTGCAACCTTCGCTGCGCGCGCAAGTCCAATCAAGACCGGCGGTAGCATGAGCGTGCGTCGTGAGGAGATCAGCATTGAACGATAAAACTACGGGGATTGTGCGCCAAGCTGCGCTGGCTGCGGGATTGCTGGCGGCATGCGGCGCAGCCATCGGCGCGGATCTCAAGTCGCTGACCGTATGCGCCGATCCCGGAAATATGCCGCTGTCCAGCCAGAAGGGCGAGGGCTTTGAGAACAAGATCGCACAGGTGATCGGGTCCGCCCTTGGGACCGGCGTGCAGTATTACTGGCGGCCCTCGATCGAGCGCGGACTCATGCGCACCACCTTGAGCGAGGGCAACTGCGATCTATGGATGGATATGGCGACGGATACGGAGGGTGCCGTGGTCCTGGCCCCGTTGTACCGTTCCACGTTCGTCCTGGCTTACCGCAGCGACAAGGGTATCGATATCAAAAGCCTGGATGATCCGGCTTTGAAGAAATTACGCGTCGGTGTATTTCAGGTCTCCGCGATTCGTCAGGCGCTGGCCGACCATCACGTGGTCTCCAATACCGTCATTCATTACCTGAGCCACAACGCCGATATCGTGGCGAACAACCAACCCTCGTACCAGGTCCAGCAGGTCATCGACGGCGGCCTCGATGTGGCGGCTGCGTGGGGGCCGATGGCCGGCTACTACAAGGCGGTCTTGCACGCACCGTTGATCATTCAACCCGTGAATTTGATGGAGGACAGGGAGCAGATGGAGTTCGATATGGCGCTCGCGGTACCGAGGGGCCGGCCGGATGTCAAGGCTGCGATCGAGCAGGCGGTCGAGCAGCACAAGAGCGAAATATACCAAATCCTGACGGACTTCGGCGTGCCGCTGGTGAAGTGCGATGAATGCACCGTGTCCGGCGATCTGCCGGCGCACGGTCCGTACCAGCCTCCCAAACCTGAAATGCAAACCGCGGCGGTTGACGTCAAGGCGCGGGCGGCAAGAATGGCCGACCTGAAAAAGTGGCTCGCACAGGGCGCAAATCCCGACGACGAGTTGAACAACGCCATCGTCGCCGACGACATCGACCGCGTGCGCTATCTGGTGAGCCACGGGGCCCATGTGGATGCGGTGGACGGCGAAGGCCACCCGGCCCTGGTCAATGCCTCACGCTACGGATTCAAGTCCGTGGCGGCCTTTCTGGTCGAGCACAAAGCGAGCCCGAATCTGTCCGATCCGAGCGGGTGGACGCCGCTCATGTATGCCGCGTGGGGCGACGACCCCGCGTTGGCCGCCATGCTGCTCAAGCACGGCGCGAAACTGGATTCAACCGATAATGACGGCCTGACGCCGCTCGCCATCGCCGTGCAAAACGCCAAGGTTAATGCGGCGCGCACGCTGCTGGACGCCGGCGCCGACGTCAACGCCGCGGTCGCAAAAGGCGGATACACTCCCCTGATGCTGGCATCCATGTCAGGCTCAACCGAAGTGGTGACATCCCTGATCGAGCGCGGCGCGAAGGTGAATGCCGCGAATGCGGGAGGCGTGACCGCGCTGATGATCGCGGCCGCCGGCAACCGTTCGCCCATCGTCGGGCTGCTGCTCAAATCGGGTGCCGATGTCAATGCGCGCAGCGAGGACGGCCGTACCGCACTCAGTATCGCGCAGGCCAACAATAGTGAAGCGGTCATCAAGATCTTGGAGGAGTTCTTTGCACGGAACGGCGGCGCCAAATCGGGCTGACCGCGATCCCGAGCGCCGCTGACGGCGAGAATGGTCACATCAAAGGAGAGACTCAGTGAGAAGAGGTGTTCTGATTGCAGGGTTGGTCGCGATATTCGCGGGCGTGATGGCGCTCTGCACCCTGGGAAGGGTATGGGCCGACAACGCTGCGGCCGCAGTCGACTACACCAAGATCTTGCCGGCCGACCTGGTCAAAGACACGCCGAAAGGCAAGCTCGTGAACCCCTACAAGGACACTCAAGCCGACGTCGTCGCACAGGGCGGCCAGTTCTTGCTGAGCTATTCGTGCAGCGGTTGCCACGGCGGCGGCGGCGGCGGCGGCATGTGTCCCGCCCTGACCAACGATATCTGGGTTTACGGCGGCGATGACGACACGCTGTTTCGTCTCGTCACTCTGGGCAGCGACGAACTGCAAAAGCAGGGCTATACCCGCGTAGGTCGAGAAAACGTGGTCGGGCCGATGCCGCCGTTCGGTACCATCATCAAGAGTGCGGACGATCTGTGGAAGATACTGGCCTTCGTGCGCTCCAAGTACAGTGGCGATCCCGCCTACAAATTCGGCACACCTCCCGATCAGCAGTGAAATGCTGCGGTGCAGATTGCGTGAAGGCCGCAAACAGGCCACGCTTTATGCGAGGTGGCCGGACCTTGGGCGAAGGTCGGTTTACTGTGGGCTTTCCGCAACGTACGGGAGGCTCGATTGAGCAAGGATGAGCTTTAACTGGGGGATGTATGACGAACCTGAACCTCGCAACGAGTCACGCGTCGCGCATCCTTCATGTCGTCGAGAACGGACTGCAGCCGGCCGGCATCGAACCGCATGTCACACGCTCCTGGTATCGATGTCTGCGCGAATACCGCATTGAGCCGTCGGCTCCGCGGCAAAATGCCGTGCTCAATTCCCAATCCCTCAAGGAACTGCAACAGCGGATGGGCGAGCTGCTCCCCGTCGCGCGGGCGGAGATGGAGAGCCTCTACGAGCAGATTGCAGGGTCGGGATTCGCCGTCATTTTGTCGGACACCCAGGGTGTCGTGCTGACGACGATCACCGATCCGTCCTTGCAGCGCGAATTCCGCCAGGCCGGCTTGTCGCTCGGCGCATTGTGGGACGAACGCCACGAAGGGACCAACGGCATCGGCACCTGTCTCGCGGAAGGCTGTCCCGTGACCGTGCATCGGGAGGAACACTTCCGCGGCTACAACCTGTCCCTATCGTGTTCCGGCGCGCCGATCCTGGACCCGCACGGCTCGCTCATCGCGGTGCTCGATGCCTCCACGGCAAACTCCAGCGACAGCCGGCTGATTCAGCGCCACACGATGGCGCTCGTCAACATGTCGGCGCACCTCATATCGCGCTGGAACTTCCTCAACGAATTCAGCCAGTCCTGGATCCTGCGCTTTCACAGTCGACCGGAGTTCGTCGGCCTGTTGCACGAAGCGCTGGTGGCGATCGATGGCGGCGGCAACATTCTGGCGGTCAACGAAAGTGCGCTGCTGCAGCTCGGCTGCTCGACGCGCAAGTCGCTGGTGGGAGAATCGATCGAAAGGTTCTTCCAGTTCGACTTCGCGACACTGGAGCGCCGCGCGCAATTCGAACCGAGCACGATCTGGCCGGTGCGCGACCTGGCGCATGGCCGGCGATTCTTCGCGATCGCGCGCGCGCCGCTGCGCCCGGCGGCGCGCACCTTGGAGCTGGCCGCGCCCGATCCCACGTCCGCGGCCGAGAGTCAGCAGGCGCGCGCGCAGCACCATGTCGGTGAAGATGCGCAAATGCGCAAGAACTTGAGCTTCGGCAGGCAGTTGTTCGCGAAACAAGTTCCCATTCTGCTGCAAGGCGCTACCGGCACCGGCAAGGAAGCGTTCGCCAAGGCGCTGCACCACAGCGGCCTGTGGTTCGACAAGCCATTCGTGACCGTCAATTGCGCCGCCATCCCCGAAAGCCTGATCGAGAGCGAGCTGTTCGGCTATACGCGCGGCGCCTTCACCGGCGCGGTGAAGGAGGGCCGCGTCGGAAAAATTCTGCAATCGAACGGCGGCACGCTGTTCCTCGACGAGATCGGCGACATGCCTCTGATGCTGCAGACCCGCCTGCTGCGCGTGATCGAAGAGCGCGAAGTCGTCCCGCTCGGCAGCGACCAGGCGATACCGGTCACCTTGCACGTCGTCAGCGCCACGCATCGCGACATCCGTCGCATGATCGAAGACGGTGAATTTCGCGAGGATTTGTATTACCGCTTGAACGGCATCACCCTGCACCTGCCGCTGCTGCGCGACCGCGGCGACAAGGCGGACCTGGTCCGCACGCTGTTGCGGGAGGAAAACTCCGACCAAGAATCGATCGAGATCGCGGAGGATGCTTTCCAGAAGCTGCTGGATTATTCCTGGCCCGGCAACATCCGTCAGCTGCGCAACGCCTTGCGGACCGCCTCGGCGCTTTGCCGCGACGGCATCATCCGGCTGTCGAACCTGCCCCAGGAAATTCTGCACACCGAGACGCGGCCCAGCGTGCCGGCGAGCGTGGCAGGGCACGTGGACGCGGCCGCCGCCACGGCCGTCAATCTCCCGTCCGCCGCTTTACGCGACGCCGAGTGCGCGGCGCTGCTGCGCGAACTCGAAAGAATGCACTGGAATATCAGCCGTACCGCGCAGGCTCTCGGCATCAGCCGCAATACGCTGTACCGGAAAATTCACAAGCACAACATCGTTCTCGAGCAATAGCCGGCTGCGGGGTGCGGTGCCGCCCTTGCGTGTGGGATCCGCAAGGGCGGCATCATGTGCTCGAACGGCGGTGCTCGAGCCGCGCCGCGAGTTCAAGCCTTCAGAACACCGGACAGCTTGGCCGCGTTCGTCGCGATTGCGTCCATCAAAGGCGGGCTCAAGCAATCGTAGGGCTCCAAACCCAGCTCTTTGAGCCGGCTGCGTACCGCACCCATGTTGGCGGGATCCGCCCCCGCCTCGATGATGGAGGAGACGAAAGCCGCAAACCCCGGCGCCGCCCAACCCGATTCGGTCGACAATTCAGGGTGAACGAAATCGAGACCGTAGAACGCGTGCTTGTTGTTCTCGATGCGGCCGTACAAGTGCGCCCCGCACACCTTGCATGCATAACGCTGGATGGTCTTGGACGGATCGACTACGCTTAACTTATCGCCGTTCTGCGTGACTTTCACCTTGTCCTTCGACACCACCGCGATCATCGAGAACAGCACACCCTTGGGTCTCCAGCACTGGGTGCAGCCGCAGACGTGATTGTGCGCGACCTGTGCGCCGATCGACACCTTGACGGGCTTGTCCGTGCATTTGCAGCTCAAAGTTCCCCCGGCGAAATCCTTCGATCCCTGCTTGACGCCGTGGTCGACCGACGGATGAATTGAAACAGCCATGATTCTTCCTCCACTAGTTTTCATATACAGCCGTTGACAACGGCATCTCTCGCAACCAGCCGCCGCAATTCAAGTCCTGAAATCCGCTCAGTACTTGATCACGGAACGAATAACCTTTCCCGCATGCATCAGTTCGAAGGCATCGTTGATCTTGTTCAATGGCAGCACTTCGCTGATCATTTCGTCGATCTTGATCTCGCCGCCGAGATAGCGATCCACGTATCCGGGCAGCTGCGATCGGCCCTTCACGCCGCCGAACGCAGAGCCGCGCCACACGCGGCCGGTGACCAACTGGAACGGCCGGGTGGAAATTTCCTGGCCCGCACCGGCGACCCCGATGATAACCGATTCGCCCCATCCCTTGTGGCAACACTCGAGCGCCGAGCGCATCACGTGAACGTTGCCGATGCACTCGAACGAAAAATCGACGCCGCCGTTGGTCATGTCGACGATGACCTGCTGGATCGGCTTGTCGTGGTCCTTCGGGTTGACATAGTCGGTCGCACCGAGCGTCTTGGCCATCGTCCATTTGCTCGGATTCAGATCGATCGCGATGATGCGCGAGGCCTTGGCCATCACCGCGCCCTGCACCACCGACAATCCGATGCCGCCGAGACCGAATACCGCCACGGTCGAACCCGGCGTGACCTTCGCCGTATTGAGCACAGCGCCGATCCCGGTGGTGATGCCGCAGCCGAGCAGGCAGACCTTGTCGAGCGGCGCCTTTGGATTGATCTTCGCCAATGAAATTTCCGGCAACACCGTGTACTCGGAGAATGTGCTCGTGCCCATGTAATGCAGCACGGGCTTGCCTTTGAACGAGAAGCGCGAAGTGCCGTCCGGCATCACGCCCTTGCCCTGCGTGATGCGGATTCTCTGGCATAGATTCGTCTTGCCGGACAGGCAGAACTCGCAGGTTCCGCATTCGGGGGTATACAAGGGAATGACGTGGTCGCCGGCTTTGACGCTGGTCACGCCTCTCCCTACTTCCTGCACGATGCCGCCGCCTTCGTGACCGAGAATCACCGGGAACATCCCTTCCGGATCCGCACCCGAGAGGGTGAAGGCATCGGTATGGCACACGCCCGTCGCGACGATTCGCACCAGCGCCTCGCCGGCCTTCGGGCCGTCCAGATCGACTTCTTCGATGCTTAGCGGTTTATCGGCTTCCCAGGCAACGGCCGCTCTGGTCTTCATGGATGAGAACTCCTGACGTTATGGGCCGCTGGTATTCTGCTGATCCACAAGCAGCAAGCGTGCCAGCCGCACCCCGGGCAACATACCGTTGACCGATCAACTACTTGCGACGCGGGACATAATGCTGAATGGCGGCTGCGGGCCCGGGTGTTTCTGATCCGCTACAGTGTGTGCTTCAAAAATGAAGCAGCGCGGGCCGCCACTGCAAGCCCGCGCGCGGCGTTGCTTGCGCGAACCGCGCGTCCACCCCTGTCACTAATCCAACACAGAGTGCGACAAATTTGATCCTCCGGCGTGACACTGATGCGCCGGCGCGCGCTCACGGCAGCCGCCGTCATTGGCGCCAAAACCACAGATGGACCCGCATCTCGCCGCGCGCCCGGGGTCGCCGTCGGCGCAATCACGGAATATCTGTTTGCCGCGTGTTTTCCGCCGCCGGGATTCCTTTGCGGCCACGCGGCCGATGGCGCTGCGGCCTTTGATCGATCCTCAGGTTGCACGATTGGTACGCCTCTTGCAGACACAGAAAATAGGCTTCACCCGATGTCGGGTGGCGTTTGGCGACTGCGGGGAAGAGCTGCGGTCCGCTGCGGCAGCGTTGCCGCGGCCTTCGACGTCAAGATAAAGAACTCGAAACGGAGGGAGTTTTCATGAATACGCGTACCAAGCTTGCGATCGCAGTCAGTGCCGCGATGTGGATGATTCCGATAACCAATGCGGTGGCGGGAATCGACGTTCAGGCGGGCGACTGGAAGATTGATTTTGCCGGCAACGTGAATGCGTTCTATGTGGGAACCAGCTGCGATGACGGAGCGAACACTGCGGTCACGGGCGGTCTTGCTTGTACCGGCGCAGATCATTCGACTTCGATTCGCAACGGCTTGCTGCCCGCAGCGCTGGTGTTCAACGCCACCACCCGGCAATCCGACTTCGACATCGACGTGACCATCGGATTTTACCCCGGCATCAACAGCGACCTCGGGGGCGGTTCCGTCAACGGCACCGGCAATCCTTCGGCGTTGCAGTCGCCCGGCATCGACGCCCGCCAAGTGTATTTCACCTTCGGCGACGCCAGTTGGGGCACGGTGAAGATGGGCCGCGACATCGGCCTGTTCGGCAAGGACGCGATTCTCGATGACATGACGCTGCTCGGGGTCGGAACCGCGTTGGGCAACCCCGCGCCGAGCAATACCAGTCTCGGGCGAATCGGCATCGGCTACATCTATACCGATTGGGAACCGCAGATCACCTACACGACGGCGAACTTGAGCGGCTTCACCGGATCCTTCGGCGTGTTTCAGCCATTGAACGACGGGACCTATAACTCGCACAATGAGCCGCAATTCCAAGTCGGTCTTGCATACGCCTGGGGCGATCCGAAGAGCGACCCGTTGACCGGCAAGGTTTGGCTCGACGTGGTGAGCCAGAAACTGAAGCTCTCCTCGTCGGTCGCTCCGCTGCCGGGCCAGGCCACGAGCTACACCGGCACCGAGGTCGACGGCGGCGTCAAGCTGGATGTCGCCGGATTCGAGGGCGTGCTCTACGGCTACACCGGCAAGGGCGTCGGCACGACGGGCCTGTTCATCTTGGCAACCTCGGCATCCGGCGACAAGCGCAAGTCCGACGGCGGCTATGTGCAGGCGACCTACAAATTCGACAAGCTCAAAGTGGGGCTCAGTTACGGCATATCGGACCTCAAGCTTGCAGACGATGAAAGGCCGTTCGAGAGCACCAGCACTTTGCTCAAGCGCAACAAGTCCGGGGTCGTGGGCTTGTACTACAGCCTCACCAAGAGCGTCACGCTGGTCGGCGAATACATCGATACGAAGGCCGAGGCGTGGAACGGGAATTCGGCGACGCAAAAGGACTTCGCGCTCGGAGGTATCCTTTTCTTCTGATCTAGGGCGAGGGTAGTCACGGTGGTTCGAGTCGGCGACGCAGCGATTGCGTCGCCGATTTTCGATGGCGTTCATCCGCGACCTTGGCTTCCGGAGACCTCGCTAGAATCTATTCCCGGCCGGGATTCATTTTGCGCCAGCCGGCGCGCGCGCGTTCGAGATGGGTCTGCGGTTGTTCCAGGAAGAATTCGAGCGAAGTGCCGCTCGCAAAACAATACAGCTTGCCGTTGTCGGGATCGACCCAGTTGAGCGAGCAGTCGGCCTTGATTCTTGCACCCGCCGCGACTCCGAGCGGGTCGAGACTGCCGAATTCGCCCCGCATTGGTTTCGGCGGCACCGCGGCCTTCCAGATGCCGCCGCTGCGCTCGGCGCGGGCGGGCGTGGAATCTGCAGGGGCGGCGCCGGCCGCAGCCGCCGCCGCAATCAGAGCAAACAGCCAAGCCTTCGATGCGAACTTTTTATTCATGGCTGCATTCTCACCAACGGCGGGCAATTCGCACAAGTGTTTCAGTTCTGAAACACGGGTTCTATATGGCTGGCGGGGCGAGTATTATAAAAAAAAGGGGAAATTCCGCTTGCCTGCATCGAGAATAATGCCCGCAGCGCCGCTGGCGTGCGCGTTTCGCCGCATGGCGCCATTTTTTTTCTTGATGGGCACATTCGCCGGCTGCATCGAATATCGTCCCGCGCCGCTTGCGCCCGCGCGCGGTGCCGAGGACTTTGCCGCGCGCCGGCTCGACGCGGTTCAATTGCGCGGCGAGCTCAGGCGCCTGTTGCCGCAGGCGTCGGCGTGGCCGCCGCAGGAATGGGATCGGGCCGAATTGCTGGCGGTCGCTTTGACGGAGAATCCGCAGCTCGCGGTGGCGCGGGCACGGGTTGCTGAGACCCGCTCGCGCGAAATCACGGCGGCGCAGGCGCCAAACCCGGATCTGACGCTGCAATCGGAATATGCGCGTCACGACGCGCATCCCTGGCTGTACGGGGTCGAGTTGAATTGGCTGCTGCGCGCCCCCGAACGGCGCCGCCTGGACACCGAGATCGCGCGGCTCGATACCGGCAATGCGCGCCTGCAGCTGATGGACGAGGCTTGGTCGGTGCGCAACGCATTGGCCGCGGCCCTGTCCGCATGGGAGAGCGGGCGCCGGCGCGCGAGCCTGTTCGATCGATTGGCCACCGCGCAAGATCGGCTGATCGCTCTCGAGCAGCGCAGGGTCGAGGCGGGCGAGGATCCACCCGGCGAACTGCTGATCAGCCGGCAGGCGCGAATCCAAATCGAGCAACAGCAGGCCGAATTGCGCGAGGCGGTCGATGCGGCTCAAGCGGCCGCGGCCAAAGCATTGGGGCTGCCGCCGCAGGCCCTCGACGGGATTGCGGTCGCATGGCCGGACTGGGGCGCGCCGCCGGCCATGGGCGAAGCTGCGCAGGGCGAGGCGCGCGAGCGGGCGCTGCTGTCGCGCGCCGATCTTGGACAGGCGATCGGCGATTACGCGGCCGCGGAGGCCAAGCTGCAGCTGTCGGTCGCCCGCCAGTATCCGCAGTTCGTACTCTCGCCGGGCTACTACTGGGATCACGGCATCGCAAAGTTCCCCTTCGATGTGGGCTTCACGCTGCCATTCAATGGCAACCGCGGCGAGATCGCCGAAGCGCGCGCCGGGCGCGATCTGGCCGGGCAGCGCATTCTCGCGCTGCAGGCCGACATCTATGGACAGATCGTTGCCGCAGAACGTGCGGAGCGCATCGCGCGCGCGAGCACCGACGCCGCCGAACGCCAGCTGCAGGCGGCGCTGCATCAGCAGCAAACCACCGAGCTTGGATTCAAGGTGGGCGCAGCGGATCTACAGGAGCGGCTCGATGCGGAAATCCTCGCCATGCGCGCCGAGCTCGAAGTGATCCAGGCGCGCGCGCAACTGCAGAACTCGCGCAACAATCTCGAGGACGTGCTGCATGCGCCTCTGTCGGGTCCGGAACTCGCATTGGCGGACACCATGCCATCCATCGTTGCCGGAGCCGGCACGTGAGCCCCGCCGTGCGCAGCGCGCCGGCGGCCGCGGGATGCGTGCTGTTGTGCGTTTCGCTGCTCGCGATGGGCGACGAGGATGCTGATTCGAATCAGCCTGCCGCGCAGCCCGGTCTTACCGGCGAACAGCAGCATGCGGTGGGTATCGTGGTCGCGCATCCTGTCAC
>Ga0307476_10002348_pt1 | contig 11316 bp, 9 predicted proteins | sample atmos_gasesECM2C_2_FD_203314 | JGI IMG/M metagenome (GOLD analysis project Ga0307476, IMG submission 203314) | Hardwood forest soil microbial communities from Morgan-Monroe State Forest, Indiana, United States - atmos_gasesECM2C_05 | ecosystem: Environmental > Terrestrial > Soil > Temperate... | reverse complement strand
CGAGCGTGTTCATGAGGGTCGATTTGCCGGAACCGGACGGGCCGATGAGAGCGACGAATTCGCCCTCTTGAATGTCCAGAGACACCCCCCTGAGCGCCGCGACCTTCACCTCGCCCAGGTCATAGGTCTTGCACAAGCTGCGCAGCTCAATCAGCGGCATTGGCGCACCAGAAGATGTATCGGTCGGTGGGGACGCAAGGGTTGAATGGATTTTGCCGGCAGGCGCACCCATCAATCATAGCGCAGCGCCTCGATCGGATCGAGCCGACTCGCTCGCCGGGCGGGGTAGTAGCCGAAGAAAATGCCCACGGCCGCCGAGAACAGCAGGGCTACGACCGTCGCCGGCACGGACACCATGAACGGCCACTTTGTCGAGCCGGGTAACAGGCCGTTGATGATTAGCGTGATGATCCACGACATGAACGTCCCCAGCAGGACGCCGCCCACGCCGCCCAGGCTCGACAGCACCACCGCCTCCACCAAGAATTGCCGCAAGATGTCGCGCGGCCGGGCGCCCAGGGCCATGCGAAGGCCGATCTCGCGCGTCCGCTCCGTCACCGACACCAGCATGATGTTCATGATGCCGACGCCGCCCACCACAAGCGATATCGCTGCGATGGAGCTCAGCATCGCCGTCATAATCGCCGTGATGCCGTTCAGCACCGCCGCCACCTCGGCAGTGCTGCGCAGCTCTATGTCCGGCGGCTCGCCGGGCGGAACGTGGTGCCGCTGCGACAGCAGGTCGCGGATCTGCTGCTCGGCCAGCGCGGTCTGCTCCTCGCTTCGCGCGGAAACGAGCATCAGGTCGATGTTGGCGAAAGCAGACGCCGACAACCGCTTGCGCGCCGTCGTGTATGGCATCAGCACCACGTCGTCCTGATCGTCGCCGACCAGGTTGGCCCCCTTCCGCGCCAGCACGCCGACGACCGTGAACGGGATGTTCTTGATCCGCAATTGTTTGCCGACGGGGTCGGCGTCCGCGAACAGGTGTACCGCGACCGTGTAGCCGATCACGCAGACCTTCGAGGCGCCGTTCACTTCGCGGTCGCCGAAGAAGTCGCCCTTTGCCATCGTCCAGTTGCGGACGACTGTGTAGTCGGGGCCGACGCCGCTGATCTGCTTGGGCTGCCAGTTCTCGTTGCCGCCGATGACCTGCGATCCGCCGGCCCCGACCATTGGCGACACGGCCCGCACCGCCGAGCACTCGTCGGCGACGGCGGCGGCGTCCTGGGCCGTCAGCGTCGCCAGCGTTCCCTGGCGGACGCCGGCGGTTCGGCTGCTGCCGGGGAAGACGACGAGGACGTTGGCGCCGAACGTTTGAAACTCGTTGCGCACCAGCTGGCCTGCCCCCTGGCCGATCGACACCATCGTCGTCACCGCCGCGATGCCGATGACCACGCCCAACACGGTCAGACTGGAGCGGAGCATGTTCTTGGCCAGGGTCCGCAGGGACAGGCGCACCAGGTCGAGCAGGTCCACGGCGTCACCTCGGTGCAAAGATGCTGTCGTTGCCCGTCACCACCAGCTGGCCTTCCTTTAGGTCGCCGGTCACGATCTCCGCGTTCTGATTGTCGACCAGCCCCAGCGTGACGGGAACGGCCCGCAGCAGGTCGCCGTCCTTGATCCAGACGCGGCGGTTCTGCCGGTTGTGCGCCTTTTCCACTTTCTCGACCGCCGTGGATTTCGGGGCGGCTTCGCTGCTGTTCGCCGGAAGGCCGTCCAGGTAACGACGATCCTCCGGCCGCACCTGGCTGGGCTGCGGCGCAAAGCGCAGGGCGGCGGCGGGGATGCGAAGCACGTCGTCCTTGGCGTCGATCTGGAACGTGAGGTTGGCGGTCATGCCGGGCATCAGTTTCACGTCGAGGTTCGGCGCGTCGATGACGACGGGGTAGGTGACCACGTTTTGCGTCGTGGTGGAGTTCAAACGTATTTGCTCGATTTTACCCGTAAAGAGATCGCCGGGATAGGCGTCCACGGTGAACGACACGGACCGGCCCTGCTTCTGCGCCTCGCGGATCTGGCCGACGTCCGCCTCGTCCACGGAGGCGTAAACGAACATGTGCTTTTCCATCTCGACGCCGATGGTGAACAGCTCCGGCGTTTGGTACGAGGACGCCACCGTCTGGCCGGGATCGACCTTGCGCTCCATGACGATGCCGTCCTCCGGCGAGCGGATCTTCGTGTAGCCGAGGTTGTCCCTGGAGTTTTGCAGCTGCGCCTCGGCCTGTTTGACGGAAGCGGCCGACAGCGCCACCTGCTTTTCGGCCGTGATACGGGCGAAGAGATATTGATCCATTTCTGTATCCGAGATATAGTCCTTGTTCACGGCGAAGAGCTTGCGGGCGCGGTCCTCGTTGTTCTTAGCCTGCTCCAGCAGTGCCTGGACGCGGGCCAGGTCGGCCCGCTGCGCATCCAGGGCCGCCTTGTCGTGTTCGACGGCCGCGGCCGGCAGTTTGTCGTCGATCTCGGCCAGCATACAACCCTCCTTGACGCGGCTGTTGTAATCGACGTAGACCTCCGCGATCGGCCCAGAGGTGAAAGCGCCCACGGAAATCGTGCGAACCGGTTTAATCGTGCCGGTGGAATTGACGACGGTTTCAACGCGGCCGCGCGAAACCGTCGCGGTTAGGTATTTGGCGGCGGACTGCGTTTTCCACCAGGCGCTTACCGCGACGCCGCCGCCGACAATCAATCCGATTACAACACCCACAATGACAAGGCGCCGCAGCCATTTGCGCATGAGTTCACCCCAGAAAGCTGAAAAACACGGCCGTGTTCCGGCATCGGAAGATAATGGATTCTAACCGCGCGAAGGGATTCTTCCAACCGCTTCGATGCAAGCGGGACGGCTCATGTGGAATGGAGCGAAGAAATGCTATGCCTTCGTGAATAAAGCGCCGTTGCGCGACCTCCGCGCCTCAGGAATCACCCTGGTTCGCCGATCTCTCCTTCGTCCGGCGGACAATGCTGCTCAACCGCACGCAGCAAATCCTCCGGCTCAAACGGCTTGACCAATTCCGCCGCGGCGCCGGCCATCCGGCCGCGCACTTTGCCGATAATGCTGTCGATTTCGGACATCAATAGAATAGGAACGGCAGCAGTGCCCGTGTTTTGCCGGAGAATCTTGCACAGCTGATAGCCGTCCATTCCGCCGGGCAGACGCGCCGCCAGCAGGAACAGGTCGGGCGTACCGTGCTCGCGCAGCCAGTCCACCGCTTCATAGCCGTCAGCGGCGCCATGGGTCCGGTAGCCGCGCGCTTCCAAGGCGGTGCGGATCGATTCGCGCGCTTCTGGATCGTCGTCCACCACCACGACTATTTTGCCGACATTGGACCGCATGGCCGCGTCGGCCAGGACGGCGCTCGGCGCCACCGGAGCAATGGGCCGGGCTGCGCCGGCGGCGGATCGGCAGCGTTCAAGCGTTGCGCGAGCCAATTGGTTGCCGGGGTTCAGGGCCAGCACTTTTTCCAGGCACTCCACGGCGTCGGTCGGCGATTCCGCCACGTTGGCCAGCCACATCCACGCCATTTCGTTGCTCGGCTCGGCTTCCACCACGGCCCGCAGCAAGGCCCGGGCGCGCGGCTTCTTCCGCGCCTTGGCCGCGGCGACGCCGACTTGCAGCCGCGCGGCATGGGCGGCCGTGCGCGCCCGTGCCTGAGTGGGATTGAGCGACAGGACGCGCTCCAGAGCCGACAGCGCCTCCTGCGGCGACTCGGCCACGCTGGCCAGCCACATCCACGCGGCCTCGTTGGCGCCGTCCTGTTCCACGACCTGGTGCAGCAACGGCCGCGCCTTGGCCTTCTCGCCGGCCCGCGCCAGAGCGATGGCTTGTTTCAGCAGTTCCGCCGCCTCCGTCTGCGACACGGCGATCCCCCCAAAGGCTCATGGCGCCCCGAAGCGCCGGCGCCTTGACGTCGTCGTCCCTCCTAACTGTGGGATACAAAACGGCGGTTGTCTACCGGAGACGATCACGGAGAGGGGGGCTTGGCGGTGCAATGCATGCCGTCCGAACAGATCGGCGGTTCGCGGCGGTCCTCGCGCCGATCGGGGCATTGCTCATAAACCGTTTCCAGCAGCTGCGAGCCATAGGTGCCGTACCAGCGGTTGCCCAGCGCGAACACCGGAACGTCCACGCGGATCTTGGTGAAGGTGCTCAGCGCCGGATAGAGCCACAGCCAGCGCCGATAGTGCGGCAGACAACGGATGGGCAGCGTATCGGAAAGGACCAGCCCGGCGGAGCGATACGACTTCTCGATCATCTCGGAACAATAAAGCTCCGAATCGTCCGGACGCAAGGCGGCGTCGAACGGCACCTGACGCAACCAGACATCTTCGCAGTAGGCGATCGCCTGGGGAATGCAGCAGCGGTACTGCGGCACCAGCCGTTTGACGACAAGCGACCCCTCGGCCGTGTCGAGCATCCAGAACTCGAAAGGCACCTTACGGATGCCTTCCGGCGGCGGCTCCGCGTCGTAGATGTAGAGCGTATCGCCCTCCCAATGGGCGATTCCGTCGTGGGAGAAACGGTTGTCCTCGATGCCGGCGATGAGACAGCTGGTGAACATTTCGTAGGGCTTATAGGATTTGCCGTAGCGAAAAAGGATGTCGCCGTCCTGGATAGTACGGCGGGCAAATTCCTTCCAGTCGGCCATTTCCTGCGTGCAGAAGCGGGACTGGAACTTCCCTTCGGCGCGGGCGGCGAAGGCTTCCGGACCCCAGGGATTGGTCCGCCGCCACTCAGCCGGGACCGTTGCGTTGGTCGGCGAGGACGGCAGCGCACAGCCGGCGCCGGCCAGCGCCAGGCAGCACGCCGCCAGCCGGCCGAACCAGCGAGCTGGGTTTGCGGACCCCATGCTTGGTTCCTGCCTCATGGCCATCCCTTGCACGCGGCGACAGGCCGCGGACAGTCCTTCGCCGCGTGCTTGCCCGTACTTCGCCTCCCTACTCTATTCGGTCTTCCCCCCCGTCCACCATGAGTCCCAGGTCGCATTCAAGCCGCGTCGGCCAACGGCGGCGTGGACGGGCCTGTCGCGCCGATCTGCCTCTGGAAAAGCGCCACGGCCCGGCCGACGCCGTCCTCGGCCCGAATTCGCCGGCCGATCTCGGCCGCGCGCAGCCGCAACGCCCCATCGCCGACGGCTCGCCGCAGCGCCCGTTCCAGACGTTCCGCACAGAATAGTTTGCGCGGAATCGGTTTCGGCCCGGCCCCCAGCCGATGGACGCGGCGGGCCCAGAACGGTTGATCGGAACAGAAGGGGACGAGGATGGACGGCACGCCGGCGCGCAGTCCCGCCGCCGTGGAGCCGGCGCCGCCGTGGTGAACGACCGCGGCCATGCGCGGATAAAGCCAGTCGTGCGGAACCGACTCCACCGGAAAGAACTGGTCGGACCGGGGCGGCGCCTCCAGTCCGCCCCAGCCGGTCAGAAGCAAGCCGCGGACTCCCACGCGCCGCAGCGCCCGAATTACGTGTTCCGTCACATGGCCGGCGTCGCGATTGTGATTGCAGCCGAAGCCGACGCAAACGGGCGGCGGGCCGGCGTCGAGAAAGGCCGTCAGATCGGCGGCCGGCTGCCATCCAGGCGGGGCGCCGAGAAACCAGTAGCCGGTCAAGTGGTGCGTAGCGGGCCAGTCAGGCGGCTTGGGCACGACCAGCGAGCTGTAACCGTCCAGCGCCAGCGTCGGCTTGAGGAAATCGCCGCCGGGGCCGAAGAACGGCAGCGGCGGCAAGCCCAGAACGTCCGCCCGCGCCGCATTGAAGGTCGGCCGCCACATCTGCCACATCGTCGCGCCGACCAAGCCGTGCGTGCCAAGGTTGTACAGTCCGCGACCCGGCAGCCAGTCGGGCGCTTCGGGCAGCAGGAAATTGGGATGACAGCGGCTCATGGCGGTGGGCTGCAGCGACGTGCGGAAGGTTGGCACGCCGATTTTCTCCGCGACGCTGTGACCGAGCAGCGGGGCCGTCGTTGTGAGCAGGACGGCGTCGGCGTCGCGGCAGGCGTCGCAGCAGTTCCGCAGCATCCCGCGCAGCAGCGGCGCGCGCAAACGCAGATAATGATGGAGAAAGACGACCGGATTTGTGCCGGCCTGAAGCATCCGGTCGCCGGCGTCCGTGGCCTGGAGAGCCCGGCCGTCGGCTTCGATGGCGTGGAAATCGAGGCCGTAGGAGCGGACGAACGGCTCAAAATCGGCATGAGTGGCCAGCCGAACGCGATGGCCGGCCGCCTGGAGGCCCAGCCCCAGTGCGACGTACGGTTGAACGTCGCCGCGCGAGCCGGTAGTCGGAATGGTGAGGCGCATGTGCGCAGGGTCCCTGGCGAAGACGGATAAGGAAGCGGCAAGCGGCGCGTTCGAAGCGGAAGGCGCCCTCTATAGGTGCGCCAGGTCGGCTTGTCAAGTAAAGGTCAACCGGGCGGGAGCCGCCAAACGGCGGAAGGCGGAGAAACGGGGGCCTCTGGGGCGGTGGTTCTCTTATAGAATCTGAACAGACTGACCGTGGAGTGAGAACCTCCTTATGCCATCCGCTTTCTGGTCTTCCGCGCGCGCCCGCATGATGCTGGACCCCAACGTAACCAACCTCAACACCGGCTCCTTCGGTCCCTCGCCGCGGCCTGTGTTCGACCGCGTCACCGAGCTGCGCCGCCGCTTGGCGGAGGAGCCGATGGATTTCTTTCTGCGCGGTTTGCCGCCGTTGTTGTGGCAGGCCCGCGCGGCGCTGGCGCAATTCCTTGGCGGCGACCCGCGGCGGCTTGTCTTCACGGTTAACGTCACCGCCGCTGTCAATCTCGTCGCTTCATCGCTGCGGCTGGCGTCCCCCGGCGAGATTCTGCTGACCGACCACGAATACGGCGCCATGCACTGGACGTGGGAGCGCGCCGCCCAACGCCAGGGGCTGACGCTGCGCACGTTTCCGCTGCCGATCCTGGCGACGTCGCCTCGGGAGATTGTGGACGCCGCGTGCGCCGCCATGACCGAGCGAACGCGGCTGTTTTTCTTCAGCCATGTCCTGTCGCCGACGGGGTTGGTGCTGCCGGCCCGGGAGCTATGCGCCGAGGCCCGCAAACGGGGCGTGCTGACCGTGGTGGACGGGGCGCATGCCCCGGCCTTCGTTCCGCTCAACCTGAATGAGATCAACGCGGACTTTTACGGCTCGAATTGTCATAAATGGCTGCTCGCGCCAACCGGATCGGGTTTTTTGTATCTGGGCCCGGGGGCGTGGGAGCGAATTGCACCGCTGCAAGTGAGCTGGGGCTGGCGGCCGGAACGCGGCAAGCTGGATGAACCGGACGAGTTCGGCTCGACGCCGCGTCTGCGCTTTCTGGAATTCGAGGGAACGCGCGACGTGTGTCCCTGGCTGGCCGTGCCGACGGCGATCAAATTCCAGCAGGAAATCGGCCTGGAGCGCATCCGCGAACGGATCGGCGAGCTAACGCGGCATGTGCGAAGAGGCTTGACCGGCCTGTGCGGCCTAACGCCGGCGACGCCGGAACATCCGGCGCTGCATGGGGCCATGACAGCATTTCGTCTGCCGGCTGGTCACGACCCCGCAGCGCTGCGGCAGGACGTATGGGAGCGCTGGCGGATCGAAATCCCCGTGATCGAGCGGCCAGAGGGATTGCTCATTCGGGTCAGCACCCACTTCTACAACACGGAGGAGGAAGTGGAAAGGCTGGCGGAGGCGCTGCCGCATTTGCTCCACCATGCTTAAGAGGCACTCACAAAAAGGTGGCTGGAACTCTAAAATCACAGTTCCAGCCAACTTTTTGTGAGCGCCTCTAATCTAAGCTGGAAAGCAAGGCGGCGTGGCCGTGGCTGAGACTTCGAAGCCCCGGCTACGCCGCAAAACTAAAAGTCTGCTGCGCGAGCGCCTAGCAGCGTTCACAGCGGTAGCAGCCCTCGTCGCCGCAACGACGACAAGTGTAACAACTCTCGCCGCAGCGGTGACACGGCTCATAGCCGCGGCCGCCGGCCACGCTTTGCAGCTCTTCCTCGGACAGCTCCCGGGACGTGGGTTTTGTGGGCAAAACCAGATAGGCGACGTCGGCGCTGTTTTCGACCACCTGGAGCCGTCCGCCGGCCGGCGGCGTCACGCCGTTTTCTTGCAGCACGGCGACAGGGTCGGCGATGAGCTTGGCCTTGAACGCCGGGTCGTCCCAGGCGCGGGCCACAAGCTGGCCCCATTGATATTCAAAGTCGCCAGACATGGATGTTGAACCTCCCAATGAAGGAACGGCGCCCGCGAATGCCGGCGCGCATCGGAGTGATTCACTTGTCCTTCGGTTTCGTCGCATCCGACGGAGGGATGACGCGTGACAGCTGCTCGGCGACGCAGACCCACTTCCCGTTGTGCTGCACCCATACACGGGTCCAGCGGTACGAATCGTCGATGGCGTGGTCCTTGAATTTGCCCTTGATCTTGGACAGCCCGGTGACGACGGCCGTGTCGCCGTAAATGCGGACCTTCGCGTCCTCATTGTTGATCGTGTCGAGTTTCAGGTCGCCCTGGCCGATCGCCTGCGCGTTCCGCTGCTTGTCCCATATGGTTCCGATCGAGCTTGTCAGAATGTAGTCGTCGCTGGTGAGACTGTCGAACTCTTTCTGGTCGCCCTTTGTGAGGGCGTCGTTGAAGGCCTGTTCAGCCTTCATCACGTCGCCCGTCCCTTTGTCGTCGGCGCGGGTCTGCTGCCCAGACACGACCGCGAACGCCGCGAGCAGGATCACGCCCAACCGCTTCATGTGCCTTCCTCCAAAAATCAAGGCGATAGCCATGTTCCGGACCGCGATGGCAAGGCGCCATGCCCCGGTTGCTTCCCGGGATGCAATAAGGAACGCGCACCGTTCCACCGGCGGCGTTCTGGGTCATGACATCGGCGCAAACTTCCCCAGAAGGGTCCACGCCCTCCGCTTCAATTGCAGCAAGCAACATGCCATTGTGGTGAATTTCGACGCCGTCAATCACACGCCTTGCTATGTTATCCCCCGTTGAATGATGTCTTCGTTGAGGGTCGCAGGAGGCCTGAAATGGCGGTGAAATTATTCGATTTGGCCGGCAAGACAGCACTCGTGACCGGCGGCAGCAAGGGGTTGGGCAAAGCGATGGCCCGCGGTCTGGCCGACGCCGGGGCCGACGTGGTGATCTGCAGCCGGCATGAGGACGAGCTGCGACCGGCCCTGGACGAAATCCTCCAGGGAACCGGACGCCGCGGCAAGTACGTCATCGCCGACATGGGGCGGCGCGACGACGTGCTGCGCCTGGCCGAGGATGCCCAGGGTCTGACTGGCCGCATCGACATTCTCATCAACAACGCCGGCACCAACCGGCCGGAACCCATCGAATCGATCACGGACAAGAACTGGGACGACGTGCTGGAACTTAATCTCAGCTCCGTCATGGTGCTGACGCGCGCCCTGGCGCCGCAGATGAAGGCGCGGCGCTGGGGCCGTATTATCCACATCGCGTCCATCATGTCCTTTCAGGCGAAGGAGGGGCGAAGCTGCTATTGCTCCACCAAGGCCGCGCTGCTGGGTTTGGCCCGCGCCAGCGCCCTAGACCTCAGCCCACACGGCGTTACGGTCAACTGCATCGCCCCCGGCATCTTCATGACCGACCTGCCGAACTCGGTGCTGTCGGAAGCGGAGAAGAAAGCATTCGCGGAACACACGGCCGTCGGCCGCTGGGGAGATCCCAAGGAGATCGTCGGCCCGGCTTTGCTGCTGGCCAGCGAAGCCGGCAGCTACATCACCGGCCACGCGCTTATCGTGGACGGCGGCTACATGGTCCGCTGACGAAACGCCGCGGCCGCCTGTTTCCTCCAGTTTGCCGCATCGCTGCGATTTCACTTGCGAGCAAGAGATCACTGGACCGCATTACGATGGACCTGTTATGAGGCGGCCGCAGACGGCCCGGCCGGCGGGTCGCTGCTCGCTCGCCGTGCCCGCAGGGAGGCGCCGACATGACGCACATTCGAGGGAGCGCGGCATGGGCCGCCCTCCTAGCGTTGCTGTGCGTCGCCCAGGCCGCCGCGGCCGGCGTGCCGGCCTGGCTGCCGCGCTATGATGTGGTCATGGACCTGGACGTCGCCGGGCACAAGGTGGCCGTGCAGATGCGCGCCACCTGGACCAATCCCTATCCGACGGCCGCCGATCAGCTCGTTTTCAACGCCCATTCGCATTACGTCGTTCCCAGCTCTCAAATTGGCCTCATGGCCAAGACGCTCGAGATTCTCCGCGTCAATCCTGGCGAGGAAATGGGCGAGACGGCGCCGGCGTGCGAGGTCCGCAAGATCGCCCTTGTCGAGTCGGCGGATAAGGCGACGGACCTGCCGGTTCGCTATGAGGGCGACACCAATACCACCCTGGTTGTGCCGCTGCCGCGAGCCGTCCGGCAGGGCGAATCCGTGACCGTCGTCCTCGACATTACGATGAAGCTGCCGCAGAAGCAGGGCCGATGGGGCCAGTGGCGCGGCGTCACGTTCTTGAGCAACTGGTTGCCGGTTTTTGCCTACTACGGCGATCCGCCCGATCCGCGGCCTGGCGAGGAAGGCCGACCGCAACCGGTCGCGCAGCTCTGGCAGCCGACGCCGTTCATCGCCTGGCACCAGCCTTTCTTCAACGAGGCCGGCGTCTACCGCGTTTCGGCGGCCGTGCCGAGCGATCAGCATGTCGCCTGCACGGGGTCCATCGTGAGCGACGCGCCGCTGGACGACGGACGGCGTCGGTTGGAAATCCACGCCGACGGCGTACGCGATTTCGCGTTCCTTTGCTCCCATGAATATCGGGAGTATGCGACGGTATTGCAGCCCCAGCCGGGCGTCTCGCATCCCATCCGCGTCCATGTCCTGGCTTTGCCGCAGCATGAGCACTACGCCAGCGAAACGCTGCGCATCGCCTGCGACGCCCTGACCGCGTATGGCAAGTGGTTCGGGCCGTATCCCTACGACGATTTCACCGTAGCCGAGTCGTTTTTCGGCTGGAATGGCAACCAGTGCGGCATGCTCGTCATGATCGACGAGCGCGTCTTCGGCTTACCGCAGGTCGCGGGCGGTTTCGTCGATTACCTCATTTCGCACGAAACGTGCCATCAGTGGTGGTACAACGCCGTCGGCGTCAACGGCTACAGCGAGACGTTCATGGAGGAAGGGCTTGCCACCTATTTCAGCAAGCGGCTGCTCAATCAGACGGTCGGCGCCGACAGCACCATGATGCAGTACCCGGCCGGCCTGGAATGGCTGCCGAACGTCCGCCGCAAGGACTACCATGCTTACGGCATGTACGGCACGATCTCCCGCGGCGACAATGGGCCAGTCGTCCAGGACATG
>Ga0307476_10002347_pt1 | contig 11321 bp, 15 predicted proteins | sample atmos_gasesECM2C_2_FD_203314 | JGI IMG/M metagenome (GOLD analysis project Ga0307476, IMG submission 203314) | Hardwood forest soil microbial communities from Morgan-Monroe State Forest, Indiana, United States - atmos_gasesECM2C_05 | ecosystem: Environmental > Terrestrial > Soil > Temperate... | reverse complement strand
CACCGCCAGCACCAAATAAAAAATCCGCCCCGCGGGACGGCCTGTCTGAAACATACTTCCTCCTAAATCTCGTCTAAAATTAGCGGTGTCATCCTGAGCGAAGATTGTGCTTCGCGAAACGCGAAGCGCAACCGCAGTCGAAGTATCCCTTGCCCGCCTGCGCCACCACCGGCCCGGCAGGACGCTTCCATCGTCGCCCTTTGTTCATATCCCGTTGGGCCTGTTGAAGCTCGATGCACGCACCTCAACTCCACCCTTCAGGAACCTCTCCACGCTCCGCACGTAAACCTCGGCAAAGTCAGCAGCCGGCCGGCGCTTCTCGATCAAATCCATGGCTTCCTCAACCTTCCACCCCATCACGCTTAACAGCGCCAGCGTCATCATCGGTGCCCGGTGTACTCCAGCCGCGCAGTGCACCAGCAGCTTCGCGCCATTATCTTCCAGCGCCGCCAGCGCAAACTCCACTCCCCGCGCAAATACTTCCGGAGGCTTGGGCTCGAAGTCATCGTCGATCGGATTCCAACAAACCACGATGCCGTGCGGCTCCGCCAGAGGTGTGTCGTCGAACTCAATCTGCATGTCGATGATGTGCGTAATCCCCTCTCGCGACACCTTCGCCATGTTCTCGGCCGACCAGATTCCGCCGCCGACCGCAATCCGGTCAGTCACCCACGTTATATCCATCCCGAACCTGCGTAATGCGCCGCGCTTGACCTTCCCTGTGGAATACCGAAGATGTGCAGCCGTCGGGACGTTTTCGACGACGATAAACCCGTTGCCGCAAACCTCCAAACGCGCACCGGTCTCCAACGTCCTTTGCCCCCGCGATCCTACCCGCGGCGAAACCGATAAGCCGCCCGCCTCGGAGGGGCTCCAACTCCCGTGCTTCATTCTACGGTATCCTCTCAGCCCTTATGTACTGGCCTTGTCATCTATTCTTCGTTCTCCACCAACACCGGGCCGGCGTCTTCGGCGCGCTCCCCCTCCGGAACTTCCTCCACAACCGTCAGCCTGGCGGTCTCGGTCGCGCTTTTCGCATCGCTCTTCCACAAGGCCGGAACCGGTTCCTCACTACAAATCACAGGATCCAGCGGCAATCCCATACGCGTCAGAAGCGTATGTGCCAGCGAAGTTTCTATCGGCCTAATCGCCGTCTGTTCCGTCACCGGATATATTCCCGCCGCCTCGAACAAATACCTCGCCGACGTCAGTTGCCCCGTCTTCGCTGCTTCAATCACTTTGTTCGCAATGGCCACCGCCGATTCCATGACCAGTTCGGTGATGTTCTCCCGCACCTCAACGAGATCCTTCCCCTTTTTTTTCGCCGCCGCTTCCTTCTTCTCCGGCTTCGCCGGCTCTTTTGTCGTCCCCTCGCCTTTTCCCTTTGCCTTTTTCGCGCTCACGGTTCGCTCTCCCCAACCCTGTCGGCGTCCATCCGAATCCCGGCTTCAGCCGCTTCCGGCAATCCCATGAGCACCGCTCATACATATGTATGAGCGGCAGCGACTTAACCCGCAGATTCCACGCCGCCAGTGCGCGAAGCTGCGATGCAAACTGGCCTCTTCAGCCCCAAAAAACGAAAGGCGCGCTTTTCAGCGCGCCCTCCCAGGATTTCTTTTTTTCTTTACCCTATATATTCAGAATAGCATTCTGCAAAGGGTAAACCCGCCACATTTTGCATATTTATATTTGCCGTGTCATCAGCAACTTACGTACTTTTCGATTGAAACCCCCTCTTGACAAGATTCCCGTCATCGCGAAAAGCACCTTTTTCTAACCCACCGCCGTCAGCAATCCCACTCTAAGAAATTCTTCGCTTAATAGGTCCAGCACCTCAGGCAATCTCCGCTCCACCGTCCTCAGGCCCCAGTGCAGAATTCGGGCAGCTTGCTCCTGACTATGCTCTTGCATGATGATTCGCACGATTAACTGTTGATCCCAATACTCCAATCGAGCCAGGGCTCTCTCCATATCCCGAACGAAGATGACCCGGTCCTCGAACGTAGTCGCTCTGTAGTACGTCACCTTCGCACGGAAAAATTCCCGCCCCACCAGAGACGGCAACCGCCCGGTCTCTAACGAAAAGCGCACGTAGCGCCGTAACAAACCCACCGTGCGTTTTCGGTAAAGCCATAGGTCTGGATTGCGATCAAGAGGGTCATCTTGCTGCGCTTCCTCAGCCAGCCGCTCCGGAAAGTTGTGGGCGGGCAGGTCACCCGGCGAAGGCCTGACCGTCTGTCCCACGTTCAGCACAATCTCCGCCGGATCTCGCTCGTCTGCCTGGGCCCCGATCCATCCCCCAAAGCCGCTCATACCTCACCTCCCATAGCATCCAAATCCACTCCCTCGTCTCCCCCGCCGATGCCTCCGTCATCCCCCTCCCAGCGCGGTCCTTGCGGCAGTTGTGCGGTGTCTAGCACCTTCGAAGCCGGTGGCAGTTGAGCCATTTCGCGGCCGCAAGTCGTGCAATAGATTTGCCCTCCGCCCACCGGACGCAGCCACAAACCGCCGCAGCGTTCGCAATACTTCAGCTCAAGTTGCAATTCATTCGTACTCGTCGGTTTTGCTTTCCCTTTCATCACTCCTCCTCAATCCGGCTCCGCGTTCTGAACCCGGACGGTTGCGCTTCAGTCGTCTTGCTGAAACCCGAAGGCCGCGGCCGAAAAAAAAGAGCCCTGCGTCGGCGCCGCTCCACAGCGGGAACCCAACGCAGGGCTCGTTTCTCTTACGATGGCCTGCTTCAGCTATTTAGTTTTTGTACTGACTCGTCGCCACTTACTTCTCGAACTTATACATCCGGCAAAAGATTGCAACCTAAGTGCCCACAACCTTTTATTTATGGTTCGCTTGCCAAACCGGGTTCGCGCTGGCGAAAAAACCCTTCCTCGTAACCCGACTTCAGCACTCGGCCATTTTGCACAACCACACTTACCCGTCCGCTGAAGTGCAGCGACTTCAACAGGTGTTCCATGGCTGCCGAAAGCACCTCAGCTGCTCGAACTTTGCGGCGAAATTCGACGAAGTTCTTTTCTTCGTTGCAGTTATCCACACTACTACTCATAGTCGATCCCTGAAAAAGAAGTTGGGTTATACGATACGGCGATCGTATAGCTGCTAATTTTACGAGTCAAGGTTGTTAGACCAAAGGCTCTGTGGAAATCCCTTTGCTTAGCATGGTGCTATACCTGCCGTGTTATACTCCCACCCATGAAATTTCGAGTACTGCAAGACAATTTGCGCGAAACTCTTTGGGAGCGCATCGAGGAAGGCGACCTGACTGGCCTCCGTCTGGCCCAACAGACCGGCTTTAAGCAGGCTCACATCTCCAACTTCCTGAATCGTAAGCGCGGCTTGAGCCTCGAGGGCATGGACCGCGTCCTATCCGTCCAGCATCTTTCCGTCCTCGACCTGCTCGAACCCTCCGAGGTTAACAAGCGCGCCTCCATCCTGCCTCCCAGCAACGACGAGTTCCAGAACGTCCTCCTCACCGATGCAACCATAGCCGCCACTCATCCCCTCATCACCAGCATGAATGTCAAAGAAATCCTGAAATTCAAGAAAAACTTTCTTAAACGGCTAAAGCCGGAAACCGAAGGCGGTCGCCGGCAGTGGGAGCGTTTCGTCCTCATCAAGGTAAATGGCCGCGAAGGCATGAGCATGTATCCCCGCTTGCTGCCCGGAGCCACACTCCTCATCGACCGCCATTACAACTCACTCAAGCCTTATCGCAAAGGCGAGTTCAACATGTACGCCGTGCTCAAGAACGAAAGTTGCACCGTGAAGTACGTGGAAACCGCCGGTAATCACCTGATTCTGCGGCCCCACAACCAGGATTTTCCCATCGAAGTTGTCACCATGGAAGATGGCAAGTCCGCCTCCGATTATCTCGTCGGACGTGTCTGCCACGTAGGCATCGAAACCTAAGGGCAGCTCCCTGTTCCCATTAATTGCCCAACGGTGTTAACTGAGAACCTACTCTCTCCGGCTATCGAACATTTTCCACAGCGTGTCTGCGGTCGCGCGATAGATTACGTACCCGTTCCCAGCGTCCGTAGTCTCCCGAAACAATAACTCCCCGCGACCATCTCCGTCCGCATCCACCGCATCAATCAACTCCAGCCGCGGGGTCACGTCAAGGTGAAATTTGTCCGTCACTCCCGAATACAGTTTGCGCAGGTTGCCGTAAATGTCAGTTCGCGCCACCAGCGTAATCGAATACTGTTCCGCCGCAGAGGTCGCCCCGGGACCGGGAGGAAAGTGCGCCTCCGCGCTCAGGATCATCACGACCTGGTTGTTTGCCCACACATCGAAGGCGCGGAACTGAACGTTTTCAAGCACCGGCTTAGCGGGCTTTACCGAAGTCTTGTGGCCCACCGTAGCTGCCTTCGCGGCAGGCGGTTTGGCCGGAATCTGATTTCTGGCCAGCGCATTCGCGTATGCCCGAACTTCATCTCCCGCCAGGTCGAGCATCTGATTGCGCCGCTCATCCTCTTCGCCCGTCTTCCAGAAAAATTTGTAGGACTTCGGATCGGGTCCGCCCGCATCGGAAATTGCCGGCACAAGTTGCACCGGCCCCAAGCTCGCCGCGGCTGCCGGAGAGTCAGGTTTGCCAGTCTTTGGTGCAGCCTCGTCGTCTTCCGGCGCAGCTTGCGTAGGCTTGCCACGTCGCAGCGTGGGACGATAGTACTTCTCCGCCTGATCTTGCGAAGCCTGAGACTGGGATTCCTGATTTGATTCCCGACCCTGTGCCGGCGGCTTGGCACTTTCCGCAGGCTTGTCCGCTGCCCCCGGGCCGGCGGGCTTCTGCGTGTCCTGGCCAGTAGGCGCACCTCCACCAGAGCCGCTCGCGGGTTGCGAAGACCCCTGCGTCGGGCCCGTCGTCGTGGGCTTGTCGGACGATCCTGTTCCGGCAGGAGCATCAGACGCAGGGGCAGTGGAAGTCGGGGCGCCGGAAGTCGCCGTCGGACTCGGGCTCGAACCTGCCGCGGGCTTTGACGCGCCTCCCCGGCTCAACCGCGGCGGAGCATCGCTGTCGGTGTTGTCCAGCCCCACCGGCACGTCTTCGGCCTTTCGTGTGGTCTTCGCCGCTTCCGTTCCATTCGGCAAGTAAGAGCCGGCGCCCACCCACGGATTCACGCTGCCCGGGTTCTTACTGTGCAGCGCTCCGCTAACCGTAAACAGTCCCTGCGAATCCCCCGACTGCTCAACCTCATAGACCGTACCCGAGTCCAGCGCCATCGGCACGGGATCTGCCTTATACGCGCTGGCATCGTAGAACTTCCCATCGATCAAAATCGCGACCGGAATCAACGTCCCCTTGCCGTTGCTCGCCAGCTGCAAAATTCCCACCGCCCGTGGTCCCTTGACCTTTTTCTTCTTAGGTTCGGGAGGCTTCTCCTGCGGAATATCTTCGGGGCGCTTAAGCTGTGGCCTTCCCTGCGCCGCGCCCAGCGGGACCATTACCGCGAAAAACGTCAGAATGACGATGACGGCGAGCCCCAATCTGCGGTATAAGAACTTTCTGGACATAAGTTGTTTTACCCTCGGCTTATCCGAGGTTGAAACTGCAGACACCCGCTTTAACCCGGACTTCCATAGAAATGAGGCGCTCATGAGCATCAATGTCAATGATAAGGCTCCCGAGTTTACTTTGCAGGACGAGAACGGAAAGGAAATCTCGCTGAAAGCTCTGCGCGGCAAAGTGGTGGTGCTGTATTTCTATCCTCGCGCAGACACTCCGGGCTGCACCATCGAGGCCTGCGAATTCCGCGACACCTACAAACAGATGCAGAAAACCGGCGCCGTGTTACTCGGCATCTCGCCCGACACGCCCAAGGCACAGAAGAAGTTTCAGGAGAAATTCCAACTGCCATTCTCCCTTCTCGCAGACACCGATAAGAAAGTCGCGGACGCCTTCGGCGTGCTCCAGGAAAAGAACATGTACGGCAAGAAGGTCATGGGCATCGTGCGGACCACGTTTATCATCGGACCAGACGGCAAGATCCAGCAAATCTTCCCCAAGGTGAAGGCGGAAGGCCACGCGGGAGAAGTGCTGGCTTACCTGAAAGAATCGGCAAAAGGCGCAGCGTAGGCCCAATACGCGGGAACAAACTTGCGCCTGAGAGCGTACCATCATTCAGGAAGCTCCGTTTGTGCTCCTTCCAGACTTCGCGGGAGAACCACCATGCGCAAAACTGTGAAAGCCGTCTCGATTCTCGCCATACTCGTCCTTGCCGGGACTGCTGCCGCAGCCGACAACTCCGGGTCGATCGCTATCGTTTTCAAGGACGGGCACCGCCAAACCCTTGACATGGCGGAGATCGCGCGCATCGACTTCAAATCTCCCGTCGTAATCGTCTTCAAAGATGGACACCAGCAGAACCTTCCCACCACCATCTCTCGCATTGATTTCGAACCCGCCGACAGTGCTTCCTTACCCAGCCGGAACCACTTCGTGGGCAAGTGGGAGGTGGGCATGGGTGGAAGCGGCGGCAATTTCTATATCACGCTTGAAGCCGACGGCGAAGCCCGGAAGACACATGGCGAGAGCCACGGCAGGTGGGTTTTAGTCAATGGAGAGGCTCGTATCAGCTGGGACGATGGCTGGCACGACGTCATAAGGAAAGTTGGCTCGAAGCACGAAAAATTGGCTTATGAACCGGGCAGATCGTTCGACGATTCGCCGTCCAACGTCACTCCCGCCAGGAATACGGAACCCAGGCCAATTTAGCCGCGCGAAAGCCCTGTCTTGCGTTTAAGATTTCGCTGGCATGGGCACACCGCCAAGTAAAGTGGATCGGGAGAAATTTCAGCCTCTCACCCGCCCTTTCTTCGCCCGTAATCCGCGGCGCGTAGCTCGCGAGCTCCTCGGCAAGGTGCTGGTGCGTAACGTTCTCGAGCCAAACGGCGGCAAGTCGCACCTCACGGGACGCATCGTTGAGGTGGAGGCTTATCTCGGCAAAAACGATCCCGCGTCCCACTCCGCCGCCGGCAACACCGCTCGCACTGCAGTCCTGTTCGGCCCGCCCGGCTACGCTTATGTTTACTTCATCTACGGTAATTACTACTGCCTCAACGTGTCGTGTGAGCCCGACGGCAAGGCGGGAGGCGTGCTGTTCCGAGCTGTCGAGCCGTTGCGCGGCATCGAAGAGATGGCGCAGGCGCGAAAAATCCAAGTGCGCGGTCCGCGGGATCTGATCCGCCTCACCAGCGGTCCCGGCCGCCTAGCCGAAGCGTTCGGCATCACCCGCGCCCGCGATAACGGCTGCGATCTCACCTCGCCTGATTCCGGCCTGTGGATCGGGGACGACAACTTTCGCGCCCGAAACATTCGAATCACCCCCCGCATCGGCATCAGCAAAGCAGCCGACGAACCCCTACGGTACATCCTTGCAGGAAACGCCTTCGTTTCCGGACGAAAAACGCCGGCCCGAGACTGAACACCCCCCGAAATTTGACAAATAGGTGTAGACTTTCCCTCGGGCAAATGGGTGAGAAGTCGCTCTGCTCAACGCATTTGGCCGAGCTGCCCGCAATGTTCCGCATGTTGGTGAGGAATGTCGGCAAGGAATGCCGGCAAAGAGAAAGAGTGATCCGTTTTTCCGCATCCCTCGGACGGAACAAATCATCTCAGCAAACAGGAACCCGCGTGCGCCGGTTCAGTTCATTTCGCGCTTCGGTCGTCACCTTCACGATTCTAGCCGCGACTACGCCGGCGCTCTCCCACGCGGTGGATGCCACGCCACTCGCGCCCGAACCCACTGCCGCTACCGCGGCTGCTTCCAACATCGTAATCGGTTTCGTCGGCGGATTCGTCGGCCACGACAACCGGCACCACGGTCCGGTTCAGTTCGCCGAGCTGATCCAACGAACGATCCCCAAAGATACTTACGTCCGGGTTTTCGAGAACCGCCGCAGGAAACAGGCCTACGCCGCGGTTCTCCGCCTCCTGGATACCAATCACGATGGAGTTCTTTCCGCCGAAGAAAAGGCTCGCGCCCGTATCATTCTCTTCGGCCACAGCTGGGGAGCCTCCGCAGCCGTGTTGCTCGCCCGCGACCTGCGCCGGGTAGGCGTGCCCGTCTTGCTCACCGTGCAGATCGATAGCGTCGCCAAAGTATGGCAGAACGATTCAGTCATCCCCGACAACGTCGCAGCGGCCGTGAACTTTTATCAGCCCCACGGCATCATCCACGGCCGCCGACAGATCGCCGCCGCCGATCCTGCAAAAACTGAGATCCTGGGAAACTACCTCGTCGATTACAGGAAGACCCCGGTCCAGTGTTCCGAGGCCTCTTGGGCAGAGCGCTTTTTCACTCCCGGCCACATGCAGAGCGAGTGCGATCCCCACGTCTGGTCGCAGATTGAAACTATGGTGCGCCAGCGGCTGACTTCTTCTTACGCTTCTTCGGCCACTGGCTCAACCGTCTCCGCCGCCGTCCATGCGCAGCCTTAGCCCATACCTTTTGGCAGGAGAATGTTATCGATAAGGCGCGTCGGCCCGAGGAATGCCGCGACCGCGACCAGCGGGCCATCCGCGAGGTCTTTGACCGGATCCAGGCTCTCGGGATCCACGATTTCGAAGTAGTCGAGCCGGACCGATTTTTCTCCCGCAACTTCTTCCCGACCGGCAGCCACCAGGGTCGCCGCGTCCCGCTCGCCGGCTTCCCAGGATCTCTGCACCCGCTCGAGCGCCCGATGCAGCACCAGCGCCTGTCGTCTCTGCGCTGGATCGAGATAAGCGTTTCGTGAACTCATAGCCAGCCCGTCGGCCTCGCGCACGATCGGGCACGCCACAATTTCCACAGGAAACTTCAGGTCGCGCACCATGCGGCGAACGATCGCCACCTGCGCCGCATCCTTCTGCCCGAAAAATGCGGCATCCGGCTCGACAATATGAAACAGTTTGGCCACGACTGTCGTGACTCCGCGAAAATGCCCGGGACGCGAACGCCCGTCCAGCTTGCCATTCAGCTCTTCCACCGTAACCCAGGTCACCGCGCCCGCAGGATACATTTCCTCAACCGATGGACTGAACAATAACTCCACACCTTCTTTTTCCAGCAGTTCGCGGTCGCGCTCAAAGTCTCGCGGATATTTCGCCAGATCTTCGTTGGCCCCGAACTGTGTGGGATTTACAAAAATCGAAACCGCCGCAACATCGCAAGCGGCTCTCGCAGCTCGAACTAAAGACAAGTGCCCTTCATGCAGCGCACCCATGGTGGGCACGAAACCCAGTCGCTTGCCGCTGCGTCGTGCCGCTCGGCACGCGGCTCGCATATCTTCGATAGTGTTGCAGATTCTCATTGCGTGGAGGTCGCTGGTCGTTTCAGGGGGCAGAGATCCAATTGATCGCGACGTGTGCGCCTTCGAGGTCGCCCGCGACGATGCCTCGGCTTCGGCGAATCGCAATCTTGTCCGCTTCGGAGGCCGCGGGCTTCTCATCCACCAGGATCGCCACGACCCGCCCGTAGGGCCAGCCGGATGCGGGCAGCCGCGCCAGTGCGTTCACAACTTCTTCCGGCTTCAGAATTTGTTCTTCGTTGGCAGTCACGCTGGTGAGCAGACCAACCGCGTCAGCACGGATCACCAGATACGGGTTGCTCCAATGCTTGGTCTCTTGCAGGGAGGGATACTTCATCGGATCGGCGGCAGGGATGCCCCGCAACAGAGTAGCCGAGTCCGGCGCCGGTGGCGCGTTCTGTCGCGAACAAGCCGGAAGCGCCAGGCTCATCATCAAATCAAATACGAGAACGGATATGAAGCCGGCTGGCACACAACGCCAGGTGGCGGAAAAATTCACCGCACCACCGCGGGAACGTCCGTCTTCACCGCCCAGACCAACGCAACCACCCATCCGATCATCGTCCAACCCAGAAACAAGTTCAGCAGCACAATCGCAGCCGTGTCTCGCTTATTGCGGGCAAAGGCAAGGATCGAAGGCAGAAAATACATCACGAACCACAATCCAAAAAACGACAGAAAAAACGCAGGAAAAAGATGCATACCTACCTCCCACGACATAGCCTAGCACTAACCCAGCCGACGATGTTTGACGCTCAGCCTTGCTCTATCCGTGTGATCCGTGGCCAGGTATTTCTTACCGCATAGCCCGTTTCCGAGCCAGCACGCTGTCCAGCCCCGCCTTAGTCTCCCGAGGCAGATGATAAGACTCCTCATCCGACGGATACTGCCTCGACTTCACATCAGCCCCAAACGCCCGCACCGCGCTGCTGATCAGCGCACCCGCGTCGCCATAATGACGCACAAACTTGGCCGGCGGCGCAAACGTCAGGTTGAGCAGGTCGTTGATCACCAGCACCTGGCCATCGCACTCCGGACCAGCGCCAATGCCGATCGTCGGAGTTCCCACCTCGGCCGTGATCATCGCCGCCACTTCACGCGGAATCCCTTCCAGCACAATGCAAGCCACCCCGGCCCGGTCGAGCGCCACGGCATCACGCATAAGCTGTTCAATACCGCTGAGATCTTTCCCCTGCACCTTGTACCCACCCATCACATTCACCGACTGCGGAGTCAGCCCAATGTGCCCTGCCACGGGAATTTCAGCATCGATGATGCGGCGAATCAGGTCGGCACGCTTTTCGCCACCCTCGATCTTCACCACCTCCGCGCCGCCCTCCTTCACAAAGCGCGTGGCATTACGTAGCGCGTCGTTGGGATCAACCTGATAAGACCCGTAAGGCATGTCGGCCAGCAGCAGCGCACGTTTCACGCCGCGCCGCACCGCCTTCACGTGATGCAGCATCTCGTCCATGGTGACCGAGAGCGTGTTTTCGTAACCAAGAACGGTTTGGGCAAGCGAATCGCCCACCAGAATCATCTCGATGCCAGCATCGTCCACCAGGCGCGCGGTGGCGTAATCATAGGCGGTAAGGCAGGTGATGTGTTCGTGGTGGAGTTTTCGTTCCCGCAGAGAAGCGGTGGTGACCTTCTGGCGGATCTCGTCGGAACCAGGAAAGCTCGGATGCCCGCCCGTCGGGGTGAGACTCATCGTGTCCTCCAGTGCCCCTCCGGCTCGGCCGGATAGAGCCTGTTCAGCATCTTCGCGGATGCTCAAGTTATTGTAAATGTAAAATGGACCTCCGTCGATGGAGTTCGGGATTCCTGAGGTCAACGCCTAAGCGGAAGAAACAACATGACTTAAGGCACAACCCGAACCTCTCGAACCAAGGCTTCACGACCAAACCAACGACTGGATTACGCCCCCACCGCCTCCTGCCCGCCCAACGGCAAAAAGTACTGCGTCCCCTTGATCGGCTCGGTCACCTTGCGAAGCAACTCCTGCAAGTCTTCATTGC
>Ga0307476_10002346_pt1 | contig 11322 bp, 13 predicted proteins | sample atmos_gasesECM2C_2_FD_203314 | JGI IMG/M metagenome (GOLD analysis project Ga0307476, IMG submission 203314) | Hardwood forest soil microbial communities from Morgan-Monroe State Forest, Indiana, United States - atmos_gasesECM2C_05 | ecosystem: Environmental > Terrestrial > Soil > Temperate... | reverse complement strand
CCCTGGGCGGAACAACGGGTTATGCGATTAATCCGGCGCGCGATTTCGGCCCGCGGCTCACACACGCGATCTTGCCAATCGCGGGAAAAGGCAGCTCTGACTGGCGTTACGCGCCGATTCCAATCGTGGGACCTCTGACCGGCGGAGCGCTAGCAGGATTGGCGTTGAAAACTCTGGGAATCTGAACAGAGACCTATGGGCACGCGTTCCGAATCTCTACCAACGGTTAGTGAACCGCAACAACAGCTGAGCACTGCAATCGGGAATCGTCAGGGACGCTCGCTGATCGCATGCGGATTTTGAACGAGGAGGAGTTTCGGCGTGTCTTGGGTATGATTAGAGGCGGTTCTTGAATAGCGCCAATGGCAGCGGGACAATTTGCGTGGTGTGGATAATCATGAAAACAAGATTATTGCTGGCTGCTTTTCTGCTTTCGGCGACCTTTGCTGCGACTGTTTGCGCACCTCAACAGAAGTCTGAGTCCGCGTCTAAAATAGTCGCCCTCGAAAATAAATGGAATGAGGCTTACAAGCAAGGGGACGTCGGGACCATGAATTCCCTGCTGGCAGAGGATTTCATCATCACCGTGGAAGATGGCACGACCTTTAGTAAGGCTGGTTACATTGCACACTGCGCAGATTCCGACAATCGCGTCCTGATTTCGGAGATGACCGACCTCAAGGTCCGCATGCATGGGAACACGGCGGTAGTGACCGGGGCGTACCACGAAAAAGGCACTTCGACTGGCAAGCCGTATGAATACCATGACCGGCTGACAGATGTGTGGATGATGATTGACGGTCGATGGCAGATCATTGTTTCACACTACGCTATCCCTGCCAAATGAAGAGGAACAAAGTGGCATTTGGAGCGCACTCAAGCCATGGCCCTGAAGCGTTTGCGAACTGTAGCATTTGAAGGAGCGCATCTGGTTCCGGAGCCATCGACGATATTGCTACTCGCGTTAGCCACTCAAGAACTTGCCCTGTCAAACAGGCACGGTTCATGGAGAGCGCTTCAAGAAAATAACGCAATAATCGTTCGCCGACCAATCGTCGATAACCTTTTCGACATGCAGTCCCGCGCTTGTTAGCTCTTCGACCATCACCTTCTCTGGTATTCCGTGCCCACCCCGATTCGTCGGGACTCCTTCTACGGGCGGCAAATTGGGGCTGGGTGGGAAGTCGATGATGGCAAGATAGGCTCCCGGCCTTAGCGAACGCACCAAATTTCTATCAAACTTCTGCGGTTGCGTAAGATGGTGATATACGTGGCGCAGAAAAATCGTGTCGCAGCAACTTGACGGAAGCTTTGTGTCATCCGCCGTTCCCTCCACTATGACGATATTTTCCAGCTTGCGTTTCGCAGCTTCCGCTTCGAGACTCTTCAATTTGCTCTTGTCAATTTCAGTTGCATAAACACGGCCCGACGGCCCAACCTTTTCGGCAACCAGGAAGCTGTAGGTTCCATCACCCGCGCCGATGTCCGCCACCACAGTCCCTTCCTTCCATTGGGTCAACTCCGCCAGCCTGGTGAGCTCTTGCCGTTCGTCGCCGTTCATTCCTAGAGCTACATCTCCGATCGACCAGAGCAAAGTGACAAGAATAGTCGCGATTGCGCGAAGAGACGTTTTGCACTTCACGGTTGTCCTCCCGTTGCCTCAGGGGCTTAGACGGGCTCAATTCGCCAGCGTTTAGAGACGCTGCAACTCACCGCCAGATTCACTTCGAGATCGTCGATGTAATGCGCGTACAGAATGGCAAGATCACCGACCACTGGGGTGTAGGCAATCTTCTCTCGCTTATGCAGCAGATCGTGGGCTGGATTCCGCCGGCAGAAGAATAAACGATCACGATCATGGAATTTCCAGCCGATGCTGGCGAGTTGCATTTACCCGGAAGGGAGAATCAGAGCATTCGCTCTTTACGCGAAGGTTGAGTCGTCGCGCGCGAACGGCGCTTCCAGGTCTGTTTCCGTCAGCCGTTCGTAGGCGTGATCTCCTTCGACGTGATCTCATACTTGAAGTTGTCCGAATCGAGGCTATCGAGTCGGCCTTCGATCGTTTCGGCTTGCGGATACATGAGGAAGCCGACTGGCGCGCCGTTCGACCCGGGGAGAGCGACATCGTGCGCGAAGTTGTATGCCATCCAATTCATCTCCCAAGACCCGAATAGCCGTGCGCGGGCCTTCTTGACCATGTCGTCGTCCAGTTGTCGGTTCCCGGGCGGTTCCTCGAGCACGACCTTCCGTACGTCTGCGGGATCAACGGGCACCCAACCGAAGTCACCAAGGTAAACCTCAGCGCGGCAATGCTGCGCCTTCGTCACGTTCTCTGAAGAAGCCCCGAGGCTCTTGTATCCCATTTCGGACTTGGCAACGCGGATGCCATAAACGTCGCGCGCGGGGAGGCCCACCGCACGCGCCAGTCCAACGTACAGCGCGTTCAGATCCGCGCACTTGCCGCCCAGATCTCCGGACTCCAGCATGAAGCGAATGTCGCCGACGCCGCAACCGCGCGTTTTTGGATTCCGAAAGGTGCTATCAACGATCCAGTCGTAGATCGCACGCGCCTTCTCCACATCCGTCTTCGCGTCCTTTGTGATTTCATTTGCTGTCGCTTTCACGATGCCGTCGGTCGGCAGGAGTTTGGTTGGCCGCAAGAAATGCTCCAATTCCGCGCGGCTTTCTTGCGGCGCCCCTCGTGCGGTAAGGTCGACCGCGCAATCCTTGGTGGCGATCCGGTTAGTCACTGTCAGGAGCGGCCTGACCCCAGCGGGAAATTCCGCGGCGATGATTCCGAGCGCGTCGCTCTTGCTCTCGACCATCTTCGCAGTACCACCCTCGCAGTTGAAGGTATTCGTGAGCGTCTTTTGAAAGGGAGTTTCACGAATAAGAGCCGTGGGGACCCATACGCGCGTCGTTCCGGAAGTCTTCAGAACTTCGACGCGGGTTGTTACTTGAAAAGTGCGCCAACGATCAGGCGTGGTGACCCCTGAAAACAAGCGTTCAGGCTTCGCGAACGCGAGGCTTACCGACACAATGCCCCCGGATTGCAAAAAAACGCGACGGTTCATGCACGCCTCCGCAGCGGAAGTCGGTTCTCCAGCCCTGCTGACCGATAGCATGCACCCGAGTGCGTCCGGATACAATAGTTGCAGGTAGGGTTCTCTAGTACAGGCGCCTCCACACCAAGGAAACCGGAAAGTGGCTCCTGTTCGCCCGCAATCCCAACGCTTTCGCTGTACAAATCTGGCGTTTTGAGATGATTCTGGACATCGGGCGTTGAGTGTTTCGGATATGGCAACGATGGTGTTAGTGTTCTGAAATGACGTGTTCTGAAGATGTCGGTGCGTCATCGGGTGAGGAGGCGGCCATGACGCAGGCTAACATCCAGTCCGCTTCAGGCTCCGCATGGGTCCGGCCCGCTGCGCCTGGAGGACTTGCGCTTGGACTCGGTCTCACTAACCAGTGCAACCTGGCTTGTTCTTTCTGCTACCGCGATCCGACGAGGACCGATCGGCTTAGCCTCGAGCAGGTGCGATCTGTGATGGAAAGTCTGCCGCTCCGCTCGGTTAATTTGGGCACCGGTGAGAACGGAATGCACCCGCAGTTCAGAGAGATTTTGGCCTACCTCCGCACTCGGCCAGTGAAACTCACTATCACCTCTAACGGTCACAGCGCGGCAATGCTCACAGATGACGAGTTGCGAGCCTTTCATGATGTAGAGTTTTCCCTGGATTATCCCTCAGAACGTGAGCAGGATGCCCAACGCGGTTCCGGCAATTGGTCGCTGATCCATGAGCAGGCAGCACGCTGCGTCCAGTTGGGGATCCGTGTCACCTTCATCGCTGTAATGATGAAGTCGAACTACCTGCGCCTTGCCGAAGTATCACGCGTGGTCAAGCGCTACCAGGCGCCGCTGCGCGTGAACGTTTACCAATCCGTGCGTTCTGACTTATTTGCCTTGAGCTACGAAGAGTATTGGCAAGGCTTTCGCGCCCTATTTGGGCAAACCGACGTAATTGCTATTGGCGAACCGTTGGTTCGAGCAATGGCGGGTTTACCCCCCAGGGTCGGAGGTTGCGGAGTAAGCACGGTGCGTGTTACGCCGCGCGCTACTACTCAGCCTTGCGTCTACTGGCCGGGGGCTGGGCAGCCTCTTGCGATCCTGTTGTCGCTCCGCTCAGGCGTTATGGAAACTCCCCCCTTTATGGAGGCACGCACCACGCCAGAGGCGTGCCGTTCCTGCGTTTATCTGGAGTCTTGCTATGGCGGTTGTGCGGGACGGCGCAGCATCCAGAAGGCCTTGGATCAGCCGGACTTCTATTGCCCAATTGTCCGCGGAGAAGTGCAAAAGCTGGAAATCCATATGGCTCCCGCTCGTGAACTCCCCAAAGGGGAAAGCTCATGTACGACCATCGTGATTGCGCGCAATTAAGATGGGCTCGGTCGTAGTCGGCGCGATAGCGTTCAGAGGCGGAGGGAATTCGGAGGCGCAAGCGGACCTATTTGCTGTTGAACAGGACAGGGTGGCGCTCACCAGAACAGATCGATAACAGAATACAACAGGCGCGACCTCTAAGAGGCGCATCCTCGTATCCTCGGAAAGCATCGCGGGAGCGAGTTCGCCTCATTCCGGAACTCTCTTATGGCAAAAACTTACAACGCCCCAACTATCGATGAATATCTGCGTAAGCGGCTGATGCCGGTGGAAGGGGTGATTCCTCATGTGCAAGGGATCGAGATGTACGGCAATTCTATTCCCGCCGGAACGGTTGGCGGCGACCTCTTTGAGTACATAAATTTTCAGCAACGCTACAACATCGATGCACGCGTCGAGCGGGCACTGAAGCGATCGAAGGAGTACCTCGAGCCGCTTCCAACAGGTGAAGCGCCTCGCAATTCAGTGGACGACCAGGTGGAATGGCTGAAATCGAGATCAGGCTATAAACCCGAGACGGAAATCGAATATAGAGCCGCACGAAGCTCGGAGCAGGTGCGGGTCGCCGAAGATCTGCATGAGCTTTACACTACAGCGGGGGTCCTTGTGGTGGACGCTCAAGGACACGGAATCATTTCGGCGAAAATCGCCTCCACGGTTCATGACACGTTTCATGCCCTTATGCTTTCCGAACTCGATCACCGGGGAAAAACGACGGCAGAATTGTTCGAGAGGATCAACTTGCGATTGGCCCTGTCAGTTACCGCTCGGAATGCTCTCGGCAGAAGTGAGGAAGAGAGCGCCCAGGAGATTGCCACCATGCTTTACGGTGAAGTGCGCCCTTATGGCTATTTTCGATTCGTGAATTTTGGACATCCACCACCGTTGGTCTTCTCCGCCGAATACCGCAAGTTCATGGAGATTGATAAAAGCGGAATGGTGCAATTTCTGCCGCTCGGCGTGCAGATCGCCGAAGATGATCCGGATCGTAACAGGTACTTCTCCCTGGAATCCCGGCAGAAGCGGGCGAACTCCTCGGATGTGGCAGAGCTAACGCTGATGAGTCCGGGTGACATTCTGTTCCTTTACAGCGACGGGGTTTATGACGGGAGCGATAAGAAGGAACGACAACAGCTTGAAAACGTCATGCGCGAGCACAACCTGCTGCCGGCCAAAGACATATGCAATGCGCTGCTCGAATACGCAGTCAAACAAGATGATCGTCTGCGACAGACTGGCGAGGAAGATCGTATTGACGATAAGACTGTTTTTATCATCAAGCGGAATTGACAAGCGTTGTGAAAAACGCATGGCCGTGATAGCTAAGGCAAATGGGCAGTCCCGCTGTTCTTGAGCCCAAGAGCTTTTTGCGTCGAAAGGCCTTCTTAGAAGACACCGACTCGGTTGCTCGTTGTGCGCACCCGAGACGTGTGCGTTTTCAGAACCGTTCTACCGCCAGGTCTCTTGGTTATCCCGTGCGCATCCATCTGGCCCAGACGGGTCCGATAGTTTAAGATTGCGCCCTTACTCCCGGGTGGAATCTACTGAGGTTTAGAATGACGACAAACGCAACTCAGGCACAAAATGCGACAGTCAGCTACTCCAACCAACCCGATGCGGCAAAGGGCCTGGCACTCGTTCGCGTAACAATCGGTACGATGTTCGTGTGGGTCTTCTTCGAGAATTACGGGAAGGGCGGCTACACCCCAGCGGGCTACGCCGGGGTGATCAATTACTACATTAAGGCGAGCCACTCGCCGGCGGCATGGAAGTGGGTTATGGGGCTGATGGCAAGTCATGCGGCCATGGCCGCTCCCATGCAAGCCACGACGGAGATCTTGCTGGGGATCCTGCTGATCATCGGTCTGCTTACGCGTCCGGCCGCCTTTGTCGCTTTCCTGTTCCTCTCGAGCCTTTGGATGTCGGAATTGGGCACATCATGGATTTGGGAACTACTGGTTCCGGTTCTTGCATCGCTTGGACTCGCGATGGGGCGCGCAGGCCGCGCCTGGGGCATCGATGCGTTGCTGGCACGGCGGCGCCCCGCGTCCCCGTGGTGGTGATGAGGGATCTGCGTGCGAGTATCGGTCATCATTCCTACCCATAACGAAGCGCAGGCCATTGGCCGTGTGCTTGCCGATCTGCCCTCCAATCTCGTGACGGAGGTCATCGTTGTCGACAGCAATTCGACTGACGGAACGCCCGACCTCGCCCGAAAGATGGGGGCACAAGTCATAGAGGAGCCTCGCCGAGGATACGGGCGCGCTTGTTTGACAGGGCTTGCGAATACGCAAAATCCTGATGTGGTCGTTTTTCTCGACGGAGACTACAGCGACCGCCCTTCGGAGTTGCCGATTATCCTGGCTCCGATCATCGAGGGGCGCGCTGACATTACGCTCGGTTCGCGCTTCGACGGCAAAAGAAACCCCGGAGCGCTACCCTGGCACCAATCATTCGGCAATCGCCTGGCCGCCGGCCTGATCAGGCTTTTGTACGGCGTGAAGGTCAGTGACCTCGGCCCGTTTCGCGCCGGCCGCGCGGATGTGCTGCGCGCCCTCGACCTTGAAGAGACTACCTACGGTTGGGCGGTGGAAATGATCGTGAAAGGGGCCATCGCCGGATTTCGCATCGTGGAAGTCTCTGTGAGCTACTACCCGCGCATTGGAAAGTCCAAAATTAGCGGTACGGTGAAGGGCACGGTAGGGGCAGCGTGGTTCATCCTGAGCCGGATCGTGCGCTATTATTTTCGACGTCGAAGGGCGGGAACGCCGCGACCGGCCTAAGTCCCGATCAATCTCTCATGGAATCCTCTAGCCAGACCACTGTGGGTTTTTCTCATCCAGATCGCACTTTAGTCATTATGGCGAAAGCCCCGAAGTCCGGCATGGTCAAGACCCGCCTTACTGTGAGCCTTCCTTCTGCCGCGGTGACGACTCTGTATCGCTGTCTTTTAGAGGACACCCTGGCGTTGGCAGCATCATTGACGAGAGTGGAGGTTGCGGTGATGTGCCCTGAGTCGGATCGGGAGGAACTCGCGGACCTATTCGGCAATACAGTGCGGGTCGTGGCGCAAAAAGGCGAAGGTCTCGCAGCAGGACTCACCTCTGTTTTTCGACATTTCGCTGCGGCCAGCGGGCAGCACGTCATCGCTTTCAATAGCGACAGTCCACACCTCGCGCCGTCGGTTCTGGACAGGGCGTTCGAAATACTCGCCACGCATGACGTGGTCGTCGGGCCAACCCACGACGGAGGCTACTATCTGGTTGGCGCCAAAACCGATCATCCGGCGCTCTTCGAAAGCGATCCTATGGGAACAAGGAGTGCGCTCGACAGATTACTGGCGCGCGCGAAGTTCCTTCAACTCCGAACCGGCTTCACGGAAACCTTCTATGACATCGACGTCGCAAACGACTTGATCCTGCTGGCCGGTGAATTGCGGCTCGCTCCCGCGAAGGCCCCAAGGACGGCAGGCTGGTTCGCCGAATGGCAGCAAGCAGTCGAGCAACTTCGTGTTGGCACGGGAGGCGCGTGAAAGTCGCACCTTCGCACAGGCTGTACGGACTGGGCGTCATCTTGCTTGTGGCGCTGACGATCTGCTCACGCAACTTCAGCCGCACGGGTGAACCGTCATTTTTGATTCCTCTGGGTGTTGCTGGCGTCGCCTACCTCCTGGCCATCCGCGAACTCTTTTCCACGCCAGAATTTCCCAAGCGCGTCATGGTCATTGGTCTCGCCCTGTCTGCTCTATGGCATTTTCAATTCCTACGAATGCCACCGCGTTTAGACGACGACATTCATCGATATGTTTGGGACGGCCGCGTGCAGCGGCTCGGCTATAACCCTTATATCGTGGTCCCGAGCGAACCGGCACTTGCCAGCTTGCACACATCTGAAACGCGTACCCTGAATAATCCAGAGGTGCCGAGCCCATATCCAGCGGGGGCGCAGCTGTTCTTCCGCGCCGTAACATCGATTCACGAGTCTACCTTCGCGCTGAAAGTAGCATTTGTCCTTTGCGATTTTGCGATTGTGTTTGTGTTGCTCGATGTCTTGCGTTGCACCCGGCAGGGAGAACACTGGGTTCTGGCTTATGCCTGGCACCCACTGCTAGCGACGGACGTGGCGGGCAGCGGTCACGTCGATATTGTCGGTGTGCTGCTGCTCCTGGTCTCCGCGGCCGCGCTCGTGAGGCGCTGGCGTGCCGTTGCAGCCCTGGCATTTGGGTTGGCTGTTTCAGTGAAATTCCTCCCTATCGTACTGCTGCCACTCTACTGGAAGCGGGTTCGGATGCGCGACGCCGCATTGCCGGCAATCGCGGTCGGACTCCTATACCTGCCATTTCTCAACCACGGCCGGATTCCGATCGGCTCGCTCGGCACCTACGTGCAAAGATTCCGCTTTAATGATCCGATGTTTGCAGCGCTCGAGCGAGTGGCGGCTCCGCCGCTTGTAGCTGGGCTGGCGGTGCTCGTTGGCTTTCTTACCGCGATCTGGATGCGAAGAAAGTTTGCGGAAGTATCTGCGGACGCGTTTGCTTGGCCAATGGCAGCATCGCTATTATGTGCGCCGGTTGTGTATCCGTGGTATTTGGTGTGGCTGCTGCCGTTCGTGCGGTCGACCTCGACGCTGCCGATCATCATCTGGACATTGGGCATTATTCCCACTTACTATGTCTGGCATTTGCGCACGGTTGGACGACCGTGGTTAGTTCCTGGCTGGATGCTGCTGCTGGAGTACGGCTCGGTGGCAATAGCTGCTGCAATTATCGCTTTCCGCAGGATCAATCGGCCGGCCGCACTACCATGCTCAGCGGGCCAAGTAGAATAAACCTAGTCGCGGCACACGCGACTTACTTTATCCGGAAGCGGTTGTGCGTCATCGAACGCGACATTCGTTTTCATTCACTGAGGAGAACCCCTATATGGCAAAGCCAGGCCGTTCAAAGACGATTCATTTTCTGTTCCTTGTTTTTACCGTGCTGCTTCTTACGAAAACATCCTGGGGGCAGACGCGCCCACCCATTGTCGAAGAGCTTGCCAAGACCTATGGCCTTGATTCGTATGGGCAAATTGAAGCCGTCCGCTATACGTTCAACATACAGCTGCCGGCACTGAATCTGAATCTGGCGCGTTCCTGGGAGTGGCAGCCCAAGACCGGCCAAGTCTCTTACGAGGGAAAAGACAAAGACGGCAAACCGGTCAAGGTTACCTATATTCGGTCTCAGCTCAACAGCGCAGCTGCCAACGTGAAAGACGAAATTGAGCCGGCCTTCGTAAACGACAATTATTGGTTCGTCTTCCCTTTCCATGTTTACTGGGATACTAGCGCTGATGTGCAAGACAAGGGCATGCAAAAGTTGCCCCTGGGGAAGGGATCGGCAAGGCTAGTGTCGGTGAAATATGCTGCGGAGGCTGGCGGCTATACACCCGGAGACACTTGGGATCTTTTCATCGGGTCTGACGGACGAGTCGAGGAATTCATCTATCATCGAGGCGGACCCAAGAAGCCAGGCAACGTCACAACAACTTGGGCTGGCTACAAGAAAGCAGGCCCTCTCCTTATCTCAACCGAACATCGCGGGACGGCCGACGGCAAGCCGGCACATATCTTCTTTTCGAATGTGTCCGTCAAACTGACGGGCTCTGATAAGTGGATGGACGCGCAATAGGGTACGCGCGGCTCGTTCCGTCATATCCACGTCGCCTATGCGCCTTCATCGTGGAAGGATGTGGGCGTGTTTTCAGACCTCGATGTTCACGCCCGCGAGGGCGCTCTCGCGGGCGAAACCCAGGCAAGATCCGGTAGCCTCAGTTGCCATGGTCAGCAATACTGTCGATCATGCGGCGCGCAGTTTGATAACGGCTTACAGGATGATGGCCTGCGAGTTCTCAAAAGGATCGCTCTGCCGAAATCCAGATGATTCTGCTTGGATGAAGGGCGAGCCGGAAGTTGTCGGTTCGTCCCTCGCATTAGTACCGACAAACGCACCGGCAGGTGCCCGACAATCGCAGGCGGAAAGTCTCGGGACTGGTCGCCTTTTCGCTAGATGTAGAGATTGCCGACTGCTGCAAACGCGGGGCTTGTGATTCGCTTCCCGAGGGAATACGTTAATAAGCTGAGCTCTGTTCCTTATGGCTCAACGGACAGTCACATCCGTGCGGTTTCGTGGTTGTGGCGGGAGGCTGTCATGGCTCTTAGCATTACCACGAGCAAGATGGATGACGTCATCGTTGTTCGTCTCAGTGGTGTCATTTACTTTGGCGAGGAGTCAAAATCACTGCGCCGGTATGTGAAGGCCTTGTTGGAAAAATCTCGCCAAATCGTATTGGATCTCGGGAGTGTCACTCACATCGATAGCGGCGGACTGGGTACTCTTGTGGCTCTCTACGTGGCGGCCAGGAAGATCGGCGGTGACATTAAGCTCGCTAACCTCGGTAATCACTCAAAAGAGGTGCTGAAGATTACAAGGCTCGTTACGGTGTTTGAGATATTTGGCAGCGCAGAAGACGCTGTCGCATCTTTCAAAAGAGCCGCCACTGCCGTCTGACCGTCGCAGGGACTCGATAGGTTGCGAAAGACTCTGGCGCAGGAGGGCTTGAAAAACTGTGCCCTTCTCGAGGAAAGAGCCTGAAGCTTTGTGTACCGCTTGGAAGAAGGACGTTATTCTTGGGTCGGGTGGGGGATCGAACTGTGGCAAGTCCTGAGCCGATGAAGAACGAATCCGTCCGGGTCGCGGCTCTCTATAGTTACGCTATCCTCGACACCGAGCCAGAACAGGCCTTTGATGACCTCGTTCTGTTAGCCTCCTTCATTAGCAAGACGCCAATTGCCCTGATCTCGCTCGTTGATGAGGATCGGCAGTGGTTTAAATCGAAAGTCGG
>Ga0307476_10002345_pt1 | contig 11324 bp, 10 predicted proteins | sample atmos_gasesECM2C_2_FD_203314 | JGI IMG/M metagenome (GOLD analysis project Ga0307476, IMG submission 203314) | Hardwood forest soil microbial communities from Morgan-Monroe State Forest, Indiana, United States - atmos_gasesECM2C_05 | ecosystem: Environmental > Terrestrial > Soil > Temperate... | reverse complement strand
TGCCTGTCGCCGGCGCTTGCCGTAGTGGCTGAGTCGGCTCGAATGTCTGGAGCTGAGGGTACGCTGGCGGTGCGGCTTTGGCAGCGCCGAGCGTTACTAAGCCGGGCGAGCGCGCGGGCATCGCTGCGGCCAGATATTTCGGCGGGTCGGCCTTAAACTTTTCCAGGCAGGGCGCGCAGCAGAAGTAGTAGTTCTTTCCGCTGTGTGGGTAGACATGCTTGGCGGTTGCGGGATTCACGTTCATTCCGCAGACCGGGTCGCGTTCGAGTGCGGGTAGGGAGGTTGGCGAGTTCGCGGACATTTCAGGCGTTTGGTTCCCCGAGGGCTATAGCCCTCATCGATTTGTACCCCTTTACGCGGCCCATTCGGCTTTACTCAGGGCAAGCTGGTTAAGCGCCGCCGTTCCACATCACTGCACGCCCTTGGCATGCAAGCTCCGCTACGACTTCGATGGACAATGCTTTATATTGGATTCAGACCCGGCGAGCGATCCGGGCGTCGGCGCTCATTATCCGTTGGCGGCAAGGATTATCCCATGACTTATCTGGACGTGGTTTTTCGGTACGGCGCCGCCCCCGGCGAGAACGAATTGCGGGCCATCGACGGCATGCGCGAGGTCTACGGAGTACGGCAGGTGCAGTTCAACGAACGGGAGCGCACGGTGCGGGTAGAGTTTGACGCTTCTCGTCTGAAGACAGAAGCTGTGGCCCGACTGTTGCGTCAGGCTGGCGTGGACGTGCGGGAACCTTTGGCGCTGGCCTAAAGCGGTAAATGAAAGAAGGAGATTCCTCACCGGGTCTTCGGCCCAATTCGGAATGACAAAGTGTGGGGGAGGGCCAGCGCGGGGGAGCTAGCTAAATGCAAGGGGCGTCCAAGAAAACCTCTGGCCGAAGTCGTCCTTGGAGCGCCCCGTTGCGCGCCACTTCGTCTGAGCTTTGTTAAGCATGTGGCGTGCCGTCTGTAAGCCACTCAAAATACAAGCGCGTTCTCTGCTGTGCTTTGTAGGAATTGCTCGGGCCGGGAAAGATTTACTTCGGACGCGAGACGCGGGGCAACACGAGGACGAATGCCCGTGAAAAGAGTCAACGTCCCAATTTAGCGTCGCCACGCGGGCTAAGCGGAAGACCTTATGGAGTCTCGCAAAGCTTCCACCACGCTTTTAGGTTTTCAATGGAGCATGGCCGTGGGTGTACCGCCTGAGATCGTTCACGGGTGAACCACTCGTCACGTCTTATGTTCTTAATCTTTATCTTTACTTTACCCTATATGTAGATCTTAACCGGAATGATCGTGTTCGCCTCGGAAGACGTGCACACGTGCGACGGTGTGACAGGCGCAACCGCAGTATCCCTCGCAAGCACCCCAGATACCATCAAACCGGGAACGGGCAACCGCCCCCGGTTTTGCGTTTCTCGGTCTGAGGTCCTAGCGGTGATCTCCTTTTATGGCGCGGCAGTTGACACCGTCAGTGCGGCGAGGATTGCCCGCTGCACGCCCTGGTTGCCGGTGTCAGTGATGGTGATGCTGACCAGAGTCTGCCCCACAAAGGTTACCGGCAGTTGGTAAATCTGCATATCGAGGCGCTGCCCCTTATTGTTCTTGAAGGCGGTGACGGTGGCCGTTGTTTCCGGTCCATTGGGCAGAGCGCATGCGATGCCGTTCGTGTAGGACCCGTTGTTGTAGTCGCGGACGTTCAGGTTTCCGATCGGGTCATAGGTCCAGGTTGCGCCGTTGGTTCCTGTGAAGGTGATGCTCAGCAGGCCCTTCGCTGTTGATCCCCAATCGGTGTTCATCAACGTGTAGACCGTCTTCACATTTGCGATGTTCACGGGGATCGTAATTGATACCTTGCTGCTCCCAAAACTCGCCGCCACGTCTGCAAACCAGGCATTGTGGGTGGTTGACGTGCCCGGAATCTGGAATGTCACACCGTCATAGTGCTGGGTGCCAAACGGCATAGTGGCGCAATTGATCGGCGACCCTGTACACCAGTTGGCATTCGCCTTGGCTGAAATGTTGATGGGGTGCTGCTGTGCCATCGCTGGAGCCAGGGTTACGACAAACATCACCAGCCAGAAAAAATGGACTTTCATGTTCTTCTCCTCGGTTAGTAAATAATCGATGCCAATCTGACGAAAATTCAGCGCACCGCGAGTGGGCCCGCCCTGACTCGAATCTCCTTTTTAACCTGAAAAAAGGCGAGGCCATTGTATGCCCATCCCCCCTTTTTGCAACAGTGTGAAACAGATTTTCATCTAGAGTGTCGAATCTGGACGTTAACCCTTTCCAGCATTGCCGACCTTGGGCTATTTACGGCATGTTTTTGCAGCACCGCTCCTTGCTCTGACCAACTGTTCCGTCCATGCTCCAGCGCCATAACATTCAATCCGAGTCCGACATTCGGGAAGCGATGCAGTTGTGCGAGACGCGGATCGCAACCCAGCAGCAAGAGAACCGGCTGGCAGGTTTTACCAGTTACAAAGTCAGTTCAATAAAAGAACACGGACGTTTCGCCCGAAAAGCCGGACAGAAGCAGGGCTGCTGAGGATTGGCCGCCCTGAATTTGTTTGCTATGATGAAGTTACAGAGCGCCCTTAGCTCAGCTGGATAGAGCGTCTGGCTACGAACCAGAAGGTCGGGAGTTCGAATCTCTCAGGGCGCACCATCTTATCAATAACTTAAAGGCCCCCATCACTGAGGGCCTTTAAGTTTTACCGTCCATTTACCGTGTTCTGGGAATCATTGAATGGAAAGTGTGGGAGTGGGGAGCGCTGTCTCTTCGCGTCCGAGAAATGTGCCATTACATTGAGCGAAAGCGGTGTAAAGATTTCGCCACACACTCCGGACATTCGACATGCTCGAAGTCAACGCGGCGAATCTCAGCCGGAGTGATTGAGTAACCGCACTTCGGACAGGGCGTATCGAGCGCGGCGTTCACTTTGGCGAGATTGATTTTCTGCTTTTGAGGCATAGGGTTGTCTTTTCCAGTAGCGCTCCGGCACGCACGCAAAGTTACCTCATTAGGCAGTTTCGGAGCATCTTACGGGGCAGACTGAATCAGGTCAATGAGTGTAATGGCGATACAACGCCAGTTAAGCGCCGTTGCGTGCCTGTCTTGAAAGCAAGATCAGGAATTTTGCGCAGCTGGCATATTATTAGCTCCATGAAGGATAAGCCGGATGCGCCTCGCCGTTTTCATATGCATGAAACTAGCCGCATGCTTGCGCTTGAGGGTCTACCCTTAGCGGCGTTCTGGCAGAGGCTGCTGGGGTTCTTCGCAGACCTTCTTCTTGCCGTGCTGGTGTGGATTCCTCTGGAATTTTCCCTGCGGCGCTACCTGCTGCATCAGAACGAACTTGACCTTACCTGGAATTTTCACGAGCCGGGAAATGTCATTGTCATGATGCTGTATTGGGCGGTTTGCAACTATGTTGGCAACGGCCAAACCCCAGGAAAATGGGTCGCACGGACCAAGGCTATGTCCTTGACCGGCGATCGCCTGGGGGGCTGGCAGTCGGTCGAGCGCGCCCTCGGATATGGTGCTGCAGTGCTGGAAGGAGGTCTAGGCTTCGTCCAGTTCTTCTGGGATCGGAACCGAATGTGCGCTCAAGATCGCCTCGCCGAAACAATTGTGGTTGACGTCAGAAAACGGTCAAACGATTCGGCTGCCAGCGCGACTTGAGTCAATGAGTGAAATGGGGATTTATCGCCAATTGAGAGATTTCCTACCAGATTGGAGCTTAATGTTTCGCCCATGACCATCCCGTGATTCGCCAACCAGTTGGGTTCTCTTGCAAGGTGAGCGTAATGATTGAGCCAAGTTCGCTGATGGCTTCCCCTTCTGCTTGAAGGTGTAGTTCGCAGGAATGACGACATAGGCACGGTCTGAGGTGATATTCACGTGCGACGGGTTGCTGAGTGTGACGACTCCATCGGTGATGCCATTCTTCTTGGCGTCGGTGTCGAAGTCGCTTATCCACTTCGCGCAGGCCCCAGTACCGTGCCACTCGTGGGGCGGAAATTCATCGAGGATGGATGTTTGATCAGCGGCGGGCCAACCTGTCATACGGACGTTTTCACGTTTGCCTTAGCGTCAATCCTTCCTTATCATGATCTGGCTTTCGGGCTTTGTCCTTTTCATTTCATTAGGTTGCGTTGCGATAATCCGGACTTTTCTTTTGCGAGGTTTCTTGAGGAGCGTGCATGCCGGACACCCCCGATGACACGACTCTGAGTCAGAGCGCACTCCCATCGTCTTTAACCAGCATCGGTCCCTATCGGTTAATCCAGATGCTGGGGGTAGGCGGGATGGGTGAGGTCTGGCGGGCGGAACAGACCGAGCCCCTTCATCGCATCGTAGCACTCAAGCTGATCAAGGCAGGGATGGACACCAAAGCTGTGGTGGCGCGCTTCGACTCGGAGCGACAGGCCCTGGCGCTGATGGAACATCCCAACATCGCCAAGGTTTTCGATGCCGGCGCAACGGTGGCAGGGCGCCCCTATTTCGTAATGGAGTACGTGCACGGCCTTGCCATCACGGACTACTGCGATAAACACCGGCTCACGATCAAGGAGCGCCTGGGGCTGTTCATGCAGGTTTGCGAAGGCGTACAGCACGCGCATCAGAAGGCGATAATCCACCGCGATCTGAAGCCATCCAACGTGCTGGTTGAAGAAGTGGACAACAAGCCCGTTCCCAAGATCATCGACTTCGGGCTGGCCAAGGCCGCAGGGCAGCGGCTAACTGAGATGACGATGTTTACGGAAGCGGGGGCAATGCTGGGCACCCCTGACTACATGAGTCCGGAGCAGGCCGACTGCAATGAGCGCAACATTGATACTCGCACCGATGTGTATTCTTTGGGCGTGATTCTGTATGAATTGCTGGTGGGTGCGCTGCCTTTTGGATCGGAGGAACTGCGAGAGGCGGGGATGGAAGCCATGCTGCGGAAAATCCGCGAGCAGGAGCCTCTCTGCCCCAGCATGAAACTCAGGTCATTGGCTGAGTCCGCGAAGGACTTTGCGGGAAAACGCCGAGAGGAACCTGAGTCGCTGGAAAGGCATCTACGCGGCGAATTGGATTGGATCACGATCAAGGCGTTAGAAAAAGATCGCACGAGACGGTATGGTTCGCCTTCCGATCTGGCGGCCGACATCCAGCGGCACCTGCAGGATCAACCTGTGTTGGCGGGGGCCCCGAGCGCCACCTATCGCGCCAGCAAGTTCATCCGGCGGCATACGGCCAGTTTGGCGGCAGTGGTACTTTTGGCCCTCAGCTTGATTGGAGGGATGGCGGCGACTCTTCGGGAAGCTCAAATCGCCCGGGCCCAGCGGGCCCGCGCGGAGGCAAATCTTGGATTGGCATCGAGAGCCGTCGACGAAAGCTTGTCTTCTGCCGGCAACCAGCAGGCGCGTGAGTCGCCCGACCCGCCTCAACTCGAGCAGTTTCGACAAGAGTTGCTGAAGAAGGCGGAAGAATTCTATTCAAACTCTCTGGCCAAACAGAGTAAGAACGATTCGAGGTTTCGAGCGGACAGCGCGCTGCTGCATTCCAAATTAGGCGACATAAATCGCTTGCTCGAGAAGCGTGAGGACGCAGTCGCGCAATACGAATTGGCCATCAGCGGGTTCGAGGGACTCTACCGGGAGGAGCTCGGTAATGCTGAGTACAGTAAGGAGCTGGCATACGCTCATCACTGGCTGGGAGAAACACTCCGGCTTTGGCTTGAAGAAACGCCGAACCCTCCGTATGGACGCTCGGATGCGGAAGCGGAATACGACAAAGCCCTGCGCCTGCAACAAGACCTGCACCAGGCGAGTCCGCAGAATGCCGACTACGCGCAAGCGCTGGCTCGCACTTACTACAACCGGGGCATTCTTCGGTATGACGGCAGAGACCTGGCTGCGACGGAATCAGACTTCCGCGAGGCGGTTCGACTGCTCGAACCCCTGGCTAAGGAAGAACTAGAATCACAAACCAAGAATGGTGAAAATCCGCCGTCGCACGATTTGGCGCGCGTGTGCAACAATCTCGGTATCTTACTTAGCGACCAGGGACACTCATCACGGGCGCAGGAGTCTTTCGAACGGGCAATTAGAATCCAAGCAGGTCTGACGAAAAAGAGCCCAGAAAACTGGGAATATAAGGTGGAATTAGCCAGGTTTTACAATAACCTGTCGTTTCTGCTATGGAGCGAGGGCGAGGAAAAATTGGCGGCGCAAAGAAACCACCAGGCCCTTGATCTTCTCGAGGAGCTGGCCACCCCGGCGTCCTCGCTAGAAAGCGAGAGGGCCAAGGCTCACATACTTAATCTCTCGATGGGCCGATCAGAGCATCCTGAATTCAACATGTTGTATAAACACCTTGGCGATGAGTACGTGAAGCTTGCTACCGAGTATTTCAACGCTGGCTTCCCGGACGCAGCGCGTCTAGCCGTTGATGCCCTGCGAAATGTTTTGCCGCAGGTAGCGGAGCCGGACCGAACCAGGCTTGCCAAGTCTTACCAGGATTTGCGGGAGGAATTGCAAGAAAGCAAGAACAAGAGTAAACAGTAACCGAGTCTGCGTAAAGGGAGCAAACAATGAACCGAGCGAAATTGGTTCTCGTGATGCTTTTTCCGATCGCCCTGGCTGCTCAGAAAAAGGATTTCGGCTCCGTGAAGAATCAGCCCGAAATGGCGGCCGCGCAAGCGGATTCAAGCGCTGACCTCCCGTCATCCGATCCGGACCCGAACGCTCCGCAGCAGCCGAAGGCAAACCCGAGCCAGCCCACCCCGCCTCGCGGCGAGGCAAAGCGAAAGATTCCAGGCAGCATGGTCGGCTACATCGACAACCCGATCGCCGAGTCTCAGATTCGGATTCGGTTCGACGATGCCTTCGAAGATCAGTTTCCCGACCGGTCGGAGTTCTTCTATGCGAAGTGCAGTTGCTATCGCGGCCTACAGCCTATAATTCCGGCAGCTTACGACCCCAATGCTCCCGGACCGGGCCTCGGCGTACCCAATTCCATAAACTTCCAACAGCTCTACATGAATGTTGAATACTCGCCGCACCGCCGCTTCTCGGCGTTTGTGGAAGTTCCGATACGCTGGCTCCAGCCGCAGGGTTTTCAAAGCGTACCCCCACCTTCGTTGGGGTTCTTGCCGTTCTCGAACCAGTCTGGACTGAGCGACGTCACAGCCGGAGTCAAATTTGCCGCTGTCGCGTCGGAGGGCACATACCTCACATTCCAGTTCAAGAGCTATTTTCCCTCGGGCGATGCCTCGAAGGGCTTGGGGACAAATCACTACAGCGTGGAGCCTTCTCTGCTCATCTACCACAGTCTTTCGGACCGGTGGACTCTCGAAGGCCAGGTGGGCGACTGGCATCCCATCGGCGGGTCAGCCGGGGTACCCATTACCGGATCTGAGGGATTCGCAGGCGATGTCTTCTTCTACGGAATCGGCCCAAGCTACAAGCTATATCGCGGAAGCCATGTCGGGCTGGCGCCGGTGGTTGAACTATTCGGCTGGCACGTCCTCGGCGGATTTCAAACTCAACCGGTAACAGGCACTACGGACGGCGCCGCATCCGAGGTGAGTGGCTGGAACATCGTGAATCTGAAAGTAGGCGTGCGCACCAGCATTGGCTTCCATAATTCTTTCTACGCAGGTTTCGGCCAAGCGCTCACTCACGCCGATTGGTACAAGCACATAGTCAGGCTCGAGTATCGTTATTCGTTCTGAGTCCAAATCGCTCCGCTGGCCACGAGTGCCTGACAAAACCTCTAGGAGAGAGCGGACTCGCTGAAACAAGGACTTTCTTCTCTAGAACTAAGACTTTCTTCTTTAAAACCAAGATTTCTCTTCTTGACATGTCGATTCTGACGGCATACGATTCCGTCCGCAAGCCCCCCCATTGCAACTGAACAAGGTTAAATGTCCCTTAACAATTCAACACTCTCGTTAACGAGAGAGAGAGGAAACGTTATGAATTTTGTGAAACGTTTTGCTTGGGTACTTCCTTTGGCAGGCCTGGTTGCGTTCGGTCTGTACTCCCTGTCCGGCCATGTTCTTGCTGCGGGCACGCATATCAACGGAGAGCCAGCGCCGGATGTTACATTAGCCAGCACGACCCGGGGCGTGATATTCGGCACCGCCGCCATCAACGCGGATGGTACTGTCGCCAGCTGTTTCAATTGCGGTAGGCCGACGACCTTGCACCTAGCCACGGGTCAGTACCAGGTTAGCTTCCCCGCCGCGAACTCCAACATAACCGCAAACAATGGATTTAGCCGGTGGGTTCAGGTCGATACTCTGAGCACCGGGGAGATAACCAACGTAGCCTGTGCTACCGCAGACCGGGCCGGTGCAACTAACGCGGTCTTTGTCGACTGCTTCAATGGGTCCGGCACAGACGTGGATACATCATTTTTCCTGTTTATCGCAAAGTAGTTGCCAGCTTGTCCAGATGTGAACTGTGGCCGTACGGCCCACTTAGCACGGGGGGGAAGGCATGGGTCTGATTCCTCCCCCTGATTTTGCAACACTTCTCTTCTGGTGACGGGTTCACCGATCACACAATTTGGGGTAACAAGCGCCCCAACTCCGCATGGAGTATTAGAAAGAATCGCTGCAAAGAACGTGTTCGTTATTCGGACGACGCGCCTAGCCTGTCATTCCCATCCTGAGAGAAACCAAAGCCGGGTACACAAAGCTGGCAATGAGCGGACGCGTCCTGTAATGTCGAAGGCAGGTTTCGTTAGAGGCTCTAAGAGTATAAAGAAGAGTTCCACGCACTTGATGAATGCATTGCTCTGGTTTATAAGGAAGAGCGGTTTTGTCCAAACTAGAATTCCGAATAAGGAGAGCATACATGCAAAAACTCGGATTGGCGTCCTTGCTAATCACCATCAACCTTCTTTTCATGCTGGCCTTCCCAGCCGCAGCAACGGGTCCGAAGGCGCCGGTCCCAGCAGCAGTGCCAGCCGCCGCAGCGCCGGCACCAGCCCCAGCACAGCACCCGCATATCATCGCGGCTCTGGAACAAATGAGGGGGGCGAAAGGCCACTTGGACCAAGCGGAGGGCGAGTTCGCAGGACACCGCGCAAGGGCTATCGACCTGCTCAACCAGGCAATTCACGAGGCCGAGATTTGTCGGGACGCCCCGAAGTAGGGCACGGGGCCAAGAGTACAACGAGAGAGGCAGCGTTCGGCGCTGCCTTTTTCTTTGCTATGGTCAATCGCCGGAGTTCGTCCCTGTCGCGATGTTTGCAGGGGTTCCTATGTGCGGCTCATTCTGAAATCTCACAAATAGATGGTCGGCTGGTCGGGAGTTCGAATCTCTTCAGGGCACCATCCCTTTCATGCGAGCGATCAGCCACCGGGTTCGGCCTTGGGTGGCTTAGCGACTCAGGCGATTGAACGACCTTCGATTTTTCGCGCACAGCTCCGAATCATCTTATGCTAGACTGTGCCGCACATACTGGATCCCCCGCCCAGTACGCCTTTCCCGAGGTAAGCGACCGAGGAGTACAGAACCTTTACAAATCTGTGAGAGGAGACGAAATGAAAATCACACACCTGTTGTTGATTTGCATGTGCTGCGTCATGGTTGCGCCGGCGGCTTGGGGCCAGGCGGCGAATAACGCCGTCAAGCCGGGCATCCTGGGATACCTGGATCCGAAGACCGGTGCATTTCGCCCTGTCCCTGCCGCGACCGACGAAATTGTGGATCCTGCAGCCTTCACAACATTTACCGGGACGATCACCGTTACCCTCACCATCACGGTGAAGTCGACAACGCTAACTGTCTTCTCATGCCAGGCCGAAGTTAGCGTGGAGGATAATATCACTGCGAGCCCACGCGGCTATTCCGAGAGCGCCACGGCAAATGCCACGGGAACCGGGACCACAAGGACATGTAAGTTGACCATACCTTATGCCTGGGCCCTCGCAACCCGCGCCAGCGACAGTATGTCGACCAGCTACTTTGTTTTTGGGAGTGGCACGAGTACCACAGGCGCGGACACGCAGCGCACCAGTGCGCTGTCTCCGCTGGATACCAGGGTGGTCCCGATCGGCGGCACCATCACTGCGCTTGTTGCCAGCGTTACGCTCTGACATACTCTGAGCGCACTCTAAGAGTGGGCGGGTCTGAAATATGGCCCGCCTTTTTTCTGCGCAACGTACCCTTCGAATTCTTATTTTCTTGCCCCGGGTGGGCAGCGTGGGGGTTGTCGTCGTAGACACGACCGCTTGGCGCGGGACGGGTTGCGGCGGCGGTGTTTTCTGTTAGTCTTGCTGTGCCCTGTTGTTTCTTCACGCTTTGTCTTTCAAGCTGTTTCTGTCATTGACCGGAGAAGCTCTCCGGAACTCAGGTCGCGCGCCATGTCGAAAGTGATCGAGCAGGACGTCTCTATCCTGTCGTCGTCTAAACGCGGATTGGTCTATCTCACCGCCAACGATTGGGCTCTGGTTGCCGACAAGGCGAGCCGCGTCCTCTTCAAGAAAGGCGAGGTGCTGGTTCAAAGGGGCAAGAGAGGGAACGGCGTCTATCTCTTGCTGAAAGGAGCCGCGCGAGTGCAAATCCCTTTGCAAGCTGCGGCTCCACTGATCGGGCCGGGTGAGATCTGCGGGGAGATGTCATTCCTGGAAGATGCGGCGGCCAGCGCCAATGTTGTCGCCGAAGGCGACGTTGAGGCCTATCATCTTGACCCACCCACATTGCAAAGCTTGTTTGAGCTGTTTCCTCACCTCGCCTCGCGCTTTTACCGGTCTCTGGCCACGAATCTGTCGCGGCGCCTTAGAGATGTGATCGGGCCGCGTTCCGAACCTCGCGCTGAACCGCCCGACAGTGGGCCAAAACGTTCGTCGTGACAAGTGGTGGATCGAGCAGGCGATTGCGGCAAGAAGCAAAAATAAGAAGCAAAAATAAGAAGCGCCCCGGAACTCTTTCGAGTCTCGAGACGCCCGAACAGCCCTCCCCAGAACTGTTCGAAGCTACCTTACCCGCGGTCGAGTCCGTTTGTGAACTGAACTCTTGTGCCATGCCGATGGCACGGGCTGGCCACGGGATCGAAGAGGGTTGTGGATGTCGCGCGAGTCGGGACTTTTTCGTTCCTTATTGGCCATACGCCACAAGGAGCGCCGCTGATTCGACGGCTTTCAGGCGCCGGCGCGATTACCGCCGTAACCGTTCATCTGGGATTACCGTTGACCCCTACTGGTCCGGCTCCTTACATTCTCCACAGGGGGTCGTATGAAGGATATCCATGAGGTATTGCGGCAGAAGCAGACCAAGTACGCGGCACTGGGGAAGCAGATCGAGATGCTCCAGCAGGCGGC
>Ga0307476_10002344_pt1 | contig 11327 bp, 10 predicted proteins | sample atmos_gasesECM2C_2_FD_203314 | JGI IMG/M metagenome (GOLD analysis project Ga0307476, IMG submission 203314) | Hardwood forest soil microbial communities from Morgan-Monroe State Forest, Indiana, United States - atmos_gasesECM2C_05 | ecosystem: Environmental > Terrestrial > Soil > Temperate... | reverse complement strand
AGAACGCCGCCGGCAGCAGGATCACCTCGGTGGAAATGGATTTCGGGTCGACGCCGGGTCGGCGCCAAAATGCCGCGGTCTCGGTCTCCCAGATCTCCTGGACCACGAGCGTCTCGAGCTTTGCCATCGCGTCGAACGTCAGCCTGAGGTTCGGCAAGGTCACCGCGGGATTCTGGCCGACGATCCAGAGGAGCTTCAGCTTCCCGGCAAGGGCATCCTCGAACATCGGCAGAGTTCCGTAGTCCTTCGTAGCGTTCCTCTTGGGCAGCCAGGCATAGCAATAATCGTTGTCGGCGGTGGCCGCCTCACCGAAGAACGCCTTGAGTGTGTTGACGAGATAACGACTGTCGGCGATGCCGTTCTTGCGCACGTAGTCGTAGATGGTGGGCTCGGCATTCGACGCCGAGTTGAGATACCCCGGCATGTAGTTGTAGAGCACCGCCATGTCGCACGCGCCCTGCACGTTCGGCTCGCCGCGCAGCGCGTTGACTCCCCCGCCCGGCTTGCCGATGTTGCCGAGCAGGAGCTGCAGGATGGTGAATGACCGGATCCCCTGCACACCGGTCGTGTGCTGGGTCATCCCGAGCGCGTAGAGGATGGATCCCGGCCGGTTCTTCGCCATCGTCTCCGCGATCTGCTGAATTTGCGCGGCCGGAATGCCGGTGATCTGCTCGCCCGTCTCCAGCGTGTACCGGGAAACGAACTTCTTGAGGCGTGCGAAAACGCAGTGCGGGTCCTCCAGGCTCTTGGCGACACGGGGCTTTCCACGGGCATCCAGTTGATATCCCCAAGTCTCTGTGTGGTACTTGTGGTTCTCCGCGTCGAACCCGCTGAAGACGCCGTCCTTGAATTCGAACGCCTCATCGCCCAAGAAGAGGGCGTTGGTGTGGGTCACGACGTAATCCTCGTCGTACAGCTTGTTGGCGAGGATGTGGTTGATCATCGTATTCTGGAACGCCGCGTCGGTTCCTGGCCGAATGCGCGCATACACGTCTGCTGCCGCGGAGGTCCGCGTAAATCGCGGGTCGACGTGGATGATCTTCGCCCCGTTCTGCTGTGCCTTGCGAATCCACTTGAAGGCCATGGGGTGGTTCTCGGCCACGTTGCTACCTTCTACCAGGATCGTCTTGCAGTTCTGGAGGTCGATCCAGTGGTTGGTCATCGCCCCTCTTCCGAACGAGGCCCCCAGACCGGGGACCGTGGGGCTGTGTCAAAGTCGGGCCTGATGTTCAACGTAAGCGAGGCCGAGCAGTCGGGCCGCCTTCTGGAAGAGGTAGCACTCCTCGTTAGTGTTCTGCGCGCCGCCCAGGAAGCCGATGGCATCCGTCCGATTGACCGGAACTTCCTTGTCACCGACTTTCTCGGTGGCGATCCAGGTCGCGTCGCGCGTCTTCCGAATCTTCTGCGCGATACGCACAATCGCATCTTCCCAAGAGATGTCCTCCCAGTGGTCGCCGCCTGGCGCTCGATATCGTGGACTAGTTAGCCGGTTCGGAGAGGTGTGAGTCGCGAACATCGATATACCCTTCACACACAATGATCCCCGGTTCACAATGTGATCGAAGTCGCCCTCCATGCTAATCAGCTTGCCTGCGCGTACCGTCGCGACCATGCCACACCCGCACGAGCAGAAGTTGCAGGAAGTAGTGAACTCGTTGACGTCCGATAGCTTCAACTGCTGCGTCCTAGCCCGCACAGCTGCCAGATCGACCAGGCCACCAAGCGACAGCCCGGCACAACCGCGAGCCGCCGCCCTAAACCACTCTCTCCGAGTAACCCCTATCTCAGTCTTTGCCGGCTTGCCAGCTGCGTTGAAAATCTGTCCACTCACCTTAGTTTCTTCTCTATTGCTCGGATCCAAGGCTTGCTCCTTTCCGAAACAATCCATTAGTTCAGAAAGATCGTCGATGCTTCATCGGTCATTCGGCAATGCCACAGGCACCGGGACTGAAGCAGACGGAGTCTTGTTTGAAAGTCCATGCATGTTCTTCCGATGTAACAGGTCATCCCTCCGATGACCATGTTTAGATGTCGGCCCGTCTGAGCGCCACTGGGGAAATCCCTAGGTGAAATCATCGGACCTGCAATCTATCTTTCTCGACGGTAGGGTATTTCAAATAACTTGTCGTCCGTTTGAAACGCCACCTTTTCCAGCCTAGGAGGCGAGTTTCCGTGCTTGAACCGAAGAGCCCGACTTGTCGACTCCTTGACCTAGGGCCACGGCAGTTTTGGGGTTGACCGACCAAGTGTGAGAGCCGAGGGTTGCCATAAATGCGCTGCCGGGCACATATATTTTCAGTGGTTCCGCTTGTTGTCTGCAGCCTCGTAATGGCTGGCCGCGCCAAGCCACCCCGTTCTGAACCTCCTAATAAAAAACCCAAGCAATCGGCGCAGTCGCACAAATATGTCCGTCCGACCGATCCATCACTCTACGTTGGGACGGAAGCCTGCAAAACATGTCACGAAGAGCTTTACAACGCTTTCGCGACGAGTCCCCATTTGGTCACCACGATCGATTCGAAACTGGACGCCCGGAAAGGCCCGGAGTGGCATGGGTGCGAAGCCTGCCACGGCCCCGGGAAGGAACACGTCGAGGGCGGCGGCGACAAAACGAAAATATTCGCCTTTAAGGACGTCTCGCCCGCGGAAAGCAGCGCCCGCTGCCTGGATTGTCACCAGAGCAGTCACGAACAGAGCAATTATGGCCGCTCCGCGCATCTGCAGAGTGGTGTGTCATGCACCGACTGTCACTCGCCGCATCATGCAAAGGACACGCAATCATTACTTCAGGAATCGTCACCGAAACTCTGCTACAGCTGCCACTTGGATGTGAAGGCACAGTTCGTGCGCCCGTTTCACCATCGTGTAAACGAAGGATTAATGCAATGCAATGACTGCCACAACCCGCACGGGGGATTCGAGCGGCACCAGCTGCGCACGGTGGCGGGTCAAGACGAAGTTTGCTACAAGTGCCACGCCGATAAACAGGGCCCCTTCGTGTACCAGCACGAAGCCAAAATCGAGGGCTGCGAAGCTTGCCACACGCCGCATGGATCCACCAACCAGCGGATGCTCGTTCAGAACCAGGTGAATCTGCTGTGCATTAGTTGCCATTCAACGGGCGGCAACGGTGCGCCCCCGACCCCGTCATTTCATAACCAGGCGAATGAATATCAGGCCTGCACCCTCTGCCACACCGCGATACATGGATCGAACAGCAGCAACGTGTTCTTTACACCCTAGTGAAAGGAGGCAGCCCACCGTGACGAGTCAGCAAGATCAGAAGTCGGAATCGAAACCCTACCGTCACGTCGCCGGCTTACTCCTCTTCATGCTGAGCCTTGGGTGCGTGGTGGCCCCCGTGATCCGTGCACAGCAGGTGGAGGAACAAACTGGCATCAGCGAGGGCAACTACAACATCAAGCAGTCCATCGAATTCGGCTACCGATTCACTAACGTAACCGGGAGTCAGCAAACCTACGACACGATCGTGAATTTACAACAGGGTCCAAGGCTGCTGGGATTCACTACCGAATTTCGCTCGCTCGATCATCGCGGCACATTTTTTGACTACTTTTATTTGAGCAATTTTGGCTATGGCGGCGATCCCAATGACGTATCGCAAATTCGCATCAGCAAGAACAAGTGGTACTCCTTCAACGGCATGTTTCGCCAAGACCAGAATCATTGGGATTATTCCTTGCTGGCGAATCCGCTGAATCCAACCCCACCCGTTCCCAACGCTCCGCCCAACTTCAATCCAATCATCAATGCGCCTGCAAATCTGCGGGGGACGTCCCTGATTGGAAACAGTCCACATGACTTCTTCACTCGAAGAAACATGCAGAATTACAACCTGACGATAATGCCGGAGTCGAAAATTCGTTTTCGTCTCGGCTACGATCAAAACACCGTGTATGGTCCCGGCAACAGCACGGTCCATGTGGGCGCCGAGCAATATCTGCTGCAGAACAATTCCTTCCGCCTGCAACAATACAGGCTGGGTTTCGACTTTCGTTTCCTATTGCGAACGACCCTCAGTTATGACGAAATCTGGAGTAATTACCGGAATGATCTGTCCACCAACGACGAGAACCAGCAATTTCCTCCTGGTGTCGGATTTCCTCCTGTCGATTTGGGGGTGACCTTTAATCCTGGAGCCAAGAATCCTTGCGCCACGCCCGTGTTCCTCCCTGGAAATATCGTTAATCCCGTCTGCAAGGCCGCTTACAGTTATTTTTCCCACGGCCAAACCCGTATGGCCAGCCCCACGGAGAAGGTCAGCCTGCAATCCACTTACTTCAAAAATATCGACATCGCTGGCAGGTTCAGCTATACGGCTGGCGACCTAAACGTTAACAACTACCAAAAGAATTTCGCGGGACTCGACTCGTCTCTTTCAAACTACAACGAAACCGGACCGATTAGTGGCCGGCACGTCGCCTCATTCGGGGACTTCGGAATTTCCTGGCAAGTAAATGACCGTATCAGCATCGTTGATTCGTTCCACTACAGCAGCTGGAAAGAACCCGCGCAATACGCGTCGTCTCAATGTTCCTTTTTCAGCACCAGCCTGCTCATTCCCGCAAACATTTTCACCCCCACGTCTGCTCCCCCCCCGGCGACGTGTATTCCGCCGACAAACGGAATACCAGCTCCCTTTGTGATCCACTCAACGAGCTCCGATGCCGACGCTGCTCTGAATATCAACAGCAACTTCCTCAAGCAGCAGGACGTAAGCAACACAATCGAAGCGCGGATCAATTTTTCAACCAAAGTCGGCGCCTATCTCGGATACGAATATCGCAACCGCATCATCGCGGACAATTTCAGCAATTCGATCAGCGCCGTCTTCTATCCCAATAACGCCGCTCGCGAGAACTGCGCCCTTGTGGATCCCGCAGGTACGCTGACGCAATCGAATCTTCCGGCCGGCTGCACTTTGAATGCTGATGGTTCGATTGCGTTCTCCGCTGCTACTGCACCGGCTCCGCCCGGTTTGACGCACATCCAGGAAAATCATGTCATCTTTGGTCTGTGGGCCCGCCCATCCTCTAATCTTCGCATCAACGTTGATGGCAACATCATGGTCGCCGACAATGCGTTCACCCGCATCAGCCCGCTGCAGGCGCAGGAAGTGCGGTTCCGCGCAAACTACAAAGCGGCAAGCTGGATCAACCTGAACGGGAACGTAAACCTTTGGTACGGTCAGAACGACTCGGAGAACGTAAACGGCCATCAGCACAACAACAGTGTCGGTCTCGCCGCTCAACTCCAACCGACCGAGAAACTCTCACTCGACCTCGGCTACGACTATAACGATATTTCATCGCAGATACTGGTCTGCTTCATCGCTACCGGTTCACTGCCTGGACTGCCGGCCTGCCCGGACTTTTCCTCACTGGTGGAGCAAGCCTCGCCCTACAGCAGTAAGGTGAACACCACGTTTATCGATTTTTCCTGGACTCCGATCAAACCGCTAACGCTTCGCGGAGGTGCCAATCTTTTCTGGGTAAGTGGTTCTGAACTTAACCTAACGCCCCAGAACCCCATCGCGACATCAGTTCCGGGTCCGCTAAATTCCGCCTGGTATCAGCCATTCGGCGGTTTCGACTATCAGTTTGCAAGACGTTGGACCGGGCGGGCGACCTGGGAATACTACGGATACCACGAGAATGCCAGCACGGCCTTTCAAGATGCGCTCGCACGAAGAAATTTCCAGGGGAATCTGGTTCTACTCTCGCTGCGATACGCTTTTTAGTTTAACGAGATTTGCCAGCGGTTAGAGCTCGACTCTTAAATCTAGTCAGGAGAAAAAGACATGAAGAAACCGTTGAACAACCAGCGGGCGGTGATACTGGCGTCGCTATGTCTTGCAGGTCTGATTTTGTTCACTGCCAACGCGAAGGCCGATGCGCAGGCAGGCGCAGCAACGTTCAAAACCAAGTGCGCATCCTGCCACGGCGCTGACGGGAAGGGAAAGGCGGCGCTGAAGACCCAGGATATGAGCTCCGCAGCGGTCCAGCAGATGAGCGACGCCGAGCTCACGGCCATCACTGCGGACGGTAAGGGCAAGATGCCGGCATACGGGAAAAGCCTGAAGCCCGATCAGATCAAGGATTTGATTGCTTACATTCGATCGTTTGCAAAGAAATAGTTTCAACGAGATGCATTAGGCTGCACAGCAAACAGCCCTTGCCAAGGATGGATACGGATCAATGCCTCCGGCGACAACCCTGATTGTCTGTCTCGTTTTGTTTAGTGCCGCGGTGATCGGGATACTGGCGGCCCGCCCTGGCTTCACAGCAGGTCGCGGTGGGAAAATCCTTGCCTTCGTTGCCATGTTTTGCCTGCCGATCTTTTGCGGCCTGCTGGGTTTTTCGAGCGAAATGCAACGATCGAAGACCACCGCTTTTTGTTTGTCCTGTCACACGATGGAAGATTATGGCAAGAGTCTGCTGGTTGACGACCCCACTCATCTTCCCGCGTCACATTATCAGAATCACCGCGTGCCTGTTGACGAAGCGTGCTATTCCTGCCACACGCAGTACGCTATGTTCGGCGGCCTCAAAGTAAAGCTTTACGGACTAAAGCACGTATTCATCTACTACGTAGGAACTCCGCCCGCCCCACAGGACATCAAGCTTTACGAGCCGTACAACAATCGAGAATGTCTGCATTGTCACCAAGGAGCTAGGTCGTTTGAGGAGGGAGTGGTGCACAACGCCGATCCGGTTACTCTCCCGGCGATCAGATCCAATCAGCTTTCATGCCTCTCCAGTGGTTGCCACGACTCGGTTCACGATCTCGCACATCTGAAAGGGGCGAAGCTCTGGGAGAGAGGCAACTGATGTTGAGTACAAATCAATTCGAAAAACTGTTGCGGTTTGCTGGTGTCTGCCTCGCGACCGGCCTCCTAATCGAAGCGCTTTGTCTAATCTGGGCCACTCCCATTGCCTTCATCGTTTTTGTGGCGATCGGGGGCCTTCTGATCTTGATCGGCCTCGTGGTCTATCTCTATTTACAGGTCTCGACTCCCGTGGCCGATGATTGACCCTATCTCGAACCAAAGGTCGCGAACGGGCTGTAGCGGGTCGTCGCTGTGTCCGGGACGCGTGGTCTCTTTTTCGGCCGCCAGATCGACACCGCTTTTGCGGCGGCTCTCCTTCGACAACCAGGCACTCCGGGCCGGCAATTGGCCGTGGGGATGTTTGGTTTCTTTACATGCTCGTTGTCAGTCAAAATCCGATATGTCGGTACTTCGAGCGTGCGGGCCATCTTCTCCAGCGTATCAACTGAAGGCACGGTATGACCGTTTTCGACGCGGGAAACATAACAGCGCGGAAGTCCAGTACGCTTTCGATGTCGCCTGGGCTTAGATTCTTGGTCTCCCGAAGCTCCTTCAGTTTGTCACCGATAACCATTTGAATCCTCCGGCACGAATCATAGGCATTGAGTCTGCCGAACACAGTTCGGCCCGGGACTTGCTATTAACGTCTCGCAGCTGTGAACTGGATGTGTTCACAGAGCGCCAGCCTTCTGCCGCATATTCAACTCTTCAGCGGCCCCATTTCCCGGGTGAAAAGGCATCCAAACATCGATCCTGGTCCCCTTTCCGGGTTCCGAATAAATCTCGAATTGCCCACCCACCAAGCGTGCACGTTCTCCCATGCTTCGGATGCCCAAACCCACTCTGTTTTTCATCTCCATCGGATCGAATCCACGCCCTTTGTCACTCACGGAGAGGAGCAATCTGTCCTCGTCCTTGCGCAAATTCACGTGGGCCTCTACCGCCCCACTATGCTTCTTCAAATTCTGAAGGCCTTCCTGGACGATACGGAATAACGCCAAAGCGACGTTGGGAGGTACAGCAGCCGGAATATTATCGTAGGAGAAAGCGACCTTAATGCCTTGCCGGTCGGTAAACTCCTGACATAAGGCACTTACTCCGGGCACAAGGCCCAGGGTCTCGAGCACGGATGGATGCAGGCGACGGGATACCGTGTGCAGATCGGAGCCAAGCTCGCTGGCTGAATTAAAGATCTCGTGCAGTTGTCGCTTCGCATCTTGCGATGAGTCCGGTAACACCTCTGAAACATTTTCCAATCCTAATGCGAGCAGCGCCAGACGCTGGCTAAAATCGTCGTGAAGTTCCGATGCCAGCCGACTTCGTTCCATTTCCTGTGCATTGATCAACAGACCGCTAAGCTGTAATTGAGCGTCTCTGGCCTGCTTGAGCTGCTTCCGGCTGTACTGAAGGTAGGCGGCAAGGGCGGATAAACTGAGAATGATCATCAGCCCAGTGATCCAGACCCATTTGGTGCGTTCCCATACGGACAATTCTCGGAAAATTACTATGCTGCCGGGAGGGAGGTTGCTTTCCTTGAATCCCCAGCGACGGAGAGCCCGCCAATCGAACAAATAGACGTTGTTGTTTCTCACGATGGGGATCTCCGCCGGTTTCACGCCATCGAGGATCTTCAGAGCCATGCCGGCGGCAACCTTGCCGTCTGCAGCCCAGCTCAGTACATTGCCGCCCACTGTTCCGTGACCGATACTCACGTCATCGATGACAAAGACGGGTGCGTTGGCCGCGTTGGCAACCAGAGGAACAGCCTGACTTGAGTCAATAAAATGTGCTCCCGCAGAATCCTCCATAATCGAGGTGTGATAGACAATCGTCTTGCTGGGCAACTGCCTTAGCCGTTGAAGCAGCGTGGGCATATCCAAGTTCGTAAGATAGGTGAACTCGAGCTGCAACTCGTATTTGCGGAAACTTTCCTTGGCGAAGGCCTCCAGGCTCCGATCAAACTTTCCAACGCCGCCCACGACAACTACATGCTTGGTACCGGGTTGCAACTGCAGCGCTGCGGTTAGGGTCTTTTCCGGCTGTATCACACCCCAAACACCGGTAAAGTAAGAGTCCGGCTTCGACTGGTCGAACAATCCCTCTGTAGTGCCGCAAAAAACGATGGGGGTATTCGGAAACGAGCGTTCATGAGATTCGATTAAGAATTTGTGAGACGAAGGTCCGACGGTGATGATCACGTCCGGTTTGCGGTCTGCATACTTCTGAATGAGCCATTCACGAATCCGGCGCTGAGAGGCCTCATCGGAAAACAAAGTTGCCTCAAGATTCTCGTTGTAGAGTTCGATTTGGTACTTAGAACTCTGGAGGCCCGCGGCGATCGCTTGGTCCAAGGCAGCTGTCCCGGGTGATGAAATAGAACTAAAGTCATTGAAAATGAGAACACGCCGGACTGCCTTCGTTTGTTGCGCCATCATCGCGTGTGGGTAGAGAAATGCGGTAAGGACAACCAAAAGCAACGCGAGCTTCGATCCTTCTGATCCCCTTTGAGAACAATGACCAGACTCGTAGCGCCTAAGAAATCGAAATTCGCGTGCGAAGCAAAGTTCCACAGGGGCCGACACTAGAACCTCCGAGGCGCTTCTCAATGAAGCGAGACTAGCACTTGGGCTTGTTGAAGAGTGTCCTCCTTTAATCCACGCGATACACCTATAGCACCGGACGGAGCGGCTCGGTGAATATAACATGTAGCGAGAATGTCTATCGCGAAACCGACTTTCAGTATCGGCCTACACTGTTCTCACTGCCTGGTAAGTGCCTGGTGAGTCGGGTGGTCTCAATGGGTCGACGCAACACTAAGCTTGAACCCACCTAGCATTGAAAACCAAACCCTAAATCGCTCGCTAGTGTTGCACCAGCAGGAACGCTGCCGTGGCTAGGTCTTGGCCGAGCAAGCGAAACAGATGGTTCTGCCGCGGAAGCCGTGGCGAAAGCAAAGCATTTGCACGGTGTTCCATCGACCGGTTGAGTTGGCACGCGTTACCGGGCAAATCGTTTTCAGCCAAATAGGGTTCGTTTAATCACTTTCCTCGACTAAGAGAAAAAGCGCCCCCGATCGCTTTTGGGGCGATCGACGGCGTCAAAGATACGGCAATCGACTTCATTCGAGCACACAAACGGCAAGGAGCGCGAAGCTAGTCGTTCAATTAGGCTGCCGCCTTCTTGACTTGCGCCCTGACCTTAGCCCAACGCTCTTTCATAGCTTTGGAAATCTTGGCGCTGCCCTTCGCCGACAGCACGTGCTTCTTCGCACGAGTGATATCTCGGCTTGCGGTCTTACCTAGAGCTTTAGCCGCCGATTGCAAACCGATCAAATCGTGCTGCAACTCGGATAACTGCTTCTTGACCTTCTTTTCTTCGCGTCTAATAGCAGCCAATATGCTCATGGATCCTCCGGAAGCAACCTACATGAGACCTCGTCGTAAACCAATCCCGCGCCGCTGGGGTGTCTTACCCAGTTTGCCAGCAGGATGTGCAAAGCAGATGTCCTGTTACCGCTGCGGGTTCAATCGGTCGATGCAACAGCATCCGGTGCATTGATTCGGCAATGTTTCCCGCGGGAAAACCAGCTGTTTGGTGGCCTCTCGCGGCTCCCTCTCCTCGGGCCTAGGGTTTTCCCCAGCTGACAAGCCGCCAGTTATGAGCCAGAACCGAATAGCGTCTCGAACGTTGCCAAAGGTGGGATTCGGCATTCCCGGATGTGCTGGCCGCCGCCTTATCTCACCGCGCTACTGGCCGGCCTCCGAGTCCGCTTTTGGCTAACCCCCGGGACCATCTATCGGCGGAGAGCGGGTGCCGCACGATAGGCTTTCCAGTCATCCTGCTGGATAGTGCAGGGAGATAGGAAGGGAGAGAGTATGGACACAACCAATATAGGTCACCTGGCGCAGCAGGGATATGGACTGCTGGTTGCCCTCGGCATCAAGGTTCTGGAAGCGATAGCTCTCTGGATCTTGGGCCGCTGGCTCATTGGATTTTCCATTAGGTTGGTCGACCGCGCAATGACGCACCAGAAGATCGATCCAACCCTGGTTCGCTACTTCAATAACACTCTCGCGGCCGTTCTGAATATCGTCCTGGTCGTTGCGATCCTGGGCTTCTTCGGATTCGAGACCACGAGCTTCGCCGCCCTTGTTGCCGCTGCTGGCGTAGCGATCGGCATGGCCTGGAGCGGTCTGCTGAGTAATTTCGCCGCTGGGGTGTTCCTCATTATTCTCCAGCCCTTCAGGGTGGGAGACTTCGTGGTGGCCGGCGGAGTCATGGGCACGGTGGTCGAAGTCGGGCTGTTCGTGACTTCGATCAACACCCTCGACAATATTCGGAATATTGTAGGAAACGGTAAGATCTTCGGCGACGTCATTCAGAACTTCTCGACCAATGCGTTTCGCCGTGTCGATCTGACCGCCCAACTGTCGCACGGAGTAGATCCGCATCGGGCGATCGCTCTCCTAAGGGCTGG
>Ga0307476_10002341_pt1 | contig 11331 bp, 11 predicted proteins | sample atmos_gasesECM2C_2_FD_203314 | JGI IMG/M metagenome (GOLD analysis project Ga0307476, IMG submission 203314) | Hardwood forest soil microbial communities from Morgan-Monroe State Forest, Indiana, United States - atmos_gasesECM2C_05 | ecosystem: Environmental > Terrestrial > Soil > Temperate... | reverse complement strand
CGTCGATCACCCGCAGCTCCGCGAAGCTCGCGGCGGCAGCGGCCAGCAATTGAGCCGTGTGCGGCCAGCTCGTCACATCGAAGACGCCACTGCCGACGTGTGCGTGCAGCCCGACCACCTGCACCTGTGCGTCGCGCGCCGCGCGAGCGAACGCGGGAAGCTCGGGGATGGGAATACCGAATTTGGACCGGCTGCCGGCGGTGCGCACGTGAGTGTGGTGGCCGCGGCCGACTCCGGTATCGACGCGCACGAAGACCTCATGCCCTGCGAGCAGCTCGGGCCAGGCGGCGAGCACGTAGCCATTGTCGATCGTGACCTGCACGCCGCGCTCGAGCGCCCAGGCGTATTCGGCTCGTGGCGCGAAGTTCGGCGTGTAGAGGATGCGCCGCGGCTCGAGGTCCGGAAACAGCTCGAGAAGCCGCTCCACCTCGCCCCGCGAGACGCACTCGAATTCGATGTCCTCGGCACGCAGCGCGCGCAGCAGCTCGGGATGCGGGTTGGCCTTCATCGAGTAATGCACCCGCGCGACGGATGAGAGCTCGCGCACCGAGCGGGCTGCGCTGCGTACCGCGGCAAGATCGTAGATGAACGCAGCGTCGGCATCGCCGAGGGCATCGAGAAGCTCCTGCCGGCGGGCACGCCACCACGGAACGCTTCCTCCGGCTGCGGTGTGCGGCCTGCCGAAGAGCTGCTCCCAGGTTGGGCCGAGCACTTTGTCGCCCGCCACCGGGCGGATCAGCAGCTCGTGGAGCTGCCCGACCAGCCGGTCCCCCTGGTTCTCGTCCACCACGAAAGTGAAGTTCAGATCGTTGGCTGCCTGGCTGACCAGATGGATCTTCTGTTCTTCGAAGAACTCGAACGCCCCGCCAAGCTGGTGCAGGATCGCGCGGATGTTGCGCCCCACCAGGCTGACCGAGGCGCACGGGCCGATCACCTGCACACGGCAAAGCCGCGAGAGATCCGCGACGAGTCCCGCGACGAGCGCGTTGTCGAGGGTGTTGGCGGCCGGATCGAGCGATACCGTGACGTTGGTCTCCGAAGTCGAGACCAGATCGACCGACATGCCGTGCTGCTTGAATACCTGGAAGGCATCGGCGAGAAAGCCGACCTGGTGCCACATACCGGGGCTCTCGAGGGAGATGAGCGTGATGCCTTTCTTGCTGCACACCGCCTTCACTTGCGCGGCGCCCTCCCCGCCCGACGCCGCGAGTACCGTCCCCTCGAGCTCGGGAGCCTGGGTGGCGTAGACGTGCAGCGGAATGCCGTACTGGCGCACCGGCATGATGCAGCGTGGGTGCAGGACCTTCGCGCCGCTCGTTGCGATCTCCTGTGCCTCGTCGTAGTGGAGAGTACGCAGCAGCCGGGCGCTGGGCGTCGCCCGGGGGTTGGCGCTGAAGAGCCCCGGCACGTCGGTCCAGATCTCGAGTCGGGTCGCACTGAGCTTCGCCGCGAAGTAGGCAGCGGAGGTGTCCGAGCCGCCCCGCCCGAGAAGCACCGTGTGCCCCTCGGCGTCGCTCGCGATGAAGCCTTGCGTTACCACCACCGCTGGCCCGTGCGTGAGTTGCTCGACGAGCTGCGGATCGGGCGAGAAGCCGCACGCGGCCGAGAGCACGCTCGCCTTCGCCGAGGCGCCGTAGGCCTGCGCGCGCAGCACGGTGCGGGCATCCATCCAGCGCACCTCGAGCCCCTGGGCGGCGAGATATCTGGCACCGATGTGCGTGGCCATGAGCTCCCCGCTCGCGAGCACACGTGCGCGCAGGCGATCGCTCGTCGGCCGTTGCAACGCGGCGGCGGCATTCTCCTGCACCTCGCCGAGGAGGCGCTCGAGCTCTTCGCCGACCGTGATGCCGAGCTCGCCGGCCAGCTGGCGATGGCGTTTCTCGATATCGACGAGCTCGCGTCGCTGCAGATCGAGTGTGGCCGCTTCGAGAAGCCGCTCGAGGTGGTCGGTCACCCCGGAGAGGGCCGAGTGCACGATGAGCAGCCGCGCGCCGGTCGCGCGACGCTGCAGGGCGACGTGCGCGATGTTGCGCCAATTCGCGACGCTCGAAACGCTGGTGCCGCCGAACTTCAGGACGATCCAGGCCGAGGGCGGAGCGGTCACTGCGTAGGTCCTCGAGCGCGCCGATTCCGGCAGGCAACCAAGGGAGAGCATCAACGCCTGCGCCTGCGCTTCAGGTTGGAGCGCCGACCGAGGCTGCGGGTTCTAGAGCTCGTCGTCGAAGTCTTTCAGGTCCTTCTCGAGCTTGCGGTCGGCGAGCACTTCCTCCAGCCGGCTCCACGCCGCCTTTCCCCGTTTTCCCTGGTTGCGCGCGCGTTTGTCCACACGGTCGAGCAACCGGTCATAATCGGTGCCGTCCTCGGTCGGACCGGTCAGGAATTCATCGTCGAGGTCGAAGCTCTCGTTGTCTCGTTCCGACATCTGGCGGTGTAAATCCCAATTTTTTCAACGAGTAAGGTGTCAAGGCCGGCGCGCGGGCGGCTGCGAACTATAGCCGATTCGCGCCACCGATCAACCTTGAGTCGACGCTGCCCTTTTCCAGCGTGGCCCTGGGCGCTGCAATAGCACTACCGCCTTCAACGCGCCGGTCGAACGAGTCAGGGTTGGTCCATGCGATCGCGGACCACCACCGGCGCGCCGCGACTGAGGCCGAGACCTTCTGCAGCGCTCTCCTCCGCTCGCGCGATCTCGACGACCCCGAACGAGTTGATCAGGGCGAGAAATTGGCCCGGCTGCACATCACCGTAGGTGCGCCGCAGGGGAAAGGAATGATTGCCGGCATGCACCAGCGGGAGCCGGAAACGCTCGATGAGCGAGGCGTCGATGTTGGTGATGAGGTTGCCGAAGTGATCGATGCTGATGACCACGCCACTGACACTGCGGGTGTCGACCGCGGGCTCGTCGACCCAGGAAGGTATGAGGCCGTTCGTCACCTCGCCGAGCGCCTCGAGTTCGCAGCGCCCGGCCGCGAGCTCGGCGGCCACGGGCGCGAAGATATCGCGCCCGTGAAAAGTCGCGCTCGGACGGTGCACGCCGAGGTGCTCGAGCCTCGCGGCGGTCAGGCGAACGATGCGCGCGCCGCTCGCGCGACTCACTACCGGAGCGAGCAACCCGTTGTCCGGTGCGATGAAGTAATGCGAGCCCGCGAGCACCGCGACGATATCGCGCGAGGTTCCGACCCCCGGATCCACTACTGCCACATGCACCGATCCTGGCGGGAAATAGCCGAAAGCGCGGGCCAGCCAGAATCCCGCCTCCGCCGGCCAGTGCACGAGGATCTCGTGGGTCAGGTCGACGATGCGTGCTGCGGCGAAACGAGTGAGGATGCAGCCCTTCATTACCCCGACGAACGGGCCCTGGTGCCCGAAGTCGGTAGTGATGCTGATGACGCCCGAGGGCTGAGGATGGTCCGCCGCGCACGCAGCCATTCGGCGAATCGGCTTTGCTCAGCCGCGCGGCACGCGCCCGGCGGCTTGGCCCGATTCGGCACAGGCGCGGCAGCGATCTGTGTACGGTACGGCGCCGAGCCGCTCAGACTCGATATCCTCGCCGCACACCGCGCAGGTGGTGTAACGGCCCGAGGCGAGGCGGCGCAGCGCCGCCTCCACGTGCTCGAGCTCGGCGCGGGCGGAGTGCGAGATCGCGCCCAACACGTCATCGTTCTCGCGTTGCGTCACCTGTTCGGCGAAATCGGCCGAAAGCGGATCGGCCTCATGGCGTAGATCGGCGCTGGCGTCGCTCGCGCGCTGGCGCAGCTCCTCGCGGCGCCTGAGCAGCCGTTCCCGTACCGCCTTGGTATCCACTTCCACTTGAGGTCCCCCGGGCCAGTGCGCTCAGGACGCGCGTTGTGCCCCGCGCTTCTCCTCGAGCCAGTGTTGCAGTTTGTCGAAGGGCTCGACGAACTTCGAGACGCCCTCGCGTTCGAGCTGCGTGGCGACCGTCTCGAGATCGATGTCGAGCCGCTCGAGGCCCTCGCGAACGTCGCTGGCCTCGGCGATGTGGCGCTCGAGCCGCAACTCCGGGCGGCCGACACGACGGTAGGTGTTGAGCGTCTCGAGCGGCACAGTGTTGACGGTACCGGGCACTACCAGTTCTTCGACGTATTTGACCGGGCTGTAGCTCTTGTCTTTGGTCGACGTCGACGCCCACAGCAGTCGCTGCGGTCGCGCGCCGCGTGCGACGAGAGACTCCCACTCCGGCGTGCCGGTCAGCTCCTCGAAGATCTCGTAGGCGCGACAGGCGCTGGCGATCGCCGCCCTGCCACGCAATGCCCGAGCCGCCGGTTGCCCGGCCGCGCTCAGCTCGTCAAGCAGCTTGTCGACGGCGGTATCGATGCGGCTGAGGAAGAAACTTGCGACCGAGGCGACGGAGCGGATGTCGCCGCCTCGGGCTGCGCGCGCGGCGAGACCCTCCATGTAGGCGTGGGCCACGGCGCGATAGCGCTCGGGCGAGAACAGCAATGTCACGTTGACGTTGATCCCCGCTGCGATCAACTCGCGGATCGCCGGGAGCCCCGCCTCGGTCCCCGGGATCTTGATAAAGAGGTTCGGCAGATCCATGCGCCGCCAGAGCCGTTGCGCCTCCTTCAGACTCCCGTCGGTGTCGTCGGCCAGGTGCGGCGATACCTCGAGACTCACGAACCCATCCGCGCCGGCGGTCGAGTCGTACAGCGGGCGCAGCAGTCCGGCGGCGGCACGCAGATCCTCGAGCGCGAGGCTCTCGTAGAGCTCCACGGCCGAGCTCATCGTGGGCACGAGCTGTGCGATCGGTTGCGCGTAGCGGGAGTCGTTCATCATCGCGTGCGCGAAGATCGCCGGGTTGGAGGTGAGCCCCGCGAGGCCGTCTTCGCCAATCAGGCGCGCCAGGGTGCCATCGGCAAGCAGGCTGCGGCTGATGTCGTCGAGCCAGATGCTTTGGCCAAGCTTACGCAGCTCGAGCAGTGGATTTGGTGCGGACGGACTCATACAGACACCCGCTGAAGAGAGTAGCGCAGCTCGCCGCGCGAGTCTCGCGGTTTCGCTACGGATATGCGTAAATCGAGGCTCCAGGCAATCGGCCTGGCAGGAGCGGCAACCATGACGGAAACCTACGACGGCGGGCGACTCGCCGAGGATCTGCGAACGCTGGTCGACGATGCCGAAGCGCTGTTGCGGGCGACGAGCAACGCCGGCAGCGCCGAGGTGCAGGAACGCGCCCAGGAGACGCTGCAGGACCTGCGGCTTCGGCTCGCGGCGATCGAGGAACGCGTGCGCGAAGGAGCGCGCGACGTCGACGCTTTCGTGCGCGACAACCCCTGGAGAGCGATGGCCGTCGTCGGGGGCGCGGCGCTTCTCATCGGGCTCCTCATGGGACGCAGGTGATGGACGCGCCGGCCGCCGAGGCGCAGCGCGCGGCGAACGCCGAGCCCCGCGCGCCGCTGCGCGGGTTGATTGCGCTGGCCGTCGAGACGCTGCGCACGCGGGTCGACCTCGCCGCCACCGAGTTCGAGATACACCTGCTGGGGCTGGTGCGCCTGCTGGTGTGGGCGCTTGGGGCCATCGGCTGTGTGTTGCTGGCGTTCGCCTTTGCGATCACCGCGCTCGTGGTTTCGCTGTGGGATACGCACCGCATGCTCGCGCTGCTTGGCGGGAGCGGCGCCTTCGTCGCGCTGGCGGTGCTGTTTGGCTGGCTCGGCGCGCGCACGATACGCGGCAGACCCGCAATGCTCGAGGGCACGCTGCAGCAGTTGCGCGGTGACCAACGCAGCGCGGGGGGAGCGCCATGACGCGCATGCGCGAGCTCGAAGCGCGCCGGCAGATGCTGCTCGCACGCTGCGAGGCCCAGCGGGCCGAGCTCGCCCAGCGCATCACGCAGCTGCACAGGCAATCCCGCCCTGCGACGCTCGCCGCAGGCGCCGGGATCGGCGGCATTGCAGCGCCTTCGCGGCATCCCCTCGCGTGGATCGGAGTGCTCGGCGCACTGACCCTGCTCGGTCGCACGCGCGAGGTGCTGAAACTTCTGATATGGGCGCGTACGGCACTCACCGTAGCCTCGCGCACTGCGCAGGTGTTGCGTACGGTGCGCGACCTGCGCCGGCGGCGATCGGGCGGCCGGCTCTGATCCGGCTTACACGGCCGCTCAGCGACGTTGAACGCCGCTGGCGGCCTGGGTGACGCTCGCTGTCGGCGCGGTGCTCGCCGGGCCCGGTGACCCGGCCGGCGGCGGGTTCGCTGGATCGGCCGCGAGCCCCACCAGCGTCGGCATGCCGTTCGCTGCCTGCAGTGTTGCCCGCGCGAGATCCCAGTGAATGGCGGCGGTGTCGGCGCCGAGCGCTTTGTCGAGCATCCCGGACAGGAGTCCGAGATCCGGCTCGACCGACTGTCCTTCGGCGTCGACCGGCGGATGCGCTTCGAGGAAGAGCTGTCCCTCCACCCATGCGACCTTGACCGGCTCGTTGACGAGGCGCACCGGCGTGCCGATCGGAACCAGCGCAAAAAGCGCAGCCACATCCTCCGGGTACATGCGTATGCAGCCGTGCGTCACGGCCATCCCGACTGCCACCGGATTGTTGGTGCCGTGGATCATGTACTCGCCGTTCCCGGCAGCGAGGCGCAGCGCGAAGTCTCCGAGCGGGTTGTCGGGGCCCGGCGGCACGACCTTCGGCAACGGATCGCCGTTGGCGGCGTGCTCCTTGCGGATCGACTCGGGCGGATACCACGCGGGCTTGCGGATCTTGGCGATCACATGCGTCTCCCCGAGCGGTGTACGCCAATCCATCTTGCCGATGCTCACCGGGTAGGTGATGACGACCGGCTGCTCGGAGCCGTGCGGCTTTGGAAAATAGTAGAGACGATGCTCGGGAATGTTGACGACGATGCCTTCGCGTTTTCCCGGAGGTAGGATCCGCCGCCCGGGGAGCGTCAGCTCGCGCCCCGCGCCCGGCAGCCAGACGTCGATTCCGGGATTGGCACGAATGATCTCGTAGTAGCCGAGACTGTAGCGGTGAGCGATGTCAGGCAGCGTGTCCTCGTAGGCGGTGGTGACGGTGGCATCGCTTCCCACCACCGCCGAGCCGTCCGCCGGCAGCGGAAAGACGCTCGCCGCGGCTCGGGCGACGGTGAAAGAGAGCGCCAGGAGCGCGAGCAGAGCTCTGGTGCAGTTGCGGGTCCGTGACATGCAGGTCCTTGATCCGACAGAGGCCGTGAGCGGCCCTCCTCGAGCGCATTGTAGTAGATTCCTTTACCATCGGTCGTGCATGGTCCGCAGCCGCAAACTGCCGCGCGCTTTTTTCGCACACAACACGCTCGGCATTGCGCGTGCGTTGATCGGCATGCACCTGGTGCACGACGACGGATCCGGTCGCCGCGCGGGGCGTATCGTCGAGACGGAGGCCTACCTCGGGCCGCGCGACCTCGCGGCGCACTCGGCGCGCGGGCGCACTCCGCGAACCGAAGTCATGTTTGGACCGCCCGGGCATGCGTACGTGTACTTCATCTACGGTTTCTGGAACTGCCTGAACGTGGTCACCGCGGCGCCTGGGATCCCGCACGCCGTGTTGCTGCGCGCGCTCGCACCCGTCGGGGAGCTCGATGAGCCCACCTGGGGCCCAGGACTCCTGTGCCGCGCGCTGCACATCGACCGCAGTCTGAACGGCGCCGACCTGCGCGGCGACGTTCTGTGGATCGAGCGGCCGCCGGCGGGTGCAGCCCCCGCGCGCATCGCGCGCGACACGCGCATCGGCATCGACTACGCCGGCGAGTGGGCGCAGCGGCGCTGGCGCTTCTACGACCGCGATTCGCCGTTCGTCTCGACTGCCCGCGGGCGTGCGCGCCGCCTGCGCGCCGGCGCTCATCGCGCAAGCCCCGTGGCGCTCGCCTGAGCTCCCTCCTGTAGCCCGCACCTCAGGAACTCAACCGGAAGGAATCTGCGATGTCGATCCGCACTCGTCTCCTGATGCTCATGGCCGTGCTGCTCGCGCCGCTGGCGTTCGCTGCGACCGCGGGAGCGGAGCCCGCGACTGCGCAACTCGCCGACAGCGACTTTCGCGCGTTGACTCCCCCGCAGCCGACCTCGAGTCCCGGGAAGATCGAGGTGATCGAGTTCTTCTCCTTCGCGTGCCCGCACTGTAACGAGTTCTACCCGCTGCTCACGACCTGGCTCGCGAAGCAACCCAAGGATGTGGTGCTGGTGCGCGTACCGGTCGGCTTCAACCGCCCGCCGTGGATCAATCTGCAGCGCGCGTATTATGCGCTGCAGTCGACCGGCGACATCGCACGGCTCGACGGCGCGCTCTTTCATGCGATACACGACGAGGGGCGGCAGCTCTTCGACGCGCAGAGCCTCGCGGATTGGGTGGGAGCGAACGGCGGCAGCTCGGAGAAATTCACCGCGGCCTACACCTCTTTCCTGGTCAACAACCAGACCGTGCAGGCCGATGCGCTGGCGGAGAAGTACGGAGTCGAGGCCGTGCCCACCATGGCGGTCAACGGTGAGTACCTTGCACAGGGGCAAACCTTCGCCGAGATCCTCAACAACACCGACAAGCTGATCGCGAAGGTGCGCGCCGAGCGAGCGAGCGCTGCAGCCGCGGCGAAACATAAGTAGCGAGCGCCGGCGTTTCCGCCGCAACGTCGATCTCAGCCGCGGCCGGTCTGCGGCGTCGTCTCCGGCGTGCGCGCCAGCGTCAGGAGCTCGCTCCCCTCGGGTACTCGATCGCCGCGGGCGAAATGAATCGCCTCGACCGCGCCGGCGTAAGGCGCGCTGATCGTATGCTCCATCTTCATCGCCTCGATGACCATGAGCACCGCCCCGGCCTCGACCTGCTGACCGACCGTTACCGGCACGGAGACCACGACGCCCGGAAGCGGTGTAGTCAGTCCGCCGCTCGCCGCACTGGCGGTGAACTCGTGAGTACGGGGGTCATCGAGCTGGAGCTCGTAGTGCTCGCTCCCGAGCCACAGGTGCACCCGTTCGCCCGAGACGAGGTAGCGTGCCTGCCGTCGTCGTGCGTCGATGCGCGCCGCGACGCTCTCATCCTCAACTACTACGGCCGCGAGCGGACTGCGCTGCGTACCGACGACTGCTGCAGCCGCGGCTCCCTGGGCATAGTGCAGCTCGACACCGTGGGTGCTCCCGCGCCAGAGGAAACTATAGGCGACGAGTGCCGGCAGGTTCGGCGTGAAGCCATCGCGCGCCTCCCAGGGGCTGATGCGCATCGCGGGATCTGCGCGCCCCGGCCGCAGCCCCTGCTGGTGAAGGGCGAGCGCGGCGAGGATCAGCGCTTCGGGAGGAGCCGTCCGCGGCCCCGCAAACTCGCTGGCGCTCGTATCGAGCAGCGCAATGTGGTGGCGCACCTCGAGGAACCGCGCCGAGCGCAGCACGCGCGCCAGCCAGCGCTCGTTGCTCTTCACTCCCGCGCACCACATCGTTTCGAGCGCCGCGGCGAGACGCAGTGCGGCAGCCTCGCGATCGTTGGCCGAGGCGATGACCTTGCCGAGCAGAGAGTCGTACGTGTCCGGGACGATGTCGCCGCTGCCGAAGCCGGCATCGACCCTGATTCCCTCGAGCGAAGGCCACTCGAGACGCTCGAGCAGTCCGGCACTCGGCAGGAAGCCGCGCTCGGGATCCTCGGCGCAGACGCGCGCCTCGATGGCATGGCCGTGGAAGCGGACCTCGTGCTGAGCGAGCGGCAGCCGCTCGCCTGCGGCGACGCGCAGCTGCCACTCGACCAGGTCGAGCCCGGTCACCGCCTCGGTGACCGTATGCTCGACCTGCAGCCGCGTATTCATCTCCATGAAATAGAACTGCTCGCCGTCGAAGAGGAATTCCACGGTGCCGGCGCTCACGTAGCCGATCTCGCGTGCCACGATGAGCGCGGCCGCACGCAGCCGCTCGCGCACCGCATCCGGGATATCAGGCGCCGGGGCCTCCTCGATCAGCTTCTGGTGGCGGCGCTGGGTGGAGCAGTCGCGCTCGCCGAGGTGCAGCAGATTGCCGTGTGTGTCCGCGAACACCTGCACTTCCACGTGGCGCGGCGCCGGCAGGTAGCGCTCGAGGAGCAGTGCGCCGTCGCCGAAGGCGCTCTCGGCGATGCGGCGCGCCGCCGCGAGCCCGCCGGCAAGCTGCGCCTCCTCGCGCACGATCTGCATTCCCTTTCCGCCGCCGCCCGCGGCCGGCTTGATGATGAGCGGCAGCCCGAGGCTGCCCGCCTCGCGCGCCAGGTGCGTGAGCTCCTGCTCGGCACCGGTGTATCCGGGCAGCGTCGGCACGCCCGCGGCCTGCAGGCGCCGCTTGGCGAGAATCTTCGAGCCCATGGCTCTGATTGCTCCCGGAGACGGGCCGACGAAGACCAGCCCGGCATCGAGGCAGGCCTGGGCGAACTCGGCGTTCTCGGCAAGGAAGCCGTAGCCCGGGTGGATCGCCTGCGCGCCGCTCGCGCGCGCCGCATCGATGATGCGGCCGATGTCGAGGTAGCTCTCGCGCGCCGGCGCCGGCCCGATGCGCACCGCCTCATCGGCGGCACGCAGGTGACGGGCGTTGGCGTCCGCGTCCGAGAACACCGCCACGGTGCGCATCCCGAGCGCACGCGCGGTGCGGAAGATGCGGCAGGCGATCTCGCCGCGGTTGGCGACCAAAAGGCTGCGGATCACGTTCGGCTTCCCTCCGTCTGGGCTGCTTACATGCGGAAGACGCCGAAGCGCGCGGGATCCTCCGGCGCGTGCCGTACAGCCGCCAGCGCCAGCGTCAGAACGCGCCGCGTGTCCTGCGGGTCGATGATGCCGTCATCCCAGAGTCTCGCCGACGAGTAATAAGGATGACCCTGGCGCTCGTACTGCTCACGGATCGGCTGCTTGAAAGCGTCCTCCTCCTCTGCCGCCCACTCACGCCCGCCGCGCTGCATCTGCTCGCGCTTCACGGTCGCGAGCACGCTCGCTGCCTGCTCGCCGCCCATCACCGAGATGCGGGCGTTCGGCCATTGAAAGAGCAACCGCGGCGAGTAGGCGCGCCCGCACATCGCATAGTTGCCTGCTCCGTAACTGCCCCCAATGATCACGGTGAGCTTCGGGACGCTCGCGCAGGCGACCGCGGTGACGAGCTTGGCCCCATCCTTGGCGATACCGCCGGCTTCGGCACGGCGGCCGACCATGAAGCCCGTGATGTTCTGCAGGAAAAGCAGCGGGATACGCTCACGCTCGCATAGCTCGATGAAGTGCGTGCCCTTGAGCGCGCTCTCGGAGAAGAGCACGCCGTTGTTGGCAAGTATTCCGAGCGGGTAGCCGCCGAGGTGGGCGAAGCCGCACACCAGCGTGGTGCCGTAGAGCTGCTTGAACTCCTCGAGCTCGGAGCCGTCG
>Ga0307476_10002340_pt1 | contig 11332 bp, 19 predicted proteins | sample atmos_gasesECM2C_2_FD_203314 | JGI IMG/M metagenome (GOLD analysis project Ga0307476, IMG submission 203314) | Hardwood forest soil microbial communities from Morgan-Monroe State Forest, Indiana, United States - atmos_gasesECM2C_05 | ecosystem: Environmental > Terrestrial > Soil > Temperate... | reverse complement strand
CCGCGAGGCCAGACGCTCCGCAGCCGACCGTGGAGCTGGTGGATGTCTCGGCCTCTTTCGCCAGGCGTGCGCGTGGAAAGTCAAAGCGCGCAAAGAAAGTGCTTCACCGCAAGAGCGGGGGTGCGACCCACCCAGCACGAAAACAGGCGTCGACGGCAAAGCGGAAAGCCAAGCGCAGGACGCGGATCTCAGGCGCTCGATCGCGCACGCGAAAATAACGATGCGTAATGATGAGCGACACCTCCCGCGGCGAGACTGTTGGATAAGACTTTATTGGAGCACCCGCCAGCGTGACCGGAATAGCGTGCCAAAAAATGAATGCCAGCAGCGCAGAACGCTGTAATCCGAAAATGAAGTTAGCCCATTATAGCTGGGACAGTTTCACTTCGCCCACAGCCGGCATGAGTCTTTTGGAGTCCTCACCTCCAGGTCGGCGGTGGGTTCCCCAAGAGAGGGAGTTGGAAGAGCCTGAGCGGTTTCATCGCGTGGTGAACTTGCTGCATTCCCTCGCCTCGGAGGTCATCGAACTTCACAATCAACTCGTGCGAAAAGCTCGAGAAATCCTGTTGGCTCGCTAGAGCATGACTTGCGTCTTGTGCAACATCCGTCAACAAGCCTCCGTGGAACACGTGCCACCGCGCTCGTTCTTTGAGCGACCGTATCCGGACAATCTCATTACGGTATCAGCGTGCTTGGAGTGCAATCACGGATTGCATCTCGATGATGACTACGTCCTCGCGTATCTGGTCTCCCTCGACATGCCCGGAGCCTCGCCGACCCTCAATCTCGTGCGCGAGCGGGTCAAGCGCGGGTTGCATCGGCCGGACTTCCCTTACCTACGCAGACGACTTCAAAGGGCAGTTGAGTTTGACTACGGCCGCGACCTGATGACCGGAATGCGACTTGCGCGTATCGCAATCCGTTCAGAGCCCGATCGCCTGACGCGCTGGCTCAAAAAACAAGTTCGTGGGCTGAACTACCATATCACCGGACAAACGCTCCGACGCCACACGTTCATGCAATTGGAGCGAACCCACTTCCGGCACACGCGTCCGCCGCAGTTTTGGGACCTGTGGGTGAAGGCTTCTGACTACGCGTTGGAAGGAGAGACCGGCGCGATAGGCGATGTGTTTCGCTACGCGTACCGCGAGATCAAGCGAAGTGCCTGTGCCTCCGTGCTGCGCCTCGAGTACTACGGGGTCTTCTCGTGGGTTGCGCTCGTCTATCGACCCGAATTCGCACCCCCGCAGCGGGTCGCGTTTCCATTCTAGCGCCGGCTGCGCACTCGAGGGCGAGGGGCCTTCGATCGTCGTGGACTGGAAGAGTGATGTCGCGGCGGACCTTGTTAGCATCCAGATCCACGCGAGTCAGTTGCGTGACTACATGCGGGTGACAGGCAGCACGCGAGGTGCATTGGTTTACATGACGACTGGCCTCGTGCACTGGGTGGAATAGGAAAATGCTATTCGCCGGGGTCACAGCGCCCGCGACGGATAGCTGGACAAATCGTTTCCTTACGAATAGCCCCAAGCAATTGATTTGTTGATGAAACATGCAGCATTGAGAGCCTCTGGAAGCGTGCGAGCGATTCTCATAAGACTTCGCAAAAAGTACCGTTAATCGGTACCACTTGAGAACATATATGCGTGCAAAATTTACCCATCCGACACCCGCCGCGCAGCTCGTCCGCGGTCGCGTGGCGCGTCTCCTCGAGGAGCGCCAAGCACGCGGCAAACTCGTGTGCGAGCTCGATGAAGTGGCCCGGGATGAGGACTTGAGTCGACTCGACGCGCGCCGCCAGCTCGAGCGGTTGGTTCCGAAAGTTATACGGTTACCTGGCCGGCCTTCGCTCTTCCTAACAGTGCCGCCGGAGGACCGTCCCCGCGGAGCACCGCCGATTGCAGCTTGGTTGCACGACTATATGAGCCAGCGCACTTCGCACTACTACGTTGGCATTCTCTCCGCTGCTGCTTTGCATGGCTCCTCGAGCCAAGTGCCGATGGCGACGCAGGTCATCGTGCCCGAGCCGCTGCGACCTTTCGAACTCGGGCGCCTGCGCATCGAGTTCTTCACCAAACAGCGCGCTGATCGCACGCTACTTGCCGCGCTGCCGGGGCTAGCTTCGCCGATGAACGTGAGCACACCCGCCGCCACACGGCTTGATCTCGTTGCCTTTAGTCGCCGAGTCGGTGGTATGACTCCCGTGTTGGAGATCGCGGAGGGTCTCAAGGCGAAGCTGACCGCGCACGATGTTCGAGACGCGTCGCTGGCCGGGGCGCCGATGCCAGTCCTGCAGCGCACGGGTTACCTGCTCGAGCACCTGGGGTGCCAGTCGCATGCCCGAGTCGTAGAGAACTTTCTGACGCCGACGTGCACGCTGGTGCCGCTGCAGGCGGGGGTGCCCGTGGACCGTGCGCAGAGCATCGAGCGCTGCCGCATCCTCGACAAACGTGGGATTCGTAGAACGGGCTAGGGCACTACCTAGGTAGTGGGACCGCCGGCTCCGAAATTCATCTGAGGCTACTGTGACCGCCTTGTCAGGGGCTGACGCCGGCGGCCTGCTGGCCCAGAAGTTGTTTGACGCGGCGGCCAAGTCCGTCGTCCTGCGTCAGCGCCTCAGCCGGGGTAACTCTGCCCAGGGATGGGACAGGAATAAAGATCAAATTGCACAGAAATCCTACGGAGTCGAAGTGCGGGTCGGGATACAAACCGCGAATGTGCCCGAGAAGAGCGGCCAGCGTCGAATCGTCAAGCCGGAGCAGCCCCTCACGTTGCTCGTCTAGCTGGGTGTTCAGCCGACGCCTGAGCTCACCGACTGTCGTCTCATCCAACATTTGCTTTCACTCGGAGGTGCGCCTCATTCCTGCTTCTGATGGTGTTGGTTTGCCTTCAGCGCCTCGCGACCTTATGTTGCTTTCGGCCGCGTGAGACGCTGGGATGATTTGGGTACCTGCTGATCCCGCGGGCGTGAGATTGAAGGACGCATAAGGGGCGAGATTTCGGTCTTGGATCCAGCGCGTGCCAAATTCCTCGGCCTCGAGTGGTGACACGAGTCCCTGAGCTATTTCTTCACCGTCTTCGATCAACCGTAGGCGATACGCAGTGCCTGCCGAAGTTGTGACAGGTTCGCACTGATAAAAACGACGCCCCGCGCTCTGTTCAGTACTCATGGAGATCGCTATGAGGCTGATTCTGCGATTCTAGCAAGCAACGTGTACATGAGTACCGGCGCTATGCGGCCGGAATACCGCCAACGGGCGATCTTCGGCACGATATAAGATATTTGGAACTGGAACGCGCGCTTGTCAGGTATGCCGCGGCAGTTTGACAGTCTGAATTGCTTGGGTGAAACCTAGTGCCACCGGGATCGGGAGGCGCGCAGGCCATGTTCGACTTTCAGTGCAAGAAAGTTCGAGTTTTGCGTCTCTGAGCTGACTGAGCATCCGGTACGTCAAGTATATAATCGCCATATAAGTGCGCATAATGTGTAACGCGGTCATTTGACAATTCTGGACCAACACCAACATCCAACACGTTGGCGCCAGCTCCGCGAGGGACTGTCGATAATCCCAGCACTGCGAGCAAAATGATCGCCGGGCGGCGGAAGCGGGCGGCGATCCGGTGCCAGACTTTGAGCACCTGGTCGTCGTGCTCGCGCTCGGCCTCGAGGCAGGCCAGCACGTATTCCGGCGACTCCTCGAGGAGCTCCGCTATCCGCGGTGCGAAGCGCCGGTCGACGACGGTGTGCCCGCCTTTCCAGTTGTAGACGGTGTTTTTGTGGGTGTGGAGCAGTGCCGCGAGGCCGTACCAGCTCGATCCGTGAAGGGCCCTCAGGCGATTTAGGAGCTCCTGGGAGGTCTCGAGCTTCATTGGACATCTTCCGCGCTGGCTGTGACCCGATCGACGCTATACCGCCTCCCTAGGGCCTACAAGACCGCTCCCCTTGTGCAGCACGTCCCCCTTGTGCATAGTGGCGGCGGGTGGCTCCCCGCCTAGCTTCGTCGCAGAGGCCGCAAGTCCCAGTTACGGGCGATGCCGGGGAATACCACTTCAGGGGAGCCGCCCCCATTGCGGCCTGGTGCGAGTGGTATCGCATCACACTGGGAGAAACTTCGATGGACGCGACCCTTGTCGCAACTTCCGTTCAGCCGGGCGAAATCACCGCTCAGGTTCAGGCACTCAACGATCGTCACGTCAAACTGCTGCGGCTGCGCGCCTTAAAACAGCAGCTACGCGAGGTCCGCTCCGAGCTCGAAGCGCTCGAGAGCGAGCTATTCGGAGCGGGCTTCCAGTGACCGCGACTCATCCAGTCACCCTGAAGGGCCGTCCGGCCACTGCGGACGAGCGGCGCGGGATCGCCTGGTGGAACGCGCTGCCGGAGTACTCGCGTCTCGCCTGGCTGACGGAAGCACAGCGCCGGAGCGGCGATCGCGCCGTCAGTGCCGCTGATGCCTGGGCCGCGTACAAGGAGTCGCTTTCGCGGTGACCGCCCCGGCCGCCACTCCCGCCGCCCTGCCGGCTCGAGTGCCGGCCTCCACCGTCCGCGCCATGAGGCGCTTTCACGCGCTCGACCAGGTCGGCCTGGCGAGTGCTTTCCAAGTCTCGGTCCGCACCGTGATCCGGTGGGAACAGCGCGGCGTAGACCCCGCACTGCTCCCTCAGGACGTCCCCGCGCGTGATCCCAAATGGCGAGAAAAACTGCTGTTTTGGATGCTCGAGCGGTATCGCGCGACCGGGTCACCTGACAACCGACAAGAGGTATAGACCATGCATCACTTTCACGCTGGTTTTGGCTTCGTGCTGATCGTCCTGGCCGTGCTGGTCGCCGCGTCGTGGGGCCGCCGCCCGTCGTGAGCGGACCGACCGCGATCCAGCAGCTCCTCGACGCCTGGCAGCACGGTCTGACGAACGACGAACACGTCGCGTTGTGCGCGGTGCACGACGCCGTCGCCGAGGCTATCCGGCGAGCTCAGAAGGTGCCGGCCTCCGTCGATCGCCGGTGTCTGGCGCTCGTGGTGACCAAGCTCGAGGAGGCCGAGCACTGGACGCTGCAGGCGCGTCGGCTTGCCACGGAGCGCGCCCCCCGCTGATGGACGCACTGCGAGCGGTCGACGTCGTGGCGCGCTTCGCGGAGGCCTGGGACGGCCGCGGCCGGCACGCGCTGACGCCGCCCTGGGAGCACCGCGCTCTCGTCGCAATGGCCGGCATGCGTGTCGAGCTCGCCGGCTACAGCTGGCGCCAGCTGTCGCCGGCGGACCGCTCCGCGCTCATCCATGCCGCCGGCCGGCTGATTCCCCTGGCGCGCACGTGCGCCTGGTGCTTCGGCGAAGGGCAGGGCGCTTGACCGGCGCCGCCCCCCTTGGGTCCCTGGATGTTATGAGCTCCACGGCTCGAGAGGGGCGGCGGCCGCCGGAGCCGCGCGATGTGGCGCGCGATCGGCAGGACTTCTACCGCTGGTTGCAGACGGAAGAGAGTGTTGAATTCGGCTCCGTCTTCACAGACCAACAGACCGGCGAGACTCACAGCTATGCGGCCTGGGCGCCGACGGCTCTCGAGGCGCAAGAGCAGCTCGAGCTCGATCTGCCGGGCTACTCAAAACATCACTGGATACGCCGGCAGCTCGCCGAGGCGCTCGAGCAACGCGTGCTGCCACTGTGCAACGGCGTCTGGGTCCATAACTACATCAAGCGATTGCGCGCCGCGCGTTGGAGTGGGGCCTATGGGTACAGTCTCGCGAAAGGCAAAGCCGTCATGTATTGGGACGAGAAAGCAGGCCTTTCTCGCCTTTGTCCTGACGATGCACGCGAGGAGGCGCAGCGGCTCGCACGCAAACTGTTGGGTCCGCTCGAAGCGCTTCAGGAAGATGGCCACGCGCTCCACTATTGCGTGTTCACTACGCCTAACACCGCCGCCGGTGGATTGCGCCGGGAAATGATCGGCATCTGCCGACGCTTCCGAAACTCGATCCTGAAAGCGAAGTACGCCGACGGCAGCCTGATCTTCCCCGAAATCAAGGGCGCGCTCTGTACGCTCGAGGCGCCGCTCGGCAGCGCGCGCGACTGGAACGTGCATCTCAATGTTGTGTTAGTCGTCAAGGGTCACCTTGACTACGAGAAACTCCGCCGCCGGTGGCACTGGAACGTCCACGTGCGCAAGCTCGCGCAAGGTCCGGGCGTTGTGCGCGGCGCGCTCGCCGAGCTCATCAAGTATGCTGTGGCGGCAACGGTCGCCAAATCGGCGGAGAAGGCTGCAGCGGGCGACGGGGGCGGCGGAGGAGACGAAAAGCGGATACCGCCGCCCCCCATGTTGGAATGGACGGGCGCGGAGCTCCTCGAGTGGCTGCGCGCCATGCGTGGCTTCCGTCGCACGCGCACCTACGGGTGTCTGTTTCGCCTGAAAAAACCCAAGGCCGAGGATCTCGGCCAAATCATCTGGCTCGGCCGGGTGGACTACGCCGGCGGCCGCTACCGGCTCAGCTCGACTCTTCTTGACTCGATACCGGAGGATAAGTCGAGGGGGCTGCACGGCGTCGCCGCCTATGTTGCGATGCTGAAAGGCCTCTCAAGCGCCGCGCTCGCCGGCGCCGGCACGCTGGGGGACTCCATTCCGCGTGACCTGCTTCGCACTTTGGACGACTAGCCCCGGATTCTGTGAAATCGAGCACTGCTCGAGGGACCGCCGTCCTGGCACGGTCGCCGCCGCCATGCCTGAGCCGCTTGTCAACACCTCCCGAGAGCTCCGCCGACTCCTGAGCCGGCCGCCGTCGCCGATCGCGCGGGCCGCGGCGCCGGATCTCTACGCAGCGCTCCCTGGCCTGGTCGAATTCCTGGGACACGTCGAGCTCCTGGCCGAGCGTGTGCGACTCCTCGAGCTCCAGCGACAAGGCGCTACGCGATGAAAGGGCGAGGGCAGGGGATGCTCGACCCGATTCTCGCGCCGGCGCTGGCACTGGCAGAGCGGCCGGTGCTCCACGATCGCAAGGACATGGACCGCGAGGCGCACAACCTGGTCGCAACCCTCGAGCGCGTGGCCAAGCGCGCGGAGCGCGAGGGGAATCTCGAGGCGCAGGCCCAACTTCTGCACGTCGCTGAGGCATTGGGTGTCTGTGTTATATCGCTGACGGCGTACTGTCGCGGCGTAGTGCCCAAGGTCGCGACGCGGCCCAACCCAACTTTGATTGTTTCGTGACGACTAGCCTCGAGCACCGGATCAGCGAGCTCGAGCGGCGAGTGTCCGAGCTCGAGCAGCTCCGCACGCCGGAGCAAATGGCGCAGCGGAATCTGATCCAAAAGGCCGAGCACGTGATCGGCGTCGCGCGCGCCGAGGGTCAACTCGAATGGGAGCCGCCACTGTGAAAGAGAAAGCCGAGCCGATCGGGGAATGCCCGTGCACCAACGCTGACTGCAAGCTAACCCTGAAGGTGTACCGCTACCAGGAACGCAGCGCGCGGCCGTCGATGTTCAAAGGCAAATTTTACGCACGCTGCCCGGATCACGGGCGGGTGATCGATGCGAGCTCGGCGAGCTCGCAAGAGCACGTCCTGCAAAGGGGAACGATATGGGGGGCATCAACTCCAAAAACGGTAGCGGAGCCGCCGCCGGCGGCGACTCCGGTGCCGACTCCCAAGCCGGCACCGCCGGCGCCGGCGCCGGTCCCATCAACTCAGTTGGTGCCGGTGGCTCCGCGGCCGCCGGAGCGGCGAGCGGCGCCGCCCCTGTCGGGGTGGAATCTCTGGGAGTGGTGGGATCGCCTGACCAATTGATCGCCGAGGCCGAGGCCGCCGCGGCCGGAGCTCCGCAACAAGTCGATCCGAGCCAACCGGCCGGCGAGCTCAATCCCAACGGGCAATGGTCCGCGCTGACGCCGCCGCTCGTAAAAGTCACGTGCGCCGTCGTGCTGCCGGCCTGGCAGATCCGCGACGACGAGCAGACGGAAGTTTCCGAGGCGCTCGGGCAGTGTCTTGAGCAACTCTTTCCGGGCGGCATTGAAGGCAAGTATGCGTGCTGGGTGCGGCTCGTCTTCTGCTGTGGCGCGATCACGGTCTCGAGGGTGCAGCAGCATGGCCGGCTGCCGCCGTTGTTCCTGCCGAAGGCCTCGGCGGCCAAGCCGGCTGCGCAGCCGACTCCGCCGCGCGATCCCATGACGATCACGAGTCTTACGGAATGAAATCGGCCGACGGCCGCGCGGTGCTCGTGGCAGGGTTCACGGGCAGCGGCAAAAGTGCATGGGTCATTCAGCAGTGCCACCGCTCTAGCGCGCTGTTAGTTTGGGACTCTGATCAGGAGTGGACAAAGCGGGGCCTGGTCGAACCGGTCTGGACAATCGACCAGCTCAAAGAGGCCGTCGTCAATAACATCAAACGGCCCGGGCGCTTCCGCGTCGGGTATGCGGGGCCGATCAAACTGACGATGCCGCGCAAGGGCAATGCCGGGCTCGTCGTGCCGCTCTTTCCCGTGTTCTGCCGGCTGGCTTGGATATGGATCCGGGCGCGATCTGGTCGGACGCTCGTCGTCGAGGAGCTCGCCGATGTGACCTCACCGGGCAAGGCGCCTGCCGACTGGGGGGAAATCGTGCGCAAAAGCCGAAAGCACGGGGCCGATATCTACGCCCTGACGCAGCGGCCGGCCGAAAGCGACAAAACGATCGTCAGCAACGCCGCGGCGATCCATTCCGGCTTCATGGGCTTCCCCGACGATCGAACCTACATCGCGCGGTGCCTGGGCGTGCCGGTCGCCGATGTTGAGAAACTGCGGCCGCTTGACTACATCGAGCGCGACCTGCGCACGCAGCAGCTCCGCCGCGGCAGGGTGCAGTTTTGAACAGCCGCGAGCAGATCAAAAAGCAAGTGCACGACGCGGCCGTCGTCGCCGGCGAGCGGCTCGACGCCCTGCGGCAGGAGCTCGCGCGCTGCGCTGATCCCGACCGGCGCCGGCTGCTGTCCCTGCGGATCCAGGCCGCGGCCGTCGAGCGCGACAAGTGTCTCGCCGCCCTATTTGTGACTCCGCGCACGCTCTAAGCCGACTCCCGCCGGCTCCCCCTGCCGACTGTTGACGACGCCCCCTAGCGTATGGGCGGCTTTTTTCTCAACTCTCATGGGGTTTCAACATGGCTGCACAGATCGGCAAGTCGGTCCTGATCGTTCTCGTCACGCTCGCCGTCGTCTACCGGGTGAGCGCGATCCGAACCATCGTCATCGGCCAGTAATCCGCGGTCCCGGCTCCGGCCGGGCCGCACCATTCAATAAGGGCGCGCGCGAGCTCGCCGGCGGAGACGGAAATGCGATTCATTCGGCATCTCGAGCCTTGGGTTAACGTCGTCGCGACGGGTCGCGCGGTCCTGAATTCGGCGCTCGTGCTCGGCAACATCATTGAGCGCGTGTACCTGGTGCTCGGCGGGACCACCTTTACGAAAGCGATGGTCTCCGCGGTGCGCGTGAAGCTCAACGGCAAAGTCACCTACGGTGATATCAGCGGGACCAACCTCGATCTTTTCCAGACGTACCAGCTCGGCAACACGGCCGCGGGCTTCCTGACGGTCGATTTTGTCGAGCCTGACAGCAAGAGCATGCAAGGTGAGATTCTGGGCGCGATCGATACCAACGCGGCCGGCGTCAACACCTTTACGATGGAAATGGACATCGCCGGCGCGACCGCGCCCACGCTCGACTCCTGGGCACAGCTCCGCGACGTGGCGAGCGTGAGCCCTCAAAACGGGTTCAATCCGAACCTGCGGCCTCTGCTCAGGGCTCTCATCTCGACCAGCCTGACGGCGACCGCCGCCGCGGAACAGCAATATCAGCTGAACGTCGGCAGCGGCGGCAACTCACTCGTCAAGCGACTGATCGTCTTCTCGACGATCCTGACCAACATCCGCATCAAGCGCAATTCGCTCGATATTTACGAGTACGTTGCGCCGACGCTCGCTAGCTGGCTGCAGGCCGACTACGGCAAGCATCCGCAGGCGAATATGTACGTTGTCGATTGGCTCGCCGACGGCAATCAGTCCGATACGCAGCCGACGCGCAACGCCGACGGCACGATTGCAAATTATCAGTTTTTGCTGACCGCGAGCGGCGCCGGCACATTTCAGGTGTACGCGGACGTCTATTCGATCCTGGCGGGCATCTAACACGGGGCAACCCTGGAGGGTGCATCGATGGATCCAACAACTCAGGATGTGCAGGGCGCGGCGAACGTCTTTCAAAGCCTCGCCGGCGCGCTGAACGGCGGCCTCTCGGCCTACTACGACTCGCAGAACACGCAACCTGTCTACGTCACTCAGCCGACGCCTCAGACGTCCTACGGTGTCGCCGGCGTCGGCCAGGCCACGCCGGCGGGCACGATTGCGGGCCTGAGTCCGACCGTGCTCCTGGTCGGCGTGGCGGTCGTCGTCGCTGTTCTGTTCCTGAAGAAGTAGGGCGGCCGACATGGCCGGCCTCTCAAGTTTCGGCGGCGGCGGCGGGTACAACGTATCGCCGTCGGCGACCTCGACCGCGGGCGCCTCTACCGGCGGCCCGCTCGGCCTCAACATCGCCGGCATCAACACCGGTTACAGCAGCGGGAGCCTCGGCAACGCCGGCAGTTCGGGCAGCGGCGGGGTGCCGGCATATGTCTGGATCGGACTCCTGGCCGTTGTCGGCCTGGTCGCCCTCAAGGTCCTGCAGCGGTGATGAAAATCGAGAAAATCCGCCACTGGTGCCCGGAGCTCGAGCAAGGCCTCGCGCTCACCTTCGGTGACGATCACGACGAAATCGTGGAAAGTGTCAATCGCGGCTGGCTCGAGGCCTATCGCATGTGGGACGGCGAGGCCTACATGGTCACGCGCGTCGAAAAGGGCGTGCTGACATGTTGCTGCTACCAGGGCGCGCGCGTCGTCGAAGCGATGGCCTGGATGCGCTCACGCTCCGCCGCCCTCGGCCTGACGCACATCATGTTTTTCACGCGCCGGCCCGCGCTCGCGCGGCTCCTGCGCAAGTTCAATTTCGAGCTCAGCGACTACGTCTACCGGGCAAAGGTGGCCTAATGGCATCCGGCAGCAAAAGCAGCACCAGCACTCAGAGCTCCCAGCAAACCAGCGTCAGCGAGCTCAACCTGCAGGATACCGGCGGCATCACAGTCGCCGACAACAAAGGGCCGAGCAACCTGGCCTATACGAGTATCTCCACGGATGAAGGCGCGACTGGGCAGGCGATCGCCGGCATCAGTCAGGCGGCCAAGGGCGCTTTCTCGACCGCCACCGCGCTGAGCTCGGACGTGAATGCTTCGGCCGTCACGCTCGGGCAAAGCGCGATCGATTCGGGGGCGCAGGTGGCGAATCACGGCCTGGATAACGC
>Ga0307476_10002339_pt1 | contig 11334 bp, 12 predicted proteins | sample atmos_gasesECM2C_2_FD_203314 | JGI IMG/M metagenome (GOLD analysis project Ga0307476, IMG submission 203314) | Hardwood forest soil microbial communities from Morgan-Monroe State Forest, Indiana, United States - atmos_gasesECM2C_05 | ecosystem: Environmental > Terrestrial > Soil > Temperate... | reverse complement strand
CACACTAAAATCGCTTGGAAAAACCGACCGAGAGTCCTTTCGGCAAGAGCTGCACGGACAGCGGCACAGCTCGCGTAGTACTCCAATAACCCACCCCCGTTCCCAATGCCCAGCCGGCGATGACATCGGTCTGCCAATGCGCCTGACTTTTCAATCTTGCAATGGCGTCATACACCGGCAGGGCTTCAAGGGCCCAAATCCAGGGATCTTGGCGGGCATAGTTTGCGATGAAAGGCGTCACGAAACTGGCCTGTAGGGTGACCTCGCCGCTTGGGAAACTTTGATAACCGCTGCCCTTAAACCATGCATTGGGATTGTTGCCTTGGTAGGGGCGGGCGCGGCTGAACGCATATTTCAACGCGGTCGCGCCGATCCCGGAGATCACCGATGCATCGATCGTCTGCCAGAACGTGTGGCCTAATTCGTTATCGTTTCCAAACCACAGACTGCCCGCCAGTTCGAGGGCGATCACTCCATCCTGGAGTCCCGTTTGATATTGGCGCGCCCAGATGCCGCTTTGATCGAGAGGCAATTCGTGATCGAATCCGGCATATGCCTGTCCTGAGGCCAGCGCCGACAGAAGTAGAAACACAGTTGATAAACGGATCATGAAAATGTCCTTTGCTCTGGCCGATACTTCGCGCGGTCAATCGTGTCCCAGGACCTGAAAGAGGCATCGAAATATTGAGTAACTTTGCGGTACAAAGTTCAAAGATGTTTTACACCATCGGGCGTCTGTTACACAAATTCGTCGGCTTAAATAAGAACCATTCGCCTCTGCGCTCAAGAGGCAACGACGGGAGTCACTGGTGAGTACATTCCGCGCGGTGTTGCAAAGTTCGCGCGATTGCGGCAGCTCGCCGTTCTCCAGCCGCTTACCACCGCCCTGCGATACTCTAAGCGGATGACCCTCCCCGTCTCGCGTCCGGTTCTCATCGTGCTGCCGAAGCGGGATTTCGATCCGAGCGAAGTCGCGGTGACCTGGAAGGTTCTTGGCGACGCAGGACATTCGGTGATTTTCGCGACACCGGATGGACTGCCGGCTGCGGCGGACCCGTTGATGCTGACCGGCGAGGAACTGGATGTCTGGGGCCGCGTTCCCGTTTTGCGGAAGATCAAAGTCCTCGGCCTCGCGCTACGTGCGAATAGCAACGCGCGGCGCGCCTATGCATCGATGCAAACCAGCCCGTCGTTCAGTGCCCCCGTCCCCTATTCGACGCTGCGCGTCGATCAGTATGACGGACTGGTTCTGCCTGGCGGCCATTGGGCGCGCGGCATGCGCCAATACCTTGAAGATGCGCCGCTACAGCAATTCGTCGGCGATTTCTTTGACGCCGACAAGCCGGTCGCGGCGATTTGTCACGGCGTCGTGCTCGCCGCGCGCAGCGTGTCGAAACGCACAGGACATTCGGTCCTCTACGGGCGGAAAACCACCGCGCTGACCTGGCGTCTCGAAAAGGCGGCCTGGTCCACGATGAAATACTTCGGACGGGTCTGGGATCCCACTTACTATCGGACTTATCTGGAAGCGGGTTCTGAACCGGTGGGTTATCGCAGCGTGCAGGCCGAAGTCAGCCGCGCGCTGGCCTCTCTCGCCGATTTTTGCGATGTTCCGAAGGACGTCGGCGATTACTTCAGAAAAACCAGCGGCCTGTTTCGCGACAGTAATGAGGACCGACGCCCCGCCTGGGTGGTTCGCGATGGGCGCTACGTGTCGGCGCGCTGGCCAGGAGATGCTCATGCCTTTGCGGCCGCGTTTGCAGCCGTGCTTGCGGAATTCCGTGCCTCCCCGGCAACTTGATGATCGGAGAATTCAATGAATCAGACCGCGATCTTCGCCCCTTTCCTAACCACGATGCTCTTGACCCTCTTCGTTTGGTTTTATATGTATTCCAAACGCATTCCACTGATCCAAAAGAGCAAGGTCGACCCCAACACGCTGACCGCGGCCGAGTTGGCGCGAATCTCGCCGCCGGCAGTTTCGAACCCGTCAGACAATCTCAAGAATCTATTCGAGCTGCCCACACTCTTCTATGGCTTGGCGCTCTACCTTTTCGTCACCGGCAACGTGGACCAGACGTATCTGATTGCGGCATGGGTGTTTGCCGGCTTTCGCATCCTGCACAGCGCGGTGCATTGCACGGTCAACATCGTCATGCTGCGATTTTGGCTTTACTGCATCTCCGCATTGGCTCTGTGGTTCATGTTGCTGCGCGCCGCATGGGGTGCGCTTTAGCCTGGTCTTGTCCTCGCCATAGATGGCGCTAGGGCCGTTCGCACTTCGGGCATTTCCACAGTTTCGTTGTCGTGCTCACATACGGCTGCAGGCAAGCGTATCGCCCACCTTCATGGCCCCGGCTCGTGCAACCGACCATTGCACTTGCATCGCGCCGGCGTTGAACTCATAGGCAAATTGCTCCACGGGCACGCCGTTTTCGCTACGGACCCAAGATTCCATGCAATGACTTTATTTCCCCAGATACGCGCGCACAAAAAATGCCAGGGTAATGCCCACCGACAGCCACACCGTCAATGCGCGAATGACGCCGGCCGGCGCGCGCCGGCCGATGATCGACCCGCAATACGCGCCGAGCATGGCTGTCGCCAGCATGACCAGCGCTTCGCGCCAATACACCGCGCGGGCCGCAATGAAGATGAGCACGGCGATGGCATTCGCGGCGCATACCAGCAACGTGCGGGGTGCGTTGAAACTCTTCAAGCTACGGTCGCTGAGCAAAGTCCAAACGGCCATCATCATGATCCCCACACCGCCGCCGAAATAGCCGCCGTAGATTCCCAGGCCGAATTGCAGGCCCAGCACGGCGGGCGCACCGATCCGCCGTCGACGCCGCAGCATCTCACCAAGCCGGCTGCCCAAGGCCAACGCCAGCGTGGCAGTGGCCATGAGCCAGGGCAAGACTATGTCGAAGGTTCTGATCGGTGTGCGCAGAAGCAGGCCCGCACCGAGTGCGCCGCCAACGACCGTTACGATCACGAGTGACCGCAGCGGCACGGAACCGATGGGACCCAAGCCATCGCGATAGGCCCAGCTGCTGGTGAGTTGCCCGGGATACAGTGCCACGGTGCTGGTGGTGTTCGCGTTCACCGAGGGCACGCCGGCGGCAATCAGGGCGGGCAAGGTGACGAATGACGCACCGCCGGCGAGCGCATTCATCATTCCGCCGATCAAGCCAGAGCCTGCAACAAGGATAAATGGATTCATGGCGCTCCGGGCCATGCTCCGATATTTTTCCACGGGACGCCAGCGGCGCGACGCCCGCGGCACAACCCCAGTCACGCAACGCCCGCGGCGGCGCTAGTCGGCGCTAGTCCGCGGTCAGCGACCCGAATGCATTGACCGGCGCGAGATATCCATACAGTACGGCAAGTTCGTGGGTCTTGGTCTCGAGCTGTACCAAGAGCACCGGTGCTTTTCTCGAATAGCCGGCGAGCTCTTCGGCTGTCATGTGCCTGGCGGGTAACGTGACGAACAGCACGTTATCCCCCGTGTGCTGAAATGCCGAGTTGATTTGCGCCTGAAAGGTCTGCATCACCGATTCAGCCAACGGATCGTCTGCATTTTTGATACTGATGCCCGTGCCGACCAAAACGACCTGATCGCCCTTGCCGACGATGAAACCGTCGTGGATCTGCGCTCCCGCCACGCGGCTGGCGGCTGAAGCCTTGAAAAAGCACACCTCGTCGAAATCGCTCGCGTCTTTGACAGCTTGGCAATTCAAGCGTCGCAGCAGGGGATTTTGCTTGCTCCGTTGCCACGAGCCTCCCAGCTGGATCCCCAACATACCGCCCGGCAGAAATGCAGCGGGTGTCTGCGGCTCGAGATCGTCTCGGGGGGCGCCGAGTACAGGCGCGGCACCGAAGAGAAATGCGAAGGCGGCGGCGGTCAGACGACTCTTCACGCGTAGCGAGTGGGGGTGCACTGCCTCTCCTGTAAAGCTGTCCTACAAATGGCAAGTCTCGAAACTTAACCCGATGTAGTCTAGCAATGCTTTGCAAAGGCGGGGTTCGCAAAACGTGAGCGAAGTCATACTGCCGTCAATAAATGAGAGGGTTCGTGATCCGATGATTTCTTTTGAGCTGCAAGAGTTGGAGAGTGCCGCGGCGCTCGTGTACCGCGTGATGCCGCCCACACCCGTGTATGCATGGCCAAAGCTCAAACAGCGCCTGGGATGCGATGTCTGGGTGAAGCATGAGAATCACACGCCGACCGGCGCCTTCAAGGTCCGCGGTGGCATCGTCTATCTGGATCGGTTGTGCCGATCTCAACCCGGTGTTCCCGGGGTAATTTCCGCGACGCGGGGTAATCATGGACAATCCATTGCGTTCGCGGCTGCGCGCGCCGGTGTGCCGGCGACCGTTTACGTGCCCAAGGGCAATTCCCCGGATCAGAATTTGGCGATCGAGAAGTTCGGTGCAAACCTGGTCGAGTTCGGAAAGGACTTCGACGAGGCCAGGCACGAGGCCTTTCGGGTCGCCGCTGTCCAAGGCCTGCACTTCGTTCCGTCCTTTCATCGCGATCTGGTCGCCGGCGTCGCCAGCTACGCGCTCGAGTTGTTTCGCGGCGTGGGCGAGCTGGATGCGGTGTACGTCGGCGTCGGCATGGGCTCAGGCATTTGCGGAGTGATTGCGGTTCGCGACCGACTGGGACTGAAAACCGAAATCGTCGGTGTCGGTCCCGACAAAGCGCCCGCCACCGCGCTGTCCTTTGCCGCCGGCAAACCCGTTGCCTACCCTTCCGCGAATACCTTCGCCGATGGCCTGGCCACTCGCGAACCCAACGAACAAGCGGTCGAAACGATTTGTCGCGGTGTTTCGCGCTTCACTCAAGTCAGCGAGGATGAAATCGCGGAAGCCATGAGAATTTATTTTGATGACACCCACCAGCTTGCCGAAGGCGCCGGTGCCGCACCGCTGGCGGCATTGTGGAAGGATCGGCAAAGAATGGCAGGAAAGCGCGTAGCGATTGTCTTGAGCGGCGGCAATATCGAGCGCGCCCGGTACTTACAGGTCATGCGCGGCGAAACACCGCAAGCCTAATCGCTCCTCCTAGCCGCTGGCGCGTTGCAACCGACGGGCGGGGCGCGCGACAGCCGACGGGCCGGGCGGGCTACCAGCCGACGGGCGGGAAGGGAGAGGCGCGATCACTTCGCGCCAAGGTGGCCTGCCCGGCCGCACCCAGTTTCACGCCGCCATGGGGTAAGGGGACAGCAAGGGGCGAAACCTCCACTCGGGCCACGCCTTGGTGGTGACTAAGACCGATTTCCCGCGCAGTCGACGGCGACAGATCAACGATCCGGCCATCGACGTAGGGGCCGCGATCTTGAATGGTGACCAAGGCACTCTTCCCCGTGTCCAAGTTGGTCACCTTGGCCGTGGTGCCGAGAGGCAGGGTCCTGCTCGCCGCATTGTCCTGCTGCGGATCCATTTGTTTGCCGTCGGCCATTTTTCGGCCGGCAAACATATGCGCGTAAAACGACGCCTTGCCGACGCGCTTTTTGCCGGATCGATCGATCGGCGCTTTAACTTGCGGTGAGATTCTTTGAGGTGAGCCGGATGAGGTGAGGGCATTGGGCGCATCGGCCTGCGCTGTCAAACCGCAGGTCGCTGCGGCAAAGCTGGCTGCCATTGCAACCATGCCAAGTTTGCTGCAGCGCGTAGTGAATGACATTGACCCTTCTCTATCTTGCTAGTGGGTAGCCATGATCGCGCATGGGTACCCCTCCCGCAGCGGATCAGCGGCGTGAACCGGTGTCAGACAGGTGGAGTATTCTCCAGCCGCACGCCCGCCTGGCCGATTTGGAAGGCGTACGACTCCATCGACAGCACGCCGTAAGTCATGCCGCCCTCGAGGACCGTTATGCCGTCAGCATCGCTGCTGGCGCCCAGCGCGACCAGCAGGGGTAAGAAATGTTCTTCGGTCGGATGCGCGCGCTGCGCGTGCGGGGCGCGGCGCCGGTACTCCACGAGAGCCTGCAGATCCCTGCTTTCAATGTGTGCCCGGATCCACGCGGTGAATTCCGCGGCGTACTTCGTCGCCTTCGGATCGGTCGCGCCAATCTCGCGAAGATTATGGGTGAGACTGCCAGAACCCATGACCAGCACACCTCGCTGACGCAAGGAACCCAGCGCGCGGCCGAGCCGCAATGCGCCCTGTGCGTCCAGATCGAAGGGCATTGAAACCTGATAGACGGGAACTTGCGCCTTGGGGAGCAGGTATAACAACGGTACCCACGCCCCATGATCGAACCCAAGCCGATCCTCCAGAGAAGCCTCGATGCCCGCGGCTTTGAGAAGCGCCACGGTGTCGGACGCGAGACGCGGCGCGCCGGGCGCCGGATATCGCAGTTGGTACAGCGCCTGAGGAAATCCGCCGAAATCATGCAGGGTATCGGGAGCCGCCGTGTGCATCACGCGGACACCCGCGGTTTGCCAATGAGCTGAGACGACGGCGACCGCCGCCAGGTCCGTTAATTGTTCTCCGAGCCGTTCAAGTTTCGGTCCCAACAATCCAGGTTCAAGCGCGAAAGTGGGCGCGCCGTGTGAAACAAACAATGCGGGGGCATTCTTCATGACTTTCTCCGCGGACCCGCAGCGTCGAATTCTCGTTGCGCATCTTGGAGAACGCCGGCGATGCGCGCCGCCCATTCGGTCTGACCCGCCTCATCGCCGACGAGATCCTGACGAATCTCAATTTCAACATGCAGCAGCGAGCGCGCCTCGGCGTGGTGAGGAATGGTGTAGTCGGTCTCGTCGCTGACGAAGTACGGTTCGTTGTCGGCGATGATCAGGTGCCGCTCGCGCTGCAACATCTTTAGTACCACGCCGGCGAAGCGTCGATCGCGATTATAGAGCACGGCGGCATGCATCCGGCGTCGATCGCCCTTGTAGACATCCGTCATGGTGTGCTGCGCGACCAATATCACGCGGCGGCCGATCGCCTGGCGGCGATCCAGCAGTTCGGAAATGCGCCGATGATAGGGATCGAAGATTTCCGTGCGACGCGCGGCGATTTCCGCCGCGCTCAAGCTGCAATTGCCGGGAATCTCGCGCAGCTCGCTGACGCGGGGAATCGATGTCGCAACCTTGGGGTCGCGGTTGCAGTCGATCACCAGTCGAGAATAATTCTGCGCCACCAGCGGCGCATCGACCCGCGCCGCCACGCGGCGCGCCACGCCCAAAGCGCCGATATCCCAGGCGATATGCCGCTGCAACTCCGAGTCAGGCAGTCCCAGATTCGCCAAGCGCCGCGGAATGCGCGCGCCGGCGTGATCCGCAACGATGATGAAATCCGATCGACCCTCGCTGTGGAATTCCTGGAACGCCGGCGGCTCGTCGGCGGCGAGCAGCCGCTCGTCGGCGCCAAGCAGCGACTCGTCGGCGCCAAGCAGCGGCTCATGGGGGTAAGACACGACGAGGCCGCCTGACCTTAGCGTTGACCGACCAGGCCTTGCACGGACTGAGTCAATTTGGCGGGGTCGAAGCCAACACCGTCCTTGAATACGAGTTGAACATTTTCGATGTCGTCGATGTTTTTCGCCGGATCGCCCGCGATGACCACCAGGTCGGCCGCCTTGCCGGCGCCGATCGAACCGATTTGATCGCTCTCGCCCAAGTAGGTCGCGCCGTTCTGGGTGGCGATATGGATGGCCTCGAGGGGAGTGAATCCCGCCTCGACCAAGAGTTCCAGCCCGCGTTGATCGCCAAGCCCCGGCAAGACGCCGCCGAATGAGGTCGGGTCGCACCCCGCCATCAGCAGGCCGCCGGCTTTGACGAAGTCGCGCTCGAATTGCATTTCCTTCTTGAGGGATGCGCCGCTCAGGGGATTGTTTTCCTCCGCGATACCGCTGCGAATCCGCAGGTAGGTCGACCAGCCCTGCGGGCTCAGCGCATCCTTGGCGCGCAGCATTTTTTTCATCGCCGGCCGATTCGGCACGGTGATTTCGAATACCGCGAGCGTGGAAGTGACGGCGACGTGATGGGCGACGAGGTCGCGAATCATCGCCTGGACCGCCGCGGATTCGATGTCGACATTCTTCGCGAAGTCTTCCGCCGCTTCCTTCGCCGGACAAACGCCGGGCTTCTTCGTGGGCAGGAACTCGGTATCCACGACGATGCCGTGCTCGAGATTGTCAATCCCTAAGACCGCCGCCTCCGTGAATCCCACTGCGCAGAGGTGTCCGGTGATTTTCAATCCCTTGGCGTGCGCGTGTTCCACGGCGACCTTCAACTCCTCGGGCTTGATGCCCATGTAGGCCTTGAATGAGGTGACGCCCTCCGCCGCCCAATAATCGACGGTGCGGCCCGCGTCTTCAGGATTGCTCAGTGTATGCAGTTGCGGCGCCATCCCCAAGAGATCGCCGATGTAAGGACCGGTGATGCGCAGTTTGGGTCCGGGTTTTTCGCCGCCGTCGATGAGCTTTTTCAGGGATAGATCGGTGTAGGGTTCCATGCTGCCGGCGGTTCGCGCGGTGGTAACGCCGCTGGCCAGATACAGCCGAGGCCCGCTGTCGATCATCTCGATCCAGAATGGCAACCCATCCTTGCCGCGTTCAGGTCCGGTATAGAACAGATGCTCATGCATGCCAACGAGACCCGGAATGACGGTCTTTCCGGAAAGATCCAAAATCTTCGCATTCGGCGGAAACGCATTTCGCAGCTTGGCGCTTTGCACCCGCGTGATCTTGCCGGCCTCGATGTCGATGCGCTGATCCTCCGCCGCCGCGGCGCCGGTGCCGTCGATCACGCGCACGTGCATGAGCACGAGGACGGGGGAGTCTTCACTCACATAGGGCTTGAGCGCTGCCGGGACCTGCGCAGGCGCCAAAGCGCCTGACGACAACAATGCCGCCGCCGCCGAAAGACGCAGAACATTCAAAACTGAGGCCATCGCTTGCTCCGCTCAAATGATGGGTGACGACATTACACGTTTTGCATTCTCGGTGGGTCGCCCGCCCTGGTGGGGCGGGGAACGCCCCCGCCCGCCCAATATTTATTTCGCCTTTTGGAGAGGCGCTCACGATTACTACCTAAACGTATCTATCTGACCATACATTCTTGCCCTATAGGGATGTTTAAGGAATTTTCGGCCGGCGACCCTGGAATCCCGTACGTACGGCATTCGTGCGGGAAGGGTGCGCAAAACTCTCCCCAGATTGACACCTGCGTAGATTTCAATATGATATCACCTCAATATCAACGGTCGGAGCGAAACATGCCTGCCAAAACCACCCAGCCCGCCGCATCGGAACGCATCGCCCGCGCCATGAACGGCTGGGGAATGCTGATCCTCAACATCGCGTTGCTGCTCGGCGGGGCGTACCTGATCAACTTAACCGCCGGCTCGGGCGGTCCGATGCGAGTGATCGGCGGCTTGAGCGCTCTGCTCGGCCTCATCATGGTCGGTGGGTATTTCACGCTGCAGCCCAATCAGGCACGGGTACTCATCCTGTTCGGCGCCTACAAAGGCACCGTGCGCAGCAGCGGATTTCACTGGGCCAACCCTTTCTACTCCCGCAGCCGCGGTGTCAACGCGCAAAAGGACAGCGGCTCAAGCGAAGGCGATCAGCGCAATCGTCCCGGCCGACGGCGCGTCGGCGGCGGACTGGGCCTGCAATGGCTCTCCACCAAACTGTCTCTGCGCGCTCACAACTTCAGCAGCGATGCCATAAAAGTGAATGACAAACGCGGCAATCCGGTCGAAATCGCGGCCGTGGTCGTGTGGCGGGTCGAGAATACGGCTCAGGCCGTGTTCGACGTGGAGGACTATACGAGCTATGTCGAAATTCAGAGCGAGTCGGCCATCCGCAGCATTGCGAGTCGCTATGCGTACGACCAGGGCGAGGAGCACGAGATCACGTTGCGTGGCGGCGCGGATGAAGTAGCCCTCGCGCTGAAAGAGGAATTGCAGGTTCGCTTGCTGAAGGCCGGTGTCATCGTCGAGGAGGCCCGCCTCACTCATCTCGCGTACGCGCCGGAGATTGCGCCGGTCATGCTGCGGCGGCAACAGGCGGAAGCGATCATCGCCGCGCGCAAGATCATCGTGCAAAATGCGGTCAGCATGGTTCACATGGCGCTGGATGAATTGGATCAAAAGAACGTGGTGAAGCTCGACGATGAGCGCAAGGCTGCCATGGTCAGCAATCTTCTGGTCGTACTCTGCGGAAATTCAGATGCATCGCCCGTAATCAATACCGGCACGCTTTACACCTGACGTGTCCTCGGAACTGCGCAAACCCTTTCTGCTCAGGATTTCCCCCGATCTGTGGAAAGAAATCGAGAAGTGGGCGGCGGATGACTTGCGCAGCGTGAACGCGCAGATCGAATTTGTGTTGCGGCAGGCCGTGGCGAAAAGAAAGGGCCAGGCGAAAGACAAATAGCCTGGCACCCGGACTACTTCGCGGCGCCTCCATCAGTTTCTTGCCGCTTGAGCTCGGTCTCAAACGCCTGTTCGCGCTCGGCCACGGCCGTTTGATAACCGGCAGGGTCGATCCACACATTTTCGCGCGCGCCGGCCTTGATGCGATCCAACTTCGCCAGCATTCCGAAATAGGCGCCGTGCGCACCGAGGAATACATCGCATTGCAACGCTTTTAGCGTCGCGAAGGCGCGCCGATAGTCCGCGGCGATTCCGGGATACGAGGCGGGCTGATCCAGCCGATCCACCAAGCGCCAGCCGGGATTCACATTCCAGCTGCCGACGATGACAACGTTGAGCGGACGCCCGGCTTCTTTCTCTTGCAACGTCCAGGTGGTGCAGCCGCGCGTGTGACCGGCCGTTTTGTGAGCGATGAGCACGGTGCCGCCAAGCTTCACCGCATCGCCGTCGTGCAAGATTCGATTCACCTTGGCCGGGGCATAGGTGTCCTTTGAGTAGGCGAAATCCGTGGCGCCGCCGCTCTCCACCACCGACACATCGCCGTCCATCACCATATACATGGCGCCGGTCTGACGTAGCAGCTCGGCGCTGCCGGAATCGTGATCGCCGTGGGCATGACTGATCAGCAGGATTTTGATGTCCTTGAATTTGAAGCCGAGCTGTTCGACGCTGGCACGAATCATCGGCACCGAGCCTGCCAAGTTCGAGTTGATCAGAATGTCGCCTTGGGGAGTGACGATCAGATAGGAGGCCAGGTCCTTGCCGCCGACGTAGTACAGATTGCCGGCGATGTGGAACGGCGCGATCGGCGTGGTCCAATCTGGATTCACCTGCGCATGCAGCCGCGACGCCAACAGCAACATGCCCAGAATTGTCCCTGTCCCTAGTCTTGAATTGCCCATCACTCCCCCTAAATAAGGCGTAATACCAGGATACCG
>Ga0307476_10002338_pt1 | contig 11339 bp, 9 predicted proteins | sample atmos_gasesECM2C_2_FD_203314 | JGI IMG/M metagenome (GOLD analysis project Ga0307476, IMG submission 203314) | Hardwood forest soil microbial communities from Morgan-Monroe State Forest, Indiana, United States - atmos_gasesECM2C_05 | ecosystem: Environmental > Terrestrial > Soil > Temperate... | reverse complement strand
ACCGCGCCCGCCAACGCTCCCCTCGTATGACCTGTTCCCACCGTTGGGGTGGTCGCCAACTCCGCCGCGTAGGTTGGACGCTACGCCACGCTCGCCTCCCCCTCGATAGTAATTGCCTCGGTTATAAAACGTGTTGCTGCGCGAGTAGTATCTTTCGCGATCATGAACTGGATATCGATCATGCCAATCATATCCCCAGTGGCGCCAGCCCCATCCATAACCTCCGAAGAAGCCGATTCCGAAGCCGGCTCCGAACGACAGGTATGGGCCGCCATACCAGATTCCGGGATACGGGTACCAACCCGGCCACGCCGCTAAGGGATCTCCGTAAACCAACCACGGATCATAGGCGGGTACGTAAACGACCTCAGGGTTGGCAGGCTCAATGACGACTGTCGAGCCTTGCGTGGTTACGGTTTGTTGCGGCGTGTCTTTCAGGTTGCCCGCTTCCTGCGCTTTTTGGCGCATCACCTGAATGGCATCCGCCACGTCCTGTTGCTGGTTGTAGTAGGCGTCACCCAGAGATGACGTCCAGGACAGGTTCTTGTCCATATTTCCAAGGACGGATGGGAATGCGGTGAGCGCCTTGACACTCGGGTCCCAGGGTTGTTGGTCCACCGCCTGAGCCAAATCGTCGCCCTTCAAATCGGGGTGCGCTTGTACCCATCTGTCCGCCTCGACGACTTGCTCGGGAAACGTGGAGGCCGCCAGGATCTGCGCCACGAGCGAATCCGGATACAATGCAATCGGCGCAACCAACTGCTGCATCTGCTCGGGAGTCTGTTGCGTGTACGGCGCGGCCGGCGTGCCCTGCTCCGGGGGTTGCGCGTCTTGATAGGCCGACACATTCTGAGGCCACATCGCAAACAACAGAGCCAACGACACCGCGAAAACTAAAATTTGCTTGCCCAATCGAGGCCTTGAGAACCCCTCGGCACATTCGATAGTGTTCATGATCTTAAACCTCCTCCGCACCTTCCTTGCTCGAGGCCTCGGCGTAGATAGACAATAAACAAGACGCGCTTTACGATAACAACTTGCCCGGTCCCTGAACCTGGAACCCATTTCCCTACACAAGGGATTAGATGCCACAGGAGGTGACACTAGGTGCGTTTTATTTTTCGCACATGTTCGCGAACTTCTCGATCCGCGGAAGGACTAACAGCCACGCGTGTTTGTTCGATAGCCAATCTACGGGAAACATAAATGGACGAAAACCCCCAGGAGGATGTCGCGATCCTCTGCGGAAATATGCGCTGAACCACGTCATCACTTACGGGTACGACGCGAAAGGTAACCGCACCTCGGTCACCGATGCCCTAACGCATCAGACGACATTTGCCTACGGCGCCATGAGCCGGCTCACGATGATTACCTATCCCGATTCCACAACATCCACGTTTGTGTACGATTCGCGGGGGCGGCGGACCTCGGGGACAGACCAGAACGTCAAGGGCACTATCTATGCCTATGACGACGCGGACCGGCTGACCAGCGTCACCGACGCGGCGAGCCATGCCACGTACTACGCCTACGACACGGAAGACAACCTGACCAGCATTTCCGACGCGAACAGCAAACACTCATTCCTCTTGAGAAACAGCGTTCTCGATAACCGGAAATCCGTCAAAAGCCACATTTCGAGACTTCACAGGACTTGGCCCTCGCGGTTACTTCCGAGTGGCCGACGATAGGGGAGTCAATCAAGTTCGGTCGACGATTCGGAGCTGATTGCGTAGGATAAGCGAATGGACAAAGCCGTAGTCAAGGCTCCTTTGAGACGGCCTCCCGGCCCCAAGGGCCACTTCCTACTTGGCAACTTGGCGCCTGTCTCTCGCGATTGGCTGGACTTCTATGCTCAGTGCGCCAGGGATTATGGCGATGTTGTCCACCTCCGTTATGTACACGTTTCCATTTGTCTGCTGACGCATCCGCGCGACATCGAATACGTTCTGGTGACCAATCCTGGCAATTTCACCAAATCGGCGGACTATCGCGCCCTTGCTCGCATACTTGGAAATGGCTTGCTCACCAATGAAGGAAAACCCTGGCAGCGCCAGCGCGGCCTGATCCAGCCGGCTTTCCGTCGCGAAAACATTTTGTCTTATGCGCCGGTGATGACCCGCGCCGCCCGGCGCATGCTCGACTCCTGGGGCGATGGAGAATCGCGCAACGTGCACGGGGACATGATGGCCATAGCGCTTGAGATCGTCGCGCAATGCCTTTGTGGCGCAGAAGTCTCTGGTGTTACCGACCGAGTGGGCAAAGCCATGGAAGTGATTACCGACCGTTTCATGACTGATGCCAGTCAAGCCCTCCTGCTGCCGTTTGACCTTCCCGATTTCCTGGCACCGGCGCGGCGGGACGCCATTGGCGACTTAAACCAAATCATCGATGGCATGATCCGCGAGCGGCGCGCCTCGCATCAGCCGCGAGGAGATTTGCTCGACACCCTGCTCCATTCGTATGACGCCGAAGGACATCCGATGAGCGATGAGCAATTGCGCGATGAGATTATGACTCTTTTGCTGGCTGGCCACGAAACCACTGCGATTGCCCTGTCCTGGACCTGCTACTTACTCGGCCAGCACCCGCAGGTCGAGGCAAAACTCAGTGAAGAACTGGTTGCGGTTCTGGGCGACCGCGAGCCCACTCCTGAAGACCTTCCCCGTTTGCGCTACACGGAAATGGTGCTCAAAGAATCCATGCGGCTATATCCCCCCGTCTGGCGTATCGCGCGCAAAAGCGAAAGCGGACTGCGAAATTGGCGGCTATCTAGTGACTGCCGGCACGAACATTTTCATCTTTCAATCAATAACGCAGCGCGACGCTCGGTGGTTCACAAATCCGGATGCATTCGGTCCCGAGTGCTGGCGTGAAGACCCCATCCGCTCCGGCAAGATTCCGCACTTCGCCTATTTTCCATTCGGCGGTGGTCACAGGGTTTGTCTCGGAGCCGCATTCGCCATGATCGAAGCCACACTCCTGCTCGCCATGATCCACCAAAAGTTTCATCTCGACCTCGTCCCCGGCCATCTCGTCGAGCCTCTACCTTCCGTAACATTGCGCCCTAAGCACGGCATCCGCGTAATCGCCCACCGCCGCCTGCGGAGACCCAGCGATCACATCTGAATTGCGGGCAATTCGGAAGTGATTCCTCTAGTTGGCCCCAACTGCGCAGGCGGTTGAACCGGAATTCTGACCCTGCCTCGTATCATGACGCGCACAATGGAGCTGCATCCTTCACCTTGGTCAGACATCAAACACCTGGGGGACGGGGGCGGCGGTACTGGAAGAAGAAGCCTGATGTATTGCGTGGAGTAATGAAATTACCCATGAGAAAGCGACTGATGTTGTTTTTAGCGATTGGCCTGGGGTTCACTGCATGCTCTGGCGAGATAGTGTCCTCTGACGCACCGCAGGAAGGAACGGCCGAGGCTCGGACGCCGGGTACGCAGAATTCCCTGAGCCCCGCGGGGGAACAAGAGCTGCGCATCCTCGTCGAAAGTGGGCGCCTTGCGGATCTGCAGTGGCCGAACTTCTCCGAACACCGCGACGCTGTTAGAGAATTCTACGATCTGGCCGGCTACGGTGTGGCATGGAGCCACGCTGGCAAACCGACGGCGCAGGCCATTGAGTTGATCCGCATCCTGGAAGACGCCGATCAAAAAGGGCTCGACAACAAGGACTACGATGGGGCGCGGTGGCCGGACCGCCTGAAGGCGCTGCAAAGCCCATCCACAGCGGCCGAATCCGCATTGATAAAATTCGATGTGGCCCTCACCGTTTCAGCAGTCCGTTATGGACTTGACCTGCACCTCGGAAAGGTAAATCCCAAGGCTCTCCACAAAGATTTCGATCCAGACGTCCACAAACATGATCCCGGAGCATACCTCTGGGAAAAAGTGGTAGGAGCACAAAGCGTGAAGGAGGCCCTGGCGCCGATCGAGTCTTCGTACCCCCGTTACCAACGCACGCTGGTGGTGCTCCAGCAATATGTGAACATGGAGAAGGAAGAAGTGTCCGATCCGCTGCCGCAGGCGAAGAAACCAATCACAGCAGGCGAGCAGTACGAGGCCACCGGGAAGCTGGTGCGCAGGCTGCAATTCCTGGGTGACCTGCGTCCGTCGGTGTCGGTGCCCCAAAATTCACTGGAATATTCGGGCGCGGTGGCGGAAGGCGTGAAACACTTTCAGCTCCGCCATGGCTTGGACGCCTCGGGCAAACTCGGACCCCAGACCATCACGGAACTGAACCGGCCGATGAGTGAGCGGGTGGAACAGTTGCGGCTGATGCTTGAGCGCTTCCGCTGGATGCCGCACAGCTTTGCGCAGCCGCCGATTATCGTGAATATCCCAGAATTTGTTTTGCGCGCATACGATTCGTCGTTGCACCCAACCCTGATCATGCCTGTGGTCGTGGGACGCGCTCTGCGCACCGAGACGCCAGTGCTCGAAGAAGAAATGAAATACCTGATCTTTTGGCCTTACTGGAATGTGCCGCCGAGTATTTTGCGGGCCGAGATCGTTCCGAAAATTACGAAGGACCCGGAGTATCTGCAGAAAAACAACTTTGAAGTGACCACATACTCCGGAGAAGTGGTTACCGACAGCGCCGTGAGCGAAGAAGTGCTCGCGCAATTGCGCGCGGGCAAGCTCATGGTCCGGCAGAAACCGGGACAAAAGAATGCGCTTGGCCTGATCAAGTTTGTTTTTCCAAATGCCGACAACATCTACTTGCACTCGACACCGTCCCAAGCGCTTTTCGAGGAGAGCCGGCGCGATTTCAGCCACGGCTGCATTCGAGTTGAGGATCCCAGGGCCTTAGCCACATGGGTGCTCCGAAATAATCCCGGTTGGACGCGAGAGCGGGTGGAAGCGGCGTTTCAAGCGCAGAAGGAGGAGCAGGTAAATCTGGCGCACGAGATTCCCGTGTTGATCCTCTACGGCACCGCGATCGCCAACGAAGACGGCCAGGTCTACTTTTTCGAAGACATCTACGGGTATGACAAAGCTCTGACTAAACTGTTCGTCCAAGCATATGCGTCAAAAAACTGAGTCGCTGGAGACTCTTCAGCTACAGTCTACTTTAGTTGCTCCGCTTGCATGAATTATTCTGCATTGGCGCGCGACGAGGAACAGCCGTAGCACCACGTGCGGACGCGTCCGGTGTCGACATGAACGAATCCTGAGCGGGGGTAATAACCTACCCCTCCACGACCCAGCGCCAGCGCGGCATTGCGCAGCGTCAGCGTATCGACCCCTGGAATGCGAATATCAATGGCGTCGGCCTCCATGTGCTGGCTGTTCTTCGCCACCCCGGCAGAACGGGCGCGAAGAAATTCATTGCTCCACGGGGTCCGGTACCCGCAAATGATCTCGATCTCCGCGCCCGGATGCCCGACCGCCGCGGCCGCTTCGGAAAGAATGTCGAAGACCCGTGGATCGAAGTGCTTGACGTCCCCGGTGCGATGATCGCGCAGGAAATGGTCAAGCTGGTCCTCCGCTTCGGGTAGATAGACCTCGTCGCGACGGTACACAATGTCAATGTGCTCGCCCGTATGCGTGTGATAAAGGCGGAGACGATGTTCCTGCGAAGAGGTGGCTTCGGCGGCGAAGGAGGAATTACGGGCGGAGATAACTAGCAGAATCAAAATAGTGCAACAGAACCCAATCGCGATCATTGTCTTCAACAAGTAAAGCCTCCAACGCACAATCCGTGAAACGAAAAGAAAATGCCAAGCAACCAACAATTTTACAGGAAGTAAGGAGTAAAGGGGCGGTGAAATTTGGCGGGTGGCCGAAGTGGACGGTCGACCCGCCTTGTCCACCCCTGGCCGATTACGCCCGAATCACGGGCCAACCGGAAGTAATCACCCATTGGGACCGGATAGGTCCTGAGAAACGGTGCCAGCACAACCTGGTCGATGCAACACCATCTGCTATAAATCTCTTCTTTAAAGGTGGTGTTTATGACGCAAGCGAGTCGAGTCCGCTATCAGAGAGGATATCTGCGGCCTGGCCAAAGGAAGAAGGGACCTGATCGTTGGGAGTTACTCTGAACCCAGCACACCCACGAGCGAGCCAAAATAGCGACCACAGCTCGACTTCTCATCAAGATTTGGACCGATGTCATTTCCCTTATCTCTTTTTCCTTAGTTGGCGTTTCAGGTGTCTCTCTCGGGCAGTTCCTCCCAAGCCTGGAGCCAGTCTTCGAAGTCATACCCAAACACTCCTCCATGCTCATGGTGGATTTCCTGGGCCCGTCGGAGGATCTCGTCAATTTTCAGTCCACCGATGGCTTCTGGACTGGCGGCGGGTACAACTCGCGTTTCGGATTGATGGTTCGTATTGATCTGTGAACGCATGTCCCAAGGCCTTTCTGATTTCGTTCTCTACGGTTACGACCAGTGGCGCATTCGCTCTTTCCGTTCTCGTCTACTGCCAACCGCCGCCAAGCGCCCGATAGAGTTGTACGAGACTCTGGTACTCGTTGCCCCGCGCCGCTGCCAAAGTGAGTTCCGCTGCAAAGAGGGACCTTTGGCCGTCCAGCACTTCGAGATAAGTAGCCGTACCACCTTGGTAGCGCATGATGGAGAGGCGGACCGACTCCTGCAGATCTTCCACGAGCTCCTCTTGGCGAATTCTCACTTCGTGAATTTTTTGATAGCCGATCAGGGCATCGGACACATCTCCAAAGGCGCGCTGAATTGCCTGCTGGTAAGCAATTAAAGCCTGCGCGTCCTGCGATTCGGCCAAATGCAAGTTCCCCCGAAGTGCGCCTCCAGTGAAAATGGGCTGACTTACCTGAGCACCGTATGACCAGACGCTCGTTTGCGAGCTCATCAAGCTGGAGAAAACACTGCTGCGCCCAAATGAGCCGCCGCCCGAGCCGGTTAGCGAAATTTGTGGAAAGAACTCAGCCTTGGCGACGCCAATTTCGGCGTTCGCGGCAACCAGCATTTGCTCGGCTTCGCGAATATCAGGCCGTCGCTCGAGTAGCGAGGAAGGGAGTCCCGGCGGCACGTCAGGAGGAAGCACCTGCTCTGCCAGCGGATGTCCGCGCTGCACGCCTTGAGGGTAGTTGCCAAGGAGAATGCTGATTGCATCTTCCTCCTGGCCAATCTGTCTCTCGAGGTCCGGGATCTGCGCATTTGCGGTATCAAGCACTTGTTGAGCCTGAAGGACATCTAGTTTTATGGCAACGCCGCGGTCGAGTCTGAACGAAGTCAGTTTGACCGAATCTTCCTGTGACTTCACTGTGTCTCGAGTGATTTGGAGTTCCAAATCCAGTTGGAGAAGGTTGAAGTAGTCACTCGCTACGTCGCTGACGAGCGTCAGCATGACCGTACGCTGCGCATCTTCGGTAGCCAGGAGCTGGGCGCGCGCCGCTTCGGTCTCTCTTCGCAGCCTCCCGAATAGGTCGAGCTGGAACGCCGCGTCTGCTGTGAGCGCCAAGAAATTTGATTTCGACTGAAAATTTTGTTCTTTGCCGCCCGTGAAATTGCCGCCGGCTTGTACTTGCGGGAAGAGACTCGATCGTGTGATCCCCAGCTGAGCGCGCGCGGCGGTGATGCGCTCCGTCGCTAGCTGCATGTCGTAATTCTGTTTCAGGGCTATGCGAATCAGATCCTGGAGTTGCGGGTCCTGGAAGACTTGCCACCAGGGAAGGTCCGCGAAAGACGCCGCCTGTCCCTGGGCTTGCGGACTCTCTCTCAGATTACGATACACAGTCGGAGTTTGAACGTCTGGCCTGTGGTAGTTAGGGCCCACCGTGCATCCCACGATTAGGATCGATGCCAGGATAACGGAAATCAATGGCCGCATCTTCTTCATCAATCCCCCCACTGCACATCTCTCACCTCCATGATTTGGTAGCCACATCTCAGTCTCCTTGCGCCGGGGCGGGCGTTGCTGGCCCTTCAGTGGTAGCGTGCCGCTTGCCACCGCCTGACCACTTCTCCACAAGATGGAAGAGTGCAGGAACGAGGAGAATGTCGACGCTACTCGCTGCCAGCATGCCGCCGATTACGGCCGTGCCCATGATTTGACGCGCCACCGAACCGGCGCCGGACGCCGTCCATAGCGGCAGGCAACCGAGAATGAACGCAAATGAGGTCATCAGAACGGGGCGCAAGCGGAGCCTTGCCCCTTCGAGCACCGCGTCCACTAAAGGCTGCCCCTTTTCGTACCGTTCCTTGGCAAATTCGACGATCAGAATCGCGTTTTTAGCGGCCAGGCCAATCAGCATCACCAAGCCGATTTGCGAATAGACATCGTTTTCGAGTTGCACCATGTAAGCTGGATAGAAGGCGCTGAGCACCACCCGGCGCAGCCACAACATTGCAAAAGCCCCACATACCGCCCCCGACGTGCCCAGGAGCACGCTGAACGGCAACGACCAACTTTCGTAGAGCGCAGCCAGAACTAGAAACACGAAAACTAGCGAGAAACCGAAGATGACCGAAGCAGGCACTCCTTCACGCGCTTTCTGCTCCTGATAAGACATGCCCAGATAATCAAAGCCCATTTCACTTGGCATGGTCTGCCGGAAGACCTCTTCCAGGGCTGCGGTGGCCTGGTCTGAGCTGTATCCGGGGGCGGCACTACCATTGATTTGCGCTGAGCGATACTCGTTGTAGCGCATCGTGAATTCTGGGCCAGAACGCGATTCGAACCTGGTCAGCGCGGACAATGGAACCTTCTCACCCCCACTGTTGCGAACATAGAACTGCCCGAGATTTTCCATATTGGACCGGTAAGGCGCTTCGGCCTCGACGTACACCTGCCAGGTACGGCCGAAATCGTTGAAATAGTTGATGAACAGTCCGCCCATGAAAGCCTGAATCGTTCTATAAACATCGTTGAGCGCCACACCTTGTTTCAGCACTTTCTCCCGGTCGACCTCCAAGAATTTTTGGGGCACGCTCGGCAGAAAGGAGGTGGATATCGAGCCAATTTCGGGGCGCTTGCGGGCGGCCGCGAGGAACTTGTCCAGGTTGCCTGCCAGAAACGGAACGTCCCGCCCGGCACGGTCTTCGAGCACGAACTGAAATCCGCCGGATGTGCCGACTCCAGGAATTGCCGGAGGCGAAAAGCTGAAAGCAGTTCCTTCCGGAAGCTTGCTGAGCTGCTGGTTCAAGCGCACCTTGATTTCCTGATATTGTTCCGCTCTGGTTTCACGGTCACTCCAGGGCTTAAGCGTGACGAAAAAGAAGCCGTTGTAAGTTGTCCGCACAAAGCTGAGCAAGCTGAAGCCGACAATACTGGTGGTGTATTGGACGCCGGGCGTATTGGCGAGGATCTCCTCAACCTGCCTCGCCGCGGCGCTCGTGCGCTCCAGCGAAGCAGCGTGCGGAAGGTCCATGTTGATGTACACATACCCCTGGTCTTCATCAGGCAGGAAGCTCGAGGGCAGATGGCTGCCAAAAAAGCCCGCGCCGATGCCGAAGACCGCAATCACTACCAAAGCAAGCACACCCTTGCGAAGAACCCCTTCGCAGAGTTGGACATAGATCCCGGTACCGCGCTCGAACATGCGATTGAACCAATCAAAGAACTTGCTCAGCGGCCCGTGACTCTTCCCCTTTGGCCGGAGGAGCAATCCGGCAAGTGCGGGGCTCAGCGTGAGTGCGTTAAAGGCGGAGAGGACCACCGAAATGGCGATGGTGACGGCAAATTGCTGATAGAGCCTTCCGGTGATGCCGGGAATGAAGGCTGTTGGCACAAACACCGAGGACAGAACCAGAGCAATGGCAACGACGGGACCGGAGAGTTCCTCCATTGCTTTCCGAGCGGCATCTTTCGGAGCAAGACCCTCCTCGATATGGCGCTGTACGCCTTCGACGACGACGATGGCATCATCTACCACGAGGCCGATCGCCAGGACCAACCCGAACATCGAAAGTGTGTTGATAGAGAAGCCGAAGAGCGGGAAGACGACAAACGTGCCCACCAACGAGACTGGCACGGCTAGCAATGGAATAAGCGTAGCGCGCCAATCTTGCAGGAAGAGGAAGACAACAAGAATGACCAGTACTATGGCGATCAACAGCGTCTCGACGATTTCCTTCATGCCCTCGGTGACGGCGCTCGTCTGATCCAGCGATATCGCGTAGTCCATGTCTTGCGGGAAGCGCTTCTTCATCTCGGCCATCAGTTTTCGAACCCCTGCGGCCGTTTGGACAGCATTGGAACCGGGCAACTGGTAGACGGGGATAACGATGGCGGGCTTGCCATTCAACCGGCTGACAATGCTGTAGTCCTGTGCGCCTAGCTCGACGCGAGCGACGTCTTTCACGCGAACAATCCCGCCATCTGGCGCCTCGCGCACGATTACGTTTTCAAATTGTTCCGGAGATGTCAGACGACCCTGGGCAAGCACGGAATATGTGAATTGCTGGTTTGCGGCAGCCGGTTCACCGCCCACCTGGCCCGCAGGATTGACCGTGTTCTGCGACTGCACTGCATTCACGATGTCCGTAACCGTGATGCCCAGTTTCGCCAGTTTGTCGGGCTGTACCCACAACCTCATCGCATACTGCCCTGCGCCGAAAACCTGCGTCTGGCCCACACCGTACAACCGAGCGATGGGATCGTTGAGGTTGATATAAGCGTAGTTGCCCAGGAATTTTGTATCGTAAGTGCCCTTCGGGGAAAATATTCCGACCAGCATGAGCGGAGCGGTCACGGACTTTCGAATGGTGACCCCGTAGGTGTTAACGTCCGGCGGAAGCTGACCGGAAGCCAGTTGCTCGCGCGACTGCGTGAGGATCAGATCGGTGTTCGGGTCCGTTTTCAAGTCGAAGTCCACGACCATGGTGGTCTGGGAGTTGCCGGTGGCGTTTAGGGAGTACATATAGTTCACGTTATCCACACCGTTGATCTGCTGTTCGATAGGCGTGGCCACGGATTGCTCCAGGGTCTGCGCGTCCGCCCCAACATAGCTGGCTTGCAACTGAATTTCTGGAGGAACGATGTTCGGAAACTGCGCTACGGGCAAACTCACGATCGTGGTGGCGCCTACAATCACCGTCAGGATGGCAATCACCATCGCCACGATGGGCCGCCTTATGAAGAAATTGGACATGGATTCTGGTTCCTTTCAATCAAACTATCAAAGCTCTTCGTCGCCCCTTCGCGGCGTAATGGTCTGGCCTCGCCGGTCCTCGCAGGAAACTCACTTGTTGGTTTCGGTAAGCCGCGCGGTTGTCACTCAATTGGTCACAAATGGCTTGGGCTGCACGATCATGCCCGGTCGTAGAGCCTGCTGGCCCTCCGCAACCACACGTTCGCCGGGCTTCAGCCCTTCCTTGATAATCCACATGGTGCCGATTCGGT
>Ga0307476_10002337_pt1 | contig 11342 bp, 8 predicted proteins | sample atmos_gasesECM2C_2_FD_203314 | JGI IMG/M metagenome (GOLD analysis project Ga0307476, IMG submission 203314) | Hardwood forest soil microbial communities from Morgan-Monroe State Forest, Indiana, United States - atmos_gasesECM2C_05 | ecosystem: Environmental > Terrestrial > Soil > Temperate... | reverse complement strand
GTGAAGCCGCACAAGCGGAGACCGTCACGCCCACGACCCTCGTCGATCGGCAGCAAATTCAAGAAACGCCCGGCGCCGCGCGCACCAACAGCCTCGCGATGATCACCAACTACGTGCCCGGCGCTTATTTCACCCACGATCAGTTGCACGTCCGAGGCGGCCATCAAGTGAGCTGGCTGATTGACGGCGTTGCGATCCCCAACACCAACATCGCCAGCAATCTCGGCCCGCAGATCGACCCCAAGGACATTGATACCGTGGAGACGCAGCGGGGCAGCTACTCGGCCGACTACGGCGACCGCACCTACGGCATTTTCAACGTCGCGCCGCGCACCGGGTTCGAGCGCAACAACGAAGCCGAGATCGTGCTCTCCGCCGGGAATTTTTATCAAACCGACGATCAGCTCAACTTTGGCGGCCACACCGATCGCCTCGCCTACTACGGAAGCCTCAGCGGCAATCGCACCAATCTCGGCTTGCAGACTCCGACATCCGCAGTAATCCACGACGCTGCCAACGGCCTCGGCGGGTTCACTTCGCTGATCTACAACTGGGATCCGCAAGACCAGTTTCGCTTGATCGTTCAGGTGCGCCACGATTTCTACCAGGTGCCGACCGATCCCAGCGATCCCTCCACAATCCTGCGCGACGCCAACCGCGAGAGCGATTCTTTCGGCACCTTTTCGTGGGTTCGCACTTTCAACCCCGGCTTGGTGCTGACCGTCTCGCCGTTTTTTCACTACAACAGCGCTAACTACCGTAGCGATCCGCATGACGTTCCCAGTGCCGCGACGCAAGACCGCTCGTCGAAATACGAAGGCGGCCAAGCAAACGTCTCCTGGATCAAAGGACGCATCAACGCGAGGGTGGGTCTTTACAGCTTTGCGCAGCAGGACGATCAATTTTTCCACGTGATTTATAACGACGGGAGCGGCACGGTCATCCCGGCGCTAGCGCAAAATCCGGCTGGCAGCCTAATTGCTGCTTTCGTTGAGGACCAATTCAAGGCAACTTCATGGCTCACGCTGAACGCCGGGCTGCGCCAAACGCATTTTTCCGGCGCACTCGCCGAGAACGCCACCAGCCCGAGAGTAGGCGCTTCCGTGCGAATTCCCAAGCTCGACTGGGTGTTCCGCGGATTCTACGGGCACTTTTATCAGGCACCGCCGCTGGGCTCCCTATCGGGTCCCGCCTTGAGCGCCATTCAAAACCAACAGCAACTGGACTTCGTGCCGCTGCCGGGAGAGCGCGATGAGGAGCACCAGTTCGGCGTAACCATTCCCATTAAAGACTGGGTCCTGGATGCCGACAACTTTTTGACTCGCGCTACTAATTTCTTCGATCACAACAGCTTGAATAGTTCCAATGTCTTTTTTCCTGTCACTGTCGAGGGCGCGCGCATCAATGGCTGGGAGCTGACCCTTCGTTCGCCTCGTATCCGCAACCGTGCTCAGTTCTATCTCACCTATTCGAATCAATTGGCTCTCGGCCTCGGCTGCGTCGTCGGAGGCTTGATCGGTGCTTGCCCCGTTCCGCCGCCAGGATATTTCTTTCTGGACCACGACCAGCGCAACACGTTGCACTTCGGCGGGCAGTATACGCTCCCCTGGCGCGCGTACGCCTCAACCGACGTGTATTACGCCTCCGGATTCTCCAACGGCAATCCTCCTCCAAGCCACTTACAGCCGCACACAACTTTTGATCTTTCGCTCGGCAAGAGTTTTGGCGAAGGGTTTTCCGTCAACTTGCAAGGAATCAACGTCGCCAATCGCCGCGTCCTGCTCGACAACAGCTTTACCTTCGGCGGGACGCACTACCTGAATCCGCGGGAAATTTTTGTGCAACTGCGCTATCGTTTCCACTACTGATTTTCCTCCGAAAGAGTGGAGCGACATTGCGGATTGCTTTGATTGCGATCTTTGGCGCGGTTGGCACGCTGGCGCGCTACGGCCTGCAGGGCGTGGTGCAAATTCGCGTAGCGGGTACTTTTCCCTATGGCACGCTGCTGGTCAATTTGAGTGGCTGCTTTCTGCTCGGCTTGATCGGTCAATTCACGCTGAACCGCATGGTGATTTCGCCGGACTGGCGGGTGGCCATCGCTGTCGGTTTCTTCGGAGGATACACTACGTTCTCCAGTTTTGGCTGGGAAACAGCCAAGATGCTGGAGAACGGAGAATGGCTGCGTGCTTCGGCCTATGTGGGAGCGAGCGTGGTTGTCGGCCTTCTTCTGAGCGTCGCTGGAATTCGTCTAGCCAACAAGATTTGACCAGGGAGGGTCAAACCTGAGATTTACGAACCACCAGTCACGATTCGCCAATCAAGGAGTCTCCCATGACCCACGAGAAATTCGAAGGCGAGCGCACGCTGATGCGAATCCACATCGGGGAATCCGACAAATGGCGTGGCAAACCCCTGCACGAAGCCATCGTCGAAATGCTGCGCAAAGACGGTTTCTCTGGCGCAACCGTGCTTCGCGGAGTCGGCGGCTACGGCGGTTCTAGCATCTATCACACCGACAAGCTTCTCCGTCTCTCGCAGGACCTTCCGATTATTCTCGAAGTCATCGAGTCCGTTGAGCACATCGAGAAAATCCTGCCCCGCCTCGATGAAATGGTCGGTGGCGGTCTCATCACGCTTGAAAAAGTCCGTGTAATCCTCTACCGCCCCGCAAAGAAATAGTCTCGGAGTGCGGCGGCTGGCCGACGCTTTTTCTGCCTCCTCTACTGTAAACTACGCTTCCATGCCCAACGCCGCGGAAAAACAATCCTGGCTGAATCACACCGTGCTTGGCGTCGGCCTCACCAGCCTGTTCAGCGACTGGAGTCACGAAACGGCCACCGCCGTGCTTCCTGCGTTTCTGGCCGCCATCGGAGCAGGCCCCGTCTGGCTGGGCGCCATCGAGGGTATCTCTGACGGCCTCTCGAGCTTCGCAAAACTGGCATCCGGACATTTCACGGATCGTTTGAAGCGCCGCAAGCCGCTAGCCGTATTTGGCTATGCTTTCACTGCACTTGCGACGGCGTCATTCGGTTTTGCCACGCACGCTTATCAAGTGCTTTTCGGCCGAGCCGTGGCGTGGCTTGGCCGCGGGGTGCGTTCGCCCGCAAAGAAAGCTCTGCTTGCCGCCGACGTGCCCCCGGGCGCCTACGGACGCGCTTTCGGCCTCGAACGTCTAATGGACACCGTCGGCGCTATCGCCGGGCCGCTCACCGCGTTGTGGCTTCTTGAAGCCACCGGACACTGTTTCCGCAAAGTTTTTCTTTGGACGCTTCTGCCCGGGCTTATCGCCGTCGCCTGTTTTTGGCTCCTCGTTCGCGAACGCTCCACAGGGCCGAAACCCCCGCGCTCTTTCTTGCTCGGCCTGAAAGCTCTGCCGCCATCGTTCCGCCGCTTGCTGATGGCCGTGGGAATTTTTGGCGCTGGCGATTTCTCGCACTCGCTGCTGATTCTCTACGCGACGCGCATGCTCACGCCCATCCACGGCATGGCGCGCGCTGCCAGCATCGCCGTGGGCCTCTATACGCTGCACAACGTCTTCTCAGCCGGCTCCGCTTATTTGAGCGGCTGGCTCAGCGATCGTGTTCCCAGCCGCAAAGCCGTGCTGGCCGCAGGCTACGCCGTTGCCGGAGTCACGGCAATTCTCCTATGTACGGGAACGCCATCACTCTGGTTACTCGCGCTGATTTTTGTCCTGGCTGGTCTTTACGCCGGCACGGAAGAGCCTCTTGAAGATTCCCTCACCGCCGAGCGGGTCCTTAAAGAACAACACGGCATGGCTTTCGGAACGCTCGCCGCCGTTAACGCCGTCGGGGACTTTGCCTCCAGCCTGCTAGTCGGCTCGCTTTGGAGCGCGTTGGGCGTCCAAACAGCTTTCGCCGCCTCCGCACTGCTTTTCATTATCGGTGCTATATTGATTCTGCGCCTTCGTTAGGACTCAATATTTCATCATGTCCAACGAGTCTCCAGCCACTCCTCGCGACTTTCTCGCTGTCGAGCGGACTTTCCTCGCCTGGATTCGCACAGGCCTGGCGCTGATGGGCTTAGGCTTCGTTCTTGCGCGCTTTGGAATTTTCTTGCGTGAGTTCAACCTCAATCAGCCCAATCTTCCATCCGAGTCGTTCGGCCTGTCCCTGTGGTTCGGTACGGCGCTGATTTTTCTTGGCGTGCTGGTTTGTTTGCTGTCGCTGGTCCGTTACCGGCGACTGCTAGAGCAGCTACAGCAGTCCGAAGCCACGCTCTCGCGCCCCTCGGCGCTAGCGATGACGGCTGCCCTGGTCCTCGCCATCCTAGGCCTGGCCATGGCCATTTATCTGATTTCCGTGCGCCCCACGGCGCAGAGCGGTCCGTCACAATCTAAGGAGACTTCCATGGCCTTGCTTTCCGAAAACGGTATCCTACGCACTCCGAGCAGACTTTCCGTCGACGAAACCGTCGCCCGCCTGCAAGCCATCCTGAAAACCAAAGGCGTCAAGCTCTTTACCATTGTTGACCACAGCGGCGAAGCCGCTGGCGCCGGCTTGAAAATGCCAAACACCAAGCTGCTCATCTTCGGCAACCCCAAAGCGGGGACTCCGCTCATGCTAGCCTCGCCCAGCGTGGCGCTGGACCTGCCGCTGAAAATTCTCGTCGCCGAAGATGCCGCCGGCAAAGTCTGGCTCTCCTACAACGCGCCGACGTATCTCCAGGCGCGCCACAATCTCCCGCCCGAACTAGTCCCTAATGTTGCCGTGATTGAAACGCTCGCGGCCAAAGGCACCGAATAGGCACGCGTTCCGCAGGGAACTCTGTGTTTCTGCGGCACTTTCTATTTGATTCCCCATTTTCCATATTGCGCGGTGAAAGACCGCGTGCTACCGTAAGCGAATAAAAGGCGAATTAAATGTGACAAGCTTGAGGCCTTCTCGGGAGAGACATTATCATGTCGGAATCGCTGGCAGTTCGCAGGGCTGAAAGGTCCTACGCCTTCGCTCGGGTCAACGAAGTTCTTGACGCCTTTGCCGCCCGCGACAACTGCGGTGACCTGCTCACCGCCATTCGCCATTTCCCCGCGCGCGAAGCCCAGTGGGCAGACTTCCCTGCCTGGGTGCATGCCGATCTTGCCGCCGCCTATGCCGCCAAAGGCATTCGCCGCCTCTACACGCATCAAGCTGAAGCTGCCAAAGCTGTCCATGATGGGAAAAATGTCGTCATCGTTACGCCGACGGCCTCCGGAAAAACACTCTGCTATAACCTTCCGGTGCTAAACGCCGTCCTCGAGAATTCCGACACTCGCGCGCTGTACCTTTTCCCCACAAAAGCCCTGGCGCAAGACCAGCTTGCCGAGCTCCACGATGTCAACCAGCGTCTAGAAAATCGCTTTGGTGTTTTCACCTACGACGGCGACACTCCCGCCGACGCCCGCCGGCCCATTCGCGAAAAAGGCCAAATCGTCCTCACGAATCCCGACATGCTCCATACTGGAATCCTGCCTCATCACACGCGCTGGACGCGCCTCTTCGAGAATCTCCGCTACATTGTCCTCGACGAACTGCACACGTACCGCGGCGTCTTTGGCAGTCACTTGTGCAATGTTCTCCGCCGCTTGCGCCGCATCGCCCGCTTCTACGGCCGAGATCCGCAATTTATCTGTTGCTCCGCAACCATCGCCAATCCCGGCCAACTCGCTTCACACCTTCTTGAATCTGGAGTCGAAGTCCTCGATTCAAACGGCGCACCGGCCGCGGAAAAAACTTTCGTATTCTACAATCCGCCAGTGGTGAACCGCGCCCTGGGCATTCGCCGCAGCTATATCAACGAATCCTCGCGGGTCGCGCAGGAATTCCTGAAACGCGATCTGCAAACCATGGTCTTCGCCAATTCGCGCCTGCACACGGAAATTCTCCTCACCTATTTGCAACAGGCCAATCCGCGACTCCCCGGAAAATCGGAGACCATTCGCGGCTATCGCGGCGGTTACCTGCCGAACGAGCGCCGCGAAATCGAGCGCGGCCTGCGCGACGGACAAATTCGCGGCGTGGTTTCCACCAGCGCCCTCGAACTCGGAATTGATGTCGGCTCGCTCGATACCGTCGTCATGGCCGGATATCCCGGCACCATCGCGGCCACCTGGCAGCGCGCGGGCCGCGCCGGCCGCCGCAGCGGAAGCTCCTGTGCCGTGCTAGTGGCTTCTTCATCGCCGCTCGACCAATTCATGGTTCGCCATCCGGACTATTTTTTCGGCCACACTCCTGAGCATGCTTTCATCCAGCCCGACAATCTGGAAATCCTCATTAATCATCTGAAATGTGCCGCGTTCGAATTGCCGATATCTCCTACCGACAAATTCGGCGATGCCGATCTTCCCGATCTTTGCGCGCGCCTCGCCGAAGCAGGCTATCTGCATCTGGCGGGGGAACATTATCATTGGACGCAGGAAGCTTATCCGGCCGACACCGTCAGCTTGCGCTCCGTGACCAGCGACAATTTTGTGATCATCGACATCACCGGGGCCCCCACCGTCATCGGTGAAGTGGATTTCCCCAGCGCCCTGGCCTTTCTGCACGAAAAAGCCATCTATATCCACGGCGGCCAGCAACACCACGTCGAGCATCTCGACTTCCAGGAGCGCAAAGCTTACGTCAAGCGCGTCGCCGTGGACTACTACACCGACGCCGTCCGCCACACGCAAGTCCGCGTCCTAGAAACCGCCGCCAGTTCGCCCGCTGGTGCCGGGGTCATCCTAAGCCGAGCGAAGGATCTCAACTTAGACAGGGGCGAAACTCAATCGGCGCATTTCCATTCCCACGGCGATGTATTAGTCCGCTCTCAAGTCGTCGGCTTCAAAAAAATAAAATTCTTTACCAACGAAAATATCGGTGACGGCAAACTCGAACTCCCCGAAAACGAAATGCACACGACCTCCTATTGGATCACCCTCGAACGCCCGCTCCTCGAGTCCCTTCCCTTCACCATCAGCGAACGCCAAAGCGGTATGTTCGGGTTGCTCTGTGCCCTGGAATCCGTCGCCACGCTCCTCCTCATGTGCGACCGCCGCGATCTGGGCACCGCCATCGGCGAGCGCCCACCGGCTCCTGACTCGAGTTTCTCCGCTGTAGGGGCGCAACATGCTGCGCCCTTACTCGGCACAAACGAAAATTTCGCTCCGTCACGCATGGCTGACGCTTTCCCCGCCAACCCCAAAGAATTCTTCGAACCAAACCTGTATCTCTTCGACGCCTACCCTGGCGGCATCGGCTTCTCCGAACCCCTCTTTCGAGCGCACGCGCTCCTCGTGCAAAAAACGCGCGAGCTCATCGCCGCGTGCCCCTGCGAACAAGGCTGCCCTTCCTGCATCGGCCCCGCCGGCGATCTCGCCCTTCGCGCAAAAGAAGCAGCTTTAGCCATCCTCGACAGGCTGTGTGCTTAGATGCCTGCCACCGACAAATTCTCGCGTCTCGCCGCGCTGAAACCTTCCCGGCTAATGCCCGCGCGCCCCGCGGCCATTCGAACACCCGACGAGGAAGATACTCTGGGCCGTCTCCTCGGCGCCGGAATCGCCACAAATCATTTCGGCGAGCATCTCGCCATCCGCAACTGGTTCTCCACCCCAGAATTTGCCGCCCCCTCTTCCCGCACGCTCAAGTTGCTTTCCCACACGCGCGACGAATCAGTGTCACGCAAGATATGCGCTGCACTCGAAGATCCGCGGAAATGGCTGTTCCTCGACACGGAAACCACCGGACTCGCGGGCGGCACCGGCACGTATGCATTTTTGATTGGTTTAGCTTGGTGGGATGCCTGCGGTTTGCAAGTCGAACAGTTTTTTATGCGCGATTTCGCGGAAGAACATTCGCTACTACAGGAATTGTCAGAGCGCCTCGCCGAGCGGCCGGTACTCGTAACCTTCAACGGAAAATCTTTCGATTGGCCGCTGCTCGAAAATCGTTTCACCATGACGCGCTGCATCGCCGTCCCCAAGCTCGCCGCCCATCTCGATTTATTGCATCCCGCGCGCGCGTTGTGGAAACTGCGCCTGGGTTCAGTGCGGCTCGTGGAACTCGAACGCCATGTCCTCGACGCCCCGCGTCTCGGCTGGCATCGCGAGAACGATGTCTCTTCGGCGCTCATACCGCAATTTTATTTCGACTACCTTCGCGGCGGCCCTGCCGACCCGCTCGCCAGCGTGGTTCGGCACAATCAGATGGATTTGCGCGGGCTGGCGGCTCTTTTCGGCAAAATCAACAACCTGCTCTCCGAACCATCCGGCGTCGCAAACGAAGTCGAAAGTCTCGACCTCTTTGGGTTATCGCGATTTCTCCAGCGTCGTGGCGAGAACGAACGGGCGCACTCCGCTTGCGCTCAAGCCTTGGCAGTTGGCCTGCCGGCGGAATTCCGCTCCACGGCGCGGCGCGAGCTAGCGATGATGGCCAAGCGCCGCGGCGAACACGCGCGCGCCGCTGAAATCTGGCTGGAAATCGTTGCCGATCCGCGCGACGGCATTCATGCCTGCGAACAACTGGCCATTTATTACGAGCGTCACGCCAAAGACGTGGTCAAAGCCGCGCACTTCGCTAAATTAGGAATCGCCACTCTCGATCGCCAGCGCGCCAACTCGCAAGACCCCTACCTTACGGCGCGGCTTGCGCGCCTGGAAGAAAGGTTCCTGCAGCGCGTCGCACGGCTGGAGAACAAATCGCAGCCGTCTTCTCCGGCCGAGACCCAACGTGCTCGGGCGGCTGCGGCGCCAAAGGCCATTCCAGCTCTTTGGTGAATGCGTCTAAGTTTTTACGCGTCGCCCCTTCCAGGGTCACGCACTCGGCGCCCAAACAATCCAGGAACACGCCGCCATCGGGAGTATCGAAAGAGAAAAAGTTGGGGCGGCGAAGCAAGTTCGACCGCTCCGAATATTTCTTCTCCAGCGCTTCCGAATATTGTCCGAAGAACCGCACCGCGTGTTCTTCGCTATCCAGTTGCAGCCGGGTCACGAGAACAAGCTTCTTAGTTTGCTTCTCCTCGAAGACCGCGTAACGGTCGCCATCCCATGCCGCTGCCAGCGTTTTGGCCCGGTCCTCGTCCAGAAATTGCTTCAGTACTTCCTTCCAGCCGTACTCACCCATGGTATTTTCATCGAGCTTCGCCCAGTTGCTGCCCAATAATTTTTCCATCCGCGGAAGCGCCACCGTTGCCGGAATCTTTCCGGACTTATAAAGCGCTGGGTGAAGAATTTGCTGGGTGGAAACCGGCGGCCTTTCGAACACCCCCGGCAATGCGGCCCAGCCTGTATTTCTCAAGATCGCAGCCGAGAAATTCAGTCCGCTAATATAAGGAAAGATCAAAGTGTCCTTAAGGAACGGCGGAGCTCCTTGCAGAGTGGGGGTGCTGCCCAGTTCGCCAATCAGCATCCCTGGATCAAAATCCGGCAAATCCTTCAGCCCCCGGCCAGTGCTAACCATCAAGTAATCTACCATGGCAGCCATAGCGCTGCCTTCGAGCACCGCGTCGCGCGCCAGCTCGGCGTCTTCGTTGGGCCGCGCTGCTTTTTCCCACGCTTCGATCTGGAAATGCTGGTCTTCGAGCGCATGCGTCAATTCGTGGGCCATGACCATGCGCTGGTCATCGACCGGGCTCCAGTCGGCGATGTAAAACTCCTGCGACTTGGGATCGTAGAGCCCCTCAACTTGCTCCGTGAGCACGTTCACCATGAACGTATCGAGATCAAATCCTTTGGGAAGCAGGCCAAATGCTTCCGCGCTGCGCTGGTCGGCGTAGCGCTCGGCGGCGTTTTTCTCTTCGTTCATCTGCTTGATGACGTAAGCGCGGATTTCCTCGCGCGAACGCAGCGATTTCTTCAGCGGCGTCATCAGTTTCAGACCGGTGATTTTGCTCATCTGGCCAAGCACTTCGTCGGCCGCTGCCATGAAATCGGCATTCTTGGCAGCATTGGCATTCCCTGGAGGCGGAGCCACCGCCGCTTCTTGCGCACGGGCAGCAATGCCAGTAAGGAAAAGGACGAAACTCAAGGGGAGTACGTGCGGCCGGGAAAAAATGCGTCTTAAGTGAAAGGTCATACCGGTTTGTAGAATAGCAGAATCCCGCTGGTACGGTTCACCCGCCCAGGAAGAAACGAATGGCCAGTGACGAGCACCGGGTAGCTCCCAAATGCCGGGGCAAGCGCAAGAGTGTAGAATTTGAGCGTTGCGTCTGTCGCGGCGGGAGGAAATATGAATGGAAAATGGCGGAATTCGACTCGGACTATGATTTGGTGCACCGCATTCTTTTTCGTGTTCTGGTTGAGCGTAAATTTCACGATCGCCCAGACCCCTTCCCCGGCTTTGCTGGTGCTGGAGAAGAGTGACAATATGCTCGCGATCGTTGATCCGGCGACCTTGCAGACTGTGGCGCGCGTTCCCGCCGGGCCTGATCCACATGAAATCGTGGTATCAGCGGACGGCAAGTTTGCCTATATCTCGAACTACGGCGGCAACGACAGCGCGTTGAACACGATTTCCGTAGTCGACCTGGCCGCGCGCAAGGCCTTACCACCGATAAACCTGGGTGCGCTGCACTCCGCGCATGGTTTGGCATTTGCCGGCGGCAAGCTGTATTTCACCGCCGAGACGAACAAAGTGATTGGTCGTTACGATCCGGCCGCGCAAAGTGTTGATTGGGTTCTCGGCACCGGGCAGGACCGCACACACATGATCGCGGTCTCCGAAGATATCGACCGTATATTTACCTCTAATGTTAATTCCGGGACCATTAGCATCATCGAGTTGGTTTCCGCTCCGGTTAGCGGCCCTCCGCCCGTGGCCGTGCGGAAAACCTGGCGCGTAACCAACGTCGCAGCCGGCCGCGGGGCAGAAGGCTTTGACTTGTCGAGTGATGGCAAGGAAATTTGGGCCGCCAACGCGCAAGACGCCACGGTAACAATCATCGACATCGCCAGTAAAAAAGTGATGGACACAGTTGCGATCCCGGTGAGAGGCGCTAATCGGCTGAAGTTCACGCCCGATGGCAAGCAGGTGTTGATCTCAGGATTGGGTGGTGGCGCCACGAACAATCTGGCGGTGCTGGACGCGATTACCCGGAAAGTGATTAGGACCTTCGATTGGGGAGGCGGTGCCGCGGGAATTGTGATGGTCCCCGATGGCTCGCGCGCCTTCGTGGCCGTGAGCGGAAAGGACAAAGTCGCGGCCTTGGATTTGAAGAGCTGGGAGGTTATGGGTTTCGCGTCTACTGGAAAGCAGCCGGATGGGCTCGCCTGGGTGCCGTGAAATTAATTATATTTTTCGGATTAAGGACTCGCACCATCCTTAAGGCGAGATTTTTGGATTAAGTCGTCTGTGAACCAGCGAATCGCAAAC
>Ga0307476_10002335_pt1 | contig 11347 bp, 22 predicted proteins | sample atmos_gasesECM2C_2_FD_203314 | JGI IMG/M metagenome (GOLD analysis project Ga0307476, IMG submission 203314) | Hardwood forest soil microbial communities from Morgan-Monroe State Forest, Indiana, United States - atmos_gasesECM2C_05 | ecosystem: Environmental > Terrestrial > Soil > Temperate... | reverse complement strand
AGACGCAAAAACGCCTCGCCCGTTGTCTCCGGACGAGGCACCACGCTTTAGCGTGTTTGGCGACAGTCGCCACCGGGTGCGCTGACCCGGTGGCGGTTTTTTAGGTCGGGTCTTTCGCGTCGGTGTCGTCGCGCTTATCGATGATCCAGGATTCGACCGTCTCCTGGATCTCCTGCGCTAGCTGGTTGCGCGCGTCCTCGTTGTCGAGTGTGGGCTCGTCCTCGAGAAAATGCTCGGCCAGATCATAGCACTTGCTGTCGAAAGACAGCGGTTTCTTCGCCACTAAAATCACCTCCCTTCCCGGTTCAGCTAGATATCCCTGTGGGATTAAGCTCGTCCATTTCGCGGTCGACTTCGCTCATGCGAGCGCGTCTGATTTCCTTCTCGACCCGCTCGAGCTTGATCACGATCCAGAGCAACAGGACGACGACGAGGACGAGGCCGGCGCTCATCGGAAGCCCTCGATCCAGCGCCGCACCGCTGCCGGGTTGCCCTGATCGTAGTACATCATGCCCAGGCGCAACATGTACGCGTTGACGCCCATCTCGGGGTGCTCTTGCAGATCCTTGGACATCGACGCCACGGCGCTCGCCAGGTCGCCGGCGTCGAGGTATTCGAGCGCCCGTTCCTTGCACCAGGCGAGGTGTTCTTCGCGCGTTCTCATTTGAACGTCACTCCCTTGCCGAACTGCCACTCGAAACAGATGCTGTCGTCGTAGCGGCCGATGATACGAACCATGCGGATGATGCCGATCTGCGCCGCCGGCCTGGTGGTGTAGCTGTGCGCCAGTTCGACCGCCTCTTTGGCCCCCAGGTCTTCGCCGACCTTTTCGTGCCAGTCGTCGGGCAGGTACTGCCAGACGTCGAAACGCTCCTCGGTCATGCGACCTCCTTCGCGGCCGGCCGCCTGGTCACCTGGATGCCGTTTTCGAGCGCGGCGCTCTTGCCTGACTTGTTCTCGTAGGCCCGCTGGGCGAGGCGACGCGCGACATCGTAAATGTCAATCTCGACATCGACGTCGATCGTAACGCCCGCCTGGAGCTTGCGGTCCCACACAGGCACGTTCTTGACGATCGTCCTCATGGCTTGGCCCTCTCTACGATGGTGGTGACCAGCGCGCGGCCCTTGGGCGTCAGCCCATAGATTTTCTCGCGCTGGTTGGTGATGTTGGTGCGGCCCTCGACCAGGCCGAGGCCTGGTTGCTTCGTGCGATCGATCTCGCCGAGGTCGAGCAGGTGGCGCGACATCGTCGTCGCCGAGATCCCCGCCCGCTTGGCGTACTCGTCGACCGTCAAGCCCTCTTTCAAGGCGACCGTCAGCAAGGTCATCAGCTTGTTGGTCGGCATTTCGCGCACCGGCTCGAGCGCGTGGATCAGCCCGCGCGCCCGGTCCTGCATTTCTTGCTCGTTCATGCTTCCTCCTCATTGGGGATGACGACGGGCGCCGGGAACAGCCGATCGCGCAGCGCCAGGGTGGTTTGGACTTGCGTCGCGAGTTTCTTGTTGTTCTTCTCGGCGACCTTCAGTGTGCTGATGCGCGCGTTAAGCGCCTGGTAGAGGATGAACGCCTCGCGGGGTTTCACTTTAATTTTCATGGGGCTCTGTCTCCTATGCGCGTCAGACGACGCCACACAGGTGTAGCACATTATATAAGGTGTGTGCAATAGCAGGACAGGTCAAATCAGACGCCGCACATCCCTTCACATTCGTCGTTGAACAGGTCCAGCTGTCCCCATTCCTCGGCGGTCGAGAGATCCACTTGATCGAGTGGTTTTAGGCTGCGATGGACAAAGACCTTGCCTTTGTCGACACGCGGCATGTTGAAGCGGACATGATTGTCGACCGTGATGGCATCGGCGAATGCGGCTGGATCGCTGTCGCGCAGAGCTCGCCATCCGGCATCAGAACGATAAGGGCAGAAGGTGCAGGCCGACTTGGGCGGCGTTGGGTAGCCATTTCTCTTGAGCCAGTTGAGACAATCGAACCGGCTCATGCGACGCTCGATCAGTGGCCAGCGGTTGCGCGACCAGCGATCGCGCGAGGGCTTCATTCGGGTCGCCTCGTCAAGCGAAATACCAATCCAAACCTCGACGGCGATGGTCTTCGTACGAGCGCGCGGCTTGATCCCAGCCATTTCGCGCTGCACCCGTCGCAGCGGGTCGACCTTGTAGTGCCGCGTACATTGCCGCTGAAGAATGCCGTGCTGCCCGTCCTTGCCCTCAACAAAAAAGGGAGGGCGCCCGTAGTTGCCTTTGCGGGCGGGGATAGTTCCCATCAGTTCATCGCGGAGGTTACCGGCCGAGATGATGTGTACGGGGAATGGCAGGACGTTCGAGCTTATGAGCCAGCGCAGGTGTTCGTAGACGGTTCCTGGTTCAGCGCCCGTATCGGCGAAGATCGCGCAATCGGGCATCGGCGTCAGTTCGCCGTGCGCCGCCATCAGTGTCATGGTTGTTGATTGGACGCCCGCGCCAAGGGAAATAACTGTGATCATAGGCAGCATTACATGCCTTCATCCTGGGAAGGTGTCGATCCCCTCATAAATCGCCACAGAACCTCGCCTACTGGCCTTCATTTTCCCGTGTGTCATGGCATCTAGGATTACAGACCCCGCTCACGCGCCAACTGTGTGGCGTCTAGGCCCACATTTCTGATCGGGGAATTGATTTTTTCCTGGATTTCGGCGATCCCGATTTTGGGCGAAAATCCGAAATTGCAGCATGCGCGAGCCAACCCCTTGATCGAGGCCAAAAAAAAGGGCCCCGAAGGGCCCTCAATCCACCTGCCTACCGAAGGCCCGCGCCAGGCGCGCCCGCCGTTCGAGTTCCTCCCGATCGGCCGCCGCAAGCCCCGCAATGAGCTCCTCGAGGGCAATCTGCCGCTCGAGCTCGGCTAGGAGCTCGCGATCGATCGCCCGCCGGCGGCGTCCGTAGCGCCGCTCCCAGTCGTTGCCCCGCCTCATGCCCGACCCCGCTCGGCGCCCGTGCGCCGTTCCCAATCGCGCCGATCAAGCCACCCGTCGACCCACGCCGTCCAAAGATCCGACGGGATCGGGTGAGGATTCGCACGCAGCGTCGCGCGATCGTATTTCCGCGCGTCGTATCCATCCTGATAGGCCTGGTCTGGTGTCATCTGATCCACTCCACCTGTGTGGGGTTAGTGCGCAATAATGGCGATGTCAACGCGGGCTTTGCTGCTATGGCCGCCACATGCCAGGCAATCGAAACAGCTGGTTTTGTGCCCCGCCTCTTTCGACGCCGGGCAGGCAATCTCACGCGCCATAAGAGGCTCTGCCGCCGATCGGACCCGGAATAGGCGATAGCCTAGGCGCCGCGCTGCAAGGCCTTGCGCGACGTCTTCCACGCTGGCCATGACCAGGTTTGACCAGGCCGGATTCGCGTCTTGCCAGTTGTGAATATAGCCCGTGCGGCCGGCCGTTTTGGACGCGACAACTTCCCACATCGCATAGGGCGCCGCCGACGGATTGCCGTATGCCCCGAGTCGAAGCTTGCGGCCGGCGAAAAGCTCTGCAGCTGCAGTCGGCGAAACGGTCGGATAGATTCCGCGCTTGAAAGCGGCATAGACCGATCGAACGCTTTTCGCGACGTCGACGTAGCAAGCCTGGTCACCGTCAAACTTGGCGACGAAATTCAGGGGACGCTTCGGGCAGTCGCCACACACGGAACGGTCGGCGCCCGTCTTCAACGCGTCGACCGGCGAAACGTCGGAACGGATAATGAAGGTTTGAATCATCGCGCCCGTCTTGGCGTTTTGAGACTTGCGCTTAATCCCCGTGGCGATGACGACAATTGGCGCGCCATCGATGAGGCTGGCGCCTTGCCAGAGGATGGCGCCGTTTTGAAGCTTTGCCATTTGACTGCCTGCTAGTGTGTGAGGTTAGGGCATAGCTCGCGCCCGCCCCGACTCTCGGGGCGCTGATATTGTCACACAACTGTGTGAGATAGTCACGCGTTGAGTCCGCATGGCTGTCATGCGAAATTGCATCACACTTCCATCACAGTCGCATCACACAGTAAAGCGCAAGTATTCGCAAGTATAGTCGAGTGATGTATTCTTGCAACTAACTCTGTGATACTTCGGCTATACTGCGCTCCAGGCACCACATGGTGCGCGAATACTACACTGTGACTTATTTGACACGGTGACCATCCCGGAACGTCTCCGGGTCAGCAGAGCCGCGCCCGCGAAGCGGCCTCCCTGCCAATTTCCCCAGAAGAGCGCCGTATTATCCATTTTTTTTCCGGGAAATTCTTCCCTTCCGGGGTCGCCGGGGAGATCCGGCCGCCGCCCCCTACTGACCCTACTGAGGCTATTTCCCTACTCAGGCCCCAGGAAAGGGATATATGGGCGGGCGCGGGGAAAAGGCCTCTAATAGGAAATAGGGTCAGCTAGGGTCAGTAGGTCAGTAGATTAGGGGTTTTCGCCAAATGGAGCGGCCTCCGGTGTCGGCCCCTTTGCGCCATCCGGCCTTTCTCAGAAGGCCGGCGACGCGTTTTTGCTCGGGCGTTGTGAAGCGCGTGTTGTCAAAACCGAGCCTGTTCCCCAGCTGCGCCATGCTGATCTCGAACGTGCCGTCGAGGATCTCAGCCACCTTTTCGGTCAGCGCGTCCTCCCACTGTCGGAGGTCTTGGACCGGGGTGATGACCTCCTTTTCGAACGTCCGATCGGGCCACCAGGCCTCGTTGGCGCGGTAGGCGAGCACAGTCTCGGCAAATAATTGCGCGCGCATCCGCTCCAGCCGGTCGACGTTGACGAAGCGGACCTTGACCGGCCAATAGCGCCGCCCGCCGGTGACGTCGCGGATGTACTCGTCCTCGTTGGTGGTGCCGATGAACACGCATTGGCGCGGCTCGCGGACCTCGGAGCGGCCATATTTCGGCGTGTACTGCTCGTTTTGCTGGGAGACGAAGTGCTTCATCGCCTCCGGGTCGGCCTTGAGGAAGGCTGAGAGCTCGGAGACTTCGATCAGCCATTTGCCTCTGAGGTGCATCGATAGCCGAATCGCGTCGCTGTCGATCCTGGGCAAATGCTCGGAGAAATATTCGTCGCCGCCGGCGAGCGCCCGGCAGAAGCGGGATTTCTCTTCGCCCTGGGGCCCTTCCAGCACGATCATGTAGTCGCACTTGCAGCCTGGCTCGAAAATTCGAGCCACCATGGACGTCAGGAACATCTTGCCGATCGCCCGGTGGTAGGGGTCGTCGGGGACGCCGAGGCAGACTGAGAGCCAGTTCTGGCGCAGGTCGCCGCCGTCGCTTTCGAGCGCGTTGAGCCAGTCGCGGATCGGGTGGACGCGGCGCTCGCGGGCGAACGCCTCGACCGCCTGGGCGACGATCTCGCGCCCGATTCGAGGGAGCCCCATGTGCTGCAGCCACTCCTGCAGCCGGGAGATGTCGTCGTCGCCGATTTCGTGCGGCGGCTTTTCGCCTGGCAGGGCCCGGGCCGCGAGCGGCCATTCAGTCATGGCGATCGAGCGTTGGCGCATTTCGTTGAACGCCATCGCGAACACCAGCGCCTGGTCCTCGCGCAGCGCGATCAGGACGTTGGCGAGGTCCGGGATGATCCTGCCATTGTCGCGGCGCAGGAGCCCGTACCAGCTGGCGAAGCCGCCTGGCGGCGGCGTCGGCGGTTTGCGCTTCCGCGGCTTTTTGAAGTCGACCTCGGTGACGTTGTCGCGCCGCTCCTCGGGGATGAAGGCGTCGAGATCCTCGTCCGGTGGGTCAGACATCGGCGAAGGCCTGCGCCATGATCGCCTGCACGGCGTCCTGGCCGATCTCTTTCACCAACCCGTGCGCTTCCGCCCAGGCCTGCAGCGGGTCGACGGCGTGGCCGATCCAGCCGTCGCCGTCATGCTCGTCCGCGATAGCCCCCCCCTTCCAGCGCGAGGCGCGGCTCCAGCACAGGGCTTGGAAGGCTTGGACCTTGTCGGCTGGGGGGGAGCTCACAGACAAACTCCTTGAGGTGCTGGCGGCAGAACCATTGCGGCGAGCGCGGCCAGCCGGTCGCCGTGAAGGCGAGCGCGGATCCGCACACTGAGCAGGGGTGGTCGCCCGGGTAAGGCTGGTAAGGCGGGGGCGGCGGACGAGGCGTCGAGCCGCGCACTAGCGCGTCGAGCGAATCCTCGAAAAGCTTGGCAGAATCAGGGGGGCGATCTATGTTTGCCATCGTTCGTTCATTGCCTGTTCGAACAACTCCCGGCTGACCATCCGGATTGAGGGGGCGGCGTTCCAAGACGTCGCCCCCGATGCTATGCTCGGCAACCTGTCGCGCAAGCCGGGGCGCCGATTGCGGTGGAAAACCTCAGACACCCCAGCCTTAGACCCTCGGTGGTCGTTGACCCGGCCGCCTTCGGGGTCGTCGCGCCTGATTCGTCGTTCTTCGGGCGTCCCGCACCTCTGGGGCGTGAGCGGGTGTTGTTTGCGCTGCCGCTCGATCCTGGCCCCGCCCTCGTATCGCCACCGACTGTGGTGCGAGATCCCGGATCCTCCTACCTCGCGGACCCGGATGGCGCGCTCATCGGCGTCGCGGCGACCTGGGTGAGCCGGATGCAGACGGCGCGCTGGGTCGAGGACACGCGCCGCCTGGCGGGGTGAGCTCATGCCCGTCACCAGGCGCTACAGTCCCGAGCACCCGCCTGGGGAAAGCTGTTCGTTCGGGCTTGATTTCAGCTTCGTCGTGCCCGTGGGCGTCGGGGTCGAATCAGGAACGCTCGCGATCCTGACCAACACGGCGGCGCCCGTCGACGCCTCAGCCGACTGGACGATCGGCCCGGTGACGGTGCGCGGCCGCGCGATCTACGCTAACCTCACCGGCGGCGTTTCCGGCACCGACTATCAACTCAAGTGGACCGCCGTCGATTCGCAGGGCAACGCCTGGCCCCGGACCTGCCTGGTCCTTTGCGCGGACACCAGCTGATGCCCAGCGACGATCTGATCCTCAACGTCCGCCAGGTCGCGGGCTATCCGCCCACTGCCAACGCGCCGACGAACGCCGCGCTGTTGATGCAGCTGGGGATCGGCGGCCCCTACGCCAGCATCTCGCCTCAAGCCTTAGTTGGAACCGCGCTCTCCACGGGCGGCGACATGGCAATCGCCGGCGCGCTCGCGGTTCAGGCGGTCAGCGGCGGTAGTTCGCAGTTTTCGAACTCCGTCATCAACATGTTGAGCGCGCAGAAGGCGTGCATCGTCGACTTCGCCGCCACGTGGGGCTCGATCGCGGGCGTCCAGATCGCCACCGTCGACGACGTTTCGGACCTGAACGCGGCGATCCGGGCGGCTTCGGTGTGGTCGTTCAACGGGCGCGTCGGCGACGTGCGGCTGTGGATTGACGACATCCGCTGCGCGGGTGGAGCGCCGATTTACTCGCCCCGGTTCGAGGGCTCGCCGCGAGCCTGCACGCCTGACCCGACTTCGAACAGCTCGAGGCTGGCGACCACGGCGTTCGTCGCCACCGCGATCGGCGGCATCACCGACGTCTACGCGCCGCTCGACAGCCCCAACTTTACCGGCTTGCCCACCGCTCCGACGGCGCCGCAAGGTTCCGCGGACGGGCAGTTGGCGACCACCGCCTTCGTCACCAACGCCGTGGCCGACAGCACCGCCGGCGTCGCCAGCTTCAACGGGCGCACCGGCGTCGTCGCGCTGGTCGGTGGCGACATCACCGCCGCTGGCGGCGCGTTGCTGGCGTCGCCGGTGTTCACCGGGACACCTTCGGCGCCAACCCAGCCGACCACGGACAACTCGACCCGGCTCGCCACCACCGCCTTCGTGCAAGCGTTCGCCGCCCCTCTGGCCTCGCCCGCCTTCACCGGGATCCCGACCGGGCCGACAGCGGCGCCCTCGACCAGCACCACCCAATTAGCCACCACCGCGTTTGTGACGGCGGCGATTGCGGCGGGCATGGCCGGGACGGTGACGACCTTCAACGGGCGATCCGGCGCGGTCAACCTGATCGCCAACGACGTTTCGGCGGCGGGCGGCGCGCTCTTGGCGAGCCCCGCCTTCACCGGCGTGCCTACGGCCCCCACGGCGGCTCCCAGCACCAGTAACACCCAACTGGCGACGTGCGCCTTCGTCATGGCGGCTGTCGCCACCGGCGGCGGCGTCCTGACCTTCAACGGACGGGCTGGGGCGGTGACGCTGACCGCCGCCGATGTCAGCGCGGTGGGCGGGGCGCTTCTGGCTTCGCCCGCGTTCACCTCGATCCCAACCGCTCCCACGGCGGGCCCGGGGACGAACACCACTCAGCTCGCCACGTGCGCCTTCGTCATGGCGGCTGTCGCGGCGGCGACGGCGGGCGTGTCCTCGTTCAACACCCGCACCGGCGCGGTCAGCCTGATCGCCACCGACGTGACGGCGGTCCTGCCCGCCTCGACCACCACGCCCACGATGAACGGCACGGCGTCGCCGGGGACGCAAGCCGCTTGGGCGAGAGGCGATCACGTCCATCCGGTGGACACCTCGCGCTACGCCGCGACCAACCCCTCGGGCTTCCAGACGGCGGCGCAAGTCACCGCTGCGCTCGCCCCCTATGCGCGGCTCGCCGGGGCGACCTTCACCGGCGCGATTGCCGCGCCAAGTCTCACCACCACCGGGGCGGCGACGCTCGGTTCTGCCATCCTCAACGGGACGCTGTCTGCGAGCGGCGGCTTGATGACGGTCCAGAGCAACGTTTACTTCCAAGCGCCGGTCGATTTTCCGAGCCTGACCCTGCTCGACGTAACCGGAGTGGTGCGCGGCCAATGGTTTTGCACCAACGCCGGGGCCATCACGCTTAATCAGGCGCAAGGCACCGCCACCAGTCTCGAACTCGACATGGGTTCGAATTTCCTCGCCAACGTTGGCGGCGGCGCGTGCATCAACCCGGCGGGCGGGCCGTGGACGGCGGGATCGGACGACCGAATCAAGACGGTCATCGGCGACTACGAAATGGGACTTGACGAACTGATGGCGGTGCGCCCGGTCGAGTTCGTCTACAAGGGCAACGACACGCCGGAGCGCGGCTCGCCAAGCCCGCACGCCAAGCTGGCCGCCGATCGGCGCCGGTTTGTCGGCTTCGTGGCGCAGGAGCTTGAACAGGTTTTCCCCGCCTCGGTCTTTTCCCTGCCGGGGTTCGTTGACGGCGAGGCGGTGGCGGACTTGCGCCACGTCAACGTTGGCGATCTGACCTATGCCCTGATTAACGCCGTCAAGACGCTGGCTGCGCGCCTCGCGGTCCTCGAAAGCAGCATGAGGTAAGCCCATATGAACGCGCCTCCTTTCCCGACTAACCCCTCGTTTGGCCAGTATTTCGGCAATTGGGTGTGGAGCGGTTCGCGCTGGGTCTGCACCAACACCAACGGCGTTCGGCTCATCACCACGGTGTTCAACGCCTCTGCGCCCTACACGCCGTCGCCGGGGCTGATTAGCCTTGTGGTCGAGGCGGTTGGTGGCGGCGGCGGCTCGGGACCAGCGGTCGGGTTCGCCAATTACATCACCAGCGGCGGCGGCGGCGGCTCGGGCGGCTACTCGCGCATCACGCTGGCGTCCGGGCTGGTCTTGGGCGGGGTCAACGTCATCATCGGCGCGGGCGGCGCAGCAACGCAGAGCTTGCCGCCCGGTGCGGCGTCCAACGGCGGGACGACGAGCTTCGGCGCCTTCTGCGTCGCCAACGGCGGACAGGGCGGCTACGGCAATGACGGCACAAGCGAGTTCGGCAACGGCGGCGCTGGGGCGGCTCCGGGGATTGGCGACATCGGCGCCCCAGGATCGTTCGGGGTCAATGGGCAGACGATGTTCGTCACCGCTGGCGGGCCGATGGTCGGCATGGATGCGTGGGGCGGCAGGGGTGCGACGACGCTGTTCGGCGGCGGCAACCAACAGGCGGCTGGCCCCGGCGCGAGCGTCGCAGGCGTTCCGGGGTCAGGCTATGGCGCGGGCGCGACCGGCGGCATCTCCAACCAAATCAACGGCGTGACGGCGCAGGGCGCGGCGGGCGCGGCTGGGGTGTGCATCGTGACCGAGTATTGCTGGGCCGACGCGATCGACGATGGTTGCGGCTGTGGGCCGACGAGCGGTCAGGCGCGCGTGGCGATCGGCGGGCCGCAGGGGTGGGACAATGATTGAGGTCCGACTGCCGCTCGAACAGTGGCAACAGGTCTTGGCGATCCTCTCGACGGCCCCTTGGGCGACCGCCAATCCGCTGATCATGGCGCTCGGCGAACAACTCCGGGCGCGGACAGCCGCGCCGGAAGGCGTACGCCCGCGCGGCAACGGGCTTGACGAGGAGGCGGCGCAGGGGAGCCGCCCAGCTTGAGTGAGAAATCTCCGCCCGGACCTGATTATCACCGTCATCTGGGCGCTCGGCTCGATGGCCATCCTCATCCTGTGCGGGATGGAGGTGATCCACAATCAGAAGATCGTTGACCGGCTTCTGATCGGCATTCCCAGCGGCAGCGCGATCCTCATGGGGTATTGGTTCAGCCGGAAGGGCAATCACAGTGACCCCGCTTGAGGACGCCCAGACCTTCGACGTCGTGGCGCACGGCATCTTGGAGCTAGCCCTTCCGGCGCTCGGGGCTTGGGCGCTCTCCATCCTCAAGGGCTACCTCAAGGCCAAGAAACTGATCCAGTGAAAAGCCCACGCGCGCTACGCGTGGGCTCTCCGTCTCTACCCGCCTTACCCGCAGAGCCTACCGCTTCGGCTCACGCGGCGGAATGGTCCCGCCTGGCGCGATCGGATGACCGGGCTCGACATCCGGCCTCTCCCAGGCGTCCGGGTCGATCACGATGTACTTCCAGCCGTGATCGGGGATGTGCGCCAGGACGATGAACAGGCCTTCGACTGGGTTCTCCACCGGAGGCCAGATGGCGCCGGGCGGCGGCGACGGCAGATGACCAGGCTTGTTGGGATCGCCGGGCGCGATCGGATGGACCGGATGCCCGATGGTCGGGGGCGGCCAGATTCCCGGAGGCGGCTCGATCTCGGGCGGATCGACTTCCGGACCTTCGCCGCCGATGTCGCCTTCGTCGACGCCGTAGTCGGGATCAACCGGACCTCCACCGCCAGGTCGCTGGCGGCGGCCGATGTTGAGGTAGCCGCCTCTAATTCGCACTCGCGTCATGCAATGCTCCTTGGGTGTTGGCGCGCAAAAGCTGCGCGCGGCTCCTTATGGCACGTCCATGAGCGAACCGGATGACGATTACGAGTGGCCGCCGGCGGCGCATCCTTGGCGCGAACTGATCACAGCGACCCTGTTTTTCCTCCTGATCGGCGGCTTTCTCATCTGGATGGGCTGGCGGCTGATCGATTGGCTGTTGTGATGTACCTTTCGCGGTCGCCTGGTCGGTTCCC
>Ga0307476_10002334_pt1 | contig 11348 bp, 11 predicted proteins | sample atmos_gasesECM2C_2_FD_203314 | JGI IMG/M metagenome (GOLD analysis project Ga0307476, IMG submission 203314) | Hardwood forest soil microbial communities from Morgan-Monroe State Forest, Indiana, United States - atmos_gasesECM2C_05 | ecosystem: Environmental > Terrestrial > Soil > Temperate... | reverse complement strand
CGAGCTTGCGGCGCACGCGGCTGGCGTGACTGGCCAGCGTGCGGGTGGCGATCGCGGTGCGGTGGCCCCAGACGAGTCGCAGCAGCTCGCGCTCGGCGAACACCCGGCCAGGCTCGCGGGCTAGCACCAGCAGCAGCTCGTACTCCAGACGCCGCAACCGCAACGGCTGCCGGTGCAGGGTGACGGCACGGGCGGCGGTGTCGATCTGTAGACCCCCGACGCTCACCCGCTCCGACGGTTGGGGCACGCCAGACTCCTCGGCCCCGGCGTCCGCGAGCGCAGCGGCGTGTTGCAGCGAGCTCGCGAGCTGTAGCCGGAAGCCGTCGGTGCGCAGCCGCTCGACGAGCGCCGTGGCGGTGGCGCGGTCGTGTTCGATCACGACTATCGACGGCGTCACAGCTCGACCTCGCGGGGCGAGATGCCGAGGCCACAGCGGGCGATCAGGGCGAGCACGTCGCTGTGGATCCATGGCGTGGGCGCGCGCTCGCCGCCCTCGGGCAGGATGCCGACGCGGCGCGCGAGCCAGCTTGTCTCGCCACTGGCGTGGCCGCGCGCGTCGTACTTGACGCGCCCGCAGCGCAGGGCGATCTCGCTCATGCTCAGCCCGCCGCTCTCGACCGCGCTTCGTACGGCCTCGCGCAGGCCGCGGTTGAGCACGATGCGGCTTGAGTCCAGGCGCGCGAGCTCACCGCGCAGCACCGCGACGGAGATGCCCGGCGCCGAGTCGTGCCGCGCGAGCGCCGCGACGGTGCGGGTGCGCATCGGCTCATAGCTTTCGAGGTCGGCGACGACCTCGCGCAGGCTCAGCGGCCGCGCCACGCCGGTCTCGCCCGATGACGGCAGGCGCAGCCAGCGCAACTCGGGAATCGAGAGCCGGCTCGTCACCAGCCCGAGGCGGTGGGCGCGGCCGTGACGACCAAAGAGGTCGGCGTCCACGGGCGTGTCGGGGCGCGACTCGCCGGCGGCCGCGCGCGCTAACGGCCCGCCCGCCGCGATGAGATCCTCGGCGGTAACCCGCCGGCAGCGTCGGCCGCGGGGATCGCTGAGATAGTGATCGCAGACGATCCACGCGTTCTCCGGCGGCTCGTCGGCGGCGAGATGGGCGACGAGCCGGGGATCACCGAGGGTGTGGACCTCGCGATCGACGACCAGCACCCCGCCGGCGCCACCGGCGACGGCGACGATCTCGCGGTGGCGCCCGCGGTCGTCGCGGTAGTGGCCAAGCACGCCTCGCCCCGCCGGCAGGGACGTGCACGCGACGGCCTGTGGGGTTGGGCAGGCGGTGCGTCGCACCGGCCTGCGTGGGTGCCCGGTGTGCGATCCGACGGTCTGCGACTGCGTCGGTGAGCGCTCGGCTGTCATGACGTTGCCTCCTTGCCCCGGTGAGCAGATGGATTGGATGGCGGGCACCCGCACGACGCCGCGCACGGTCGGCCGACCCGGCAGCGTCAGGGGCGGCCAGCGGTGCAACGCCGACGCGCGCGAACGTCCGCCGAATGACCGCCGCAGCGCGGAGCATGGGGGCGCCTCACACGTTCACTCCGACGGCGGGCCGCCGGAGGGGACAACGTCTGCCAGCTCGGGCCGCGCGCGCTCCCGCGGCCCGAGCCTCAGCGCGGCCGGGTGGCGCGCTCGACCTGGGCTCCGCGTTCGGTGAGCTTCCAGGCGTTGGAGCCGCCCTTGAGCTGCCCGGCGCCGGTGTTGCGCACGAGCTCGAGCCGCTCGAGACGCGTCAGCAGCTTCGAGATCTGGCCCTGGTCGGAGATGCCGGCGCCCTCGGCGATCGCGCGGTTGCTGGCACCGGGGTGGTCACCGATGAAGCTCAGCACGCGCACCGTGCGGTAGGTGAGGCGCATGTCGAGCCCCTCCAGCGGGTCGAGCGCGGCACGTCGGCGCGGGCGTCGGCGCCGCGGCAGCTGGGGCGCCTCGCGCGTCAGCTCGGCGGTGGCCGCGCGGGGCCCGAGGTAGGGCAGCACGATCATGCTCATCAGTGGTCCCAGCAGCGCCGTGTAGGGTTCGCGCCCGCGCGCCAGCATGCGGGTGTGGAGCACCGCGAAGACCGCCCCGATGACGCCTTCGGCGGTGACGTCCGGCGATTCCTGGGTCGCGCGCACCTTCGCCCCGGCGCCGGCTCGCCCGTCGTCGATGACCTCCTTGACCTGACGCAGGATCTGGGCGCGGCGCTCGAGCACGCGCGGACCGGCGCCGAGGGCCTCGACGATGCACATCCGGGCGAGCCCGGGCTCCTCATCCATGAAGCGCAACAACGCCAGCAGGCCGGCGCGCACGCCGTCGCGCCAGTTGTTCTCCGTCTGGTAGGCCTCGCTGACCAGCCGCGCGAGCTGGTCGACGGCCTGGTCGAAGGCCGCCAGGAAGCAATCCTCGCGGTCCTCGAAGAGGTCGTAGAAGGTCTTGCGCGACACCCGCGCCCGGCCAATCACCTGGGCGACCGTCAGGCGGGCGTAACCGACCTCCTCGACGGCCTCCACGGTGGCCGTCAGCATCCGGGTGCGCTGGATCTCGGTCACCTGTCCGCGGGGCATGCCGTTGGGCCCGGGTCGCAACCGGGTCTTCGCGCGCGTCTCATCCTTTGTAGCCATCTCGCTCCCGCCAAATCACTGGGTCGTGTGTCTAGGTCTTGTCGTCATGGTCATTGAGCATTGCCTCGATCGTGGGTGCCGCCGGGACGTCCGCGTTGCGACGCCCCGAGAGCTCGGAGCGGCCACTCAGCGGCGGGCTGCTCCCCCTCTTGAGCCCCATAAAGGTTCATGGGTCGGAGCCAAGAAGTCGAGTGGCGTCTCCTACTCCGGCCGGCGACGCTTTCAAGGTGACGAAAGATGTCCACATAGACAGAATCGTAAGACTATGGGGCGTATTCGCAACAGTACCTGGTGAAACGGGTGAGCAAACGCGCCGAGCGGGTGGAGTCGATGTGTCTTACGCAGTGAGCAGCGCGAGGCAAGCGCAGTCGTGATGGCGTGCGCGGTCCGCGGTCGCGGGGCGTGCGCCATCATGGGCTAGGTGAGCACCGTCACGCCCGAGCGCGACCACGCGGCGAGTCGCCGGCCGCAGATCCGTGCGGCGATGCGCGAAGGCGAGCGGGTGACGCCGCTGGAGCTGTTCTTCGACCTGGTCTTCGTGCTGGCGCTGACGCAGTGCACGACGCTGATCGCACACGAGCCGACGTGGCTGGGCGTGGCGAAGGGCATGCTCGTGCTCACCGTGCTGTGGTGGTCGTGGGGTGGATACGCCTGGCTGACGAGCGTCGTGGACCCCGAGGAGGGCGCGGTGCGGCTGGTGATCTTCGCGGCGATGGCCGCGCTGCTGGTGTGCGCGCTGTGCGTGCCCGGCGCGTTCGGCGCAGACGCTCTGGCGTTCGCCTGCGCCTACGGCGTGGTGCGGGCGGCGCACATCACGCTGTTCGTGATCGCCAGCCGCGATGACCCCGAGCTGCGCCACTCGGTGCTCGGCCTGGCCATCAGCACGGCGCTCGGCGTCGGGCTGCTGCTAGCGGCGGCCTTCGTCGGCGGGGTCGCGCAGATCGCGCTGTGGGTGACGGCGGTCGCGCTGGACATGGGTGGCCCCTACCTGTTCGGCGCCGAGGGCTGGAAGCTCGTCCCCGGGCACTTCGCGGAGCGCCACGGCGCGATCGTGATCATCGCGCTCGGCGAGTCGATCGTGGCGATCGGGATCGGCGCCCACGAGCACCTCGACGCGGGCATAATCGCGGCGGCGCTGCTCGGCGTGATCGTCGCGGCGGCGCTGTGGTGGCTGTACTTCGACGTCGTCGCGATCGCCGCCGAGCGCCGCCTGGCGCGTGCGGCGGCGGGCCGCGAGCGCAACGAACTGGCGCGCGACTCCTACTCCTACCTGCATCTGCCGATGGTCGCCGGCATCGCACTGATCGCGGTCGGCCTCAAGCAGACGCTCGCCCATGTCGGCGATCCGCTCGCGCTGGTCCCGGTGGCGGCGCTGCTCGGCGGCGGCGCGCTGTACCTGCTCGCCCACGTGGCGTTCCGGCTGCGCAACATGCACACGCTCAACCGCCGCCGCCTGGTGTGCGCGCTGACGCTGCTCGCGCTCGTCCCGCTGGCGGCCTCGCTGTCGCCGCCGGCGCTGGCGACGCTGGCGGTGCTTGCTGCGCTGCTCAGCGCGTTGATTGCCTACGAGGCGCTGCGGTTCGCCGAGGCGCGCGAGCGGATCCGTCACTACCACCCGGTGTCCGAGCAGGCGACCGAGTGAGCGCGCTACTACCCCCGCAGCCAGAGCCGGCGATGCGTCCGCTCGCGGAGCGCACACCCGCGGATCTTGGGCGGACACCGGCGGGGGCGACGCCGCTGCTACATCGCGGCAGGCCGCTGAAGCGCTGGCGTTACGTCGCGGTGTTCTGCGAGGAGCTGATGGCGTGCGCCGCGATCGTCCAGGTGGGCCCGGCGCGGCAGAGCTTCTGGGCGGTCCTCGAGCGCTCGAGTGGACGGCTGCGCGAGCGCACCCGGCGGCTGCCGCGACGCGGTCTGCTCGAGCTCGGCCCGGGCCGGCTGCGGCTATGTGACGGCGGGGTGCGGCTCGAGCTCGAGCTCGCCGAGGAAGCCGGTGTGCAGGCCAGGTGCCGGCACGGCCGGGCGTGGGTGTGGACGCGCAAGCAGGCCGGCATCCGCGCTCGCGGGACGATCGGCATTGACGGCCGGCCGCCGCGCGCGTTGGAGGCACTCGCGGTGGTCGACGACACGACCGGCTACCACGCCCGCGTGACCGAGTGGCGCTGGGCCGCGGGTGTCGGCGTCGACCCTGGCGGCGCGCCGCTCGCGTTCAATCTTGTCGAGGGCGTCAACGACCCGCCCTGCGGCAGCGAGCGCGCGGTGTGGGTCGCCGGCGTGCCACGCGAGACCCAGCCGGTGCGCTTCGCGCAGGACCTCACCGGGATTGAGTGTCTCGACGGCTGCCGGCTGCGGTTCACGGCCGAGGCGCAGCGCGCGCGCCGCGAGAACCTGCTGCTGGTGCGCAGCGAGTACCGGGCGCCGTTCGGGACCTTCGCGGGCACGCTGCCCGGGGACGTCGAGCTCGCCGCGGGGCTCGGGGTGATGGAGCACCACAGGGCGTGGTGGTGAGGGCTGAGCGTCGTCCTGCGCTGCGCCCGCCGCTGGAGGGGCGACTCCAGAGATCGAAACCAGACTGACCGTCGCACCGATCGCGCGAGAGGATCACAGGGCTGGGAAGCCGACGTCGATTCCACCCGGCGTCACGCTCGCCGCGCGACCCAGCCGGCGACGACCGCTGAGGGCTCGACGCCCGGTGTAATCTCGGGCGCCGGCTGCGGTGCCGCGGCGGCGAGGCGCAACGGGATCACCCCGGACCAGGTCGCGCGAGAGAGGTCCTCGGGCTCCTCGATCGGCGGCCCGCTGCGGACCTTCGCGGAGACCTCGGCGAGATCCATGGCAAGCACCTGGGTGCCGCGCAGCTCCTGCTCGCTCGGCTCGCGCACCTCATCCCAGCGGCCCGGGACGAGGCGTTCGGTGAGCGCGCGCAGCGCCGCGCGGCGCTGCGCGGCGCCGCCCACCGGCCTGGCCGTTCCGAGCACGACGACCGAGCGGTAGTTCACCGAGTGGTGAAAGGCCGAGCGCGCCAGCACGAGGCCGTCCAGCAGCGTCGCCGTCAGTCAGGCCGGCGCGCCCACCGCGAGCGTGCGGATCGCGCGGCTGGCGGCCGAGCCGTGCAGGTAGAGCGTCGCGCCGACGCGGGCGTGCAGGGTGGGGATCACGTACGGCTGGCCGTCGTGGACGAAGCCGAGGTGCGCGACGAGGGCCTCGTCGAGGATCGCCTCGATCGCGTCGCGCTCGTAGCTCGCGCGGGCCGGGGCGCGCCGCACTTTCATGCGCGCCGAGGGCGCCGGGGCGGGTGAAGTGAAGGACATGCTCGCCACCCTACGACCAGCCTTGGCCCGCTGTAAAGGTCCACATCGATGCAAAAATCCAGGGCCAATGGACCTGCACCTGGACCTCGGCCCGTCAACGATGCCCGGGGGATCGCTGCGGGCGCGGCTGGAGCACGCGCTGCGGGAGGCGGTGCGCAGCGGGCGCCTGGCGCCCGGCTCGCGGCTGCCCTCGACGCGGGCGCTGTGCGCGACGCTGGGGGTCTCGCGCGGGGTCGTCGTGGACGCCTACGCCCAGCTCGCGGCTGAGGGCTACCTGCAGACCCGCCGCGGAGCGGGCACCACCGTCGCACACGCCGTGACACACGAGCGCCAGCCGGCCAAACACCCCGCTCCGGCGGCGGCGCCGCGCCACGACATGAACCCGTTCCGCCCCGCGCTGAGCGGCTTCCCGCGCGGGGCCTGGGCGGCGGCACTCGGGCGCGTCCTGCGCGAGGTGCCCGACGAGCGCCTCGGCTACCCGGACCCGGCCGGCGAGCCGGAGCTGCGGGCGACGCTCGCCGGGTACCTCGGGCGCGCCCGGAACCATATTTTCGTTCGCGCTCGAAGAAGCGCAAGCCCGCGGGCTATTCGCTCGTGATCACCGCGACGAGCGCCGCCGACCGGCACGCGAACCCGAAGCGGCTCAACCCTTCACGATCGTCAAGTAACGCTCCGCAACACCGAGACGACAATTGCGAACCGTGCGACGAGCAGTTGCCGGAACGGCCGCGCCCGACGACGGACGCGGCCGTTTGGTTCAGCAAGCAGCTGACTGGTTTCTTTCTTCAGCTTCGAGCAACTCCCAATCTTTATCTATGAGGTTATTGCCGCCATTTTCCTGAGCTTCGGCCTTGTAGCATGCAAGGTAGTGACCTACGCCTGGATTATTTCCGCCGGTGTATTCCAGCTTAATGTAACAAGACGAGCCCATGCCGCCGATCAAGGTTCCTTTGTTGCACTGAGGATTTGTTGCTGGCGCTATTTCCCTGAATTCCAGATTGTTGGGACCGATTTTTTCGAGTTTGTCGCCTATGAACTTCAATTCGGCGTTGGGAGCGAGCGTAACTTCCAGCCTTAGTTCACATCTTTCTCCGCGGTTTACAAATACACACCGCCATGCCCGCTGTGCAGCGCGGCCAGCAATCCGATGTAGGTATATAAGGGGCCTGCTAGGCTGGTTGAATAGAAATCCGCCGCCTAACACAAGTTTGAGTAATACTGACCCAGTGAGCGACGCGCCAGCGGAGCCTAGTTTTAGTTCCGCTGTTGATTCTTTTGGTTCCCAGACGAGGGCCTGCAATTCGTTCTTTTCTTCGCCGGCTGGGAATAACACGCGTGCCTGGCCCGTGACTGATGTTTCGCCTGCGATTGCACATTCTTCACCTTCAAGGTCGATTTTCGTGATCTTCGTGCCAGTTTTTGGTTTGAGAACAGCCGGGACAGCCGGAGGCGCTTGCTCGGTGAGTTCGGCGACCACGGGTTCTGTCGTGATCGTCGATTTCGCCAGCGAACATGGCGCAGCAGCGCTACAGCCCGTGAATTCAAGACTGGATGCTGTAAGCTTATTGGGTGAAGCGATCTGCGGGCTGACGCTGTTGAGTGTGGCACCACTGCATGTGACGGTTACACCAGAGCCTTTTAGAACACTGCTTTGGTCAACCTTTGCCGTTGTGGCAAGCAGAGCGGCCGTCGTTACTTCTTCACCTTCGACGAACCATCCGGCCGATGCGCTCGCCGGTATACCGAGCGCCACAACGAGAACGACGGCAGCGGTAGAGATCTTTGCAACAAACATGGTTGGTCCCCCTTTCGCTTATGCAATATCAGGCCCTGTCCACACCGGCAGGCATCCCACACCCAGATAACGCGGCCAGAGCGAGCGGAGCCGGAATAATCCGATTCGTCTTGGGATAGCAACTGGTACACGCTGAGTCAAATGCGGCGGCCGTTATGCCGGTGGCGGGCCTCGGGCAGCAGCCAGGCGCTGGTTTGATGGCGTGTTGTTGTGATGGTTAGGCACGCAACGGCAGTCCCAAGCCGCCGGCGGCGGGCTCGCCGGAGAGCCTGCTGTTTGTCTCTGACTCTCCGCGGAGCTCTGTCAGGCCGGCGCTCCGCGCGGATGGTGCCCAGCCCCCCCTCGCCTACCACCCTAACCGGGCGGTATTTAAACCACGAGACGGCGGTGATCGTCCGGCATTTGCCTACATAGACGCTTTAGCAGCGGCAAGCGGCAGGTCCGCGCCTGCAAGGACGGTCCTACTTCGTCGTGCCGCTCGTTCGCACAGCCGGCGCCCGGGGCGCGGCGTTCGGCTGAGCAAGCCGGGAGTGATGACGGTGTGTCGCGAGGCGCCGCGCACCGCCAGCGCTCGCGCCTAGATTGCTGAGGACTACCGCGAGCACTACGCCGGACACGGCCACCAATGCACTGAACGCTAGGCAACGATTGCGCGTCTGCTGGCTGGCGGGCGGGCGCAGGGGAGCCGCGGCATCGAGCGGCGGTCCCGGCGGATACGCGGTGCTGCTGGCGCGCCGGGGGTGCTGGATCGGATTCCCGCGCGATACCTGGCGTGCGGCGCGCGTGTTCGCGATAGAGCTGCGCAGCCACTCCGCGAGATCGTGACTCGTCCCGGTGAGCCACCGGAGCCCGGCGCGTATACCTGGCGGCATGCCAGCGGCCGTGCGAGCGATCGCTACCCGCGCTGTGCGACCACGGCGCTCGGCATGCGCGGCACCGCTCCTAGCGCGCTCGCGTGCGCCGTGAGCGACTTGTGACAGCCACCCGATTGTGGCGTGCTTGGCAGGCGGCACAACTCGAGCGAGCCAGGCAGCGACAGCCATAACCGCCTCCCGGGCACGATGCACGCTGGCGCTCAAGGCATGCTGCGCCCGTCGCCGCACCTGCCCGCTGGCTGCGCGGCTGGTAAGCAACAGCCACCGAACGGCGTATCTCGCGGCCGGTGGACCAACGCAGATGGCCCACGCGATCAGCGCCGCCACCGCCGCCCACCCGCGACCAACAACGCCCCCGACGACGCTGCTCACGCGATCCCGCGACCGCTCGCCCGCCCCGGGGTTCGCTGCCGGGGAGCTTGCCGCCTCTGCCGTGCGGGCAAGGATGCAGCGAGCATCGAAGGGTCGCTCCAGCCTCACACCGACGCCACGAGCCTCACCGAGGAAGCACAGTACGATCGGCACGCCGGCCAGCTCGAGCGTAGAGACCACGCTGGCCGGTAGCTCGATCCCCGCTTCTTGCAGCTCGCCGTAGCTCACAGGCTCTTCTCCGGCGGCGCCCAACAACTCCAACAGCACCGCTTGCTGGGAATCCAGTACCGCCGGTGTACCGCCGACCTCATGCTGGGGGAAGGCGCTCATGCTCATCGACTAGACCTCCCCGGGTCTGATCTCGGGTCTGATCTCAAGCTCAAACCCAGCCGATACCCGACATCGCACCCTCGCATGCACCCATTCGCTGGCATGCAACAAACCTCACATGACGGTCCGGCGGGCTCTTTGGGAGATCAGTCTGGCTAGGCGTGTGCGGACAGCCGAGGACGCATGTGGCTCAGGCTAAGCGGATAATGAGAACGGGGCGCGGCGCGAGACCTTGCGGGGGTGCCGAAGCGAGCAACAAACGCGCCTCCGAGCTGGCTGCGTAATGCCAAGACCGCCAGGTATCAGGGTGCGTTGAGGAGCCGTTCGCGCTGGTATCGGCGCCAGGTGCGTCGCGCACCCGTAACTCCTGCGAAGAGGAGCGTGAGCGGCACGAGTACCGCGGCCAGGATCAGGATCGCGGTGACGACGACGAGCAGTACCTGACCTGCGTCGTGAAGGCCTCTGTGGAGGGTGAATCCTTCACCACCGGCGCGTGTGTCGCCGAGGATGCTCACTTCGACTTCGGACGTTCTCGCACGCGCCGAGATCGAGTTCACCGAGGATTGTGCTCGGGCAATCGCTGCGCGGGACGTCGCCAGGCGAGCGCGCAGGCTGTCGATCTGTGCTTCAGTGGTCGCTGCTGCAAGTGCACGCAGCAGTGCTCGCTGTTCAGCTTCGGCGTCGCTCAACTGGCGGTGCGCGGCGTTGTAGGCACCTGTGATGTCCTGCAGCGACTGGTTCTCCGCGCGAACCGGAGCCAGACGCCCGATCGCTGCCAGCGCGGCGGCGAGTCGCGCGCTGGGCAGCCTGAGCGCGAGCGTGGCTTCGCTGGCGCCCTGCTGCTGAACCTGCACGTTGGACGACTGCACGTAGCCGCCGTCACGAACCGTGAGCTGCCCAACCTGGTCGGACGTCGCCTGCAGGTTCTGGGGGCTGCTGTTCAGCGTGATGGACGCCGCGATCTGCTGCACACGCCCGGGCGCAGAGAACGCACCAGTAGCGCTCGGGGCGGCGACCGACTGTGATGCCTGCGCCGCCGCCGACGCAGACGAGCCTCCCGACCTTGCCGAAGGTGCCGGCGTGGAAGAGGGGGACGACGACGCTGCGGCCTTCGAACCACGGGCGCTAGGCCCGCCGGCAGCGGCTGGCGTTCTCTGCGTGGGAGCCCGGGATCCGATAACGGGCGCAGATCCGTGCGATCCCGAGATGAGCAGTGCCGCGACGAGCGCGAGGGCCACAGTCGCGGCCGCCCCAACAGCCGAGCGCCGATGAGACGCGAGGGACCACGAAGACCACGAACCGCGCCGACGGCGCGCAGCCGCGCCCGATCGCGAAGCCGACGTGTCGCCGGCGGAGATCCGTCGAGGTGACCCGGCGGAATCCTGACTCCGCATCCGCGTCTCGGCGCCCTCGGCGTTACCTTCCAGTGCACCACAGCGCTCAAGCCCCTGCGCGAGGCGCACTTCAAACGCGGGAGTCATCGCGGGAGCCAGCGCACGCACGTCGTCGCGCAGCTCTCGCCACGCGTGCGCCTCCGGGCGCTGGGACTCACCGCGAAGCGCGGCTTCCAGCTCCGCGGTCCAAGCCTCCTGGCCGGGCAACGGCTCATCGGCTGGAAACGGCACGATCCTCATGCGACCTCCTCGCGGCCGGCTTCGGCACAGTGCTCGCGCAGCCGCGTGAGCGCACGGTGAAGCCGCGTGCCGGCGTTGGACTCGCTGATGCCCAGGGCACGGGCAAGCTCGCTGTTGGAGAGCTGACCGTGAAACTTCAGCAGCACCAGCTCACGCTCGCGCAGGGGCAACGCTGCAAGCGCATCAAGCACCATCGCGCGACGCTCCACATTCTCAAGCGCGTCACCAGAGGCCCGATCGTCTACGAGGTCCTCCCCCATGTCGTAGCTGCTCCGGCGCCTTCTTTGACGCAGCTCATCCAGAGCGGCATTGCGAGCAATCGAGAACAACCAGGCTCGCGGGGTCCCGCGCCGACGATCGAGGCGCAAACGCGAACGGTAGAGCCGTTCGAACGCGAGCGCGGTGAGATCCTCAGCCGTCGAGCGATCACC
>Ga0307476_10002333_pt1 | contig 11348 bp, 5 predicted proteins | sample atmos_gasesECM2C_2_FD_203314 | JGI IMG/M metagenome (GOLD analysis project Ga0307476, IMG submission 203314) | Hardwood forest soil microbial communities from Morgan-Monroe State Forest, Indiana, United States - atmos_gasesECM2C_05 | ecosystem: Environmental > Terrestrial > Soil > Temperate... | reverse complement strand
CTGAGAAGGAACAGATCGGCGTCGTGGTGAGCGGCATCAACTCATCTTCCTACTGCCTGGTGATCCATATGGAGTTGTTGCAACGGTTGGGAGTGGAGAAATCGCTCGCTCGGAAACTCGTGAACGATTACGAGAACTCTTCGGTACCGGACAAGGTAAAAGCCCTTTTTCGATTCGCAGATAAGCTGACGCGTAAGCCGGTCGAAATCGAAGAGGAGGACATCAGCGCTTTGAAAGCAGCCGGATGGGATGAAGCGGCCATACGCGAAACGGTCCTGACTGTGGCCTATTTCAACTACGTCAATCGCGTTTCGCTTGGACTCGGTCTGGTTGAGGACTTCTAACCGCCCGCCGGTCGCAGCGTCACTCGCCGCTTTGCTCGATCAGCTTTGCGACGAGCGCCGTCCAGCCAGTTTGATGGTTCGCGCCGAGGCCTGCGCCCGTATCGCCGTTGAAATACTCAAAAAATAGAATTAAGTCCTTCCAGTACGGATCGTTCTGAAATAGCGCCGTGTCCGCATATACCGGACGCCGGCCATTGCGCCGCAAGAAAATATGCGACAAGCGCTTGGATAGCTCTGCGCCCGCTTGCCAGAGCGTTTTCTGCTGCCCGGACCCTGTGGGGTATTCCACCTTGAAGCCTTCTCCATAGTAAAAGTGAACCCTCTGCAACGCTTCGATCAGTAGAAAATTCATGGGGAACCAAACTGGGCCGCGCCAATTGGAATTGCCGCCGAAAAGGTCGGTCGTTGATTCCGCAGGCTCGTAATCCACGCCGTGCGTAATGCCTTCCCTATCCCTAATTTCAAACGGATGTTGCAAATGATATTTCGAAAGCGCCCGGACCCCGTGCTGCGACAAGAATTCCTTTTCATCGAACACGTAGCGGTAAATCCGCTCGAGCTTCGCCCGATTCGCAATCGAGAGCAGCAACCGCGGGCCATGCTTGGTCTGCTGGCTCATGTCCACATGGTCTTTCACGTCCGGATGGTGATCGAGAAACCATTGCATTCGCCGGCGGAATCCTTTCATACGCTCCAGGTCTTGCGGTTCGTAGGTTTCGACGGCGAACAGAGGGGTCAAGCCCACCATCGATCGCACTTTCATCGGCATCACTTTCTCTTCGCCGAGGTGCAGCACGTCGTAGTAGAACCCGTCCTTTTCGTCCCACAAGCCGATCCCGGTTCCTCCCATGTCGTTCATCGCCGACGCGATGTACACGAAGTGCTCGAAAAATTTGCTGGCAACGTCCTCGTAGGCGGGATCTGCCTCGGCGAGCTCAATCGCCATCGACAGCATGTCCAGACAAAACATCGCCATCCAGCTGGTGCCGTCCGATTGATCGATGTAGTTCCCGGGGCCGAGTGGCCTCGAACGGTCGAAGACGCCGATATTATCCAGGCCAAGAAAGCCGCCTTCAAACACATTGCGGCCGGATGGATCTTTGCGGTTCACCCACCACGTAAAATTTATAAGCAGCTTGTGGAAGACGCGCACGAGAAACATCCGGTCCGGCTTCCCGCTGATACGACCCGCGATCTTGTAGACGCGCCACGCTGCCCATGCCTGCACGGGCGGATTTACGTCCGAAAAATTCCATTCGTACGCGGGAAGCTGTCCGTTCGGATGCATGTACCATTCGCGCATAAACAGGATGAGCTGATCTTTCGCGAAGTCCGGATCGATCAACGCCATAGCAACGCAGTGAAACGCAAGATCCCAGGCCGCATACCAGGGATACTCCCACTTGTCCGGCATGGAAATTACGTCCGAGTTGTGCAGGTGCGTCCACTCGTGATTTCGCCCGAACTTCCGGCTCGGGTCGGGCGGCGGTTGGGTGGGATCGCCCTTGAGCCAGCGGTCTACGTCATAGTGATAGCTTTGCTTGCCCCATATCAGGCCGGCGAACGCTTGGCGCTGAACCATGCGCGCGTCGTCGCTGATGCCCACGTGAGTTCGCTGCTCGTAGAATTCGTCCGCTTCTTTTTTGCGTTTGTCGAACCATGCCTCAAACTCGGCCCCGAAATAATCCTTCTGCGGATCGCTCGGGTTGCTGTCCATCAACCGCAAGCGGACCGTCCAACTTTTTCCCGGCGGAATCTCCGATGCGAAATGCCCGGCGGCCTTCGTTCCCTTCATCTCCGGGTTCACGGCGCCGCGCTCGCCTTCGATCAAGTAACGGTGAAAAGCATCCTTCACGAATGGAGTTCGGTTCTTCGCTTGATACAACCGCTCCGTGTTCGTTTCATTATTTGTGAAGAGCATCTCCGGAGCGCCTTCCATGATGAGCCAGCGCTTTCCGTAGTGAAATTCGTCCAGTGCGAGCAGTTCTGCGCCTTTGGGGCCGGTGACGCGCCGCACTTCCGGCATATCATATGGATCGCCCCAGTCCCATCGGTTGCGAAACCACAACGTCGGGAGCACGCGCAGGCGCGCAGGCTCGGGGCCGCGATTCCACGCGGTGATTCGAATGAGGATGTCTTCGAACGTGGCTTTCGCGTACTCGACAAAAACGTCGAAGTACCGATTCTCGCTGAAAACGCCCGTGTCGAGCAGCTCGTATTCCGGCTGAGATCGTGTGCGCTTCTTGTTTTCAATGCGCAGCTGGTCGTACGGAAACGCCGCCTGCGGATACTTGTAGAGATATTTCAGATAGCAGTTCGTGGGAATCGCATCGAGATAGTAGTAATACTCCTTCACATCCTCTCCGTGATTGCCTTCGAAATTCGTCAGGCCGAAGAGCCGCTCCTTGAGGATGTGATCCTTTTCGTTCCACAAGGCGAGTGCGAAACAGATGTGCTGATGACGGTCGCAAAACCCGGCGATGCCATCTTCCCCCCAGCGGTAGGCGCGGGAACGCGCATGATCGTGCGGAAAATAGTCCCACGCGTCGCCGTCCGCACTGTAATCCTCGCGGACCGTTCCCCACTGCCGCTCGGAAAGGTATGCTCCCCATCGTTTCCAGTGAACTTCTCGATCGGCGCTTGCCTGCAGCCGTTGCTGTTCTGATGTCATTCGAATGGCCCTAAAAGGCGTGCAGCACTGTATCCGTTGCGTGGCCGAGTTGGCAAGATGGTCGCTTTCGACCAGGTTGTAGAGAGCCAGTGCTTGGCTCGAAAGCCGCCTACCTTGTATTCTCGTCGCCTCAAATCTTCTGAGTGAGGCGAGTTCGCATCGAAATGTCTTCTGATTCCGGCCTTAGCGGCGCAAGGCCCCAACAATTCGCGACAACTTCAACACCGATTTCGGCCCCACACTTCAGTCGAATCGCTTTGTTCCTGATTGCGATTGCGGCCACCGGGGTCGTCACGCCGATGTTGTTCCTCGGCAACGCCTCGGGTCATGACATTTCATTCCATCTCGCATCATGGTTAGACGTCGCCGGCCAGTGGCGTGAGGGCATCGCTTTTCCCCGTTGGGCGCAAGCGGCGAACTGGGGATTCGGCGAGCCTCGTTTCATTTTCTATCCCCCCGCTTCGTGGATGATCGGCGCAGCGCTCGGCTCGGCGCTGCCATGGAGAATGGTGCCCGGAACCTACATCTGGCTCGTTCTCTTATTGTCCGGCTTCGCAATGTGGCGTCTTGCCCGCGAATCGCTTCCCGATTCGCAGGCGATTGCAGCCGCCCTCATCTTCGTTGTGAATCCGTATCAGCTCGTCGTGGTGTATTACCGCAGCGATTTCGCCGAGCTTCTTGCAAGCTCGCTTTTCCCTTTACTGGTTCTCGGCGTTCTGAGAGTGGTTCGCGGCGAGTCACGGCAGAATTGGACGAGCATGCCGCTGCTTGCTCTCGCGTTTGCCGCGATATGGCTTTCGAACGCGCCCGCCGCCGTGATTGCAACATACTCTGTCGTTCTATTGCTTATTGCCGCCTGTCTCGAGCGACGCAATCTTCGACCGCTGATTCCGGGCGCCGTAGCGATGGCCCTCGGGTTCGCGCTTGCGGCGTTTTACATTTTTCCCGCGGCATACGAACAGCAGTGGGTGCAAATCTCGCAGGCAACAGTAGGCAATCTGCACCTCGCCCAGAATTTCCTGTACACGCGCTCATTCGATCCGGAGTTTGCGCTGTTTAATTGGAAGGTTTCGAGCATCGCTCTCGGTACAACATTGCTCACAGGCATCGCGGCCGTCTTCAGCGCCCGGCGCCGTCGCGAATATTCGACGCTTTGGTGGATGATGGTGACGCTCGCTGCCGCATCTGCCCTTATGATGTTCCCCGCCAGCCTCTGGCTCTGGCGGCATCTCCCGAAATTGCAATTCCTGCAGTTTCCATGGCGGTGGCTCGTCCCGCTGGGCATTCCGTATGCATTTTTTCTCGCGTCCGCAATCGCACAATCACGATGGCGATGGATTTGGTACACAGGCATCGCATTAGGGATCGCCGCGACTGCCACCGCGATCGTACGCGATGCGTGGTGGGATAGCGAAGACATCCCGGTTCTCCAAGCGGCAATTGGGACCGGTCACGGTTACGAAGGCACAGACGAATACACCCCGCTCGGCTGTGACCCGTCCGACTTGCCAGGAGCGATCCTTGATCCTGAATCGCCCCAGGTCTTCGAAAAAAAGCCGCCAACGCCGGTGGTTCAGCAGTTCACTCCTGCTTCGCGAAAGATCGTCTCCACCCCACCCCCGCAAATCTCGATCGATAACTGGCTGCCTGAGCAGAAGAGCTTTCGCGTCGAGACATCTGAACCGGTGACGCTCGCACTGCGGCTGCTGAACTATCCAGCGTGGGAAGTGCGAATCGACGGCGTGGCTGTCAACCCAGACTCACAGCCCAGGATCGCTCGAATGCTCCTGCAAGTGCCCACCGGGGAGCACCGTGTCGAAGTGAACTTTCGCCGGACATGGGATCGCACAGTCGGCGCAGCGATTTCCGGCTTTTCCGCGATTTTGCTCCTTGGTTGGGCCGTTTCCGTCGGCCGCCGGCGCAGCCGACCGTAACGGTACGCAGCCGACGGTCGACGCTTTCCTCCTGCGAACTTCAACGTCCAATACCTGCGAAGCACGCGATGACGGCATTGGTGTAACAACTCCAGAAACCCGCACTCTTGGAGCAAACGTGCGCATCCCGTACAATATGATGAATTTCTAGGTCCGGAGCTAACGACACTAATGCACGTGTATTTTCGCGTCAATCCGGTCTCCTTGCCATTGCGCGCACCTGACGGCGGAATCAAGCTATGCGCGCTGCTCGCCGTGGTGTGCTTTGCGGCTATCGCGGCCGGTTGCGGTCAGAAACAGGCCGCCGGTAACGAGGAGCCTCCTGCCATTGCCGTAAAAACGGCGGTCATCCTGCCGGTGCCTATCTCCGAATCGTCGGAATACCTGGGAACGCTCAAGTCTCGCCATTCGGTCGTCCTGAATCCTCAGGTCGAGGGGCAGATTACGAATATTTTCGTGAGGTCGGGGGACCGCGTGAAAGCCGGAACGGCCCTCATGCAGATTGATCCCATCAAGCAGCAGGCTACCCTGGGAAGCCAGGAAGCCGCGCGTGCCGCGCAGGAAGCGAGTGTCCATTTCGCTCAGATTCAATGGGAACGCTCGCAGAAGCTCTTCGACGCCGGTGTAATCAGCAAGCAGGATTACGATCAGGCGCGCACCAACCTCGAAACGGCGCAGCACCAACTGAAATCGCTCGAATCGCAAGTGCAGCAGCAGCAAGCTGAGCTGCACTACTATCGCGTCAATGCTCCCACTGACGGATTCGTCGGAGACATTCCCGTGCGAGTAGGCGATCGCGTGACGAACGCGACCACGCTTACCACCGTCGACCAGCCCGGCCCACTCGAGATATACGTCAATATCCCCGTCGAACGGTCGAAGGATTTGAAAATGGGTCAGAACGTTCAGCTACTCGATAGCCAGGGCAAGATCGTTGGCGAAACGCAGATTGATTTCATTTCCGCTCAAGTCGACAACAATACGCAATCCGTGCTCGTGAAAGCGACCGTCAAAAACACATCTGACACGCTTCGCACCTCTCAATTCGCGCGAACTCGCGTGATCTGGAGCGTGCATGACGGGCCCGTGATTCCGGTCTTGGCCGTACAGCGTATCAACGGGCAATACTTCGCCTTCATCGTGGAAGGTTCGGGAAAATCGCAGGTGGCGCACCAAAAAATCCTCACGCTCGGCGAGATGGTCGGAAACAATTACGCGGTGCTGAATGGCTTGAAATCAGGTGACCGCGTCGTGATCGAGGGTGGGCAGAACCTTGTGGACGGCGCCTCGGTCACCGAGGCAGCACCGGCTCCGTCAGGAAAGTCTTCATCTTGATTTCAGTCCGTGCGCTTCGTCTTTGTGCAGCGAAAAGGCTCTCGTAGAACATGTTTGTCGATTTTTTTATCCGGCGGCCCATCTTCGCCACCGTCTGCGCGCTCCTGATTATTTTGGCGGGTGCGGTGACGATTCCCACGCTTCCAGTCGCACAATTTCCCGATCTCGCCCCGCCGCAGGTAAACGTAAGCTCCTTCTATAACGGAGCGAACGCGCAAACCGTAGAAACCTCCGTGACCACGCCGCTCGAACAACAGATCAACGGCGTCCAAGGCATGAAGTACATGACTTCAACGAGCGGAAATGACGGATCGAGCGGCATCACCGTCACGTTCGATATCACTCGCAACATCGATCTCGCCGCCGTGGACGTTCAAAATCGCGTCAACCAGGCGCTGGGTCGGCTTCCCAACGAAGTAAAAACCACCGGCATCAGCATCACGAAATCGTCGAGCAATTTCGTGTTCGGCGCGGGCGTTTATTCCGAACACGGAGAGTACAGCAGCCTTTTTCTAAGCAACTACATCGACATCTACGTGCGCGACGCGCTCAAACGGGTTCCCGGCGTCGCCGATGTCGAGAATTTTGGCGAGCGAAAATATTCCATGCGTCTGTGGCTCGACCCGCTCCGGATGGCGGCGCGCGGCCTGACCGCCACGGACATTTTAAGCGCGCTGACCGAGCAGAATGTCCAGGTAGCTTCCGGCCAAGTCGGCCAGCCACCATCGCAATCAGGACAGAGCTATCAGATCAGCGTGCGCGCGGTAGGCCGGCTCGTCGAGCCTTCAGAATTTGAAAATATCATCCTGAAGACGGGTATGGACGGCAATCTGGTGCGTGTGCGCGATGTGGGACGCGCCGAACTGGGGGCTGAGGATTACAGCAGTGTTCTCCGCTTCGATGGTCACGACGCTGTCGGTTTCGGCGTCACCCAATTGCCCAGCGCCAATGCGCTGGCCGTTGATAAAGCAGCAAAAGCCGAGCTCGAGCGCCTTTCGAAGCACTTCCCTCCCGGCATTAAATACGCCGTCGCATTCGATACGACAACCGTCGTCGGTGAATCGATTAAAGACGTGCTGTACACGCTGCTCGAGGCGATCGCTCTCGTCGTGCTTGTAATTTTCGTTTTTCTGCAGGACTGGCGCAGCACATTTATTCCCGCAATCACAATTCCTGTCTCGCTCATTGGAACCTTCGCATTTGTAAAGATTTTGGGCTTCTCAATTAACACGCTCACGCTCTTCGGACTCACTCTCGCGACCGGCCTTGTAGTCGACGATGCGATTGTCGTCATCGAAAATGTGCAGCGTCACATCACGGAAGGAATTTCCGAGCCGCACAACGCCGCTTCCATAGCGATGAAGGAAGTAGCCGGCGCCGTCGTTGCCACCTCCCTCGTTCTGGTAGCGGTTTTCGTTCCGGTGGCGTTTTTCCCTGGCACCACGGGAATCCTGTTCCGGCAGTTCGCCCTTACGATCGCGTTTTCTGTCTCCATTTCCGCATTCAACGCGCTCACCCTCACTCCCGCGCTTTCCGCCATCTTCCTGGGGCACGGCCGCGTCGTGAAAAGCCGCCTTTTCAGCGGCTTCAACAAAGGCATGACCGCTTTCGGCCGTGCCTACCAAAATTTCCTGCGTTTTGTGCTGCGCTTCGAATATGCCGCGGTTGTCCTATTCTTCTGCGGACTCGGCCTTACGTACTGGGTCTATCAGCACGTTCCAAAAGGCTTCATTCCAGAGGAAGACGGCGGCTATCTGATTATCGCAGTGCAGGCGCCGCAAGGCGCGTCGCTCGAATACACCACGAGCATCTGCTCGCAGGTCGAAGCAATTCTCGCGAAAGTACCAGAGATGGACAGCGCGTTTTCCGTCGCTGGATTCAGCTTCGGTGGCAGCGCTTCCAATCGCGCGCTAATTTTTGCCGGACTGAAAGACTTCGACCAGCGCAAGGGCGAGGAACATTCAGGCAACGCGATTCTGGAACGGCTGCGCGCCCCGCTCTCCACTATTTCGGGGGCGCAAGTCGTTCCGTTCGCGCCGCCTGCCGTGCAAGGTCTCGGCCAATTCGGCGGCTTTCAGTTCGTCCTCGAGGATCAAAGTGGCACTTCTATGCAAGCGCTTTCGAACGTCACCCAGAAAGTGGTCGAGGAAGGAAACAAAAAGCCTGATCTCACGGGCCTGTTCACGAGCTTCAGCGCCAACGACCCGCAATTCGTTCTGAACTTCGACCGCGAGCGGGCGAAAGCGCTCGGCGTTTCGCTGAATCAAATTACGGATGCTCTGCAGGTGTACATGGGCTCGGTATACGTGAACGATTTCGATTTCAACAATCGCGCCTATCGCGTGTACGTCCAGGCCGACAGGCAATTCCGCGCCGAACCGCGCGACATCAAGGAATATTACGTCCGCTCCGACAAGGGAATGATGGTGCCGCTCGAAAATCTCGTGAAGCTTGAGTCCCAAGCGTCGCCGCAGGTAATCAGCCACTACAATCTTTTCCGCTATGCGGAAATTGACGGCTCGGCAGCTCCCGGAAAGAGCTCAGGCGATGCGATCGCCACAATGGACGCACTCGCGAATAAGGTCCTTCCACCAGGCTTTTCGTATGAGTGGACCGGCCTGTCTCTAGAAGAAATCCAATCCGGGAGTCAAGCAACTGTGTTGTTTGGCCTGGGACTTCTAGTTGTATATCTTACGCTCGCTGCGCAGTACGAAAGCTTTTCGCTTCCTTTCATCGTGTTGCTCGCCGTACCAATGGCTTTGCTCGGCGCTATCGGCGCGCAGGCGTTGCGCGGCCAGGAAAATGACGTCTACTGCCAGATCGGGCTCGTGATGCTGATTGGCCTCTCGAGCAAAAACGCCATTCTAATCGTCGAGTTTGCTGAACAGCTTCGCGAAAAGGGCTTTAGCATCTTGGACGCTGCGGTGGAATCGGCGCTGATCCGCCTGCGGCCCATCCTGATGACGTCGCTCGCCTTCATTCTCGGCGTGCTTCCGCTCGTCCTTGCCCAGGGCGCCGGCCGTATCAGCCGCCGTTCGGTGGGCACCACCGTATTCGGCGGCATGATCGCTGCGACGTTCCTGAATTTGATCTTCATACCCGTGCTCTACGTCCTGGTGCGCCGAATTCAATCCGGATTCAAGAAAGCAGCCCCGTCGGCTTCGCCCTTGCCATCACCTTCAGCCTGATCCTGGCGCCCGGGCCGCCATGTCACTCCGTTTGCCAAAATCGCAATGACGGCGATATCCTAATCGCCGATGAAATTCGCAAAGATAATTCGCCTGCTGGCACCGGCTACCTGTCTTTTCATATCGGCCGCATTCGCTCAGTCGCAGGCTAATCAATCATCGCCGCCGCAGTCGGATCTGCGAGCGCAATCCGCGCAGATGAACGCCGCGGGCCACCAAATCTACCGGCTCGATATTGATGCAACAAAACAATGGATCGACACCGGCGTCGACGTCCGTGGCGGCGAAAAGCTTCGCGCGACCGGAAGCGGCAAGCTCACCTATCCGCCCGCCGGTAAGAACCCGGACGAACGGACTTTTGGCCCCGACGGCCTCCCCCGCGGCTGGGCCGATTTAATCCACGAGTACGCAGTCCCTGACGGCAATCACGGTGAACTAATTGCTCGTATCGGCTCGGGCGACGCGGCTCAGCCTTTTTCGCTCGGCCTTACGAAGGATTTCATCGCTCCAGTGGCTGGTCGCCTGTTCGTCGGGATCAATCAAAGCTACAAAGACGCGGGCGCCGCCAAGGGGAGTTTTCACGTGACGATCGAAGTCCTCGATCCGGGATTGAACACGTCCGCAGCGATCGCCGTCGGCGGTCCCGCGGAAACAAAAGTAGCGGGCGTCACGGCGGATCTCCTCGCCTCTATTCCGCGCCGCATTTCCGACAAACAAGGAAATCCTGGGGATATGGTGAATATCCTGATCGTCGGGACAAAAGAGCAGGTCGTTCACGCGTTCGCAACAGCTGGCTGGGTAAGTGTCGATAGCGACGTGCAGTCCACCGTGATTGCCGGATTGATCGACACAATTCAGAAAAAAGATTACCTGACGATGCCGATGAGCACGCTCTACCTCTTTAATCGCCCTCAAGATTACGGTTTCGCGCACGCCGAGCCGGTGCGCGTCGCCATGTCGCGCAATCATCTGCGCGCTTGGCAATCGTCCCACATGATCGGCGGACGCCCGGTCTGGTGCATCGCCGCCACCCACGATGTCGGCTTCGAGCGCGACGAACGCAACAACGGAGTCACGCACAAGATCGATCCGGACATCGACAAGGAGCGCGAATACGTGAACGATACGCTCTCAGGCACCGGCCTCGTCATCGCCCGCGAGCATATCGCGCCTCCCGATCCGCTCACCGAAGCCCGGACGGCGACTGGCGGAAGCTTTCACTCCGACGGCCGCATCCTCGTTCTCGTCCTCGACAACACGAAGGCCACCACAAGCGGCAAATAACGTTTATCTGTTGCCCGAAGATAGACCAAAAGCCTCCGCCTCAAATTCAAGCGAAGCCGGCAGGTGCTCGGCGAAATACGCCCAGTCGTGCCCGCCCGGATAGATATGAAATTCATGCGCGATGTGGCGCGACGATAGAATCTTGTCGAGCACCTCGGCGCCGGCATTGAATCCATATCCATCTTCCGATCCGCAATCGAAATAAATTTTCAGATTCAAAATTTTGGCCGTCCGCGCCAGTGTAAGCGGATTGTTACGGTCCCAGAACGCTCGGTCAGGCGGCGAACCAAAGACATTGCCAAGAACTCTCATCCGCGGATTTTGCGCAGCATTCGCTACGCTAATGTTCGGCAATTTCTCCATCAGCGCCGCGCTATGTACGCTCACGGAACCAAATAGCTCAGGATGCGCGAACGCAAGCCGCAGTGCTCCGTAACCGCCCATCGAGAACCCCGCAATGCCTCGGGTAGTGCGCGCCGCTGCAATCCGGTACCGGCCTTCGATCGAAGGCATGAATTCGCGAAGAAAAAAATCCTCGTACCGCTGCTTGCCGTCGTGAGAATTAACGTAAAAGCTCGCTTCCGCCGCGGGC
>Ga0307476_10002332_pt1 | contig 11349 bp, 8 predicted proteins | sample atmos_gasesECM2C_2_FD_203314 | JGI IMG/M metagenome (GOLD analysis project Ga0307476, IMG submission 203314) | Hardwood forest soil microbial communities from Morgan-Monroe State Forest, Indiana, United States - atmos_gasesECM2C_05 | ecosystem: Environmental > Terrestrial > Soil > Temperate... | reverse complement strand
CAACCGGATCGTATGGGTGAGATCCGCATAAGGATGATACTCAACGACGAAATGCGGCGGACGCCCTTCGCAGCCAATTCGAGTGTAGATCCGTTGGAAAATGCGCTGGCCGCCCGGAACCAAGCGCGAACGATGCCGCGAGCCTCTCACGATTGCTTTCTCCGGACGGGCGGCGGTGCCGCGGTCTTCAGCGCATTTTCAACATCCGTTAGCGCGTCCTTGGTTCCGTCGATTGCGTCGAGGAGAGTGTCCTTGTAGGTGTCGAGCTCCGCACCGTTTTGTTGTAGCTTTTCCAAAATATCCAGAAACTCGTTTCCTTTCGCCTTCATCAGTTTCAGCACGCCATGAATGTCCGCCTGTCGTTGCTCTCCAACCGCAATCTGGTCGGCGGCATCGTCCATGCATCCCGTATAGGCATTCAGAAGGTTGTTTAGAACTTCTGCGCGACGGCGGTCCTGCACTTTTCGATTCAGTTCGTATTGAAATTTCTTAAGGCGATCCTCGGCGAACTTCATGTAAAGCTCGATGCGCTCGGCCGGCTCATACGCGTCGCGGATCTTGTTGGCTTCACCTTCGCTCAGATAATCCTTTTTTTCTTGCGGAGGCCGAGTTGCTGCGGCGACGCGTGACGCTGAAGGAAAAAATAGCGCCAGTAGCAACCCGAGCGCTAGCTCTCGGCTACGCATAGCCACCTCCTATCGCTTCCTCTCGCTCGAATCATCGCTTGACCGGCTGCTTTGGAAACAACTGCTGAATCAGATGGCGATCGATTTCGTCGAGTTGGCCGCGAATTTCGACAAAAGGTTTCCGATCGTCCTCGGTAAGGCCCACGATCATGGCGTCCAGCCTCCGGAGCGATCCACGAAGCGAAATCTGGAGCTGTTTATAACCGTTGGCGTGTTTTTCGGCGTCAGGGAACTTCGCATCGAGTTCTTTTTCGCACGATTGCGCTTCGTCAAGATATTGTTTGAGAATGTTGAGCGCCTCGGAAAGTTTCTCATTCGCGAGAGCGGATTCCGCATCCTTGAACTCCGAATCGCCCAGAGGCAGCAGCAGTTTCGCCTTGTGAACCGGATCCGTTTCGCGGACATACTTGGCGCGCCACTGCTCTGTGGTGTGATATTCCTGCGCTGCAAGAGGAGCAACGACGATCGCGAGGCCAAAAGCAAGCGACGAAAGTTGAGCGAGTGAGAACAAGGGCTATTTCTTCTTTTCTTTAAGCTCGCGAGTTAAGAAACGGACTCGCGCGGTTGCCTCGAAGTACATGTCGTTGTTCTCGTCTTTGTTCAGCTGCAGAAACTTCTGGTACCAATCGAGCGCCTGGGCCGCTTGACCCAGTTTATCGTAACAAGTGGCGCGGATGAAGACCGTACCTGGCGGCAATTCCTCCCGCTGCGACAATAGGTCCAGCGCCTTCAGCGCCGATTCGTAATTCTTGCCCAAGTATTCGGCGGCGACAATTTCTCCGAGCACGTCATTTGATTGCGGATTCATCTTGAAGGCGATCAGCAATTCGCGTGCGGCATCCGGATAGGCTCGCTTTTCAAGATAGACATGGCCGAACTGCGCGGGAATGTCGGGATCCTGCGGCGCGAGCGCTGCGGCCCTCTGCAGAACTGGAATCGCGTCGTCGTAGCGCTTCAATTGAAACAAAATCTGCGCGCGGAGCTTGAGGGCCGAAAGCGATTCTTGACCTGTGCCTACAGCGCGTTCGAGCTCGGCGAGCGCATCCTCATTCTTGCCTTGTTTCACTAGGGCCAGCGCTCGAGCGACGCGAGCCTCAGAATCGTTCGGCTGCGCCCGGAGGTAAACCCCGAGCTCCGACGCTGCTTCCTCGGATTTCTTCTGAGCCATCAGCGCTTGGGAGAGCCCAAGATGCGCCTGCGGGTTCGAAGCGTCAGACGCGATTGCAGCGCGAAATTCCGTTTCCGCGTCCGCCGGCTGATTGGAAGTAAGAAGCGCGCGCCCGAGCGCAAAGTGAATATCGGAATTCTTCTCGTCAAGCTTCTCCGCCGCGCGATAATGCTCAATCGCGAGTGAAGGTTTCCCGGATCGTTCGTACGCCCAGCCCAACAAGAATTGTGGACGAGCTTCCTTCGGTAGAAGATCGGCAGCTTTTTGGAACGGCTCTACCGCCGCGGCCGGGTCAGTCTCCATCAGCGTGATTCCCAGATTGATGTAAGCCACATCGAGCTTGGGATCGAGCGAAATTGCCCTTTCGTATTCAGTTTTCGCGTCGGCCGCCTGTTTGAGGCTCGCATAGGCATTGCCCAAATCGAAATGCGCGTCCGCATCGTCGGGTTTCTTCGCGAGATATTCTTTATACGAGCGCACCGCCTCCGCATAATCCTTGTGGTCCATCGCACCGCGGGCCGCGACGAGTGCCGGATCGGGAGTATCGTCCGCAACGTGGATGCGGGTTCTTGTTGTGTTGGACTGTGCAGATGTGGGCAGCGGATAGCAGAAAGCAAAACTGAACAAAGCGACCAAGGCAAATTGCGCCAAATGACAATCGCGCGCGGTAATTCGATGCTTCATGGCGCCGAGGAATTGTGCTCCGAGCCATTCGGCTTTGGCGGAGCGGCGGTGCTTCCGTGATTCGCGCCGTTGCCGTTCCGCCCGTTCAGAACGCGCGCCAGAAATCTTCCAGTATGCGATTGCGAATTGCGCGCCACTTGTTCTGGTGTTCCAACCGCAACCACATGTCCGCCAGCATCTCCGCCTTCCGGCCCGAGGTCGATCACCCAATCCGCAGACTTAATCACGTCCAGGTTGTGCTCGATAATCAGCACGGACGCACCGCCGTCAATCAGTTTGCGAAACGCCGTCAGCAGCTTTTGAATATCGTCGAAATGCAGGCCCGTAGTCGGCTCATCGAAAATATAAAGGATGCCGGCGTTTTCCTGCCGCGTGAGATGCGCCGCCAGCTTCAAGCGTTGCGCTTCGCCGCCGGAAAGCGTTGTGCCGGATTGTCCCAGCCGCAAATAACCGAGGCCCACCTCATCGAGCACGCGCAGCTTTGTGGTGACCTTTGGATGCGCGGCAAAAAACGTGAGCGCCTCGCGGGCCGTCATCTGCAGGACCTGGTGAATATTTTTCTCTTTGTACAGGACGTCGAGAACGCTGCTCTTGTAGCGCGTTCCGCGGCACTCTTCGCACACGAGTTCCACGTCTGCCAGAAATCGCATCTCGACCGTCACTGTCCCATCGCCCTGGCAGGCTTCGCACCGCCCGCCGGGAATATTGAACGAAAAGTGGCCCGCCGTGAGCCCGCGCTTTTTGGCTTCGGGCATCGTCGCAAAAATCTCGCGAATCCCGTCGAACGCCTTCAAGTAGGTCGCCGGATTCGACCGCGGTGTTCTCCCGATCGGAGACTGATCCACCATTTCGATCGCGGTCAGAGCGGCATCGCCCTCCAGCCGGTCGCAGAATTCGCGATAGTTGCCGCCCGTGCGTTTCGCTTCGAGCGCTTTGTAGAGCACGTCGTAAACAAGTGTCGATTTGCCCGATCCGCTGACGCCCGTCACGGCCACAAGCACTCCAAGCGGAATCGTTACGTCAATACCTTGCAGGTTGTGGCTGTGCGCTCCGATGATCTTGAGAAACTTTCCGTGCGGCTTCCGGCGTCGTGCCGGGACGGCGATTTTCAGATCGCCGCGAAGGTATCGGCCTGTTATCGAACTGGGGTCGTCCAGCAATTGTTGGCGCGAGCCCGCAAAGATCAGTTTGCCGCCATGCTCGCCCGCGCCTGGCCCGAGATCGAGAATGTGGTCCGCAGCCAGAATTGTTTCGGGATCGTGCTCCACGACAAGCAGGGTGTTCCCGAGATCGCGCAGTCCTTTGAGAATCCGAATCAGCCGGTCGGTGTCGCGCGGATGCAGGCCGATCGACGGCTCATCGAGCACGTAAAGCGCGCCCACGAGATGCGAACCGAGTGACGTGGCGAGCTGGATGCGTTGCGCTTCGCCGCCGGACAATGTCGAGGTCAGCCGGTCGAGCGTGAGGTAGTCGAGGCCTACTTCGTCGAGGAATTGCAATCGCAGCTGAATTTCCTCGAGAACTTTGTCGGCAATCGTCGACTCGGAGGCGCTGAGCTGCAGTGACTGGAAAAAGGGCCGCGCCTCTTTCACCGTCATCTGGCACACTTCGGTGATCGATCGCCCAGCGATTTTCACCGCACGAGCTTCGGCGCGCAATCGCGTGCCGTGGCATTCGGGACAGAGCGCGTAACCGCGGTAGCGGCTGAGAAAAACGCGTACGTGCAGTTTGTATTTCTTGCGCTCGAGCCAGCCGAAGAATCCCTTTACGCCCGGGAAATCCGCTTTCCGGTCACCTTCGATGATCGCATCGCGCTGCCACGCGCTCAATTGGCGGAACGGCACGTCGAGCGGAATCCCTTTGTCGCGCGCGTACGTGCGCATGTCCATCGACAACTGCCGGTAACGCGGCTTCGTCCACGGTTCGATCGCGCCATCGGCGAGCGATTTACTCTTGTCCGGCACCACACGATCGAGGTCAAAATCGATCGTGTTGCCGAAGCCCTGGCAGCGCGGGCAGGCTCCGTACGGGTTATTGAATGAGAATAGGCGCGGTTCAGGCTCCTGATAGGTTGCTCCACATTTCTTGCAATCGAACCGCTCATTGAAGATGAGCCGCTCGGGCATTGCGCTGGGTGCAGTTTCAGTTCCGCTCGCGCCGGTTTCCGCAGCTGTTGAGTCTGAGGCCGGCGCCTCAGGTACGAATTCGAGAATCGATTCGCCTCGTCCCTCGCGGTAGCAAATCTCGATGGAATCCATCAGGCGGGAACGAATCTCCGGGCCAAGAACGAGCCTATCGACCAACACATACGCCGGCTTCGAGAAATCCATGTCGAGCAGATCTTCAGGCGTTGAGAATTCAAATACGCGGCCGTCCTGGTAAAGCCGGTTAAATCCTCGTTTCCGCAAACTCACCAGCGCCTGGCGAATTGCTTCGGGCCCGGGACGAGCTTGCTTTCGAGTTTTCGGAGCCTGTGGCGATGCATCTGGTGTCAGCTTCAGCTCATACAAGACGTAGAATCGCCGGCTCGCCGGAAGCGCCAGCACGCGCGCCGCAATCTCGTCGAGCGTGTCCTTACGCACTTCTTCGCCGCAGTTCAGGCAGAACGTGTGGCCCACCCGCGCGTACAACAGCCGCAGGTAATCGTAAATTTCGGTTGCCGTCGCGACAGTCGACCGCGGATTCCGGGTCGAGTTCTTCTGCCGAATCGAGATGGCTGGCGCGATTCCGGTGATTTCGTCAACGTCCGGCTTCTCGATGCGCTCGAGAAACTGCCGCGCATAAGCTGAAAGCGACTCGATATACCGGCGCTGGCCCTCCGCATAGAGCGTGTCAAAGGCCAGGCTGGACTTCCCCGATCCTGAAACGCCGGTCACGACGGTGATGGCGTTATGCGGAATCGTGAAATCGAGGTTCTTCAGATTGTGGACTCGAGCGCCGCGAACGCGGATCTCCTCGATATCGCCCGGGATCGTCGCAGGACCCGCCGCAACCGCGGTTTCGGGCCCACGAAGCGCCTTTGCGAGTGCCACCTTGTCTGTAGGGTTCTTCGGCATGCGTGTAAATGAAAAATTATACGCCGTCAAGTCAAGCCGGGCAAATGAGCCGGGATCTCACCTCGGCAGCGATGGGCCTCAAATTCGCCGGTCGCACCGTATTTATCATTCGATGAAAACTACCGACGGTTTCAGAGGAGCTCCGCTCTGGACTTTCTGCGGTATACTCAAGCAGCCCTCCGCCCCACCCTTTCATCTGACTCGACAGGGATCAATCGTTGCCTTTTCGGCCTATCACGAGGCGGGAACTCCTCAAACTAACCGGCACCACGGCTGCATCCGGGCTAGCCTCCGCCCTGCTTGCTAATTGCGGCAGCGGAGGCGGCCTTTTGGGAGGTGGGCCCGGTCCAACGACGTGCGCAAAGCTCAGCGATGTCGAACACGTCGTCATCTTCATCCAGGAAAACCGTTCCTTCGATCACTATTTCGGCAGCTACCGTGGCGTCCGCGGATTTTCCGACCAGAGTATGGCATTCCAGCAGCCTGACCCAGCGAATACGACGATCCCGCCAGTGGGAGCGCTCCTGCCATTCCACCTGGACACTTCCACAACGAATGCAGCCTGCACGCACGACATCAACCACGACTGGGTGCCGCAGCATAAAAGTTGGGACAACGGCGCCATGGATGGTTTTGTGAGCTCGCGGCTGCCGATTGATTCCAACGACGCTGTATTGAGCATGGGCTACTACACTCGCGCAGACCTTCCCTACTATTACGCCCTCGCCGATGCCTTCACGATCTGCGACAACTATTTTTGCTCAGTAATGGGCCCCACTGACCCCAATCGCCTCTACACGATGGCGGCCTCCATCGACCCAGATGGAAAAAACGGCGGCCCGATTTTGCAGACGATTGTGACAAACCGCACAGCCGTTTACGCTCGCCTGACCTATACAACGATGCCCGAGCAGCTTCAGGCTCGGGGAATTTCTTGGAAGGTTTACTCTTCGCCTGACGAGACCGTTCTCGGCGGGATTCTCTCGGACAATGTTCTCCCCTTCTTCAAAAATTTTCAGGATCCTGCATCGGTGCTTCATCAGAACGCATTCGGGCCGCAGTTCCCCGTCGACTTCCTGGCCGACGTCGTGTCTGGAAATTTGCCGCAAGTCTCCTGGCTGATCGGTTCGATCCTAACGTCGGATCACCCGCCTTCGCCTTCGATCTTCGGCGAGAATACACTTTCCCTCATCGTCAGTGCTTTAACAGCGAACCCGGCATTGTGGGCCAAAACGGTTCTGTTTCTCACCTACGATGAAAATGGCGGATTCTTTGATCACGTTGCGCCGGTAACCGCGCCTCCCGGCACTCCAGGAGAATTTGTGACCGCGCCCGCGGTACCGGACCCGACCGTAATCGGTAGTCCAGCGATTACCGGCCCGATCGGATTAGGTTTTCGCGTCCCCATGCTGATCATCTCGCCGTTCAGTCGAGGCGGGTTCGTCTCATCGGACCTCTTCGATCACACTTCGGTGTTGCGATTCCTCGAAACACTCTTCGGTGCCGAGGTGCCCAACTTGAGCGCCTGGCGCCGCGCAACGGTCGGGGATCTGACCAGTGCGCTTAATTTCAAAAAGCCTGACCAGTCGATTCCGAATCTACCGCCCACACTGCCTGCCGTTCTGACGGCGATCGAGCAATGTGCGGCAAACTTGGCTGGAACGACTTCCTACGCAGTGCCAACCACGCAGACCGTTCCGACGCAGGAATCCGGAACCGGGACTCGCCCTAGCGGTATGTGCTAGTTAAAGATTAAAGATACGGTGAGAACTAGCCTCCGGCTTCCTAGCTCACATCAAGTCCGGTGCTATGCTTCCCAGTTTTCTGGACCGCTTCGGGCCGCCCCTTAAAGGTCTTGCGTGCAAGCGAGCACCACTTGGACGTACCCAAAAACTCGAAGCCTCCCTTTCCGCCCGGTTCTATGTTAGTTCTTATGTAGGGCCGCGATGACATCCGGAAATTACAGATTTGACCATGTTATTTGGATCGTGCTGGACAGCGTGGGCATCGGGGAACTGCCGGACGCGAAAGATTATGGAGACGTGGGCCGCGACACGCTCGGCCATATCGCATGCTCCCGGCCACTGCGAATTCCAAATCTTCAGCGACTCGGCATTAGCAACATTGCCCGGCTCAAATACCTTACGCCGCCCGCGCACCCCGCCGCGAGCTATGGAAAGGGCGCCACAAAATCTCCAGGGAAGGACACGACCACGGGACATTGGGAAATGGCTGGCATCTGGCTCGACCGGGCGTTTCCGGTTTATCCGAATGGGTTTCCGAAGGAGATCATCGAGGAATTCGAACGCCAAATCGGGCGACGCACGATCGGCAACAAACCCGCATCCGGCACCGAAATCATCAAGGAACTGGGCCTCGAGCATGTCACCACGGGTTCTCCGATCGTTTACACGTCCGGTGATAGCGTTTTTCAAATTGCGGCACACGAAGACGTGATCCCCATCGAAGAGCTGTACCGTATGTGCGAGATCGCGCGGAAGATCCTCGACGGGCCCAACCGCGTGGGTCGCGTGATCGCGCGCCCATTCGCAGGCCCGTCAAGCAATTTTCAGCGCACGGAGCGGCGTCATGACTATGCCGTTGAGCCGCCTAAGCCAATGCTGCTCGATGTTCTCGCCGAGCGCGGCACTCCGGTGTTCGGCGTCGGCAAGATCCACGACATTTACAACGGGCGAGGCGTGAACGATTACGTTACGACAAAGAACAATTCCGATGGCATGGCGAAAGTCACCGAAGCGATTGCCCAGCGCCCGAAGGGACTGATTTTTGCGAATTTGGTTGATTTCGACATGCTCTACGGCCATCGCAAAGATGTAGAGGGATTCGCGCGTTCACTCGAGCAATTTGACGAACAGCTCGGGCCCTTCCTCGAGCTCTTGGGGCCGTCGGATTTGTTAATCATCACCGCCGATCACGGTTGCGATCCCGATCCGGTGAATCCCACCACTGATCACTCGCGCGAATACGTGCCGATCCTGGCCTACACTCCGCGCGCCATGGAAGGACGGAACCTGGGCACTCGCTCGACCCTCGCCGACATGGGACAAACGGTAGCCGAGAATTTCGGCGGCGAAATCCCGCATGGCACGAGCTTTTTGGAATTGCTTTCGAGGTAATCGCGGCGCCGACGGCGCGCGGTGGTCTTCCTATTGGCCTTGCGAAGCCTTTTGCGCGTAATAGCCGGCCCGCGTCCTAACCGCTAATTTTCCGCGGCCTTTCGGCGGCTGTACTTGCACCTGCACGGTGCGGAACGAGCCGTCCTTGGCGGCGTTGCTCGGATAATAGCCCAGTTCGTATTGATTCCGAATGTCGCGCGCCACCTGCGCGCAAATCGACTGCACCTGTTCGAGGTTGTCGGGAAAGTACGCGAGCCCGCCGGTCGCAGTCGCTAGCTCCGCCAAAATCTTCTTTGAATGCCGCACCATGCCCTTGCTGTGCTTGCGGTCGTCCTCGCTGAAGACGCCAATCGCGTAAATAGCTGCATCCGATTGCTCCGCCACCTTGACCGTATACTCAAATGATTTGCGGCTTGCGTCGTCGTCGCCGTCGGTAATCACGAGTAGAACGCGCTTATCTCTGTGGCCCTTCTTGAGGTGGTCGAGCGATCCGATGATCGCATCGTACAGCGCGGTGCTTCCGCGCGAATCGATTCGTGAGAGCGCTTCGTTCAATTCCTTCTGATCGCTCGTGAAATCTTCATTCAGATCGAGATAATACTCGTCGTTAAAATTCACCACGAACGCTTCATCGCGCGGGTTGCTGGTCTTGACGAAGGTAAGCGCGGCTTCATTCACTTGCGACCGCTTTTCGCGCATGCTTCCGCTGTTGTCGATCACCAGCCCCATGGTCACAGGAATATCTTCGCGGGAGAAGAGGGAAATCTTCTGCTCGACCTTATCTTCGAAGACGCGGAAATTGTCCTGCTTCAGGTCCCCGACAAATTGCCCTTTGTCGTCGTCCACGGTGGCATGCAGCACCACCAAATCGACGTTGGCTTTGATAACGCCTTTCTGCTGCCCTGGGTTTTGCGGAGGCGGAGGGCCGGGGATTGCGCCCTGCGCGCGAACGCGCGGCGCAAACAGACAAAAACTCGCGAGCGCGACAAAGAAAATTGCGTGGCGGCAGGTGCTAATGACCGGGCGCGAAATAGCCCGTCTTCGAATATACGGTGAGGGGAGGAAGCCCCTTCGGTGGGTGCAACTTGACCTTGATCTTGCGCCATCGGCCGTCATGCGCGTGATCGCTCGGTCTATATCCCAGGACATATTGGTTGCGCAACTCCATGCTGATTTTTGAAGCAATATCCGGCAGATCCGCAATCTGGTTCACTACAAACGTCCGGCCGCCCGTCATGGCCGTCAAATCACTCAGCAGGGCAGGCCCGTTTGCTTCTTCCGGAGTGCGGCCGCCCGTAGGATCGTAAAGACCGATCGCGAAAATCTGCACGTCCGCTTCTTTAATAAAATTGCGAACGTCGGACAGAGTGTACCTGCTGTGATTATCGCCCCCGTCGGATATGATGAGCAACGCCTTCTTTGTGTTGTGTGCTCCTTTCATCTGGCTGAGTCCCAGGTAGATTCCATCGAAGAGCGCCGTCTCACCGTGCGCCGCGGTAAACATCAGCCGGTTCTGCAACTCCTCGACGCTGGCAGTGAACGAGCTAACGAGCTCCGCGCGATCGTTGAAATCCACGAGGAAAAATTCGTCCTGCGGATTCGCCGTCCGGAAAAACTGCACCGCGGCCAGCCGCGACTTATCGATCTTGTCGGTCATGCTGCCGCTCATGTCGAAAATGACGCCGATCGAAATCGGCACGTCCTCGCTCGAGAATCGAACGATCTCCTGCTCGTTGTTGCCTTCAAAAACCCGGAAAGAATCTTGCTCGAGTCCGGTGACCAGGCGCCCGTAGGGGTCCGTCACGGTCACGTTGACCAGAGTCATTTCCGTTTCAGTTTTAAGCTTTTTGCCGAGCTTTTCAGAGGTGCGAGGATTAACGGGACCGGTCGCCTCGCTCTGAGCCCAGATCGGAGTTGCCAGGAAAGGAGCGGCCAAGAGCATCCCTGCCACGCAAACCGCCGCGAGCCCCCATCCTGCTCCGGGCTGCGTCGCGCGGTATTTCAAGGTGCCCCCGATGGCCGGTGCTGCTGCCAAATTGTATCACCATGTTTTTCGAAAACAAGCGGCGAAAATTGTATTCCCAACCGGGATGTGCCCTGGGGCCGACTTTTTTCTGGCGCGCGGCGAACTCCATCCTCTGGTGTTAGACTTAGCGGGTAAATAAAAGACAGCACGGGCGCCATGGCACAGGAAAATCCAGCTTCGAGCGTCAAAGTTTTCGCCATAATTCCGGCCCGATACGCTTCCACCCGCCTGCCGGGCAAGCCGCTGGCATCGATTGCGGGCCGGCCAATGGTCCAGCACGTCGTTGAGCGCGTTCGGCAAGCCGCGCGGGTGGCGCGCGTGGTTGTCGCTACGGACGATGACCGCGTCAAGAAAGCCGTCGAGGAGTTCGGCGGCGAAGCTGTCCTCACTCGCCGCGACCATCGCAGCGGAACGGATCGCGTCGCGGAAATCGCGGCGCATCTGGAAGCCGATATCTACGTCGACATCCAGGGAGACGAGCCACTCATGGACCCCGGCACAATTGATGCCATCGTTGCCGAAATGGTTGACGACGATTCGATCCAGATTGCCACGCCCTGCACTGCGATCACACAGGCGAACGACGTGATGG